>CAJICF010000540.1_pt1 | contig 9055 bp, 3 predicted proteins | sample 9199541 | NCBI WGS metagenome assembly CAJICF01 (sample SAMEA7708324, study PRJEB35096) | sediment metagenome | biome: marine neritic benthic zone biome [ENVO:01000025]; feature: sediment [ENVO:00002007]; material: shallow marine sediment [ENVO:03000034] sea grass bed [ENVO_01000059] ... | reverse complement strand
CGAGCCTGTACGAATTGCCACTGCTCACCGCCAAACCCACCCTGTATCTGGCCAACGTGGCCGAGGACGGTTTCGAGGACAATCCCTGGCTGGACCAGGTGCGCGAATTGGCGGAGTCGGAACAGGCCGAGGTGGTGCCGGTATGCGCCGCCATCGAGGCCGAGCTGGCGGAACTGTCGGCCGAGGAGCAACAGGAGTTCCTGGCCGAGATGGGGCTGGAGGAGCCGGGGCTCAACCGCGTGATCCGCGCCGGCCACAAGCTGCTGGGACTACAGACCTACTTTACCGCCGGTCCCAAGGAGGTGCGCGCCTGGACCATCCCCATCGGCGTCAAGGCGCCGCAGGCGGCGGGCGTGATCCACACCGACTTCGAGCGCGGCTTCATCCGCGCCGAAGTGGTCAGCTACGACGACTATATCGCCTGCAAAGGCGAACACGGCGCCCGCGAGGCGGGCAAGCTGCGCTCCGAAGGCAAGGAATACGTGGTCGCCGACGGCGACGTCATCCACTTCCGCTTCAACGTCTGATCCAGCAAATACGCGCCGCGGATATGTCGGCGCCAGGTCAACCGGCTCCCGATGAGCCGGCCGCGTGGCCGCAGGTTCGGGCGGCCGCATCTTCCTGATCATCCGCTTGGTCGATCGGGGACATCACCCCCACCAGGCGCGCCGGCAGATTGCGCAGCGCGCTGATCAGGGACAACAGCACCGCCGCGGCATAGGGCAGGGATTGCACCACCAGAACCACGCTCCAGATGCGCACATCCAGGATGTTCTCGTCCTGGACCCGCAGCACCGACCAGGCACCCAGCCACAAAGCCACAAACAACAGCGCCTCTTCGCGGGCATCCGCCAGGGCGCGCAGCACGGCCGGGGCATCGGCCATCTTCGGGGTGCGGAAGAAGCCGATCTTGCGCGTGAGCAACCCCGTGAGCATGGCGCGGGCGATGGTGTGCGACAGCGCCAACCCGGCCAGCGCCGCGCCGAGGCTCTGTTGCACCGTGGCGCGCACCCGGCGCCGGTACAGGGTCAGCAATTTGAGCACCTTGAAGCCGAACAGGCTCAGGGGCAACAGCGCGAAGATCAGCAACGGCGGCTCGAACGTTCGCGGTGAGACCACCATGCCCACGGTCCAAGCCAGGGCCGCCAGGTTGAAGATCAGGTTGAAGCCGTCCGCCATCCAGGGCAGCCAACCGGCCACGAAGTGATAGCGCTGACCGCGCGTCAACGCGGTCTGTTTCAGGCCCAACAGCTCGGCCAGATGGGCGCGCAGTATGATCACCGCGCCATAGGCCCAGCGGAAGCGCTGCTTCTTGAAATCCAGGAAGGTGTCGGGCATCAGCCCCCGACCGTAGCTGCGCGGCACGTACAGGGCCTCGTGGCCCCGCTCGAAGATCTTGAGCCCCAGTTCCGCGTCCTCGGTGATGCACCACTCGCCCCAGCCATCCGCCTCGTCCAGGGCCGAGCGGCGCACCATGGTCATGGTGCCGTGCTGGATGATGGCGTTGCGCTCGTTGCGGGTCACCATGCCGATGTGGAAGAAACCCCGGTACTCGGCCAAACACAGTGCCTTGAACGCGTTTTGATCCCCGTCGCGGTAGTCCTGCGGTGCCTGCACGATGCCCACCTTGGGGTCGGCGAATCCCGGTACCAGGTGGCACAACCAGTCGGGGCGCACCCTGTAATCGCTGTCGATCACCGCCACGATCTCGGCCCGCGGATCGGTCTCGCGCAGGGCGAAATTGAGCGCCCCGGCCTTGAAGCCGGCCAATGGGTCCTGGTGGAAAAACCGGAAACGGGGTCCGAGCCGCTCGCAGTGGTCGCGCACGGGCTGCCAGACCTGCGGGTGCTTGGTGTTGTTATCCACCACCACGACCTCGTAGTGCGGGTAGTCCAGGGCCGCCAGCGCATCCAGGGTCTCGTTCAGCATGTCCGGCGGCTCGTTGTAGGCCGGCACGTGAATCGACACGAACGGCAGCGACTGGTTCGAACCGTCGGCCACGCTGTACGAGCGCCGCCACTGGCGCAGCCACAGGGCTTCGGCCCATTCGTGAGCCTCGGCGAGCAGCACCAGGATGACGCCCAGCATGGCCACCAGCATGACCATCCCGACGATCACCGTGGGCAGCGTCATGTACTGGCGCGTGTAGTCATACACCAGCCACACCGCCAGGGTGGCGACCCCGTAGGTAACCACGGCCAGGAAGGTACGCCCCCGCGAACGCATGGCCCCACTGTCGCGGAACAACAGCGCGAGCAGGATCACCGCGAACAACATCGAGATGGCGGCCAGTTCGCGCCAGTGGGGGATATCCAGGATCGGCTGGGTGAACGAGAACTTGGCCTCGCGGTTGACGTCGTACACGCCCCAATAGGTGCCCACGCCACCCTCCGTGGCCCGTTTCCAGGGCTGATCGAAGGCCTCCATGACGTAGTAGGTGAGTTCCAGGTCCTCCGCCCGATCCAGAAAGCGGCGCAGAAACGAGGCCTGATTCGCGAGCGAGGCCTGAGCATCCCGGCGGGTGCGCCCATTGCTGGGCCATCCGACCTCGGCGATCACGATAGGTTTATCCGGATAGGTGTTTCTGACGTCCTGGTAGCGGGCCAGGGCGAAATCCACCGCCTCCTCCACGTCCACCCCCTCCCAATACGGCAGCAGGTGCAGGCCGATGAAATCCACATGCTCGACCAGATTTGGGTGGGTCAGCCAGACATGCCAGGGCTCGGCCACCGACACCGGCGTGTCCAGCGCCTGCCTGGCGCGATCCAGGTAGCCAACCAGGGTGTTATACGGTACCAGCTCGTGCAGCAGCACCTCGTTGCCGACGAACACCCGGATTACATTGCGCCAGTTGCGGCTGGTGATATCGATGAGCTGTTTCAGCTCTCGTTCGTTGTTGTCCAGGCGGCCGTCGATCCAGGCCCCCAGCGCCACGTTGAGGCCGTGCTGACGGGCCAGCCGGGGCACCTCGCCCAGACTGCCGGAAACGGCATACACCCGCACCGCGTGGGTATGGTCGGCCAGCCGGGCCAGGTCCTGATCGATCTCTGCAACGGAGGGCAACTCGCCCCGGATCGGACTGTGGCCCTCGCGCAACGGCGAGAAGGAAAAGCCCTGCACCATGGCCGGCCACGGCGGTTCCTGCTCCGGCTGGTTGAGCAGAAACCAGAGCAGCAGGGTCAGGCCGGTGATGATGCCTATAATGACGAGACTGGATCGATTCACGGAGGTACGACGGCCCCGGGGAGACCGCTAGAAAGCGTCCCTCCCGGGTTGGCGATGGGCGAGGCGGGACGCGAGTCTACCCGAATTCGGCGACGCTGTCTTTGCGCGGACTCATTACCCGCCATCTGGGGTTGGGCTCGATTGAAACCCCGGACGCGTTCCGGTATCTTTCTCGCCCTTCCCACGGCTATGTAGCTCAGCTGGTTAGAGCGCGGCACTCATAATGCTGAGGTCGGTGGTTCGACTCCACCCATAGCCACCAACTTTTAGGGCCTTGTCCTTAAACACGCCCAGCCTGAAAACCGCCCACTGAGGAACCCCGCGAAACCGAGAACCTCAAATCTGGTGACGGGGTTATCCGCCTGCAGCGAGCCCGCCCCTATTCACAGCTCAGCATAACCGGAATCAATACAAATACCGCGTGATTGCCCACCACGCGACACACAAGGTCACAGACATGCCCGGAACCCGTTTCAGCCTCGAACTTCAACCCGAGATCCCCGATCGCCTCAAGGGGCTTTCCGAACTTGCCGGCGACCTGTTCTACAGTTGGGAACGGCAGGTCCGCCGCTTGTTTGTGCGTCTCGATGACAAACTGTGGGATGACTGCGAACACAATCCCACCGTATTCCTGCGGCGGGTGTCCGAGGAGCGCCTGCAAGAAGCCGCCCGCGACAACACCTTCATGGAGGACTACAACCGGGCCATGGCGGCCTATAACCTTTACCGCACGGAGCGGCACCCGGTGCCAGGTCGTGAATCATTGGATCCGGGCGAGGAGCTGATCGCCTATTTTTGCGCCGAATTCGGCCTGCACGAGAGCCTGCCGATCTATTCCGGCGGCCTGGGCATCCTTGCCGGCGACCACTGCAAGGCCGCCAGCGACCTCTGCCTGCCCTTCGTGGCGGTGGGCCTGTTGTACCGCAAGGGCTATTTCCATCAGCAGATCGACGGCGCCGGACACCAGCACGCCCAATACCATCCCACCCGTTTTGGTGACCTGCCCATGACGCTTGCCCTGGATCGGGCCGGCAATCCCATCCAGATCCATCTCGACCTCCCTGGCCGGGTGGTGGCGGTGCGGGTGTGGAAGGTTCGCGCCGGACACATCAGCCTGTACCTGCTCGACACAGACCTGGATAAGAACAGCGAGGCTGACCGTTCGATCACCTACCAGCTCTACGGCGGCGACATCACCACGCGCATTCAGCAGGAAATCGTGCTCGGTATCGGCGGCGTCAGGGTGTTGAAGGCACTGGGTCTGCGCCCCACGGTGTGGCACATCAACGAGGGGCATTCGGCATTCCAGATCCTGGAGCGATGCCGTGAACGGGTTGCCCAAGGCATGGACTTCCGCAGCGCCCTGGAACTGGTGGCGGCCGGGACCGTGTTCACCACCCATACCCCGGTACCGGCGGGTCACGACGTGTTCGACCACCATCTGGTCAGCACCTATTTTGCCGAATATATCGACGAACTGGGCATCGAGATGCCGGAGTTCCTGAAACTGGGCGCCAGCATGATGGGCGAAGGGACCTTCAACCAGACGGCCCTGGCACTGCGTGGCTCGCGCTTCCATAATGGGGTCAGCGGCATTCACGGCGGCGTGGCATCGCGCATGGAGAGCTATATCTGGCCACAGATCCCGCCGGAGGATAACCCGATCAAGCACGTGACCAATGGCGTTCACGTACCGACCTTCCTGGCCCGCGAATGGGCCAACCTGCTGGACATGCGCTGCGGCGGAAGCTGGCGCAACAAACTGCTTGACGAAGACTTCTGGGAGGCGATCGAAGATATTCCGGACCACAGTTTCTGGAGTCTGCGCCAGTCCCTGAAATCGGACCTGCTCGAATACGTCCGTCGCCGCTATGTGCGCCAACTGCGCCGCAACGGCTACAGCCAGGCGCATATCGAGCGCCTGGCCCGTAACCTGTCACCCAACAACACGGACATCCTGGTGCTGGGCTTCGCGCGCCGCTTCGCCACTTACAAGCGCGCTACCCTATTGTTCCGCGACCCGGAACGCCTGGCGCGGCTGCTCAACGATCCGCAACGGCCAGTGCTGTTGATCTTCGCCGGCAAGGCGCACCCCCATGACGAACCCGGCCAGCAGTTGATCAGGGCAATAAATGGGTTCGCCCAGCGTCCTGAATTCGAGGGCAAGATCATCCTGCTCGAGGGCTACGACCTGGCCCTGTCGCGGATGCTGGTGACCGGTGTGGATATCTGGTTGAACACCCCGGAGTATCCGCTGGAGGCCAGCGGCACCTCGGGACAGAAGGCGGGCATCAACGGCGTGCTCAATCTGAGCGTGCTGGACGGCTGGTGGGGCGAGGGCTACAACGGCGAAAACGGTTGGGCCATCGTGCCCCATGCCCCGGAAACCGACCCGGAACTGCGCGACCACGAGGAGTCGCAGGAGCTGTTGTCCATCATGGAGCACCAGGCGATTCCGCTGTTTTTCCAACGCGATAATCGTGGCTACCCGCAAGCCTGGGTGGCCATGTCCAAGGCATCCATGAAATCACAGCTACCGCGCTTCAACGCGCAGCGCATGGTGATGGATTACGTCAAGGGCTTCTACCAGCCGGCCAGCCGTCAACGCCGCATCCTGGAAAGGGACGACGGCCGGGTGGCGCGTGAAATCGCCCGTTGGAAAGAGAAGATCGTCGCTCACTGGCACGAGGCGCACATACGGCGGATCGACGACCCGCCCGTAGCGGTCGGTAAAGGCGAACCCCTGCGGATCAAAGTCGCGGCAACACTCGGCGCCCTTAGTGCCAGTGACGTGGCGGTGGAATGCATGATCGGCACCGCCACCGAGCAGAGCGAGTTCGAACTCCACCAGCGCATCCCGCTGACCGCCAACGGCCGCAACGACGAGGGCGAGACCCTGTTCGAGATCGCCCTGGACCCGCCGCTGCCCGGCCTACAGCACTACAAGCTGCGCATGTACCCGATCCACGACTTGCTGTCGCATCCGTTTGAGATGGGATACATGCTCTGGATATAGAAGATCCGAGATACGAAATACGCGAGACGAGCAAGCGGTGTTCTCGCTTTTACTCGCCTCTCGCCTCTCGGCTTCTTAGCGCCCATACAGCGCGACCATCCGGCGCATACGCGGCGCCAGGTCCTCGGGCACCTGCGACCACTCGAAGCGCCACGACCAGTTACCCTCAGTGGTACCGGGCATATTCATGCGGTGGCGGGAATCCAGGGCCAGCAGGTCCTGCATGGGCATCATGGCCAGACGACCGCGCGACGCCAGAGCGGCGCGGATCAGGGGCCAGGGCATGTCCTCGCCCGGAAACCCCAGGTACTCATCCACGTGTCGGCGCGCGGCCTCATCCAGCCCCTCATACCAACCTGCAGTGGTGTCGTTGTCGTGGGTGCCCGTGTAGACCACCGCATTGCGCCGCACGTTGTGCGGCAGGTAGGGGTTATCGGCCCCGCCCGAGAATGCAAACTGCAGGATCTTCATTCCCGGCAGCCCGTAGCCGTCGCGCAGCGCCTCCACTTCCGGCGTGATCACACCCAGGTCCTCGGCGATCACCGGCAGTGGCTGGTAGCTTGAACGCAGGGTGTCGAACAGGGCCTCGCCGGGCGCCTTGACCCAGCGCCCCTTGACCGCATCCTGCTCTCGGGCGGGGATCTCCCAGTAGGCCTCGAAGCCGCGGAAATGGTCGATGCGCACCAGGTCAAACAAGGCGAGTTGTGTCCCTAGGCGTTCCACCCAGAAGCTGAAGCCCGTCTCCTTGAGCCGTTCCCAGCGATACAGCGGATTGCCCCAGCGCTGTCCGGTGGCCGAGAAATAATCCGGTGGCACACCGGCCACCACGCTGGGCATGCCCTGCGGATCCAGCTCGAACCAGTCGCGCCGCGCCCACACCTCGGCGCTGTCGTGGGCGACGAAGATGGGCATGTCGCCGAACAGCTTGATGCCGCGTCCGTTGGCGTAATCCTTGAGCGCCCGCCACTGGCGGAAGAACGCAAACTGCTCGAAGCGAATTTCATCCAGGGTAGCCTGCAAACGTCGACGATGCAGTTCGAGGGCCTGTGGATCCCGGTCACGCAACGGCGCCGGCCATTCCCACCACGGGCGCCGGCCGTTGGCGCGGCGCAAGGCCTTGTAAAGGGCGAAATCGGCCAGCCAGAAGCTCTGCTCCTGAATGAAGGCGTCGAGTTCCGCCTTGTCCTCTTGCGATGCCTTTTCCTGGAAACCGTGCCAGGCACGGCGCAATACCGTCTTGCCCCCCACCTGCTCGGCATCCAGCCAACCGGCGGCGACCAGTTCGTCGGCACTGATCAACAGGGCGTTGCCGGCGTGCACAGAAGCGGTTTGATATGGGGAGCGGTCCTCGTGGGTGGGTCCGACCGGCAGGGTTTGCCAGACCGTCAATCCGCAATCGGCGAGCAGATCCACGAAGCGCCGGGCGCCCGCTCCCAATGTTCCGCTGCTCCCTGAGCCCGGAAGGGAGGTCACATGCAGGACCACGCCGGCACGTCGACGGTCCAGACAGGACCAGGGCTCCGGACCGTGATCCGGCGGGATGCCGTTCATGGTTACCGACTCAGTTGGCGCTGTGCTTCATGACGCCGCCGTGGGCCGGACCGCTATCGCGGCTTCCCCGCGACACGACCTGCGACAGGTATTCCGGGGGGTCGGTTTCGATCAGATGGTAAAGGTGACGGAGTTGGCGGCGATACAGGCGCTCGAAATCACCCACGGCCTGTTCCGGGTTGTAGTCACCGAACCACCAAAACCAGTCGGAACCCTCGCAGATGGCCAACTGCTTTTCGGCCCTGGCCAGGGCACCACCCTTGAGGCCACCGGCCACCGCGACGTCGAAGGCCTGCTTGGCATCGCCGAGCATGTCCCAGCCCCGGTTCTTGTCCGGCTCGCCGATCCAGGTGGAAAAGGTCCCGTAAACCCAACTGCCGGCCACCAGCCTGGATAGCTTCCTGGGCTTGACGCCTTGCTCCATACAGGCGGAAAAGGTGGTCAGCTCGAAGCGGGGATGCTCCGCCAGTTGCTCATAGAGGGTGGTCAGGAAATAACAGCCGTTGAACGGGTAGTACTCCCAGGCGTTCTCGCCGTCGAGAATGATGGATGCCACCCGGTCCGTTTCGCCTTCGGTGGCGTCGGCGATCTTTTCCAGGTGGTGCAGCAGATTACCCACCGCATCGTCGGCGTGCCAATCGGCGTAAGTGAAACCGATCAAGTCCGACAGCCCGTTGTCGCGGAAGAAACAGCGGAGCTTGCCGCCATCGAGACGGTACGGCACGTGCGGCCAATTCTCGGGCAGGCTATCGACCGCCGCGGCGTCGCCGGTGAGGCTGTTGCGCAACACCTCCTGCCCGCTGGCCGCCCAGCGAAAACCCTCCTGCTCCAGCAGCTCCAGAGTGGCCTCGCTGACACTGCCCTCCGACGGCCAGCAGCCCTGGGGTCGAAACCCGAAATGCGCCTCGAACACCTCCAAACCGTGGCGCAGCTGCCACTGAGCCCGCTCGCGACCGCCCGGGTAGGAAGCCCGCTCGGGCAGGCTGGCCTCGGGCATGGCCTCGCGGGCCGACTGGATATCCAGCAGTAGCGGCACGATCGGATGGGCGTAGGGGCTGGTGGCGAGTTCCACGCGGCCCTGTCCGGCCAAGCGCCGGTAGCGCGGCACCACCTCCGCCAACAACGCGCCGATGATGGAGAGCAACTGGCGACGGTCCTCCAGCGTAAAACCGATGGCCTTGTCCTGCAGGGCCTTGATGCGGGGGTCCTCAGTGCGCACCGACTCGGCCATCCAGGCCAGGTGGTACCAGACCAGCAGATCGG
>CAJICF010000220.1_pt1 | contig 9129 bp, 7 predicted proteins | sample 9199541 | NCBI WGS metagenome assembly CAJICF01 (sample SAMEA7708324, study PRJEB35096) | sediment metagenome | biome: marine neritic benthic zone biome [ENVO:01000025]; feature: sediment [ENVO:00002007]; material: shallow marine sediment [ENVO:03000034] sea grass bed [ENVO_01000059] ... | reverse complement strand
GTCAGCCAGGCTTCTGATCCTTTCCTGCTGCTCGTAGAGGTCGTTGATTGCGTGGTCATCTTCCGGGCTAAAGCCGGGTACCAAACCGCCGCGCAGATCGGCGAGCACGTTTACATGGTAGTGGAACACGCGGCGTAGGCGTACCAGGTCTGACTTGATCGCAACTAGTTCGGTTAGGGTGGTGTCGCCCGGGTGTTCCAGTAAAACGGTTTCCAATTCCTCCAAGCGCATTTCGAGCCTGAGCAGGATACTTAGATAGCGTTCCGTGATCAGTCGTACAAGCCGCACGGCCAGTGCGTTAATCCCGCTCAAGAATAGCTGCGGCCGCGCCTCCAGTTCCTCGACCAAATGCTCAATACTCCGCGATTCTCCTGAATGGCGTGAGATAATGAACCGTTCGCCCACGAATACCGCTAGCTGGATCGTGCGTCCGTCGATGCCCTCTGCCTCCGCGTTCAGCTCCTTGAACAGCATAAAGGTATGGTCTTCGAAGGTCTCCAGCTTGGGCGGATGCCGGTCGCGGGCGGCATCCTGCAGGGCCAGCGGATGCAGGCCGAAACGATCTCTCAGGAGTTCGGCGTCCGTCTCGGAAAGTGTTCCGGATACGTCCAGCCAGATCCGGGTCTGAGCATCGGCGGACCAGGTGTCGATCAACGACTCGTCGCCCACGGCGAGGGTACGATGCGGGGCGTGGTAAAGATGGGTCCTCAACATCCTGCCTCCAAATAACTAGCCACATGCTCCACGGTTGACGGCGGTACGAGACAAAACGTCACACCGCCAGCCCCGACGATCGCGGGCCGGTAGCCGCTGCGTGAGATCGCTCTGACAACCCGAATTCACGCTGCGGGGTCCGCGCCTGTGGCGCCCGCGCAAAGCGTGACTTTGATGCCACGTTGCGAGTCAACCCAATAATAGTTCGAGATCGCCGGAGAAGGCATCCCTACCGTGGACATCACCTTGAATCTCACCGCCGTGGTATTGTTGCTGGCGGCCAACGGCTTTTTCGTTGCGGCCGAGTTTGCCTTGGTCAAGGCGCGTGGCTTCCGCATCGAGGCCAAGGCCCGGGAGGGCAGTGCCGCGGCGCGTCTGACTCTCAAGATACAGGCCCGCTTGGAGGCGTACCTTGCGGCCTGCCAGCTCGGCATCACCATGGCTTCGCTCGGCCTCGGCTGGGTCGGCGAACCGGCCGTGGCGGCGTTGCTGGAACCGCTGTTTCAGCGAATCGGGGTCCCGCAATCCGTGCTGCACACCAGTGCCTTCATCGTCGGCTTCCTGATCTTCTCCTCGCTGCACATCGTCGTAGGGGAGCAGGTTCCCAAAACCTTGGCGATTCGCAAGGCCGAGCCGGTATCCCTTTGGATCGCCTACCCGCTGCAGCTTTCGTTCCTGGCCGCATGGCCGCTCAACTGGCTGCTCAACAAGGCGGCCAGCAGCATCCTCGCGGTGTTCAAGGTGGAGGCGGCGACCCATGGAGACGTGCTCAGCAGCGAGGAGATCCAGGGTCTGGTGGCGACCTCTCGGGATCATGGCGGCATCGAGTCGGATCAGGCCAACATGCTGCATAACCTGTTTGCGTTCGACCACCGCCACGTCGGGCGGGTGATGATCCCACGCAGCGCCGTTAGCACCCTCGACCTGAGCGCCGACCCCGCGGACAACCTGCGCGTGATCCGTGACAGCCGGCACTCGCGCTTTCCGGTGATCGACGGCAGCCGCGACGACGCCATCGCAGGCCTGCTGCTGACTAAGGACGTGCAGCGGGCGATGCTCGATGGAGACGCGGAGCCCTGGCGAGACCTGCAACGCTTATGCCGCGAACCTCTGGCGGTGCCGGAATCCCAGCGGGTGCCGCAGCTGTTTCAGCTGATGCGCGAGCAGCGCGCACACATGGCCTTGGTGATTGACGAATATGGCATGCTGGCCGGCATTATCACCCTGGAAGATCTCCTCGAGGAGATCGTCGGCGAGATCCAGGACGAGACCGACCAGCAAGATCCGAGCAACTCGGTGCAGTTGCTTGACGATGGGCGCTGGGAGGCGGATGGCCTGCTGTCGCTGGCCGACATGGAGCGCGCCACCGGCCTTAGGGTGCCTGCCGACCTGGACGCCAACACCATATCCGGGTTGTTCATGGAACGCCTGACACGCATGCCGCAGGTGGGCGACGAGATCGAGGAACCCAGTTATCGGCTGCGGGTGCTGTCGGTGGTGGACCGGCGCGCCGGTCGAGTGGCCATCGATCGGTTGGACGAGGTGGACGGGGCCACGCAAGCGCAAGTGGTCGGAAAGGATGCGGCATTGCCGTCCAAGGACGGCGTCACCTGAGGTGAACGCGCCTCGGGAATTGGCCGATGCGAACGATCATTGCGGATTGTTCCAGCGGTCGGTTTACTGGATGGGATTGGGAGCGGGTCAGCCAAGATGGCTACGATGAGTCATTCCGGCGCTTGCGCACCGGCGTTAGTGAGGCAAACAGGCCCAATAACCGTTCAATCAATGTCTCGCGTTCGCTGCGCACCGGGTAGACAGCGTATACGGCGCGCTCGAACGCGGGAGCGCCGGCGACCCGATGCAGGCGGGCGCGGCGCAAAGCGGATACGACCATCGGTAGAGGCAGATAAGCTGAGCCACCCAGCTCGCGCAGGTAAGCCAAGGCAACCCGCGAACTGGACAATCGGGTGCGGGGCTCCGGCATATCCGGAAACGCGCGCTTGAGCTCCAAGGCATGGGCCAGGCCCCAGTCTACCAGCAGAAAACCATCGCCGACGGCTTGGTCCGGCGCCCTTGCGGACTGGTCAGACACCAGGACCAGCCGCAAACGCGCCACTTCGACGTCGTGCAGGGTGTCGATCTGTGGTGGGTCCAACATGAAGCCGAGGTCGAGCACGCCGTCGAGCAATTGCCGGGTCAGCGTCTCGGGGGCCTGCGCGTGAGTGATGAGCGCAAGCTCCGGATCCTGACGGCGCACCTCGAGGATCCAGGCCTGCAGCATCACGTCCCACACGCGTGGACTGCCCCCTACCGAGAGCTGTCGCAGGGCACCGCCCGCGGTCACGTCCTGACGGGCCTTGCGCCATTCGGACAACAGCAGATTGCCATAGCGGATCAGCCGATTGCCCTCGGGAGTCAGGCGGATGTCGCGACGTGCGCGATCGAACAGCTGTACCCCCAGCATGCCCTCCAGATGTTTGATGCGAGCACTGACGGCGGCCTGGGTCACGTGCAGGGCCTCGCCGGCCTGGCCGAAATGGCGGGTACGGGCGACTTCCAGAAAGGTCCGCAGGAGTTCGAGATCCACGGCAACTAACAAATAATTCTTGTCGAATCGATAATAAAGTTTAGTTTTATTTATCGACTTCCCGCAAGTAAAGTCCTCCTTCCCTTTATTTTGATGGAGGGCCACCATGTCGGGAAACCTGAACCTGAATTCTTTCCAGAGGCTGGACGACGCCAATTTAGTGGCGAGAGGTCAGACTCGCGACGCCGCCGCGATACTGGCCTTTAGCGTACTCGTCGAACGCCACCGTGGCTCGCTGCTGCGGCGCTGTCAGGCCTGCCTGGGCAATCGCCATGATGCCGAGGATGCCCTGCAGGAGACCCTGCTGCGCGCCTATTGCGGGTTGGGTGGGTTTCGCGGCGAGTCCAGTGTGCGCACCTGGCTGATAGCGATCGCGGACAACCAGTGCTACAGTCTGGCGCAACGGCGCGCCCGCCACATAATCGGCGAGCATCTGCGTGGATTGATCGAATTGCACGAGCGGCAGCGGGCGCCGGTCGCGGGAGATGACAGATTGCCGGGACTGCAGCGGGCGCTCGCCGCGGTACCGCGACGCGACCGCGAGATTCTTCACTTGCGTTTCTTTCAGGACCGCGCACTCGAGGAGATAGCCGGAATTCTGGGAATTGGCCTGAGTGCGGCCAAGATGCGCCTGTATCGGGCTATCGAACGGCTGGGATACTGTCTCGACCACGCCGCCAACATGAAATCGGTCTGAGGGCGCGGAGTGACTTTTTCGCGCCCGGCGGAGTCAGACCACACAAACCCAAACTCCAACCCGGAAGGTCGTCATGAAGATCGCAATCTTGTCGCGCAACCCGAAACTCTACTCGACCCGCCGTCTGATCGAGGCATGTCAGCAGAAGGGCCACGAGGTGCGTGTCCTGGATGTGCTGCGCTGCTACATGAACATCACCTCGCATCGGCCGAGCATCCACTACAAGGGCGAGGATCTGACCGGCTTCGATGCGGTGATCCCGCGCATCGGCGCGTCGGTGACCTTCTATGGAACCGCGGTGCTGCGTCAGTTCGAGATGATGGAGGTGTTCCCGCTCAACGAGTCGGTGGCCATCTCGCGTTCGCGGGACAAACTGCGTTCGCTGCAACTGCTGTCGCGCAAGGGCATTGGCTTGCCGGTGACCGGGTTCGCGCATAAGCCCGACGACCTTCAGGACCTGATCAAGATGGTCGGCGGGGCGCCGCTGGTGATCAAACTGCTCGAGGGCACGCAGGGGATTGGCGTGGTGCTGGCGGAGACCCACAAGGCGGCCGAGAGCGTGGTCGAGGCCTTCATGGGGTTGAAGGCCAATATTTTGGTGCAGGAATTCATCAAGGAATCCGGCGGCTCCGACATCCGCTGCTTCGTGGTGGATGACAAGGTGGTGGCGGCCATGAAGCGCCAGGGCAAGGAAGGTGAGTTCCGTTCCAATCTGCACCGCGGCGGTTCCGCGTCCCTGATCCGCATCACCCCGGAGGAGCGCGCCACGGCGGTGCGCGCGGCGGCCACCATGGGTCTGAACGTGGCCGGCGTCGATCTGCTGCGCTCGAATCACGGCCCGGTGGTCATGGAGGTCAATTCCTCGCCGGGGCTCGAAGGGATTGAAACGGCGACCGGAAAAGACGTCGCCGCAATGATCATCGCTTACATCGAAAAAGGCGTAGCCAACGGCACGCGGCGTACCAGCACACGCGGGCGTGGTTGAATGCGGTGCGCGAATCGTTCGCGATAAACGGCACCGAGGTATTGCCGGGCAACCAGGCGATCATTGACCTGGAGTTGCCCAAGCTCAATTCTCATACGCGGCTCGGTATGCCGGTCCACGTGGTGCACGGGCGCCGTGACGGTCCAAGGTTGTTCGTTAGTGCGGCGATCCACGGCGACGAGGTCAACGGCGTCGAGATCATCCGCCGGCTGCTCGAACTCAAGTCGCTCACGCGGTTGCACGGCACCCTGGTTGCCGTGCCGGTGGTCAATGTGTACGGACTCATCCATCATTCCCGCTATCTTCCCGACCGGCGTGACCTGAACCGCTCCTTTCCCGGTTCGGTGCAGGGCTCCATGGCCGCTCGCGTGGCCAATCTATACATGGAGAAGATCGTCGCCCGCTGCACCCATGGCATCGATCTGCACACCGGCGCCCTGCACCGCACCAATCTGCCGCAGATTCGGGCCAACCTGGACGACCCGGAGACCGAGCGGCTGGCGCGCGCCTTCGGCGTGCCGGTGCTGCTCAACTCGGCATTGCGCGACGGCTCCCTGCGACAGGCGGCGGCCGACCACGGGATTTCCATGCTGGTGTATGAGGCGGGCGAGGCCCTGCGCTACGACGAGGTCTCGATCCGCGCCGGCGTGCAGGGGGTTGTCAACGCGATGCGTCTGCTCGGCATGTTGAAATCGGCACCGCGCAAGCGCCCGCCGATGGAGCCTTTCGTAGCCCGCAACAGTACCTGGGCGCGGGCGCCCGACAGCGGTATGCTTCGCGTCAAGGCCGGGCTGGGCGCCAAGGTCGACAAGGGCCAGGTGCTGGCACAGGTGAGCGACCCCTACAGCGGCGAGTCGATCGCCGTGGTTGCCCATACCGCCGGGGTGGTCATCGGCCGTAGCGAGATCCCCATGGTGCACGAGGGCGAGGCGCTGTTTCATATTGCCAGCTTCGTTAAAAAAAACGAACGAGTGGTCGAGCACGTGGAGTCCTTCCAGCAGGCTCACATTGACGACGAGTGGTGAAGCCTGCAATGACTGAAACTGCGAGCCAAAAGCAAAGGGTTGTGAGAGGTTCCGGGTCGGGCGCATGCGCCCGTAACAGCGGTGCGGGCTGGGTGCTCGCGGCCTACGAGGAAAACTGCCATGACAGAGTCTTCAGAAGACGCCGGGGTGTTGACCACCCTCGTGGAACGGCTCGAGCAGCGCCGGATACCGCGCGCCTTGGCCATCAAGGAAAAGGTCGACCGGGGCGAGCGGCTCGACGAATGGGACACTGATTATCTCAACAAGATCATCGCGGACGCCCAGCAGGTGCTGGGACTGATCGACAAATACCCCGAGTATCAGGAACTGTACGCACGCGTTGCCGATCTCTACGAGGACATTACGAGCAAGGCCCTCGAGAATGAGCAAGGGGCTAGTACTCCACCAAGGTAATAATTGCGGATCCAGAGCCACCCCCAAGAGGCCAAGGCAAGGCCTCGTTCGCAGGCAATGGCCGGTCTTTCACTGGATCACTAGGGATTGCGCCAATGAAAAGCGCGATTCTATTCTTCGAGTCTGACCGTTTGATTCGCGTCGAGAATCGGTTAAGACCTTGACGGTGCTTCCTCCGGATTGAGTTGATCGCCGCAGTATTTACAATAGTCCGCATCGGTGTCGTGACCTTCGCCGCCACAGGAGCGGCAGGCTTGGTTCGAGATGTTCCGTTGAGTCGTGCGTACCATCTCCATGGCGAAGATGCCGGTCGGTATGATGATCAGGCTGTAGCCCAATATCATGGCCATGGCCGCAACCGTCTGTCCTGGGAACGTTTGCGGGGAAATGTCTCCGTAGCCCACGGTGGTAATCGTTACGATGGCCCAATACAGGCCCCTCGGGATGCTGGTAAAGCCATTCTGTTCGCCTTCGATCACATACATGATGGCACCCATGATCAGGGCCAGGGTCAGGACGGTAAGCAGAAATACGGCGATCTTCACGCGGGTCGCTCGCAGCGCGTGGGTCAGAGCCTTGAACTCGCCCAGGTAGCGGGCCAGTTTTAAGATTCTGAATATCCGCAGCAGGCGCAAGGCCCGAACCACCAGGAGGGACTGGGATCCGGGCACCAACACGCTGATATAGCTGGGTAGGATCGCCAATAGATCCACCAGACCATAGAAGCTGAACACGTACCGCCAGGGTTTGCGTACCGATACCAGCCGAAGCAGGTATTCGATGGTAAACAGGCCGGTGACTAGCCACTCGACTACTCGGAGTTCAGTGCCGTACTCACTCCGCACTGACGCCATGCTTTCAAGAACGACCGCCGCGACACTCAACAAGATCAGAACCAGGAGCGCCACATCGAACAGCTTGCCGACCCGGGTGTCCGCCTCAAAGATGATCTCATGAACGCGCCAGCGCCATTCTGCCTGGAGTTCGCCCTGTTTGACGTTTTTCACCGGTACCTGCGGCTGACTTGATTTCTGTGCATGTTGGCTGGAGACACTTTGCGCTGATTCGGTGCTACCCCTAGATCACCCGTTTCCTCGCCGGTCGAAGGTAGCCGAAAACAGCAAGGGCGCTAGGATAGTCGTTATCGCAAAATAGGACCAGCAACCTCGGGGTATCTAACGGAGTATGATAATGGGACGCTTGACCCGCGCCATCGCATAGGGACAGGGTGGGCGTGTACCATGACGAGCCTCCTGCGAAGGGGTTGTGATTAACAGCCCGAATATTCCCCAATATCGCTGATCTGCAGGATTTCCGGTTGCCGCTGGGCGAGGGCGGCTCGGTGCCGCTGGTGGCGGTGTCGCGCTGGTCTGCCAGCGGTCGGTGGTCCAGCGCACGACGATCGCCGAGCCGACTATGTGCCCGGCATTCTGGAACCGCACCGCGATGCCATCGGCGCTTGCAGGTCTAACGCGGCTCCCCGGAGATAACACGCAGCCGACCCTGCTTCTGTCGCAATCGACCGTTGAAGCGGAGGTTAAGGCCAGAACGAAAGCAGGAAGGCCCCGATGACCAGCATCAGCAGCAATCCAACCGCCACCTGCCATCGACTGAGCAGGCGCTCGGGTATCGCCACCGGCGCTGGCGCCGCGTGTGGATCCAGTATCGCGGGATATTCGGTCGGGTGCGCCGCATGGCTGGCGGGGGAAGCGGCGCGACGTCGCAGCAGCCTTTCGATGGGGATCAGCAGGTCACCCGGCGGGATGGCCGGAAGGCGCACCAGAAATGCCGCAAATCGGCCCTTAAACACAAACCAGGCGACGCCGCCGCCCAACAGCACGGGCCAGGCCACGGACCACACGGGACTGTGGCGCTCCACGGGTAGTGGCCACAGCCAGGGCAGTAGCAACGCCGCGCTCAGCAGCAGCCACCAAGCGGAAGTCGTGGTCGTCTCACGGTGTTCCGCCCCGTGGTAGGCCAAGTAGAGAAACCGCGCCATCAGCAGCGTGGTGCCTACGGAGCCGAGGGGCACCACCCAGGCGGCGAGGCTGGACCAGGTCTCGGGCAACAAGGGCAGCTGCGCCTTCAACATCCCTTTGGCCAATGCACCGCCGCTGAACGGCAGCCCGGTCAGGGACAGGGCCGCCAGCCACAGGCCGGCGCGATTCCTGCCGCCGACACCCAGACCAAAGAACAGCGCGCCCTTGGCTAGGGCATGGTGTAGAGCGAACAAGAGCAGCAGCGTCAGCATGACCGGCCACTGATCGGGAGCCGCGAGCCCGATTCCCACCGCGAGGGTCATCAGTCCCATCTGGCCAATGCTGGAGTACGCCAACAGGGGCTTGGCCGCGCGCTGAGTGAGACCGACTGCGATCCCATAGATCAAGGCAACCATGCCGACGGCGACGAATGCCAGAGACCACGCTGGCATTGCGAACTGACCGAGCGGCAGGAATCGCAGCCAGCCATACAGGCCGAGGTGCAGCAGCGCTCCTGCCATGGGCACCGCCGCCGCCAGCGGCGCGGCCGCGTAGGCCGGCGGCAACGCCAGATGCAGCAAGGGCACGCCGGCTTTGATCCCGAACCCGATCAACAGCAGCGCCATCAACGGATGCGACGGCGGGCGATCCAGGATGTAGTCCAGTTCCAGGCTCTCGGCTTGGTGGGCCACCAGGATCAGGGCGACCAGCAGCAGCATCTCGCCGAG
>CAJICF010000250.1_pt1 | contig 9146 bp, 10 predicted proteins | sample 9199541 | NCBI WGS metagenome assembly CAJICF01 (sample SAMEA7708324, study PRJEB35096) | sediment metagenome | biome: marine neritic benthic zone biome [ENVO:01000025]; feature: sediment [ENVO:00002007]; material: shallow marine sediment [ENVO:03000034] sea grass bed [ENVO_01000059] ... | reverse complement strand
TCAGGGTCCACCAGCACGAAACCGCCCGGCGCGGAAAAGGTGGCACCCACGGGACAGACCTGGATACAAGGCGCCTCCTTGCAGTGGTTGCACAACTTGGGCACGAAGAATCCGCGGGTAGCCGATTCCTCCTGTTCCTCGCTGAGCGGCGCGAAACCGTTCGCACCGCCAGACGTCGAAGAGATCGCGTCCACGTGGACCCCCTGGTCGCCAACCAGGTAACGCTCGACCCAGGTACGGGTATAGCCCTCGGGGACGTTGTTCTCGATGCCACAGGCCTCGACGCACTTGCCGCAGCCGATACAGCGGTCCACATGCACCACGAAGGCGAAATCGTGCTCCGAGGGATCGATCACGGCGGGCGCGGCGCTCTCGCCGGCCACCGAGGCCAGCACCTCCACCAGCGGGGTGTTCAGCAGCAGCGCCCCAGCGCCACCACCGACGGCCAATTGCTTCAGGAACCGGCGGCGACCTTGTTCAACCGTGTCGTTCATCAGAACCCCCAACCCATCTCGAACTTCGGTGAATGCGTCTTATGGCAGTTCTGGCAGGCCTTGGTCGGATCCGCCCCCATGCCGGCATGGATCCCCTCCGAGTATTGCGGGAAGGATTCCGGCCGCGCCACTGACTGGGCGTGACAGCGCAGACACAACGCCTTCTCCGGCCTGACCACGGCATCCGCCAACTTCTCGGTGGCGTTCGCGTGTGCGGGACCGGGGCCATGACAAGCCTCGCAGGCCAGATTCAGGTGAGAACCGCTCTCGAACTCCTCCCGCCGCTCCTCGTGGCAGGCGTAACAGGCCTCCTTGCCGGCGCCGTACTGCATCGGCAGATGCTTGAGTTCCTCGGCCGCCGCGGTGCGATACCAGGCCGTCTGGTCCCAACTGGCCGGGGTCAACCAGTCCTTCACCTGAAGAAATAGGAAGAGGGCAACGCCCAGCACCACTATCAGCCGATAGATATGTGACCTCGGCGATGGATCGCAGGTAAACCCGGCGGCGGCGGCCCAGCGATTACCCAGGCGTTTGATGAAACTGTCTTGCTTGTCCACTCAGGGGCACTCCGCGTGTGGATTGGAGCAGAGCGATACGGGAAAGAAAGGGCCCACCCCCGGCGAGGGGCGCGGAGGGTGGGCAAAGTCGCTCGCTAGAGGAGCCTCAACATCTCATTTGCCGGCGTCACCCGCCGGTGCGGGTGACGCCGGTCATTCTTGCAACGCTTACAGCCTGACCTCGGCCTGCCCGGCCAGCTTGGGCGCCTTGAGGTCCGGGGTCAGGGCATCGCCCAGCATCTTGATCTGCGGCGGCAGGATCAGATTATACAGGGCCTCGGCGCGCACCAGCTTCACGCCCGCCGCCGGGATGTCGTATTGCACCTCACGACGCTCGTTGGGCTGCAAGCGGGTGTCCTTGAGCACCTTGGTGGCCTTGGGCGGCGGCACCGGCTTGTTGGTATCGTCACCCAGCACCTTGACGAACATGGACTTGGGGTCCTCCTTCATGGGGTGCTTCTTGTAGTTCTGCCAAACCTGCTTGCCGGCACCGTCATAGGCGCTGATCTTGAGGTAGAAGTTGCGGAACGGCGCCCCGGTGGGAAAGGCATGCGGCAGGCGGTTGTGCATGCTCACCGTCGCCTTGATGGTGTCACCGGCCTTCTCGGCGGTCATGTCCATGACCATGGCCTGGGCGACCTGGCCCTCGCTGTGTCCGCCGGCCATGCTGTGGTCGGACAGTTCGATGGTCCCGCCCTCGGCGGTCTTGTGCTTGACCTTGGGCATGTGGCACGACTGGCAGGCCACGAACGAGCTGACCTGGTTGTACTCGTCGCCGGTCACGCACAACGGCGCGCCCTTGAAATTCTCACGCTTGTCGTGACAGCCCATGCACACCGCGTTGGTCTTATGTATGGAGTTGCCCTCCATGGGGAACGGATGGAACGGCATGGTGGCCGGAGTTGCCGTCTTGGGATCCACCGGCTTGGTGCTGTAATCCCGGCCCGAAGGGGCCTGCAGGCCCGTACTGGACAGCTCGTAGGCATCGATACCATAGCGGTTCTTGCCATCCGGACCGGTCACGCCCTTGAACTTCTTGATGGTATGACAGGAGATGCAGTTCACGCCTTGCTCATAGGCCGGCATGGCATCCAGCTTGGTCTTCTTGTCGATGGCGGCAGCCGGCACATGGCACTTGAGGCACACCGGGTATTGGCCTTTCTTGGTCTTGACGCCCTCCTGGGTCGGGTCACCGATGACGAAACGGTAGAATCCGCCGTGGATCGGGTCCTTGAGCGCGGTGCTGTTGGCATGCATGGAGCCCGACCACTGCTCGTAAATTTCCTTGTGGCACTCCTGACACACTCCGGAACTCACCTGGTGCGGCTGCTTGGGCACCTTGCCGGTGATCTTTTTGGATTCCGCCATGGCGCCCGCGGAAAACAGCAGGGTAATGGCCCAGATTAACATCGGGCCACCCACGAAGATACGCGCAAATCGCTTCATTGTGATCCTCCAATAGCGGGTTTATGGTTTTTAATAGGTACCGCAGTCTAAACCAGCAGAGGCGTGCCGTTAAGGTTCAAATGTACTAAGGGAACAAACAGGGATCCACCTAAAACCACGCGGGGCGGCCATTGCGACCGCCCCGGCACGACATTCGCCGACTGACGCGACCCCTACTGGCGAGTCAAACCGGCGTAGTATGTGGCCAGTTCCTCGATCTCGTCACGGCTCAGCGCCGCGGCGATGATGCGCATGCGGCCGTAGATGTCGTTGCCGCGCTTCCCCTTGGCGTATTTCTTCATGGTGTCGACGAAATACTTGGGATTCTGGCCGGCGATCGCGGGCACGTCGATGATCGCGCCCTCGCCCCGTTCCCCGTGGCAGGCCGCGCAGGGCTGGATCAAGCGGGTCTTGTCGCCCTTGAACACCAGTTGGCGGGTCTCCTCGCGGACCTCTACCTCGGCATCCAGCTCGGGCACCGGCAGTGGGCGGCTGGCGAACCAGGCCGACAGATCGGCCAACTGCTGGTCGGAGAGCTTTTCCGTGGCCTCGCGCATCTTCTTGTGTTTGCGGTCCCCGGACTGGTAGTCCTTGAGCTGCTTGAAGGTGTAGGGCGCCACCTGACCCGACAGCATGGGGTACTTGTCGCGGTCGGGCTCGGTGCCGCCCTTGCCGTGACAGTCCAGACAGGCATTGACGTCCTCAGGTTCGACGGCCTCGAGCGCCTCGCCCTTGGCCGCATCGCCGTCGTCCACCAGGTTCTTCAGGTCCGCGGTCCAGGCCACCTGCGACGAGGGCCCGGCCACGCCCGCAGCGGCGAGACACCACAGTAAAGGTAATAAAGCCAGCGATAGTCTGTTGTTCATGGTCAATAGCTCCAGGGCAGCGAACCGTAGGTATCCATGACGAAGAATTGCAGCACCGGATAGCCATAGCCCACGATCATCCACACCAGCAGCACCCAGTTCCAGAAGGCATAGCCGTTGAGCAGCTTGGGCAGATTCATAGGAGCATGAATCGGCTGCGCCCATTCGACCTCCGTGTTGGATTCGCGAACCCGGTGGATGGGCGTGAGCAGCAGGTTGAGGATCAGCAACAGCGCCGAGAACACCAGGATCGCGCCACCCACAATCATCGCCAGCTCATGCGGATTCCAGGCCTCCACCAGGGGCGAGTCGTAGGGGGTGGATGAGATGCGCCGCGGCTGGCCCAGCAGGCCCAGCACGTGCCAGGGCAGGGTGGTCACCAGCATGCCGATGGTCCACAACCACAACTGCACCACCGCCATGCCCTTGGAGAGCAGTTCACGACCGGTGATCTTGGGCCACAGATGATAGGCAATCGCCATGTACATGATGGCGGTGGTGCCGCCGAAGATCAGGTGGAAATGCCCCGTGACCCACTGGGTGTTGTGCACCAGGGTATTCATGGCATAGCTGGCGTTGATCATGCCGCCCCAGCCACCGATGGTCAGCATCAGCAGCGCCAGCGCCGCCGCCACCACCATCGGCTCCTTCCAGTCGAGGGCGGCGATCCAGCCGAACAGGCCCTTGCCGCCACGCAGCCGTCCGGCGTTCTCCATGGAGGCCAGCACGGTGAAGCCGGTGAACAGGGTCGGCAGGGCCACCATGAAGGTGCCGACGCCGTGCATGAACTTGAAGCCCGCCGCCTGCTGCGGGTCCATGTACAGGTGGTGGAAGCCGATCGGCACGCTGATCACCATCAGCATGATGAAGGCAATCCGGCCCATCTCGTCGCTGAACAGCCGCCCGCCAGCGGCCTTGGGCACCAGTGTGTACATGGCGATATAGGCCGGGAACAGCCAGAAATAGACGATCGCGTGCAGGGTCCAGGAGAAGAAGGTGCGCGCCAGACCGGCGTCGATGGTGTCCAGCCAGCCCAGCGACCAGGGAATCAGCTGGAACAGCATCTCCAGGGCCACGCCGGCGCTGGTCCACAGCCACATGATGGCGTTGGCGGTGGTGCCGAACATGGCCAGCGGCACCGGTTGCCCCGGATTGTCCCGCTTCCAGGTGACCACCGACATGATCATCTCCAGGCACCAGATCCACGAGCCGACCACCAGCAGGGTAGCGCCGATATAGAAGGCGGGATGGGCCTTCAATGGCGGGTAGAAGGTGTACAGGACCGAGGCCTTACCGGTCAGCAGCGGCACCGCCGCCAGCAGCGTGCCAATCAGGGCCACCAGGAACGACAGCCAGGCCAGGCCCTTGTTCCACAACGGCCGGTTCAGGGTGGTGGTGACCGTGTAGTAGCCGAAGCCCATGATGAAGAAGGTGGTGAACACGAAGCCCATCAGCACCCCGTGGGTGGATACCGAGGCGAAATACAGCGGCTCGGACTCGATGGACGGGAACAGGCCGCTACGCTCGGCGACCTGGTAGAGGCCCATGACGGCGGCGGCCACGAAGGCCAGAAAGGCCACCCCCATGTTGAGCATGCTGATGGTTTTTGCTTTGTCGTAATTCATCGACGAATCCCCTTGGTTAGCCGGCCTTGGGCACGATCTTCAGCCGCGACCACATGTAGTCGTGACCCAGCCCGCAGTATTCGTTACACAGGAACTGCGACTCGCCGGTGCGCGGGAAGCGGGTGTTGACCTGCGACACGTAGCCCGGCACCACCATGGTGCTCATGTTGGTGAAGGGCACGTGCACGCCGTGCAGCACGTCGAAACTGGCGAAGCGGAAGGTGACGTCCGTATCCACCGGCACCTCGATTTCCTGCGGGTAGAACGAATAGCGCGCCGCCACCATGCGCACGGTCACGGAACCGTCATCGTTGGTGGTGGCACCGAGATTGTCCTCGGCGAACTCCTCGGACAGGTGCAGGGTCTTGGAGTCGATGGTCTCCACATTGCTCGGCGGATGGACATTCATGGCAATGGCCGCGTAGCCCAGCGAGCCGACCATGATCACCGCGATGAACACGGACAGGTACATCCATTTCTTTTCTAGGGGATCTATATGCATGGATCTCTCCGTGGACCGTTAATTGACGGGGCCGTGGGACATAAACAGGCCAAAAAAGAAATACAGCCATGCAAGCGTGGAGATGGCGCCGAATATCAGCAGCAGCGCCCAGGTTCCCTTGGGGGCCATGGCGAGGATCTCCTTCTCCTGCTCCTCGGTAAGTTGCGGCATGCGAGTCTCCTCTTGGGTTCGGCATCAATAAACATTGGTCTCCGGCAAGGGCAGCCATGGGCGTACCGCACCGGAAACGCCACGCCGCCAATGGCAACGCGGATTCAGTTCAACTGGATGTAGAAACTGCTGATCGGGCCGGCGCTGGAATTATGGTTCTGGCGCCGCACCAGAATCTTCTTGTTATCCACGCGCGAAAACGCGCATGCGACGCAATACTATCCGCAAATGCGGGATTGTCCAAAGTACAGAAATACTAACGGCTGGCGATTTCCAGGCCGACAGGCGGGTGACCCATGGCGGGAGCAGGCCCCGCCGCGATACGGGTCTGTTACATCAAGCCCAGCGCCAGCCGGGCATCTTCCGACATCCGCTCCTGATCCCAGGGCGGATCCCAGACCAGCTCGACCCGCGCCTCGGAGACGCCGTCGAGCTGTCGCAGGTAGCTCTCCACCAGACCCGGAAAGGAACCGGCCACCGGGCACCCTGGCGCAGTCAGGGTCATGCGGATATCGACCCGGCCCTGGGGATCGACCTCCAGCCCATAGATGAGGCCCAGGTCGTAGATGTTCACCGGCATCTCCGGGTCGTGGATCTGCCGCAGCATGGCGACCACGTCGGCCTTGATCGCCGCCACATCCCTTACATTGCCGTCATCAATCTCGGCCATGCGCCTTACTCCGTAGTCAGTGTGCCGGACTCCCGATCCAAGGCGCCCTTAAGGGTATGCCAAGGCAGGGTCGCGCATTTGATGCGTATCGGGTAGGCGCGCGCCCCTTTGAGGATTTCGACCTTGCCGAGCTCCAGACCGGCCTGCTCATCTCCGTCGGTCAGCATCTTTCGCACCCTTTCGAACAGCGCCCGCACCTCCTCCACCGGCTTGCCCTTGACCGCCTCTGTCATCATCGACGCGGAGGCCACCGACAGCGCACAGCCCACGCCGTCGAAGCTCACCTCCTCAATCAGCCCGTCGCGCACGCTCAGGTACACGGTAAAATCATCCCCGCAGAGCGGGTTGAAGCCGTGCGCCTCGTGATTGGCGTGGCCATGCTCCTGCATGAAGTTACGCGGGTTGCGGTTGTGTTCGAGGATCATCTCCTCGTACAGTTCACGCATCTCATCCATCATGCCTTCCGTCCCTCAGGTCTGAAAAGCCTGGTCCTCAGTTTCCCGGCGAGGTAGTCGCGCAACGCAGGCACCCGCATTGGCTCGAGCACCTCCTCGGCAAATCCGTAGGTCAGCATGGCCCGCGCCTCGGCGTGGTCCAGGCCTCGTGAACGCAGGTAAAACAACGCATCCTCATCCAGTCGGCCCACCGTGGCACCATGGCCGCACTTGACGTCGTCAGCGAAGATCTCCAGCTGGGGCTTGGTGTCCGCCTCGGCGGCCGGCGACAACAGCAGGTTGTGGTTGGCCTGCTCCGCATCCGTATGCTGGGCATCGGGGTGCACGTAGACCTTGCCGTTGAACACGCCACGGGCATGGCCATCGAGTATCCCCTTGAACAGCTCACGGCTGGTGCCATGGGGGACACGGTGATCCACCCGGGTGTGGAAGTCGGCGTGCTGGCGGCCATCCAGGACGTACAGCCCGTCGAGGCTGCATTCACTGCCCTCGCCGGCCAGATCAACGTTGACCTCCGAGCGTGACAGACGCGCCCCGAGCGCCACCGAATACGATGCCAGGTGGCTGTCCCGCCCCTGGTGCACGGCCGTGGTGGCCACGTGGAAAGCCTCGCGGCTCTCTTCCTGAATACGGTAATGGCTCAGATGCGCAGCGTCCCCCAGGTCCACCTCGGTGACCGCGTTGCTCAGATATCCGGCATCGCCGAGGCTGGCGTAGTGCTCGACCACCGTGGCTTGAGCTCCCGCCCCTAGGACCAGGAGGTTGCGCAGCGTTGCGGCACCATCCTTCCGTCCCGTGGCCAGGAACAGCAGGTGCACCGGCCGCTCCAGAAGCCGCCCCGGCTGGATGTGGATCCAGGCGCCGTCCTCCACCAGGGCAGTGTTGAGGGCGGCAAAACCGCTGGCCCCCACGTCCGCGTAGCGGCCCAGAAAGTCGCGCACGGTGTCCGGCTGATCGCTCAGGGCAGTGGACAGGCTTCTGATCTCGATCCCATCCGCTGGTGGCCCCAGACACGATAGCTGGGGCGCGTGGCGACCATTCACGAACACCAGCCGATGACCCTCCAAGCCATGCGGGATCAGCTGCTCGAGATCTTCCTCCACCAACCCGAGGCACTGTTCGCCCACCAGCGTGAAGGCCCGCTCGGCAATCGGTCGTACGCTGGTGTATTTCCAGTCCTCGTCCTTCAAGCTCGGAAAGCCCAGCGACTCGAAGCGCCGCAGGGCATCCGCGCGCATCGCATTCAGCCAAGACGGGGCGGCGCCCGCCAGCCTGTCGCCCGCCGCCGCATACTCGGCGCGATAGTGATCAATCGGCAAGGGCATGGCGATCATGCGTTGACAACCTCCTGTTCGAGCCAACCGTAGCCCTTGTCCTCCAGTTCGGTCGCCAGCGAGGCGTCACCCGAGCGCACGATGCGCCCACCCGCCAGCACGTGCACCACGTCCGGGATCACGTAGTCGAGCAGCCGCTGATAGTGAGTCACCAGCAGCATGGCGCGCTCGGGGCCACGCAAGGCGTTCACCCCCTCGGCGACGATGCGCAGGGCGTCAATATCCAATCCGGAATCGGTCTCGTCGAGGATCGCAAGACGGGGCTCCAATACGGCCATCTGCAGAATCTCGTTGCGCTTCTTCTCGCCACCGGAGAAACCTTCGTTGACCGCGCGCTTGAGCAGACCCTCGTCCATGCCGACCGCCTTGATCCGCTCGCGCACCAGTTGCATGAAATCCATGGCGTCCAGCTCGGTCTCACCGTGGTGGCGGCGCAGGGCGTTGAGCGCCGCCTTGAGGAAATACACGTTGTTGACGCCGGGGATCTCGACCGGGTATTGGAAAGCCAGGAACACCCCCTCGCGGGCGCGTTCCTCGGGTTCCAGGGAGAGCAGATCGCGGCCCTGGTAATGGACCGTTCCCGCCATGACCTCGTAACCATCCCGGCCTGCCAAGACGTGCGCGAGGGTGCTCTTGCCGGAGCCGTTGGGGCCCATGATGGCGTGCACCTCGCCGGTATCGAGGCTGAGGTCGATACCCTTCAGGATCGGTTTGCCGTCCACGGCCACGTGCAGGTTTTGGATCTCAAGCATATTCATAACAACCTCTTACGCCTCAGTCAGTTGACTAGATTCCGGTTCCAGCAGCGTTACCATGCTCCGAGTGGAGCCACCTTCGATGCTGGCTGTGCCATCCCTGGCGTAACGTTCTGGCTACGACGACCCCAGCCTGGACATCCTGTCCAATCGTTCGCGGTGCTGCGTTCGTCCACTGGACGAACGGTCACCGCTCACCCCACAGCCCCTTCCAGGCTTACGGCGAGCAGCTTCTGGGCCTCCACCGCGAACTCCATGGGCAGTTCCTTGA
>CAJICF010000238.1_pt1 | contig 9168 bp, 8 predicted proteins | sample 9199541 | NCBI WGS metagenome assembly CAJICF01 (sample SAMEA7708324, study PRJEB35096) | sediment metagenome | biome: marine neritic benthic zone biome [ENVO:01000025]; feature: sediment [ENVO:00002007]; material: shallow marine sediment [ENVO:03000034] sea grass bed [ENVO_01000059] ... | reverse complement strand
TGCTCGGTGCTAAATGGCTTGGCCACATGGTCGTCCATGCCGGCGGCCAGGCTGCGTTCACGGTCCGCCTCCATGGCGTTGGCGGTCAGCGCGATGATGGGGACATGGGCATCGACGGCCTCCCGTCCGCGTATCTCCCGGGTCGCCTGGTAGCCGTCCATAAACGGCATCTGGCAGTCCATGAGGATCAGGTCGAAGCCGCCCTCGGCCCAGCGCTCCAGCGCCTGTCGGCCGTCCGTCACCGTCGCCGCCGTGACGCCCAGTTGCCCAAGAATGGCCTCGGCCACTTGACAGTTGACAGGGTTGTCCTCGGCCACGAGTATACGCGCCGGCGGCAAGCTGCCGCGGAGCGTGGATGGTAAGGATTCATCCGATGTGTCGGGCGCGGATCCCAGGGGAAGGTCCAGTTTTACCCAAAAGGTCGAGCCCGCGCCCGGCACGCTTTCGACCCCGATGCGCCCGCCCATCAATTCGGTCAGGCGCTTGCAAATGGCGAGGCCCAAACCGGTGCCGCCATACTTGCGAGTGGTGGATGCGTCGGCTTGCGTGAAGGCGTCGAACAGTCGCGTCCTGACCTCGGGGCTGATGCCGATGCCGGTATCACGCACCTCCAGACGCAGCCGGGCGCGCTCGTCATGGACCTCGCCGCTGCCGCTGATTGTCACCCGGCCGTGGTCGGTGAACTTGATGGCGTTGCCCACCAGATTGAGCAGCACCTGGCGCACGCGAGCCTGGTCACCGCGCAGATAACAGGGCAGGCCCGGGGCGCAGTCCACCTCCAAGGCGATACCTTTCTCCCGGGCGCGGATCTCCAGGGTGCGGGCCACGCCCTCGACGGTCTGCTTTAAATCGAAGTCGTGTGTATCCAGATCCAGCCGGCCGGCCTCGATCTTGGAGAAGTCCAGCACGTCGTTGATGACCCCCAGCAGGCCCTTGCCGGATTCCATGATGGTATCCACGAACTCGCGTTGCTCGCCGTCGAGTTGGGTATCCCGCAACAGCTGCGCCATGCCGAGCACACCGTTCATGGGCGTGCGGATCTCGTGGCTCATGGTCGCCAGGAACTCTGACTTGGCCTGTGCCGAGTACTCGGCTCGACGGCGTGCCGCGACCAGGGCGTCCTCCGAATAACGCTGCGTGATTCCCATGCTCAACACGTCGGCGGCGCGGCACAGGAAATCCTCTTCGTTGTCCGAGTGGGGGTGGCCCTCCGGCAGGTACAGGACCATCACGCCCAAGACGGTGTCGCCCATACTCAGCGGGACGTTGTAATGGCCGTGGGGCGCCATGCCGGGAAAGCGGGTCACATGGTGCTCGTCGATGCGCTCGCAAAACACAACACCGCCCGACTGTGCCGCCTCACCGCACAAACAGTGACCGAAGGGGACCCGCGCGCAGAGTTCCGCGAGTTCGGGGTCCAGGTGGTCGGTGGCCACCAGGGTCAGCGCCTCGCCGCGACCCTGCTTTTCGGTGAGAAAAATGCCGCCTTTGCGCGGATGCCCCAGCCACGGCACCGAGCCGATCAGGGTGGTGAGGGCGGCCTTGAGAAACACGTTCAGGCTGAGCGGCTCCAGCGCCAGGCGCAACAGTAGACCGAGGGTTTTCTCCTCGCTGGCGTTGCGTTCGATGGTGGCCTGCTGGCGCTTGAGATCGGTGATGTCCAGGAAGGCGGCGAGGTAGTGGGATATCCCGCCCGCCGCATCCCGAATGGCGGTGATACTGAGCATCTCCGGGTAGATCTCGCCATTCTTGCGCCGGTTCCAAATCTCGCCTCGCCATTGGCCGGTCGCAAGAAGCTCACGCCACATGTCCTCGTAGAAGGCATGATCATGCCGGCCTGATTTCAGCATCCGTGGGTTGTGGCCAATTACCTCGCTCGGCGCGTAGCCGGTGATGCGGCTGAACGCCTGGTTCACGCGCATGATGTTGCCATCCTGATCGGTGATGCCGATGCCCTCCTGGCTGTCGAAGGCGGCGGCACTCAGTTGCAGTTGATGCTCCCTGTCGGTCGCCTCGATACGCAGGCTGATGTTGTCGAGGATGTTGCCGTTGATACGCCGGGCGCTCTGCAACACCAGGACCAGAAACAGGCCGCTCATCAATGCCATGCCCAGGGACACCTCCGTGCCCAGGGTCACGAAGCGCACCACCAGGGGCACCAGCGCGCCGCTGGCAAACAGCAGCAGGGCCGGCAGCAGGGGGGAGAGGGTGCTGACCGCACCGGCGCTGATGCCTGCCAGCAAGAAGGCCACGAAGGCCTGGCGAGTCGCATCCTCGGCTGGAAACAACCAAACGGGTAAGGCTCCCCAACCGAGACCGGCGAGGGCTGCGCCAATCAGGAACAGCCGCGTAAAGCGGGCTGTCATCTCTGCGGTAGGCCTGCGCCGCTGATAGGCGCGGCGCAACACGAGACGGGCCGCGGACAGGCCGAGCATGATCGCCACCCAGGTGAGGATCACCGTATGCTCCAGCACCGGCCACTGCACCACGGCGTAGATGGAAGCCAGCAAGACCGTGGCCGACAAGCTGGTGGGTAGGCCGTCGAAGGCCAGCCGCAGCTGTTCGGCGCGAATCGCCGGGCCGCGGGTGTGGTCAGTGGGCTCCGGCATCAATCACCGCCTCGATGGGGTGCAAGGCAGGGCCAGATGAAAAGTTGAACTGGCGGCGTGGCGTTCAGCCATTTTCCCAGGCATACACCGCCTCTACCCGGTTGCCCGGGCTTTGGTAGCTCACTGCTTCGCACAGGGCCCGCACTATTCGGATGCCGCGGCCCGAGTGGGCGGTGTCCGAATCGTCTTGGCGGAGATACTGGTCGAAGGCGAAACCGGGGCCGCTGTCGGCGACGGTGATGACCAGCCGGGTAACCGCTTGGTCCGGCATGGCTCGGATGTTGAGGCTGACCTCGCCTTGCTGGACCTGTTCCAGGCGGCTGTCGCGTTCAACGAAATACTGGGCGAAGCCTTCGGGGGTGGTTTTGAGTGCGGAATCCAGGCCCAGTATGCCGTGGTCCAGGGCGTTGACGAACAGTTCGGTGAGGATGGTGAAGATCGCCTGGCGGTGGTCCTGGAGACCCTCGAGCTCCTGCAGGTGATTGATCACCAGCGGCACGGGGTCGGCGTTCGCGAGGCGCGCGCCCACGAACCGGCAGCTGAATTCCCAGGCAGTCTCGGTGGCCGGGGGTGGCGTGTCGTCAATGTCCACGAGCTGCCGGGGGTGAAGGCGGGGCACGGTCACGTCCGCCGGCGCCAGCACCTCGGGACGACACAGGATTTCAGCCAGGGTGATGTCATCCACCTGCACCGTCCCATCGCAGAAAGCCTCTACGGCCTTGGCGACGGTGCGCAGCGTGGACTCGTTACCTGCGGCGGATTGGATGGTCTGCTCGAAACGGGCTATGCCGAACATCTCCTGCGCGCTGTTCATGGCCTCGGTCACCCCGTCGCTGGCCAGCAGAATGCGGTCACCGGGCTGGATGGGGATCTTGTGCATCACGCCCTCGGAGCTGGAGTTCGTTACGATCCCCAGGGGCACGGAGCTGGAAGCTACCCGTTCTCGGATCTTCGCGGTTTTCCCGTCGACTACCAGGATCTCCGGCAGGCCGCGGTTGCAGACGATGCAGTACTTGAGATCGTGGCTGACGGCGACGAAACCCGCCGCCAGGAACATACCGGTGGGCAGCAAATGTTGCATCTTCCGGTTGATGACGGCCATGATTTGCGCCGGCGGGAAGCCCTTCGCGGTCATGGCCCGGAACACCTCGGACGCGGGCAGGGCGCCCAGCGCGGCGGCCAGGCCGTGCCCGGTGAAGTCGCCGAGCATCACGTGCAGGTCGCGGGATGGAGCATGGGCGGTGAGCAGCATGTCGCCGCTGAAGATACCCGCCGGGAGTGCCACGGTGTGCAGGCCCTCCGGCTGCACGTTGCCTGAGACGACGGCTTCACTAAATACCCGCTCGGCGATCTCTTCCTCGTGGTGCATGCGGCCGTAGAGCTCCGAGACCTCCCGGTGCAGATCGCGAATACGTTCCAGGGACCTGATCTTGGCCTTGAGCAGGGTGGCGCTGAACGGCTTGGTGAGAAAATCGTCGCCGCCGGCGTCGATGCATTTCGCCAGTCCCGCCTCCTCGCTGATCGCGGTGAGGAAGATCAACGGCACCAGGCGACCGGCGCTGGCGCTCTTGATCCTTTCCGCGGCTTCGTAGCCGTCCATGACCGGCATCATCACGTCCATGAAGATGAAGTCCGGCTTGTGCTGGTCAAACAGGTTGACGGCTTCGGCGCCGTCCCTGGCCTCGATCACCTGGTAGCCGTGCTTGACGAGCAGCGACTTGAGGATCATCCGGTTGGTGGCCTCGTCGTCGACCACCAGGGCCGAGCCTCGGCAACTCTGCATCGCTTGCGGGTTACCGAATTCGGTCATGATCGGGTGGTTCCATCCGGGAGTGGAGTGTTACGTGCGCACGGGGAACAGACGATGAAAATTTGCCAGATTGAGGATCTTCTCGACCTCGTCGCTGGGCCGCACCAAGACCACCTCGCCATCGCTGGCCTCGGCGAATTCCTTGAGCAGCAACAACATGCCCAGCGCCGAACTGTCTATGTACTCGCTGCCACTCAGGTCCACTTCGAAAGTGGTGCCGGGGGTATTGTGGTCGTCGTAGGCCTTGCGGAACGCGCGGTGGGAGGAGAAATCGAACCGGCCGGTGATCTTGATGCTGACGGTGCGATTATCATCGGACGCTTGCTTGGTGACTTCCATGGGGGCATCTCCTGGATTGAGGGTTAAGCAAGAGCGATGAACCGTGTCGGGCGGAAAATCGTTGTTGTTTGCACTCTTTTCATCGCGGGCAAGTTGAATCATAGACCGAAATCGTCTCGGACTGGTAAGAAGTATAGCCGCGGGTACGAATGTTCCTTGCGTAGTGGGCATAACGGTAGCATGGCGCATCGATGGCTCCTCGCAAAGACGCGACGCTATGTCAGAATTTCTATCCTGTCACGGGATGAATCACCACCCGGGCTTGCTTTTCGGCATCCGCTCGTTTCGCGGCTGGCGCCACTGCGTCTGGCTGTCCGGCCCGGCGTTTAAAGGTAAGATCAGCCGCTATGCCGGCTGGGAGGCCGGGGAAGGGGAATCGCCATGACCGCCAAATCCGACAAAGACACCCTGCGACTGTTGCTATTGCTGATCCTGGTGCTGGGGGTCGGTCTGGTGCTGGCCTACCGCGACCGTTTCGACGCGGCCGCGTTGGAATCTTGGGTGGCGGCGGCCGGGATCGCCGGGCCACTGGCCTTCATGCTCATCTACCTGGTGGCCACGGTGCTGTTCGTACCCGGATCGATCATGACCCTGGCCGGCGGCGCCCTGTTCGGGCCGGTATTCGGTACCCTGTACACCCTGACCGGCGCCACCCTCGGGGCCACGGCCGCGTTTCTGGTGTCCCGTTACCTGGCCTCGGACTGGGTGGCGCGCAAGGCCGGGGTGCGCATGACACGCATCATGCAGGGAGTCGAGGCGGAGGGCTGGCGGTTCGTGGCCTTCGCCCGGCTGGTGCCGGCGTTTCCGTTCTTCCTGCTGAACTACGCGCTGGGCGTGACCCGGGTGCGCCTGTCCCATTATGTGATCGCCAGCTACGTTTGCATGCTGCCGGCCTCAGCGGCGTTTTCCTATCTGGGTTACGCGGGCCGCGAAGCCGTGGCGGGCGGCGAGGGCCTGATCCGCAAGATCCTGCTGGCGATCGGCTTTCTGGCTCTGGTGGCGTTTCTGCCCCGCTTTATCACCCGTATGCGCCGTGGCCGCAGCTTGACCCAGGGCCAGTTGCGCGAGCGCCTCGCGGCCGGGGCCGAGATCCTGGTGGTGGATCTGCGCGATACGGCCGAGACGCTCACCCCGGGTGCCTGGCGGGGGTCTTACCCGGAGTTGGAGGAGCGCTTCGAGGAACTGGACGACTACCTGGAGAAGACCGTCGCCGTAGTGGCCGCGACGCAACGCGACGCGAGAGCGGCGGCCCGCTTACTGGTCGGCAAGGGCTTCGCGGATGTGCATGTGGTGCGAGATACAAGAGACAAGTGACGAGATTCCGATGAACGAATAAGGCCTTCTCTTGCCTCTTGTCTCTTGTCTCTTCTATCTTTCTTAGTAGGAGGTACCCAATCATGACTGATCGTTCCATGCCTACCTATGTCGGCGCACCGGATCCGGAGCTCAGGAACTCGCCAATCATGGAGGAGACCGACGAGGACTTCGAGGTGCTCGCCCAGGAGACGGATGAACTTCCGATCTGCCATTTCAACGGAGTCGCCTTCCGCGATGGCGATTTCGTGTGCAGCGGCAGTGGTGAACTGCTGCGCTGCGAAAAAGGTGTCTGGGTTCAGGAAGGGACCTGCGACCCAGAGAATCCGTGAGTGATGCCGGAAGATTGACCCGAAAACTAAGAAGCGGTGCAAGGATCTGTCGTTTGCGCGCCCAAGGACGGGTTCCGGGTGAGACGTTCGGGATCTGCTTTGAGGTCACCGAGACCGTCGCGGTGACCAATGCCGAGGCAGTTGCCCGGATTATCCAGGACATGCGGAAACTGGATTGCCGCTTTGCGCGCTGTGCTGGCAGGCTCCCACGGCACGCTCACGCCGCTGCTACCCAGAGTATCCCGCATCCCGGCTCTCGTATATAATGCCGGCCCGTTTGGCGCGGGCGAGCCGATCCCGGAGAGGTCGCGCCAGCACCGGTTTCAGTCAGTAGTAACACGTTAGGAGAGCGCGATGATCAAGCCCCACGGCTCAGACACCCTGAATCCCCTGTTTGTCTACGATTCGGCCAAGCACGACGAGCTGATGCACGAGGCGGAGAGTCTGCCCTCGCTGGTCGTCAGTTCGGCAACGGCCGCCAATGCGGTGATGCTGGGCGCGGGCTACTTCAACCCGCTGACCGGGTACATGAGCCTGGCGGATGCGATCAGCGTCGCCGACACCATGAAGACCACCGACGGCCTGTTCTGGCCCACCCCGGTACTGAATCTGGCCAACGACGTGTCTGGCATCAAAGGTGCCAAGCGCATCGCCCTGCGCGACCCCAATGTGGAGGAGCATCCCGTCATCGCGGTCATGGACGTGGACGAGATCGAGGAGGTCTCGGACGCGGAGCTCAACGATATCGCGCAAAATGTTTACGGCACCACGGACATGGAGCACCCGGGCGTGAACGCCTTCATGAACCAGGGCCGCTTCGCCATCTCGGGTTCCATCCAGGTGCTGAGTTTCTCCTACTTCCAGCAGGATTTTCCGGATACCTTTCGCACCGCGGTTGAGATCCGCAACGAGATCCAGGAGCGCGGCTGGAAAAAGATCGTCGCCTTCCAGACCCGCAATCCCATGCACCTGGCGCACGAGGAACTCTGCCACATGGCCATGGACCGCCTGGACTGCGACGGTCTGGTCATCCACATGCTGCTCGGCAAGCTCAAGAAGGGCGACATCCCCGCACCGGTGCGTGATGCCGCGATCCGTAAGATGGTCGAGCTGTACTTCCCGCCGAACTCGGCCATGGTCACCGGCTACGGTTTCGACATGCTCTACGCCGGTCCCCGCGAGGCGGTGCTGCACGCGGTGTTCCGCCAGAACATGGGCGCTACCCATTTCATCATCGGCCGCGACCACGCCGGCGTGGGTGACTACTACGGTGCCTTCGAGGCCCAGGAGATCTTCGACACTATCCCCGAGGGCACCCTGGAGATCGAGATCTTCAAGGCCGACCACACTGCCTGGTCCAAGAAGCTCAACAAGGTGGTGATGATGCGCGAGGCCCCGGACCACACCAAGGAGGACTTCATCCTCCTGTCCGGCACCAAGGTGCGCGAGATGCTGGGTAACGGCGAGGCCCCGCCCAAGGAGTTCTCACGTCCCGAGGTGGCCAAGATCCTGATCGATTACTATCAGACCCAGGCCTAAGCGGTCTGACTTTCGAGCCGCCGGCGAACCGCCCCCGTTCGGGGGCGGTTCGCGTTTGGGCAATCAGAAAATCGGCAACGGCTGGCGGCTCAGCGCCACGCTGATCATGTAGGCGTATACCGCCAATGCCGCCAGCCAGGCGGCGACCCGTCGGTGCCGTGTGCGGGCGCGTTTCAAGGCCAGGCTGCCGAGCACGATGTAGACCAGCAGCGCGACCAGCTTGGCGCTCAGCCAAGCTTGATCCGTGGGGTATTGTCGGGTCAGTACCACCAAGCCAATGCCGCTGCACAGCAGGCAGGCATCGACCAAATGGGGTGCGATCCGCACCCAGCGTCGGGCGAGCAGTGAAGACCCGCTCATCATCCAGACCCCGCGCACCGTGAAATGCACGGCACTCAGCGTCACCAGGCTAATGTGAGTCGTCAGCAACAGGCTATGGATGTTCATCATTTGGTCATAAAACTAGACATAACCCAATGGGACTGCTGGAATTGTGTCATGATTCCGGAGAGAAGGCGCCACCCGCGTTTCGAGACTTCGCTGTCCTGCCAGCTGGTGTTGGCGGATGATGAAGTTTATGAGGCCGCCATCAATAGCCTGTCGGTGGGTGGATTGCAGTTCGTTTGTGACCGGGTTACCGCGCTGCGTATCGCGCCCAAGGGCCATGCCTCGGAGCTTGGCCCCGACAGCGTAGTGCGGGTGCGACTCCCGCTGCACCCCAATGCCCCGGAGCGGGATTGGGCGGAACTGAGCACGCGGGTCTCGATGGTGCGGCGCCTGGCCCAGAACAGCTACTGTTTCCACGTGGAATACAGCGATATCGGCGACGACGCGCTCGAATCCCTGGCCGTGTATCTGGATGGCAAAAAGGCCGGATTTCGCGCCCATTGATTCGCTCGGCCAGGCTACATGGCTCGCCGGGAATCCGTCCTCAGGCCGTGAATTATTTCCTCTCCGTCTCCGGGCCTGTGCGGTGAAACATGTCGACCACGTGCTTATCAACGGCCAGCCGGGTTCGACGGTTCCATTCACCGACCGGGGTCTGAGCTATGGCGACGGTCTGTTCGAGACCATCGCGACGTATGGGGGCCAACCCCGCTTCTGGGAACGCCACATGCGACGTCTGGATTCGGGTTGCAGGCGCCTCAAGATCCCGATGCCGGATCCGGTCGAGTTGCGGGCCGAGGCGGCGGCGGTGGCCGATCATTCGGGCAGGACAGTGCTC
>CAJICF010000205.1_pt1 | contig 9218 bp, 7 predicted proteins | sample 9199541 | NCBI WGS metagenome assembly CAJICF01 (sample SAMEA7708324, study PRJEB35096) | sediment metagenome | biome: marine neritic benthic zone biome [ENVO:01000025]; feature: sediment [ENVO:00002007]; material: shallow marine sediment [ENVO:03000034] sea grass bed [ENVO_01000059] ... | reverse complement strand
TAGCATTCAGATCCATCGGCCTGGTCGGGAAGTACGGCGATCCCCGCGTCGGCGATACCCTGAAACCGCTGGCCGACTACCTGATCAAGCGCGGCCACGACGTCACCCTCGACCTCATCACGGCAGAGACCAACCCCCAACTCGACCTGCCCGCGGCCAACATGGCGACCATCGCCCGCCAATGCGACCTGTGCATCGTGGTCGGCGGCGACGGCACCCTGCTGCACGCGGCGCGGGAATTGGCCGAACACTGCGTGCCCCTGATCGGGATAAACCTGGGCCGGCTCGGCTTCCTGGTGGATGTCTCGCCGGAGACCATGACCGAGACCCTGGACCGGATGCTCGACGGCGAATACCAGGAGGAGGAGCGCTTTCTGCTGCATATGGTCCTGGAACGCGGCGACGGCGAGCACCACCCGTGTTCCACCACGGTGCTCAACGACGTGGTGGTTCACAAGTGGAACACCGCCCGCATGATCGAATACGAGACCTACATCAACGGCCGCTTCGTGCACCGCCAGCGCGCCGACGGCCTGGTGGTCTCCACACCAACCGGCTCCACCGCCTACGCCCTGTCGGGCGGCGGTCCGATCCTGCACCCTTCCCTGAATGCCATCCTGCTGGTGCCGGTGTGTCCGCACACCCTCAGCAACCGGCCCTACGTGGTGGACGGCGACAGCGAGATCGAGGTGGTGGTCTGTGACCACGACTACGAAAATGCGCGCATCACCTGCGACGGCGACGCCTGCGTGGGGCTCAAGCCGGGCAGCCGGGTGCTGATCCGCCGCCACAATCACAACATCCGTATCCTGCATCCCCAGCAACACGACCACTTCCAGATCATGCGCGCCAAGCTGCACTGGAGCGAAGAGCTGTAATGAATCTCGCGCAAAGACGCCAAGAAAACCGGTCCTTTCCAGATTCACCGGATTCGCTCGTCGGCACTGACATCAGAGGCATGGTTCGCCCCAACCTGCACCCACTATCAATCTCTTCGCGCCTCTGCGCCTTTGCGCGACATCATCCCGCATAAGCATGCTGCGCCACCTGCACGTCAAGGACCTGGCGATCGTCGACTCGCTGGAGCTCGAGCTGGGTCCCGGATTGACCGCCCTGACCGGCGAGACCGGCGCCGGCAAGTCGATCCTGATCGACGCCCTGGGCCTGGCTCTGGGCGACCGCGCCGACAGCGGCATGATCCGCGCCGGTCGCGAGCGGGCCGAGATCACCGCCGTGTTCGACCTGAGCGATCAGGTGGAAGCAGCCGCCTGGCTGGAGGAACATGACCTGGACGACGGCGGCGAATGCATCCTGCGCCGGGTGCTGAACGTCCGGGGCCGCGGTCGCGCCTTCATCAACGGCAGCCCGGCACCGATCCAATCCCTCCAGGCCTTGGGCGATTCGCTGGTGGATATTCAGGGCCAGCACGCCCATCAATCGCTGCTGCGCCGTGACCGGCAACGCCTGCTGCTCGACGCCTATGCCGGCCACGAACCGCTGGCGGCCGAGGTGGCGAACCTGTATCGCGGCTACCGGCGGGAACAGGAGCAACTGGACGCATTGCGCGCCGCCGCCGCGGATCGCGCGACCCGCATCGACTTCCTGCGCCACCAAGTGGGCGAACTGCTGGACCTGGGCCTGGAACCGGAGGAACTGCGTCAACTCGACGAAGAACACGCCCGCCTGAGCCATGCGGGCCAGTTGCAGGAGACCTGCGGCCAGACCATCGCCCTGCTGTACGAGGACGAAGCCTCGGTCAACGGCCTGCTCGGCCGGGCCGCCGCCGACATAGCGCGGCTCCAGGCGATCGATCCCGCCCTCGGCGAGACCCGCGAACTGCTGGAGGCTGCATTGATCCAGGTCGATGAGGCCAGTTCCAACCTGCGTCACTATGCCGCCGGGTTGGATATGGACCCGCGGCAGCTGGAACGGGTCGAGCAACGCCTGGCCGCGATCCACGATCTGGCGCGCAAGCACCGCGTGACACCCGAGGAACTCCCGGCCCGGCAGGCGGCCCTGCAGGCCGATCTGGACCAGTTGGAGAACGCCGACGTTCACCTGTCCGAGCTTGAGCAGCGGGTAGAGGCACTACGCGGCGACTACATGGAACAGGCCCGCGAACTCAGCGCCCAACGCCACGCGGCCGCCGCCCGTCTGGGGGAACAGGTCACGGCGGCAATGCAGGAATTGGGCATGGCCGGCGGCCGCTTGGCAGTAGAGCTCGAAGCCGTGCCCGAGGACCAGCCTGCCCCCGGCGGCCTCGAACGGCCCGAGTTTCTGGTCAGCGCCAACCCAGGCCAAGCTCCACAGCCACTCGCCAAGGTGGCATCCGGCGGCGAACTGTCGCGCATCAGCCTCGCCATCCAGGTGGTCACCGCCCAATGCGGTCAGGTGCCGACGCTGATCTTCGACGAAGTGGACGTGGGTATCGGCGGGCGCGTGGCGGAGATCGTCGGCCAGTTGCTGCGCCGCCTGGGCGAGTCACGCCAAGTGCTGTGCGTGACCCACCTGCCGCAGGTGGCGGCCCAGGGCCATGGCCACCTGCGGGTGAGAAAACACAGCAAGAAACAGGAGACCCGTGCCGAGATCACGCCGTTGGTCGAACAAGACAGGGTCGACGAGATCGCCCGTATGCTGGGCGGCATCGAGATCACCGAGCAGACCCGGGCGCATGCAACCGAGATGATTGGGCGTGCGCAGGGTTGAGAGGCGGCAAGTCAGATCGGGCCTCTGACTCGGGTCAGTCGTAACACCAAATGCCCGCGAACACCCAGGCAGAAGCCAGCGCAACCACAACCACGGTGGTGTTCGGCGCGAGCGGCTACATCGGCACTAACCTGGTTCCGCGGCTGATCGAGGCGGGAAAGCGGGTACGTGCCGTCGCGCGCAGTCGGCGGGTACTCGAGGACCGCGGTTGGGCCGGCGTGTCTCTGGTCGAAGCCGACGCCCTGCGCCCCGAGACGTTGTCGGCGGCACTCGAAGGTGCGGAGGTTGCCTATTACCTGGTTCACTCCATGGCCGTCGGCCGCCACTTCGCCGCAGTCGATCTGGTGGCCGCGGATAATTTCCGCACCGCCGCCGCGCAAGCGGGGGTGAAACGGATCGTCTATCTGGGGGGCGTGATCCCGGCCGAGCCCAAGTCCCGTCACCTCCGGTCCCGCAAGGAAACCGGCGACCGGCTCAGACAAGGTTCGGTACCGGTGACCGAGATAAGGGCGGGCATGATCGTCGGTCCCGGTTCGGCCGCGTTCGAGGTGATTCGCGACCTGGTCAATTATCTGCCGTTGATGGTCACACCACGGTGGGTCAGCTCCAAGTCGTGTCCGATCGCGCTGCATGACCTGCTCGAGTATCTGATTCGGATACCCGAGACCGATGGCACCGCAGGGCGCATCTACGAAGTGGGGGGGCCGGAAGCGCTGACTTACGCGCAGCTCATGCGGCAGTACGCCGAAATTGTGGGTAAGAACCCCCGTATTTTCCGCGTGCCGGTCATCACGCCACGGCTTTCCTCCTACTGGCTGAAGCTCGTGACCTCGGTCCCCGCGAATATCGCGCGGGCCCTGATCGATGGCCTGAGTCAGGACGTGGTGGTCGACGATCACGAAATACGCGAACTCATTCCCATTCCACTCATGACCTTCAGACAGGCGGTCGATGCGGCGCTGCGGGCCGAACGATCGGAAGGGTTACTGGCCCGGTGGGTGGAAGGGTCCCTCGCCTGTCGCAACTATCATCCCCAATACTCGTTCTATGCGAAGAAGGTCGGCGCCGACGCGCTAACCCGGGCAAGCCAGGAAAGCCTATGGCGTCAGGTAGCGTCGATCGGCGGCGAACAGGGCTACTACTACCTCAACAGCCTGTGGTTCCTCAGAGGGTTGATCGATTCGCTGTTCGGGGGGCCGGGGCTCAGGCGGGGCCGCAGGCACGCGTCCGCCGTCCGGGTCGGTGACGCCATCGACGCCTGGCGAGTGCTGGCGGTTGACGAACCCAGACGGCTCACCCTGCTCCTGGAAATGAAGCTGCCGGGCTCGGCGGTGCTCGAGTTTCTCATTGAGCCGGCGCAACCGAGCGAGACTCGCATCAGCGCCACGGGCTATTTTCATCCAGCCGGTGTTTGGGGATTGTTGTATTGGTACGCGCTGCTGCCGTTTCACCGTTTGATTTTCAACGGCCTCACGCGTGCGATGGCCCAAAGGGCCGAGAGGGCTACTGCAACGGATTAAAGGGATGTTAATGCACGTGCGGCCCATGAAACCGGCCCAGCCGTAGGCAATCTACATCTAAGTCTCGGCGACCTGGACCTTGGGGGCGCCCTTCACCTTTTCGCGGATGCTCTGCAACACGAAGTACATGACGGGGATCAGCACGGTGCCGACCACGGTCGCAGAGCAACCTTGGTGGCACCCGACCAGCGCGGTCCGGTCATCCTCCTTTTTTGTAGTGGGTGGCATTCGATCTGAAAGAATTTTCCAGATCTTATCGAGCCTCGCCGGCTGTCCGGAATGGGCGGAACCGGCCGAAAGCGGCCAGGACCGGACATTCGAGTGGCCTTTCACGGCGGTTCTGGGTACGGACGGTGGGGCCGTGCTATCGTTGCGATCGAAGTGTAGCCGGTTGACGCGGAGCTATGCTGTCACGTTCAGGATAGAACCGCCTCTCTGGATATGCGGCCCCTTTTGACATCTGTTATAAGCCATTAAGGATAAAACGTGAAATGCTATACACATAACGAATCGGATGCGATCGGTTTATGCAAAGCTTGTAATAAGGGGCTTTGTCAGGAATGCTCGCATGATACTGGTAACGGACTAGCGTGTAGGGAAACCTGCATTGAGGAGGTCCAATCAATTAACGCGATTATGGATCGAAGCAAACAAATATATAGTATTGGATCAAAGGCACCCGCTTTCACTTCAGGAGTGCTTGTATATTTTATGTTTGCTGCGCTATTTGGTGGCTGGGGCGTCTACTCATACTTCTCGAAAGGAAAGTCATATGAGTTTCCAGTGGTGATGGGTCTAGGAATGCTTGTTATCGGAATGTATGCATTTATGAAACAACGGAAGTTAAAGTTAAATTGTTAATGGCTTACAACAAATCGCTCGTTGGATCCCTACGGTGCGCTATGGCTCGTGCCCCACACCTCTAGCATCAGAGTTCACGATGCGCACCGCTCTCCGATTAGTTCTCTTGTCTTGGTGCACGCTCGCTTTTGCGGGCGAAAGTCATCGCCCGGAGGGAAAGAACTGCGACCTCAACGGCCCACCACATAGTGCCGGTGAAGAATTAAATCATGGGACCACACTTAGAATCTTTCCACGCGCCAAAGATATCGACTCCAGCTATATTGGCTGCCAGTCCGTGTGGGCGCCGGACGAGGAAGGATGGGTTCTTATCTCCATAGTCTTTGTTGAGTCTGGTGATCCAGTCCGCATCTGGTCACCCCACATAGACGATCCAAGGTCCATCGAGTGTGTTTACCAAAAAGGGAAGGTCGTTAAAGGAGACCCACGGGGGTGTCCTGCTCCACAATTCCTATTGCAGAAATTCCTCGCCCCCAGTTGTGTAGAGAAGATACGTTCATCTGTAGCAGAAAACGGACTCGCTGCGCTACGCCCTCCTGGATGCGAGTATGAATAACATATCCTCAACCCCGGGCTTCGAACGTGATCTCCGGGAGGCTGGGCATCCCTCGGCGCGTCAAGTGCAACTTCAGTGACCACTGTGGGTCGGGAGCGCCCGTTCGGCATCCCAGCTGGGCCAAGATAGGGTTGAGGGCGAGGTCCGGCCGGAATCGGCCAGGAGCGGTCAGTCAATCAAGTTGATTCAAAGGAGATGGAGGCTCAAGATATTCCGGACCCGGATATCAATAAAGTCTGTGCGCAGCAAATTGCTCTAACTATCTGATATCAAGCCAGGAACTCCCTTTGTCGTCCGTCACGCGAGTTCCTGATATTCAGATCCGCGGGTCCGTTAACTAGCTGTTAGAAAGGTACGTAATGAATAAGGAAGAAATTGTTGCAATTGCGGTTCGTTTATTTGCAGTAGCACTTGCAATATATGGCCTCAATAAGCTGCCTGGCATGGCTATATTCTTTAAACAAGAGGGAATGCAAGGAGCGGCCTATGCCTTTGCTGGGATATCTTCTCTAATTTTTGTTATTGCGTTATTTTTATGGTTTTTCCCATCATCGGTTGCCGCAAAAATCATTCCAAAAAGCAAGTCACCTACTGAAGCTGCGAAATGGAATAAAGAAGAATTATTGACCTGCGGGTTTATCATCCTGGGAATTTACTTTCTATTTTATACATTATCTGATGCTATATATTGGTTCTATATTTGGAAATACTCAGTATATTTCGAGGGCACACGTATAGAGTTGAATGTTGATCAAATGGCAAGAATTTACGCAACGGTAGCAGAGTTCGTTATTGTGGTCCTGCTTTTGCTAGGTTCTAGAGGAATTGCCAATATGATTTTGAAGCTGCGCTATGCAGGAAATAACCCTTCTAATCGGGTAACCGGGGGCTTCTAACCCCCAGTCCCCACACCACCTAGCATGCGGGTCCGCACTAGGCGGTTCACGAGAAGGGAACACACGGGATCGTCAGGCATAACCATGCGCCTTCATCCAAAGATCACGCACGGAGAGCAACCCGCGGCTTGTCAGCCAATCATTGGTCATCCCGGTCTGGGTGGCCAGCGTCCGCGACAGGTGCCAATAGCTCTTGGAACTCAACCCCGTCAAGATTGCCTGCCGTTTGCCCGTCCCCAAAGCCAGCAAGTTGCGCACCTTGGTGCGCACATAGCGCCACTGTTTCCAGTAGCACATGCGCACCCGGCGGCGGATCCACTGGTCGATCTCTGGGATCGGGCGGTAGTAGTCCGAGATACCGAAGTAACCCATCCAACCACGAACATACTGGGCGAGCTTGGCGAGCCGATACGCCATCGAGACACCCCAGCTCCGTCCAGTCAGTCGCCTGATCTGGTGCCGAAAGTCCTCGAAGGCACGATCCGACCAACGCAGTTTCTTGCCCCGGAAGGTAAATCCGAGAAAGGTACAGTCGTTAGTCTTCACGACCCGGCTCTTGTGCTCGTTGACCACCAGTTTGAGCCTTTGGGTCAGGAAGCGCGTGACGCTTGCCATGACCCGTTGGCCCGCCCTGGGGCTTTTGACCAGGATCAGCAGGTCGTCCGCGTAGCGGACGAACCGATGCCCCCGGCGTTCCAGTTCCTTGTCCAGGTCATCCAACAGGATGTTGGCGAGCAACGGCGAGAGCGGGCCGCCTTGCGGCGTCCCGATCTCCGTCGCCTGGAAGGTCTCTCCAACCCGAACCCCCGCCCGCAGGTACTTACCGATCAAGGCCAACAACCGCTTGTCGCGCACCTGGCGGCCCACACGGGCCATCAGGACGTCGTGCTGGACAGTGTCGAAGAACTTCGCCAAATCCAGGTCGACGGCGATACGGTAGCCTTCGCCGATAAACCGCTGTACCTGCCTGAGTGCTCCGTGGGCGGAACGTCCCGGTCGGAAGCCGAAGCTCGCATCCGAAAACCCCGGATCGAACAACGGCCCCATGACTTGCGCAATGGCCTGCTGGATCACCCGATCCACCACGGTGGGGATGCCCAGCAAGCGTTCGCCCCCGCCCGGCTTCGGGATCGAAACCCGTCTCACCGCTTGGGGTTGATAGCTGCCATCACGCAGGGCTTGGCGAATGCCGGCCCAGTGCAAACGTGCAAACTCGGCGAAGTCCTCGATGCGCATCCCGTCGATGCCGGGGGCGCCTTGGTTGGCCTTCACCCGCTTCCATGCCTGCCACACGTTCTCACGGGCCAGTACCCGCTCCATCAGATCGTCGTGCAAGGCTGGCTGCGTGGCACCACGCCGCAACGCATCTCCCCCGCTCGGGTTCGGCGATGGCTGCGAGTGGCCCACGGCTCCTCCTTGGCTTCTCATGTTCGGCCCTTCACCACCCCGTCTCCCAGACGTAGGAGGCTAGTATGGCCTCGGCTGACTTCTGTCCAATCACGCCGGAGATTGCTCCCCGGCGCGCTCTGCCGTGCGATCGTGTCGCTGCCTGATTCGCTCGCCCCGCGCGGCAGCGCTGCGGGGCGCCTGGACTTGGTAAACCAGGGGTCCGGCTGGTATTCACACAATCGGGCGCGACAGCGCCAGGTCGGACAGACCTCCCCGAATAAGGACATGAACTTTCCGTGCACAACCGCCGCATTTACCCTATCCCCCGCACCTGACGGGTTTCGTCATCTTGTGCTGACTCACCCGGGGACCAGGCCTTCTATGCGATTTCTGTCCGTCGGCTCGCACGTTTGCGCTCGGGCTTCCTCCAGACATCCCCTCACGGGTTTGCCCTTGCCGTCGGCTAGTAGTTACAGTGGCCCAAAAGGACACTACAGGTACTCCTACAGGGGACTCTCACCCCATCAGTTCATGCCCATGCCGGGCGTACACAAAACGCAGCAACCGACCCGTCACCGCTACGCGGTTCCTCTCGGTTGTGCTTGGCGTTAAATGCGAGGCAATATATGGCGATAAAAATAGTTAAAGAGTATGGAATGAATGGGATTGCCATAACAGATGAGGGAACTCAGCCCTATGCGATGCTCTCACTAGACGCTATAAGAACGATCATCGTTTCTTTGCAAGATGTAGAGTCAACAATCTCGAAAATAGGAAATAGCGAAGCATCAATAGCATTAGAAATGCTTCGAGACAAACTGAATCCTACTCTCCGGGCCTTGGAAGAAATGTCGAAAGAAATCGGGGTGGATATTCAGATATCCAATCCGGAATTTGAGTATGACAGGGCTCGAAAGGAATTGGAGGAAGCTATGAAAGCACTTCGTAAATTGAATCCCCCAGATGGGCCAAGTGCTGCATAGCATTTAACATGGCCTTGCAGCGGACCACGGCCCTGACGGGCCTTGTCCGCTGAAGGCAGCGTGAATGTCCGCAAAGGGTCGGGTCCGGTCTTTTAGGGAATGGTCATATAGAGCAAATCTACAACTCCCACTTGGGCCGAATCCGCGCTTGCAACCTGACACTTTCTGTCAGATGAAACCTGAGTTACCTCATTCGCATGAGGGTTCTCAAACAGCCCGCTAAGTCTCGGCGACCTGGACCTTGGGGGCGCCCTTCACCTTCTCGCGGATGCTCTGTACCACGAAGTACATCACCGGGATCAGCACC
>CAJICF010000330.1_pt1 | contig 9246 bp, 3 predicted proteins | sample 9199541 | NCBI WGS metagenome assembly CAJICF01 (sample SAMEA7708324, study PRJEB35096) | sediment metagenome | biome: marine neritic benthic zone biome [ENVO:01000025]; feature: sediment [ENVO:00002007]; material: shallow marine sediment [ENVO:03000034] sea grass bed [ENVO_01000059] ... | reverse complement strand
GCCGGTGAATGGCCTCGTGGAAAGCGGAAAGCCTCTTGCGTTGGCCATTGACTATGAGATCAACGCCTGCCTGCCTTAGGGTAACCATCCCGCCTTCGGACCCGACAGACATAATATAACCCACAATATCAAGTGATAGAGCTGGAATGACGCCGAACAACGCGAAATGCCACCATTTGAGCAATGACTTACCAATCATAAATAGATAAATAGGCAATGCCACAAATACAGTTATTCCATAAGCAAAGACGGCTACTAATGGCATTATCTGGAAGAACCCTTCTGGGCCGAGCGCCAATGTGCTGAACACCAGAACGGGGACAAGTGGTGCGATGCAAAATCCCAGAATTGATTTCGTTACTTGGCTCATTGATGCTCTGCCGGCTACTTTCTGATAGCAACAATAGCACGTCCGGGTTAGCCGGACCCAGGGTTGCAATATAGAGCTACTCGAATGACCGCTCCTGGCCGTCTGCGGCCTGAAAGCCAGCGAGGCTCGATAAGAACCGACAATGTCTGTCAGATCGAGTCCCGACCACTACAGATCAGGAGACGCTGAACTTGGCGTGTTTAAATCTGTGGGCCACCGCCGCGAGCCTGCTGCGGGAAGTGACGTTATCTTCCGCGGTCAGCAGGTTCAAAACAGGACTTCCTCCATCGCCGTCTTGAGCTGTGTGAAACTCTGCTCCAGTTCCTCCAGGCCCTGGCGGAGGCTTTCCAGGTCGCCGGCCTTGCCGGCCTGCTCCATCTTCTGGGCCTGGGCGCTGAGCGCCATGCCACCCACATTGGCGGCCGCGCCCTTGATCTTGTGCGCCTGGGCGGCGGCTTGTGGCACATCGGCGGCCGTCACCAGTGTCTTGAACTGTTCGACTTGGCCGGGCATCTCGTCCAGAAAGGTCTCGGCCACGGTGCGCATCAGTGCTTGATCCCCCATCAGCCGCGCGTGCATGGCGGCATGGTCGAACACCGGTTCGGCGGGGGACTGGGCCTGCTGCACCCTGTCAGGCGTTGGTTTGGAGGCCTGGAGGGTGGTTGCGCCTTGCTCCGCCGCGGTCGCTTGTGTTGCGGGTTGATAACAGCATCCAGGCAGCCATTGCTCCAGCGCCCGGCGCAGTCTGCTGGTGTCCACGGGCTTGGCGATGTGGTCGTCCATACCCGCCGCGAGACAGCGGTGGCGATCCTCTTGCATGGCGTGGGCGGTCATGGCGATGACCGGGATGCCGTGGTCTTTGACGGACGATTGCGGGTCGCGGATCCGCCGGGTGGCATCGTAACCATCCAGCACCGGCATCTGGCAGTCCATGAATACTAGGTCGAAGGGGAGCCGTTCGAGGGCGCTGATCGCTTCTTCGCCGTTGCTGGCCAGATCGATTTGCACACCGAACTTCATCAACATGCCCTGGGCCACCTCCTGGTTGGTGACATTGTCTTCCACCACCAGCACCCTTGCCCGGAACTGGGGCTGCTGGCGGGCGGTGTAGCGGGTGATCAGCCGATTGTCGGTGCCGCTGAGACCGGCCACCTGCAGCAGGGCGTTGTAGAGCTCGGATTGGTGGATGGGTTTGCTAAGATAGCCGGCAAAACCGGCCGCCTGCATCTTCTTGGCGTCACCGCGTCGACCTTGCGAGGTGAGCAGCACCCGGTGGGTGGTGGTGAGTCGCGCATCGTCGCGGATCAGCGCGCTCAGGTGGGCGCCGTCCATGCCCGGCATCTGCATGTCGATCAACGCGATGCTATAGGGCTTGTCGTTCTTCGCCGCTTCATAGAGGACCTGCAGCGCTCCCGGGCCGCTTGCCACCAGCGCGTGTTCCACCTGCCAGCTGTTGAGCAGCTGATCGAGCAGCTGGCGGTTGGTGGCGTTGTCGTCCACCACCAGCACCTTCTGCTGCTTCAGGTCGGCGATTTGGAACGGCGCTGACTGTGCTTCGGCGTTGGCGAGATTCAGGGTGAACCAGAAGGTGGAGCCCTCACCCGGTGTGCTCTCCACCCCGATCTCACCGCCCATCAGCTCCACCAGTTGTTTGCTGATCGACAAACCCAGGCCGGTGCCGCCGTACTGGCGGGTGGTGGAGCCGTCGGCCTGGGTGAAGCGTTCGAACAGCAGATGTTGCTGTGCTTCGCTCAGGCCGATACCGGTATCAACCACCGTAAAACGCAGCAGGGCTCGGTCGTCCTCTTCTGCCGCCACTTCGTAGCCTACCGACACCTCGCCCTGATTGGTGAACTTGAGGGCGTTGCCCACCAGATTGGTCAATATCTGGCGGATACGCCCCGGATCGCCATTGAACCATGCATGCTGCACCGGGTTGGCAGGGCAGATCAGCTCCAGCCCCTTCTCCTCGGCCCGAAACGCCATGCTGCTGGCGAAGTCTTCCATCAGGGCACCCAAGTCGAAATCGAGCAGTTCCAGGTCAATCTTGCCGGACTCGATCTTGGAGAAGTCCAGGATGTCGTCGATGATGCCGAGCAGGGATTCGGCGCTGCGTTTGATGGTCAGGGCGCGACAGCGCTGCTGGTCATCGAGCGGGCCGTCCAGCAGCAGGTTGCCCATGCCGATGACCCCGTTCATCGGCGTACGAATCTCGTGGCTCATATTGGCGAGAAATTCGCTCTTGGCCTGGGTAGCGCTGAGGGCCGCATCATGGGCACGCTGCAACTCCTCGCGCGTACGCATCAGCTCGTGTTCACGCTGGTCCCGCTGCTGCATCACGTTGGAGAGGTCGTTGACCGATCTCGCCAGAAACTCCAGCTCCTGGCTCGCGGACCGGGGGAGGTGGAGTGGAGGGGTTTGTTGGTCCTCTGAAAGCGAATTCAAATGGTGGGTAATCCGGTGTATTGGACGAATGGTGAACCAGTGGATGAGGACGACGATCACCCCGGTCAGAAGAACGAGCATAGTCGAGATAAACAGTTGAACCTCGGTGACATGCCGATCTATTTTCTGGTGAACCGGTTCCATATCCCACTGGATGTTGATGACGCCGAACCGCTCGCCTCCGTATTCGATCAAATTGCTGTAGTCGCTTAATCTACCGGTGGTTGCAGTATTGGCCCGTGAGCGTCGGACCAAAAGGTCACCCAGTTCATTTTCTATGGAGAGCACGACCATGTTGGGTGCCCGCTCCATTGACTGCGCTGCGATCGTGTCCAGCAGGGGAATATCCTCGGTGATCACAGCATCGATGACCGTTGCCGCCAGGAGCGCAAACGAGCTGCGGGTCTGCTCTTTCTCCTGTTTGAACAGAAAATCGCTCAGAACGTGGCGGGCCAGGGGTGCGGTCAGCAGGTTGACCAGCAGTAGGGCCGCCAACAGGGCCAGCACCAGCTGCAGCCAGAGTGGCCAGCGCTTGCGGGGTGATGAGGGCGGTTGAGTCATTGAGCCTGCCGCGATTACAGCGGTTCAGTTGGTGCGCGGCTACAGGAAAAAGTCACCATTTTTCTGCATCGACTCTCGGATTAGAGCGTAGTCGCTCTCTTCAGCAGGGAGGAATCCATCCTTTCTTATCGTTTTCAGTACCGCCGGATCATCGAGTCCAAGCAGCGCCTCCTTGAGTACGGCGACCATCTCGGCGCTCATGTTGCTGCTGGCGATCCAGGGTTTGGTGACATTGGGGAAGCGGGCCAGTTCACGAATCCGCACGCCCTTCGCCTTCAGTTTCTTGAAGGTGCTTTCCTTGAGCGCACCGGCATCGAACTGACCGGCACCTACCGCTGTACCGACCCTGTCATGCCGCCCAAGGTATTCGTATGTGGCCAGATCCCTGGCAAGCACACCCTGCTTCATGAGCAGATGTTGTGCAAGATAGCGGCCGATGGTCGAACGCTCGTCGCCGAACGCGAAGGTCCGCCCTCTGAGTTGACTGACCTCCTGTATGGGGCCCTGTTCTTGCACACAGATAACGCCGTAAAAGGTCTTGCTGCCTTTGTTACTCTCCATCGCGAGCAGCTGCAGATCAGGATTTCGGTTCTTGCTGATCACATAGGATGACGGCCCCATACGGCCAAAATCGACCCCTCCGGTCACCATTTCCTCAATGCCCTGGTCGTAGTTGCTGGCCACCTGCAGGGTAATGCGGGTGGACTCGCCCAGCTTTTCTGTTAACAGGGTTTCCAGGGCGTTGAGCACCGGCCGGAACATCCGGACCATGGTCGTAGGTTTATCGGAGGTGTAAACCCCAAACTTGAGGCTCACCTCTGCCTGAACGGGCGCGATCCCGAGGCCGATCAGAATCAGTGTTGTGGCGATAAGAGTTTTCATGCGGCTCTTCCCTAAGATTTGAAATGGATGAATTGTGCTGAATCGCTATGACTTGCCGGATTGGCCCAGGGGCGAAACTTGGATAGAGCTAGAAGAGGCAAGGGCCAGTAATCCGTCAAATATTCCACGGGACATGCGTGTGAGGCTCATTTTAGCTTCATTTCCTCTTCAGCCCGAACTTGCGAGGGTCAGGGCCATCAGCTGGTTGGATGGTCTCTCTCGCCCGACCATCAGCAGGGCCACGTACGGCACCACATTGAACACCAGAGCGTCGGAACTGTACGTGGTCCCGTAGGTTGCGGCCAGGTTGATGCTCTGGGCCAGGCCGTCAATGAACTGGTGCTCGGTCAGCGAGGACAGCGGGTGAATGAAGGCGCTCCGCAGCACACCCCTGGCGATCGAGTAGCGCGCATCCAGCGTGGAGTCGAAGTTGGCCTGCAGCATCCGGTACAGGTCCCTGGCTTCGAACTCCTCGGTTTCCATGACCGGCACGATGATGCGCATGCGGTCGGCTGCCTCGTCCGTGATGACCGAGGCACTGTAGCCCTCCAGCTCGAACTGCCAGTAGCCGGGTCGACCTTCGACCTCGCCAACCACCCGTTCGATCAACTCACCCAGGCGCTGGTTGTTCATTGCCGGTGTCGCAGACCCGGCCTCGGCCGGATCGGCAGCCCGGCAGGTGAATGCCAGCAGGCTGGCCAGAAGGAATCCTTTCATCAGGTGCTCCGCTCGTGGACTGAGTCGGTAACCGAGCATAGACCAGAACCGAACGCAGAAACAGCGTTACTAGAAGACCTCGGTTTGCGAAGCGCTAAAGAGGGGTCACCTGTTCGACATCTCACGTTAGCGACTCCATATCCACATCGAGCGGCGCCGCGAGCTTCAGGGAAAACGGCCGGTATTCTGAGCGATATGAGGCGAGGCTTAGGTTAATTCTTCCTCGCCGCGATTATTGTTCCGTTCGAACGCCGGTCGCTCGAGTGTTCTGGCCCGCATATCTCACCAGGATCCCGGGAGCTGGCGGAGTTCGCAGCCGTCCTGGCGCTGGCCTGGAGCGAAAGTTGTAGCCGTAGCTACAACCTGAGTGACCAATCTGCCGGGAGCAGATTTGAACAGCCGGAGGCTGGCCCGAAGGGCGGAGCCCGGGGATGGGCGGAGTAACACCAAGCCAGGGCGAGCGAGAACCCGCCAGAACCGGGATAGGCCAACGGCGGAAACACAATGTCATCGCTCAAGAAACCTCCGAGATCGCCAATTTGTCGCATTCATCTAGGTGGTTACGCCACAGCCGTTGTTTGCCTGGCGAGATATGCGGTGTACTGCGGGGCACCTGGCACCAGCGCCGCTTAGGCGAACCCTGAGCCCGCCGGCTGTCAAGCGGGGCAGTCGCCGCACAAAGTCTGTCTCAACGGCTCTCCCAATAATTCCAGAAATTGCAGTCCGAAGCCTACCGTGGTAGCGCGCACCACCTTGAGCGGGATATCGGCCTGGTTGTCCGGAATATCCAGGCTGACCCGGTCCCCGATCGCGAGCTGCGCCTCAGTCTCGATGTGTGCCCCGGATCGGCTTATGTCACGAAGCGTGCCGGTCGTGTCGCCGGCTCGGTGGGACAACACCACCGTTACGGAAACCGCTGCGCGCTGGTGGGCACGGCGGGTGGACATCGGCTCGATGGTACCGTCTTCGGTCAAACGGACCAGAGTACCTGTAGACAGGCAATGCAAGGCGCCGGTCACGCCGACAACTGCGGTCAGGCCGTACTCCCTTGCGACGATGGCCGAGTGGCTGAGCCAGCCTCCCACCTCGGTGACCAGCCCGCGAGCCTTACCAAACAGAGGTGTCCAGGTGGGATCGGTGAAACGTGCGACGAGGATGCTGCCGGAAGTGAAACTACCGATATCTCTTGCGTCGTCTATGACCTGTATAGGTCCGATCACATCGCCTTTTCCTGAAACCTTGATACCCCGCAAGGCTTGGTCCGGCGCCGTGTCCGGGTGCTTTGAACTGTCGAGATTCAGGGACTCCAGCTCTAACAGTGTCAGGACCGAGGGAAGCCTGACGCTGGTCCAGGCCTCGCTTTCTCGTTGCCGCCGGACCACGATGTCCCGCGCCTTTTTCAGAAAGGCGTGTCGCTTCAACTGAAGGACCTCTTCACAGCGGAGCTGAAAGATCCCTTCGCCCAGGCGCGTCTGACTGCCGAGTTCCAGCAGCACACGGCGTATGTTCCCGAGTTGGTGCAGGCAATGGTGCTTGGCTTCTTCTTTTAGAACCTGAAAACGGCGCGCCCGCTTGATACTCAGTGCCAGAATGGGGTTGGTAGGCAACAATCTCTCCGGCGTTTCAGCGGCGCCTCCGGTTTCGGCGGACTCGGCCCGCTCGATCAATGCGTCCACCTGGGCCTGTTCTTCGGCGTATCTGGGCTGAGCCAACTCGTAATCGTTGGGCGCGCGATGCCCGAAAAGTTCGAGGAACTCCAGGCGGTCCCGTTCACCCTTGCGTATTTCGGGCAATAATGCCATGCAGCAGGACACGATGGTCTGTGCTGTGACGCCTAAATGGAGCGCCGGGTCCTCGTTACGTTGCTGGAGCTCCTTTTGTGCCGTCTTCCAATAAAAATCAGCCGCCACGTTGACGATCTCGGCCTGAACGTAGGTATCGGTCACGAAATCGTTCAGCCAGCGATCGAAAAGTACGACCAGCTCGTCCAACCGGAACTGCGTCAGGTCCATCACCTCGTGACGACGCATCTTCCGCAGAAAACCGGGAAGAAAACGCTTCTTGAAATCCCTGTCGAGCTGTTCCGCGGACCTCGCCAGTTTAAAGGCGGCAATCCCCCCGGGTCCTTTACCGGAGCGTCTCCGCCCTTCCGGCTGGTTCACATAAAGCGCCCCGAAGACCGACACCACATAAGGTTTGGAGAAGACGTTGATGCGGTAGGGCACACCAAGCTCCTGGCAGGCCAACTCGGTACTGCCCTCAGCCTCCCAGAGCCTCTCCATGAGAGACATGCTGAGTGGCGTGGGGCGCGGCAGAATCTCCGACAGCTCGTTCTGAACGAAAAGGGACTCATCGATCTTTTCGTCAAGGCCGATGGAAAGCAGGCGGGCCCGCTCCTGCTCCAGCAGGCCGAGCAGGTCGTCGCGGTCCTGCACCGACGCGGTGATGTTCCGCGCCTGTAGAAGAAAGAACCGGCCGTCGGCGTAGGCCCACTCGATGTCCTGCGGCTGCCCGAACAGGACTTCCACCTTGCGGCCCAGCTCTATAAGCGCCGTCAGATCGATCGGTGGCGGCCTATGTTCCAGGCAACGGCTGCTGACACGCCCGAAGCGATACGCTTTTGGCGTAACGCTGCCGCTTACCAGCGACTCTCCGAGTCCCTGCGTCAATTCGACCAGCATGCAGCCGGCGGAAGCAGGGTGCTCGGTGAAAAGCACCCCAGCGTACTGTGCATCGACCATCTCCTGTACTACGACGCCGCCGGTTTCGCGAGTGTTTCCCGAGTATGCCGCGGCCCGACCCGAAACGAGCGAGCGTACAACCTCGGTCAGGCTGTGCATAAAATCTGCCCGCCCGACGTTGAGACGCGACTCGAACACTCCGGCGTAACTCTGGTTTTCCCCGTCCTCGTTCAAGCCGGAACTGCGCACGGCCACCCTGCTGTCCGCACCGAGGCGTCTCCACATGCGTTCTATCTCGGCGGTCTCCTCGGGGAGCAGGTCCATGCCGGTCCCGGCCTCCGAGAATAGGGGGCGACTCATCAGACGGGAGGTGATGGCAAAGCCTCCGGGAACCGGCAGCCCGGCTTGGAGCATGTCCCCGAGCCGGGCCGCTTTGTTGCCGACACCGTAGACCCTGTGCGCCTCCGCGAGTGGGACGATGGCCGACCCGGCCGCTTCCCGCGGTTGAACGGTCCCGGTACCGGCGACAGGGTAGCGTTTTTTCAACAGCAGCCAGATCGTGCTGGTCTGGGCAAAGATGAAAACCAGGCTGAACAGGAGATAGAGGTTTACCCCCGTGTTCAACTCCAGCATCAGCCAGCCTATACCGATACCGCATGCGACGTAGAGTCCGAGAAACCAGCGCGAGCGCCGATTGGCGATAAAAACCAGATAGGCGGTCAGCAGTGCACCGACTACCACCGGCAGAACGTTTCCGGGATCGGGCTGACCCAGTCCGGGAATCCAAAGAAAGCTTTCCTGGGACCTGTCGGACACACGATTCACCACGCCGAAGAAGACCAGAAACAGCAGGATCTGGACTACCGTACCGAAAAGATTGCGCAGCGGCGTAATGCCGTGGCGGCGGTAGAGTTCCATGACCGCCTGAGAAGCATGCAGCTTGTTGTCCTTGAAACGCTCTTTAAACGCCCGAGCCTGAAGTTCCAGATGGCGCTGAACCCACTGATCGCGCTCTGCCTTCCATGCCAGGGGCGAGAACGACAAGCGTAAGATGACCACCAGAACGAGGATCCCTGCTGCAAGTCGTCCCGTCCACTGGCTCAATCCCACCAGCAGCGACTCCAGTGATCGTTCCAGGAGACCGAGCGGCGTCTGGCCTTCTTGGTCTTTACGCCACTGGGCCACGTGTACCTTCTCCTTCCCGAGAATGAAAAAATCATGAGGCACGGTGTAGCGACCTCTGAAGTCGTAACCTAGCCGATGCAGCTTGAGACCCAGGATCTGGGCATAGAAGCAGCTCCGCTTGTCGTAGCAGGGGGCAATTACCGGCCGTTTCGGCAGTGCCGTCAGCCGCTGATCCAATACATCGGTCGGCAGCTTGCGCACAGGAATGTTGACGGCATCCGGCAGATGCCCCAACTCGAAATCCCCGGGATAGCGAACGTCGACGAAAATCGCCGCCTCCTCTCCGAGCAGGGTCGTTACCTCCGACGTATCCAGCAGCGTTGTTTTGTTGGCAAAGGCCGGAAGTTCGCGCAACTCATCGGCGGAGCGCCTGTCCGACATCTCAAGCGGGCGATCTTCGGCGAT
>CAJICF010000358.1_pt1 | contig 9323 bp, 7 predicted proteins | sample 9199541 | NCBI WGS metagenome assembly CAJICF01 (sample SAMEA7708324, study PRJEB35096) | sediment metagenome | biome: marine neritic benthic zone biome [ENVO:01000025]; feature: sediment [ENVO:00002007]; material: shallow marine sediment [ENVO:03000034] sea grass bed [ENVO_01000059] ... | reverse complement strand
CCCCCCGGCCCAGGGGCCCCCGCCAATCAAAAAAACTTTGCAATCATCCGTGGGGTCGTCCAAGGGTTAGAAGGGGCGTCGATAACCACCCTGGGCGAGGCGGGTATGGTCGGCCGATCCGCAACAGACGTTGGCCGAAAACCGCTCCCGCCTAAATAGCTTTTAGACCATCGCATGACGGCTGACAAGCCGGGGCAACAGGCCCCCGCCTCACTTGTCATCAATTCAGGTGCGAAAGCCACCCACGCTCTGCTGCAACTCGGCCGCCAAGCGACTGAGATCCTGGCTGGCGGCCGTGGTCTGGTCCGCCGCTTGCACGGTATCCGCGCTGGCCTGGTTGATGTTGGTTACGTTGCGGCTGATCTCCTCGGCCACCGAACTTTGTTGCTCGGCGGCGGTGGCGACCTGGGTGTTCATATCGTTGATGGTGCCCACCGCGCCGGTGATTTTTTCCAGGGAGTCCTGCACGCGGGCCGCTTGTTCCACACCGGCCGAGGCGTGGTTGCTGCCTTCCTGCATGGTGGAGGCCGCCTGCTGAGAGGCCTGTTGCAGGCTGCGGATCATGCTCTCGATCTCCTCGGTGGATTCCTGGGTGCGGCGTGCCAGCGAGCGCACCTCGTCCGCCACCACGGCGAATCCACGGCCCTGCTCGCCCGCCCGGGCGGCCTCGATCGCGGCATTCAGGGCCAGCAGGTTGGTCTGATCCGCGATGCCCCGTATCACCTCCACCACGGTGCCGATACTCTCCGCGTCCGCGGACAGTTGGGTCATGACCTCCGAGGCCTGCTCCACCGAGCGCGCCAGGGTGTCGATTGCCGCCATGGCGTCGGCCACCACCGCCCGCCCGGTCTGAGCCTCTTCCATGGCGGCCTGGGCGGCACTCGCCGCCTCGCTGGTGTTGCGGGCCACCTCGTGCACGGTTGCGGCCATCTCGTTGGAGGCGGTCGCCACCTGGTCGGTATCGTTAGCCTGGCGTGTGAGTGCGCTCTTGGAGGTCTCGGTAATAGCGGTCAATTCCTCCGAGGCCGAGGCGACTTGATTCGCGTGGCTATGTATTTCGTTGATCACGCCCCGCATTTTGTTGCCCATGGCATTCATCTGTTTGATGAGATGGCCGATCTCGTCACTGCTTTTCGCCTCCAGGCTGTGGGTCAAATCGCCGTGGGCCAGTTCGTCGATGAAGGTGACGGCACCGGAGACTGGGCGGGAGATCGAGAGGATAACCCACCAAGCCACCAAACCCATTACCATCAGGGTGGCGACCAGAATGGTGATCTGAGTGGTTACCGTATTGGCATAGGAGTCTTCGGCCTCCATGGTGACGGTTTCCATGACCTCCCGGCTGATGTCGAGGGCTTGGTTCGCTTGTTCTACCACCTTGGCTTGCTGTTGGCGTAGCCCGGCCATGATTTCATTGGCTTCCCGGGCCTCTTCTATCAACTTCCGTTGCAGGTACATCAGGCTATCGCCGAACTGCTTAAGGGCCAAATAGCCTGTTTGGGCCTTCTCAAGTTGTGCCAGCATGTCCGGGTCACGCAGGGCGTTCACCATCACGCCGTCGATCTCGCCGCCTTTGAGCAGGGCGCCGATCAGGGCGTCAAACCCACCGGTGGCCGCTTGGTATCCGCGTTCCAGTTCTGCAATGACGCGCTCCTCGTTCTGTTGCACCACCTCCTCCAAGGCCAGGCGGGTCTCGAGCAGGGCAATCTTGAGTTCCATTGCTGCATCGACCAAGGGCACGTCATCGGCAATGATCGTGCGCAGCGCGGCGGGTGTATCCGCGACCTCGGTGTTGGTCGCGATTTCGCGTTGCGCCAGGGTCTCGAACTCATCAGTTGCGGCCACAGCAGACTCGTAAACGCCCTCCATGGCTTGCATGGTTTCATTGAGGCGCCCCTTCTGTTCGAGCCCGAGTTGGCCCAACTCGATCAGTCGCTTGGCAGCGGGTTGAAAGTGCTGCTTGTGGATGTCGTCAGCCTCTTCCACGAGTTGGCGCAACTCCGCGTGGCTGGTGGCCAATACCGCCCTGCCATCGAGTTCAGCACCCCGGGTGATGGCTTGGACGTAGCCGCTGAAGTCCTCCACTGTTCGCTGATACAGCTCGGCCTGCCGGCTGGCGTCGGCAACCTCCTCGGGGGAGGCGCCGAGCACGCTGGTGGCTCCCCGGTAGCTGGCCAAGGTCGCTCGGGAGTCGGCAAGGGAAGCTACCAGGCCCTCCACGGCGGCTGCCACCGGCGCCTCCTCGCCGGTTACGCGCTGCAGCGATTGGTTGACGTCACTCAGGCCACCAAATCCCAGCAGGCCGGCGGCGAGCATCAGGATTAAGAGGAGGGAGGCGCCCAGCGCCATCTTGTAGATAATCTTGAGGTTGTTCAGGAAGTCCATTGTCGATCTCCATTATCTTGACCAAGGCGGCTTGGGCGAGAAGGATCAGAGTGATAGCCCGCGGACCTATCCGCACAGCTATTGGCAGCTTGGTATGTGGCCGATACCATTCGCCGCTGCCCGGATTTCGGGCACGCCTGTCGCGGGTGGACGGGGGATCTAGTAAGCGCTGAGCAGACTGAGCATCGGTCCCTCCAGATAAGGGCGGTGTCGTTTCTGCTATGGCGGGCCGCCGCGCCCCATCACCGCGCAAAGAAGCGCCATGCGTATAAATACGCCGCCGCGTGCCTGAGCGAAATATCCGTTGTGCGGAGAGTCGTTCATCATGTCGCTGAATTCCTTGATGTGAATCGACGGGCTCAAGAACATGGCGTCGGGTTTAAGCAGCGATTTCAGCTCCGCGATCTCCCGCCGGGGTACAGGTCTGCCTTGCCAACGGTGCACGTAGAGCATGTCGAGATCGGGAAACAAGCGTTTGACGTTGTCGTAAGACGTTACGCCCTGGGGCATCTCGGCGATGGATGCGATGTTGAGGCCGGCTTCCTCCAAAGCCTCCCGCTCCCCCGGTTTAAATGGTTGCGCTAAGTGCTGCAACAAGACTATGCGGCTTACAACATGGGGGAACTTCGCCAGCGTTCTTAAAAAACCACGAATGGTGCGGGTGTTGTACGGGTTGCCAATAATGCCGATGGTGAGCCGCTGGTCCTCGGGCACCGTCTTGTCGAACAGCTCCGGGCGCCATTTGAGAATGGTGTAGAGGTCCGCGATGCCGTGAGTGGGGTTCTCAGAGGCGCCGACCCCGGCATTGACCACCGGTACGCGCATGTGTTCGAGAATGCCGTTAAACATGGCCTCTTCGGGGGTGCGAATCACGGCGATATCGCAAAAGGTGTTGCAGAGTTCGGCGACCTCGTCCATGGCCTGGCGCTCGGCGAGGATTTCGCTGGCCGGTCTTTCCATGTTCATGAACTCGCCACCCAGGCGTTGCCACGCCCGGTTGAAGGACAGACGCGTCTGAGTGCGGGCGTGATCAAGAAACATCACGCCCATGGTCTTGCCGGTCATGATATAGCCAGCCGGCATCCGGCCCTTTTCAAATCGGGCGGCGGCGCGGAATACCTGCAGCAGCAGGTCCGCATCGAAATGATCGGCGGACAGGATGTGTTTGCCGGCCAGGCCGTCGAGCAGGCTGGTGTCATCCTCAATCTGCTCCAGTAGACGGTTGGCGTTATCTGGATTCGCCACTTCGTGTTCGAGGAAAGTGGGCTGCGTGGGAGGGGCCGGGAACTCGGTCGGATTCATGGGACAGACTCCTTTGTGCGGTTGGCGGGGCCGCGACGTTCGAGTAGCGACCATAATCAATATTGTTATCTGGGATTGCGGGACACCAGAATCATAGTCCGCGTTTGCGTTTGGCTCAACACGCGTCTTTGCGGTTTCACGAATCAGGGTTGTCTGACTGTATCTTCGCTGCGAAGGATTGTGGATACGTGTACCGGTTTTGGTCGCGAATTATTCAAGCGACTGTTTGGCGGGAGTTTCCTGGTTATTTTTTTTATCTTGACTATATTCTTGGGTGAGTAAGAACGCTCACCCTGGAGGAGGAAAAGATGGCGATCAAAAAGAAGGCCACCACGAAGAAAGCAGCCCCTAAGAAAAAGGTGGCTACCAAGAAGAGAGCCGCAGTTCGCAAAAAGGCCGTTATCAAGAAGGCCCTTGTGAGAAAGAAGGTTGCGGCAAAGAAGAGGGCCGCGGTGAAAAAGAAGGCCGCGCCCGCCAGGAAGGTTGCAGTAAAGAAGAAGGCAGCGCCTAAGAGAAAGGCAGCTGTTAAGAAAGCCCCAGTCAGAAAGAAGGCCGTGGTGAGAAAGAAGACGGCGGTGAAAAAGAAGGTTGTGGCAAAGAAGAGGGCCGCGGTGAAAAAGAAGGCCGTGCCAAAGAAGAAGGCCGCCGTTAAAAAGGCGGCCCCCAGAAAGAAGGCGGCAGCGAAAAAGAAGGTTGCGGCGAAAAAGTCCGTGATCGGAAAGCGCAAGGTCCAGCCGCGCAAGAAGCGTCCGGCCAAGGCCTAACGAGCCGTACCATTCGGCCGCGTAATCCAAGGCGCGGTTCGAGCACAAACCCAGGAGGCCCGCATTGCGGGCCTCCTGTTTATTCAGTATGGGTGCCCGCAAACAGGCGATAGGCGGGGTTGCCGGTCTCTTCCCAATACGCATAACCGAGCGTCCTGAGAAACTCGCGGAACTCCTTTCTTTCCCGGCCGGGTACCTGAATACCCATGAGTATACGTCCGTAGGCCGCGCCGTTGTTGCGGTAGTGGAACAGACTGATGTTCCAGCGTCCACCCATCCCGGTGAGGAAGTTGAGCAGCGCACCGGGACGTTCGGGAAACTCGAAACGGTAAAGGACTTCGTTCTCCAGTCCTTGCGCATGCCCACCCACCATGTAGCGGATGTGTAGCTTGGCCGTCTCGTTATCTGACATGTCGGTTACCGCGTAGCCCTTGGTCTGCAGCTTGGACACCAGTTCCTCACGCTCGGTGCTTCCCTGGATGAGTTCGATGCCCGCGAATACATGCGCGCGCATCGAATCGGCGTAGCGGTAGTTGAATTCCGTGATACCACGTTTTCCCAGGGTGCGGCAGAAATCGAGAAAGCTGCCGGGGCGTTCCGGGATCTCCACCGCCATCAGGGCCTCGCGTCGCTCACCCAGTTCGGCGCGTTCGGCGACGTGACGCAGACGGTCGAAGTTCATGTTGGCGCCGCTTTGCACCGCCAACAGCGCCTTCCCGCTCACGCCTTCGCGTTCGACGTATTTCTTCAGGCCGGCGACGCCCAACGCGCCGGCCGGCTCGGCAATGGTTCGGGTCTCGTCAAAGATGTCCTTGATGGCGGCGCAGATCTCGTCGGTGCTGACCAGAATGACCTCGTCGACGCACTTGCGGGCGATGCGGAAGTTCTCCTTGCCGACCTGGCGCACCGCGACACCGTCGACGAAGATGCCGACCTGTTTGAGGATCACACGCCGACCTGCCTTCAGGGAGCGTTGCATCGACGGCGCATCGTCCGGCTCGACGCCGATGATTCTCACCTCCGGCCGCAGATATTTCACATAGGCCGCAATACCAGCGATCAGTCCACCGCCGCCCACGGGGACGAAGATCGCGTCCAATTCCCGCGTCTGTTGACGCAGGATCTCCATGCCGATGGTGCCCTGACCGGCGATCACCTCAGGATCATCGAAAGGATGGATGAAAGTCATGCCCTTGCTCTTGGCGAGTTCCAGGGAATGGCTGTACGCCTCGTCGTAGGAGTCGCCGTGCAGCACGATCCTGGCGCCCATGGCGCGTACCGAACTGACCTTGATCGGTGGCGTGGTCATGGGCATCACGATCAGCGCGTGGATGCCGAGGGTGTTGGCGGCCAGGGCGACGCCTTGCGCGTGATTGCCGGCCGACGCGGCGATCACGCCTTGGGCGCGCTCCTGCTCGGTGAGGTGGACGATCTTGTTATAGGCGCCACGCAGCTTGAAGGAGAACACCGGCTGCAAGTCTTCTCGCTTGAGCAGCACGTGGTTGTTCAGCCGCCGGGAAAGGCGTGGCGCCGGGTCGAGTGGCGTCTCGCGGGCCACGTCATACACCCGTGCCTTTAGGATCTTTTCTATGTATCGGTCGGGCATGGAGGTAAACTAGCAAGTCCCCGGTGGCTTGCATAGGCGCGTGAGAGGGCAAAGGTCAGCGATCAAAAACGGAAGGCGCATGGAGGATCCATAGGGATTGTCTTTACATCTTTCAGTTCTGACCTTTTTCCTTTGAACTTGACGCGACTCTTTATGCCAAACCGGGAAGCGCGAAACTGGCAGATACTCCGAGAGAAGCAACATCATGACCCCTGATGAAATGAAACAGATGGCCGCCAAGGCCGCATTGGACCACTTCGAGCACGTCGGCATCATCGGGGTGGGCACGGGCTCCACGGTCAATCACTTTATCGACCAGCTTGCGACCATCAAGCACCTGATCGATGGCACGGTATCCAGCTCCGATGCCTCCACGGAGCGGCTCAAGGCGCATGGCATTCCGGTCATGGACCTCAATGCCGCCGGTGAGTTGGAGGCCTATGTCGACGGCGCCGACGAGTCCAACCGCCAATTGCATCTCATCAAAGGCGGCGGCGGCGCGCTCACCCGCGAGAAAATCGTCGCCGGCGCCAGCAAGCGGTTTGTCTGTATCGCCGACGAATCCAAGCTGGTCGGAGTGCTGGGCAAGTTCCCGCTGCCGGTGGAGGTCATTCCCATGGCGCGCAGCTACGTGGCCCGCGAACTGGTGAAACTGGGTGGCACGCCGGTGTGGCGCGATAACTTCGTCACCGACAACGGCAACCTGATCCTCGATGTGCACAATCTGGAGATCATGGAACCGCTGACCCTGGAGAAGCAGATAAATAACATCGCCGGCGTGGTCACGGTGGGCATCTTCGCCATCCGTCCCGCCGACGTATTGCTGCTGGGTTCGCCAGAGGGCGTCAAGGTCGTTACCGCCGGGTAGATTTGGCTCCGTGCAAAATGCTCACCACGAAGGGCACGAAGCACACGAACAAGGAGTTTGTCGGGTTCCGAGTTCCTCTTGGCCGCCGTTCAATCCTTCGTGCTCGTCGTGAGTTTCGTGGTGAATGCTCCCCGCCAGCCCTCAGTAACGGTGGCCTGCGGTTCTAGGTTCTACACCTAAGGTGATGGATGGATAGTCGGCCTATACGGCTCCAGCAGATCGTACAGCCTTATGCTCTCGTCTTCGGCGGCGGTGGCCAGATAACGGCCATCGGGGCTGAAACGCACCGCGTAGCCGCACAGGTTGTGCGGTGCCAGCCTGCGCTCCACTTCCCCTGAAGGAAACCGGGTCAGGCGCACCTGCGCGTCGGTATGCCGGCCGATACTTGCCAAGCGCTCGCCGTCGGGGCTGAAATCCACGGAGGTCACCGCGCCCTTGTGTTCCGTGTCGCGTAGCTCGAGCTGGCCGGTTTCCAGATCCCACAGCATGAGCTTGAACCATGCGCTGCCGACCAGATGACGGCCATCGGGAGAGAATCGGAGTTCGAACGCCTTTCGTCCGGCGCCCGGAAGCTGCCTTGGCACGCGCAGGCTGCGTTCGACCAGGAATACGCGCTGGTCTTCGAGTGAGATCGCCATGGTCGTTTCATCGGGGTGGACGGCGACCGACAGGATCTCGGCGTCGAAGCTTTGCTCGGCCAGGGGTTTGGCCTGGAGTTTTGCCTGGCTGTAGACGGCTACCTGGCCGTTCTTGTGTCCCGTGATCAGCAAGCGGGAAGAATGTGCTGTACTGGCAACCGCCAGGGCCGTGATTGGCGGGCCGGTCTTGAGCAGGTCGACGGCTTGGTCCGATTCGGTTTCCCAGGCAATCAGCCGGCCGTCCAATGCGCCGCTGATCAGGGTGGTATCGTCCAGCCAGGCAATGCCCCTGACCGGGGCGCGATGAGCCGCCAAGCTGCCAACGGCTGGACCGCCGGGCACGGACCAGACCCTCAGTTCGCCCTGATGTCCGCCGGAGGCCAGCCGGGTTCCGTCGGGGCTGAAGGCCAGGCGCGTCGCGCCGAAGGGATGTACCTGCTGGAGGTCTACCGCGGGGTGCTGGACCGGCGTCAGCGCCGCGCAGCCGGTGAGAGCGGCCAGCAACAGCATGACGCCGAGCGGCTGGCGGCAGGCTGTTGTGCCGGCGCGGCTCACATTAGCGCGGCCTGCTAAGCACCGTATTGCCGTCGATAGGCCTGGATGCGCTCCAGGTCATCGGCCATGTTCGGCTGTTCAGCCAGATATTCGATCAGGTCCTCCAGGCGCACAATGCTCGTCACCGGCAGGCCGTGGTTCTCCCGCAGCTCGTCGATGGCTGAGCGCCGATCCTTGCCCCGCTCCTGGCGGTCGAGGGCGATAACCACCCCGCAGGGGGTGGCCTGGTGGGCGTGGATAATGTCGACCGATTCGCGCACCGAGGTGCCGGCGGAGATCACGTCGTCGATGATCAGCACCCGGCCGGCCAGGGGGCTGCCAACGATGTCGCCGCCCTCGCCGTGGTCCTTGGCCTCCTTGCGATTGAAGGCGTAGGGCACGTCGCGGCCGTGGCCATCGGCCAGGGCAACGCCGGTGGCCGCCGCCAGCGGGATGCCCTTGTAGGCGGGGCCGTAGAGCAGGTCGAAGCCGATGCCTGAGTCGACGATCGCTTGGGCGTAGTAACGCCCCAGTCGCGCAAGGCTGGCACCGGTGTTGAATAGCCCGGCATTGAAGAAATAGGGGCTGACACGCCCGGATTTCAGGGTGAATTCGCCGAAGCGCAGCACGCCGCGTTCGATGGCGAAGTTGAGGAATTCTCGCTGGTAAGTCTGCATTGCGTGTCTCCGTCGGTCCGCGGGGCATTCTGCGTTGGCCGCGGCCGCGGATCAAGGCGGGTTATAATGCGCGGCCACGCCGTCCGCCAAACTTCCCATGCGCGTCATCACCCTCAACGTCAACGGCATCCGTGCCGCCGCCCGCAAGGGCCTGTACGACTGGCTGCCCAGGCAGTCGGCCGACATGGTCTGTATCCAGGAGACCAAGGCCCAGGAACATCAGTTGACGGACGAGCAGTTCAGGCCGGCGGGTTACCACTGCTATTACTGCGATGCCGAGCGCAAGGGCTACAGCGGCACCGCGTTGTACACCCGCCACGAGCCGGACCAGGTGATTACCGGGTTCGGAGTGGAAGAGTTCGATGTCGAAGGGCGTTATCTGGAGGCCCGCTTCGACGACCTGCGGGTGGTGTCGCTGTATCTTCCCTCCGGATCGTCCGGAGCCGAGCGCCAGGCATCCAAGGATCGCTTCCTCGACAGCTTCATGCCGTTTCTGGATCAGGTTAAGAGCGGGGGCGGCGAGGCCATCCTGTGCGGCGACTGGAACAT
>CAJICF010000273.1_pt1 | contig 9510 bp, 7 predicted proteins | sample 9199541 | NCBI WGS metagenome assembly CAJICF01 (sample SAMEA7708324, study PRJEB35096) | sediment metagenome | biome: marine neritic benthic zone biome [ENVO:01000025]; feature: sediment [ENVO:00002007]; material: shallow marine sediment [ENVO:03000034] sea grass bed [ENVO_01000059] ... | reverse complement strand
GTCTGCTGCATATCTGGTCGGTGATGCAGGACTGCGTCTCGCGTGGCTGCCGCACCGAGGGAGTGCTGCCGGGCGGCATGAAGGTCAAACGTCGCGCGGCGCGCCTGCACCGCCAACTGACCAGCGACAGCGAGCTGTCCCATGTGCCGTTGGGCACCATGGACTGGGTCAACCTGTTCGCGTTGGCGGTGAACGAGGAAAACGCCGCCGGTGGCCGGGTGGTGACCGCGCCCACCAACGGCGCGGCCGGCATCATTCCGGCGGTTATGCATTACTACTGGCGTTTTTGTTCGGGTGCCAACGAAGACGGTGTGGTCGATTTTCTGCTCGCCGCCGGCGCCATCGGCAGCCTGTACCAGAAGAACGCCTCGATCTCCGGCGCCGAGGTGGGTTGCCAGGGCGAGGTGGGTTCGGCCTGCTCCATGGCCGCCGGCGCCCTGACCGAGGTCCTGGGTGGCACACCGGAACAGGTGGAGAACGCCGCCGAGATCGCCATGGAACACAATCTCGGCCTGACCTGCGACCCGGTGGGCGGTCTGGTGCAGGTGCCGTGCATTGAGCGCAACGCCATGGGCGCGGTCAAGGCTATTAACGCCTCGCGCATGGCCCTGCGCGGCGACGGGCGGCATTTCGTGTCGCTGGACAAGGTCATCAAGACCATGCGCGAGACCGGCGCTGATATGAAGACCAAATACAAGGAGACCGCCCGCGGCGGTCTGGCGGTGAACGTGATCGAGTGCTGAGTTGAGGCTCCAGCCGTGCATTGATCACGGTGCGACACGCATGGGCTAAACTCGGACGGAGACGAACTCCCCAACTCCCTTGTAACGCCGACACCCTTGCCGATGAGTCACGCTGAGCCTGCCTCGCGACCGGTACGAGACCCTACGAACCGCCGGATGTGGCTGTTGGCGGCGGTGTGGAGCCTGCTGTTGGGCGCCTCCCTGGTCTGGAACATCGTGGAGACGCAGTCGCGAACCCGGGTCTTGGCGGAACATGAGGCCCGGGACGCCCTTAACAAGGACATGGTGTTCCGGCACTGGGGCACCCGGCATGGCGGGGTGTATGTCCCGGTCGACGAGCGCACCCCGCCCAATCCATATCTCGCGAATGTGCCCGAGCGCGACATCGAGACCCCCTCCGGTCGTCAGCTGACCCTGATGAATCCCGCCTACATGATGCGCCAGATGTTGGCGGAGTATGAGGAGCAGTATGGCGTGAAGGGGAGGATCACCAGCCTCACGCCCCTCAATCCGATCAATCTCCCGGACGACTGGGAGCGTAAGGCGCTGCCGTCAATACAGCGCGGCGAGCCGGAGTTCAAGGCCTACACGCAGATTGATGGAGAACCCTATCTGCGCGTGATGGTGCCCATGATCACCACGCCGGGATGTCTGACCTGCCACGCCCAGGATGGCTATGCGCTGGGCAAGATCTCCGGCGGTGTCAGTCTCGGCGTGCCGCTGGCCCCCTATCTGGCCGCCGAACACCGCTCGGTTCGCAACCTGAGCATTTCGCATGGCGCTATCTGGCTGGTGGGTCTGTTCGGCATCGGCTCGTTGGCGCGTCGCGACCGGCAGCGGCGCGACATGGAGCATGCCTATCTCCAGCGGGTCAGTGAGAGCGAGGGCCGTCTGGCCGAGGCCCAGCGTGTCGCCCATCTGGGCAACTGGAACCTAAATCTAGTGACCGATGAACTGTACTGGTCCGATGAGATCTTCCGCATCTTCGAGATCGATCCGGCACGCTTCGGGGCCTCTTACGAGGCTTTTTTGGATGCGGTCCACCCCGAGGACCGGGATCGCGTCGATCGGGCCTATAGCGAATCAGTAGAGAACCATATCCCCTACGACATCGAGCACCGCTTGCGGTTGCCCGACGGGACCATCAAATGGGTGCAGGAGCTTGGTGAGACCTGCTACGACGATCAGGGCAGGCCACTGGGCACGGTCGGCACGGTACAGGACATCACCGCGCGCCACCGCATGGAGGAGGAACTGCGCGAGAGCGAGGCCAAGTACCGCCGCGTGATCGACAGCGCGGGCCAAGGTTTCTGGTTGATCGATCCCCAGCGGCGCACGGTGGAGGTCAACGCCGCGCTACGAGATTTGCTGGGTTACGGTGAGGCCGAGATGCATGGCCGCACGCCCATGGAGTTCACCGACGAGGCGGGCCGAGGGGTGTTTGAGCAACAGACCTCGCAGATCGATGCCAGTCCCCACCGGGCCTACGGGATCGGCTTGCGTCATCGGGACGGACACATGATTCCGACCTGGTTTTCGGCCACCACCCTGCGTGATCGGCACGGCGAAGTAGCGGGTGCCTTTGCCTTCGTCACGGATCTGACCGAGAGCAAACGCCACGAACGCGAATTGATCGAGGCGCGCCGGACGGCGGAATCCGCCAGCCAGGCCAAGAGCGAGTTTCTGGCCAACATGAGCCACGAGATCCGCACCCCCATGAACGGCGTGGTGGGCATGACGGGATTGCTACTGGACACGCCGCTGAGCAGTGAACAGCGCGAATATGCGGAGACGGTCCGTAGCTGTGGCCAGGCGCTGCTGACTCTGATCAACGACATCCTCGACTTCTCCAAGATCGAGGCGGGACGCCTGGAGATAGAGACCCTGGACTTCGATCCGCGCACCAACTTGGACGAGGTCGTCGCGCTGATGGCGGTCAAGGCCCGGGACAAGAGTCTGGCGCTTCGCTCCGAGGTCGCCCCAGCGGTGCCGGACTGGCTGCGCGGCGACCCGGGTCGGCTGCGCCAGTGCCTGCTCAACCTGCTGGGCAACGCCATCAAGTTCACCGCCGAGGGCGCAATCGAGGTGCGCGTCGATCTGGCCGAGACCCTGCCGCATGGCCGGTTGCGACTGCGTTACTCAGTGCGCGACACCGGTATCGGGATACCGGCCGATAAGCAGCAGATCCTGTTCAAGCGCTTTCAGCAGGTGGATGCCTCCACCACCCGCAAATACGGCGGCACCGGTCTCGGGCTGGCGATCACCCGCCGCTTGGTCGAGTTGATGGGCGGGGCGATCGGTGTGCAGAGCGAGCAGAGGCGGGGCTCCGAGTTCTGGTTCACCGCCGTGGCGGGTCTTGGCGAGGCGGTTGTCGAGTCCATGCCACGGCCCATGGCTCCCCGCATGGAGCCGGAACGCCGCCGGGCGCGGGGCCGCATCCTGCTGGCCGAGGACAATCCCACCAACCAGAAGGTTGCCGCGGCGATGCTCGGCAAGCTGGGATACCAGGTCGAGTTGGCCGAGAACGGTCGGGAGGCCGTCGAGATGCTTGCTGGGCACAGCTATGATCTGGTGCTCATGGACTGCCACATGCCGGACATGGATGGCTACGAGGCGATACGGATCATCCGTCGCCCGGACTCCCCGGTGCGCAACCACGCCATTCCGGTGATCGCGATGACCGCCAACGTCACGGAGGGTGACCGGGAAAAGTGCCTGGATGCCGGCATGGACGACTATCTGAGCAAGCCGGTGGAGCCGCACGCGCTGGCGGAGAAGCTGGGCAAATGGCTGCGTTCCGACGCGTCGGCCGCCGATCTCGGGTCGACGCCCGGCAAGGGCGCAGCGGACGTGCCGCCGGTATTCGATGAACCGCAACTGCGGGCGCGGCTGGCAGATGATGACAGGCTGATGCGAGGCGTCATCGACACCTTTCTGGCTGAGATGGCGGAGCAGATCGCGAACCTCAGGCGCCGCATTGATTCGGCCGATGCCGAATCGGCGGGCGTCCAATCCCACCAGATCAAGGGCTCCTCGGCGAACGTGGGCGGCATGGCCATGAGCGCCGTCGCCCGCGGCATGGAGGCGGCTGGTCAAGCCGGCGACCTGGACGGGCTCGCCGCGCGGCTGCCGGAGCTCGAGCGACAGTTCGAGTTGCTCAGGGAACGTATGCGTGGGGTGATTGCCGAAACATGAAGGAGCGGGCCGGCAGATCCCGCCATGATTATGTTCCCCCACGGCGTTGCCTACGGGCAGCGCTTCGGAGTAGACCACCGACCGACGGAGGGCCAGGCCCATGAACGATCCACATGCGGTTCCGGAATCGCCTGACAAACCGAAAACGGCGCAGTCGACCAGCAAAAGGTCCCTGAGCATGCACGACGGCATCGCCGTGTGGTGCGACTGTTGTTCCTGCGAGGCCGAACCCTACTGGGCCGAACTGGCCGAGGAAATGGGCATCGATTTGGGCAGCGACTACGAGGACGGGGATTCGCTGGAGCAGGACTGACCGGGAAGAACCTCGAAATAGAGGCCCGGATATGGGCCATCGGGATAGCTCAATAACGCTAGTTGGCTGCAGTGATGGTGCGATAACTCGACGAGTGCGAACCGAATACGTGCCGATTCGAACGCTACTTCGGTGGCGAGTTCGCGCTACCGAAGGGATGGTGTTGGTCGCTAGCACCGACTGATCTCGGTTGTGCCGACAGGCCGCCGGGTTGACGAGGCCAAGACGCAATGAGTAAACGAGACGCCGGGTGGCGGGCCGCCATCCTGTCGATGCTGCTGTCCGGCACCGCCGCGGCGGAACTCACTACCGGAACACAGGCGGAGGACGGCCTTCGTTTCTGGCGATTGACCGAGGACGGGATGAGCCTGGAGCTGGTGCAACGCCTGCCGGATCAGACCCGGGCCTTCTTCCAGGCACGGGGCTTCAGCGTGGAGCAGGCGGATATCATCGCCGGGGATTGCATCTTCCAGACTATCCTCAGGAATACCGGTAGCAAAGCGGCCGTGAGCTACGATCTCAACGACTGGCGGGTGATCGTGCAGGGAGGGGGCCACGGGATGAACTTGAAGGACGAATGGGATCGGCAGTGGCAGGACCTCAAAGTGACAGAGTCTGCCCGCATCGCATTCCGTTGGTCGTTCCTGCCCAGCCGACAGCGGTTCGATCCCGGCGACTACAATTGGGGTATGACCAGTTACCGGCTCAGCCCCGGCAAGAGTTTCGAATTAGAGGTCGCGTGGCAACGCGAGGGTGTCCGTGAGACCGCGCGGATTCCGAACGTACAGTGCGCTCCGGATGTGCGTTCCCTGCCGGAGGGCACGTTATAAGACTTTCCATTGTCCTGCTGTTGATACTCGTGGCTTTTAACGCCACGGCGGCTGAACCGGTGCCGAGTAACGGGGTCCAGACCATGACCTCGCTTGCGGACCGGCCGGTGGCGCCCGGATTCGTACTCGAAGATATGGACGGCAAGGTCTACCGGCTGGCCGACCTGCGCGGCCGGGTGGTGATCGTCAACTTCTGGGCAACCTGGTGTCCTCCCTGCCGAGAGGAAATGCCGTCCATGCAGCGGGTCTGGGAGCAGGTGGAGGGCGAGGGCATCCTGATACTCGCCATCAACGTGGGCGAGGATGAGGACACCATCTTTCAGTTCACGGCCAATTATCCGGTGGAGTTCCCGTTGCTTCTGGATCGGGACTCCAGTGTGACCGAGGCCTGGCCGGTGATCGGCCTGCCCACCAGTTTCGTCATCGATCCGCAGGGCCGGCTGGCCTTCCGCGCCATCGGCGGACGGTTGTGGGATCACCCGCGCCTGTTGGAATCCGTGCGCCAACTCCAGCGCACTGACTGACGCGAAGGCTAGGAGAATATGCGGGTCAGTAACTGAAATATCCGGAGACTGAACGAACGTGTCTGACTCCGTCGATTGTTTGCGGCCTGCGGTCAATCATGTCCGCCTGTCCGGCCATGTCGTTGGCGGGATTATTCACGATGGAAGGACGCTTAATGATGCGCGGATTCAAAAGCCCGACTCGTATTGCTCGGCCGGTATCAGCCGCGATGGCTGGCCGGCCTTGCCATGCTTGGCGCTCTTTTCGTGGGGCCCTCCGCAGGTTACGCCGCATCGGAAATCACCTGGACGCCGAGTGCGGTTGAAGCAAAGCTGCGGCCGGGGGAAGTTAAGACGCTCAAGGCAGTATCCACCGCGACCATGGACCTGCCCCCGGATCCAGGCAAGGCCGGCAAAGCGACCCTGGAGGGCATCGACTCGGACGGTGACGGCGTTCGCGACGACATCCAGCGCTACATTGCCCTGACCTATCCGGATTCGGCCAGGACGCGTGCTGCGCTGACACAACTAGCCAAGGTCAACCAACAAGCCATTCTAAACGCGGACAATAAGCCACTGTCTTTGGATAACGGGAGCGCCCAGGATAGGGCAATCGAGTGCCTCTGGTACCTTCTCGACGATGGTGCTATTGCCGTAAGCCATGGCCTGCGCGCCGTAATTCTGAACACGGTCGAAAGGAACCGAGTCTATATCAGGTATAACGATCAACTGGCTGGAGAAGTCTTTCCCAGCGTCCCGCTATCGCAAGACAAATTTTCTTGCGAATTCGACCCGGATGGGTTCCCGAATTGAGGATTACGACCAATGACTGGTTGCCCCGTTTGCTGGGGTTCGTTGCTTTGCCATGCACGGTCATGTTTTCGGTCGGATCATTCAGTATGCAGGTAAGCTAAGTTCTGGATTCAGGTACACGTACCGTATCGCATAGCCGGTATCATTTTTGAACATAGGATCCAAGTGCCGATTGAGCCAATAGATTGTGGAGAAACGGGTGATTGCCAATGACTGTGGGTGACCGGTGAGCGACCGACATGACCCTGACTGAACTACGCCACGTCGTCGCGGCAGCGCAGCTCAGGCATTTCGGCCGCGCGGCGCGGGCCTGTTTTGTCAGCCAGCCGACCTTGAGCGTGTCCATCAAGAAGCTGGAGGTCGAACTGGGGGTGCAGATCTTCGAACGGCGCGGCAACACGGTTACCGTGACGCCGATCGGCGAGCGTGTCGTTGCTCAGGCCCAGCAGGCCCTGGAGGCGGCCGACGGCGTCAAGCAAGTAGCTCAGGAGGGCAAGGATCAGCTGGTCGGAGCCGTCAGGATCGGCGCGATCTATACCGTGGGACCGTATCTGTTCCCCGACTTGATCCCGCTACTCAGCGAGCAGGCGCCGAACATGCCGCTGATCGTCGAGGAGGATTACACCGCGGTCTTGGCGGACAAGCTGAAACGCGGCGATCTGGACGTGGTTCTGCTCTCGTTGCCGTTTCAGGAGAAAGGCGTGGTGACCATGCCCCTGTACGAAGAGCCGCTGGTGGTGCTGATGCCGGTGGGGCACCCGCTGAGCCAACTCAAGGCGATCGGGGCGAAGCAGTTGGAGGGCGAGCGGGTACTGTTGCTCGGACCGGGTCATTGTTTCCGCGACCAGGTGCTGGAGGCCTGCCCGGGCTGTGCCCCGCATCCAGGTAAAGACGGAGGCCCCCTCAGCACCATCGAGGGAGGGTCATTGGAGACGATCCGGCATATGGTCGTCTCGGGACTCGGCGTGACCGTGGTGCCGTGCACGGCGGCGGGCGCCGATCGCTACTCTCAGCGGCTGCTGACCATTCGTCGATTCAACCAGCCGGTCCCCAGCCGGCAGGTGGCGCTGGCGTGGCGGGTGTCCTTTCCGCGGCCCAAGGTGGTGGACCTGGTCCGCCAGTGCGTTGAGGCCTGTCAGCTTAGTTGCGTGCGTACCCTGACGAACTGACGGGGTAGGTTTGCCGCTGCCGTCCCGGCATCACGTCGTCAGGGATTCCAGTCGATCGAGCGACGGGGCGACATTGAAGGCGCCGCTCACCGCCCGTGTGCAGTCCATCAGGTGGTCGTAGTGGCCCTCGGTGTCGGCGAGAAACATGCGGCCCAGCATCAGATCGAAAATCGAACGTTGGCGGCTGTAGGCGACGAACGCCGGACCCGCCTCGCGTGAATCACCGTAGGGCAGGCTGTGGTGCAGGATTTCCAATTCCTCGCCGTCTTCTTCGATCACCACGCGACCGATACGGGCGGTCTCCGGCTTGATCTCGTCGTCCAGTTCCTGGTCCGTGTCCTTGGTGCGGCCGATGATGCCCTCCTGTTCGGATTTGCCCGCCGTGGCCCATCGGGCGACGTCGTCGTGTACGTAGCGCCGCAACAGGATATAACTGCCACCGGCCACGGCCGGGTCCTCGGCGCCCACCAGGGCGACCTCGGCGCGCTCCTCGCCCTCGGGGTTTTCGGTGCCGTCCACGAAGTCGGTGAGGTCGCGGCTATCCAGGTAGCGGAATCCGGGGGTTTCCTCACGGACTTCCAACGCGCCCTCGAAGGCGGCCACGCAACGCCTGGCTAGTTCGAAGTCGAGATCGCGCCGCTCGGAGCGGATGTGCAGGAACAGATTCGGTGGGCGTGGCCGGCGCCTTGCGCAGCCCTTGGGCGCGGCGTTTGATACCAGTTCGCTCCAGGCGCTGGGGCCGATACCGACCACGCTGACCAGCCCGGCCGTTGGGTCGGTTGCCGCGAGATCGCGGGTCAGTGCCGGGATCCGGGCGCGGCCGCGCGCGCCTCGGCCACGGCGTCGCTAGTGCGATTCGGATCCGCGGTGATGAACAGGCCGTGGCCGTTGGCTTCTAGAGAGGATGCCGGATTGAGCTGTGGTCATCGCGGATGTCCTTGAAGGTGGCAGAGTGGACGAATTATCCGACCGTCGCCGGTCTGGCAACAAACCGGGTGCGTGGCATGGGGACGATGTTACGCTTGAAAGATTGATTTATGAAAACGGTTATTTATATTAGCGTTATCGGTTTCGTCGATTGTTCCCGTGTATGAACCTGCGTGACCTGAAATATCTCATCGCGGTGGCCGAGACCCGCCATTTCGGACATGCGGCCGAGCGCTGTTTCGTCAGTCAGCCGACCCTGAGCGGTCAGATCAAGAAGCTGGAGGAGGAGTTGGGCGTGACCGTATTCGAGCGCACCAACCGTTCGGTGTCGATCACCCCGATCGGTGAAACCATCCTCAAGCACGCCAAGCTGATTATGGAGCAGGCGGATGTCATCCGCGAGGTGGCCCAGGCCCACCGGGACCCCATGGCGGGGCCATTGCGAGTGGGGGCAATCCCCACCCTCAGCCCGTATCTCATGCCATTGATTCTGGTGCCGCTCAAGCGCCAGTACCCGGAGTTGCGGATGGTCTTGTCCGAGGAGATCACCGAGTCGCTGTTGGAGCGGCTCACCGCCCATCAACTCGATGTGGCCATCCTGGCCACGCCGGTGACGGGGCCGGAACTCGAGACGATTCCGCTATTCGAGGAACCGTTCTGGTTCGCCCATCCGCGCCAGCATCCCTTGTATGCCAAGGACGAGATTACCCGCCGCGATTTGGGCGATGTCGATCTGCTGTTACTCACCGATGGACACTGCCTCACCCACCAGGTGATGGATGTCTGCCGCCTCAAGGACGGTATTGGCGACAGCGAGATGGCTGACCTGCGCGCCGCCAGTCTGGAGACCCTGCTGCAACTGGTCGGCGCGGGTTTTGGCTGCACCCTGGTGCCGGCGCTGGCGATACGCGGGCCGTGGATGACCGACTCGGGGATCATCGCCCGTCAGCTTGAACTCAAGGATGCCTATCGGCGGGTGCATCTGGTGTTCCGCAAGACCTTCCCGCGCCGCGCCGC
>CAJICF010000507.1_pt1 | contig 9526 bp, 11 predicted proteins | sample 9199541 | NCBI WGS metagenome assembly CAJICF01 (sample SAMEA7708324, study PRJEB35096) | sediment metagenome | biome: marine neritic benthic zone biome [ENVO:01000025]; feature: sediment [ENVO:00002007]; material: shallow marine sediment [ENVO:03000034] sea grass bed [ENVO_01000059] ... | reverse complement strand
TGCCCACAGGGATCCACAGGTGCCGCGTTATACGCGACCCCGCCCTTGGCGTCGCAAGTGATCGGCTCGCTATGCCATAGCGGGTAGGGCCTGTGGACTCTCTGGACAGCTGGTGATGCGGGAATCGGAAAGGGATTGGCCGGAGCTGCGAGATTATTACAGTGTAATAGTGCGACATTGCCCGGCCTATCCTTCGCCTCGGCCAGGGAACGCGCGGATCATCTGGGCACTGATATCAAAGGGGGACCGACATCATGCGGCTACGTAGCGCAAGTGATGGACCGACCGACTGAGACCTCAGCCGGCCGCTTCACGGGTCTGAAGAAACGAAATTGATAGGCGCACAGACATAGACCGGATGCGAAGGCACAATTCGCTTCCCCGCGAGGCGGCTCGACCCAACGTTGTGTCAATCTGCCTCTGGCCTGGGCCCCATGCCAGATGGCCGGCAGCAGATTGGCGAAGCCGATGAGGCCGACGATGATGGGCGTGTCCGCCCTGCCGCGACGCCCCTTTACCATCCGCTGGTCCTGGTGCGTCTCGAGGTCGAGGGGCATGAGGCCGCGCAGTGCACCCGGCTGGCCCTCAGCCTCGGCTAGCGTCGTGGTGTGTCCGCGTGCTGTGGGTGCAAGGCAGGCTCCCTCGTGGTGATGTAGTTTTCGCCGGATCGGCGCATTGGGGCCTATTGAACACATGCCGGAGCCTCGGTGGACAAGGAAAAACGACGCCGCCTCACCGTAGGGTTGCTCGAGGGCGCACCCAACACCGCCCTTGACATACCTAATAGGGTATACATATCGTATTTAGCATGTGGCGGATCTACGAGCACCGGAGAGTGGCCAGGCAGTTGGAGGCCTTACCGACCGAAGTGCTCAAGCGCTACGAGAAATGGAAGGACATCGTGGCGATCAGCGGGCCCGACGGTCTCAAACAGATCCGGGGATTCAGGGACGAGGCGCTGCGCGGCGAGTGGCAAGGACATCGCTCGTCGCGGTTGAACCTGCAGTATCGAGTGATCTACAGGATCGAGCAGGACCAATTACTCGTACAGGTCGTGAGCCTGACGGCGCATGACTATCGGAGGAGATGACGTGGAGAACTATCGCGCGGCAAAAAAGACGGTTGATGTGTCCGCGGGCGAATCCGTGCGGATCATCCGGGAGTTGCAGGAACTCAGTCAGAATGACCTGGCCAGGCTCACCGGCATCCCGCAATCGACCATTTCGGCGATCGAGAACGATCGCGTCAAGCTCGGCGTCGAGCGTGCCAAGGTGCTCGCCCGGGCCCTCAAATGCCACCCTGCCGTGCTCGTCTTTCCCGGTTGGGACGTTCGGCGTGAGTCCGCCGCCTGACGGTACGCGAATTATTCCAGTGGAATAATCGACGAAACATGCGGCCTTCCGCCTCACGGATCGCCGGTCGGCCTGCGAGTGCAGGGCGGCAGCCCCAAGACGCTAAGCGCTTCGGCAAGCGGACTCTCACCCGAGGAATCCCGCGCGCGCTGCCGACGCCGACGGCTTTGATCTGCCTGGTCCTGGGGGCCTCCTGCCGGCGCTTTCTTGCGTCCTGCGCGCTTCGCTCCCGCTCATCCTGGACCTTGAGGCCCAGGTTGGGTTGGAAACCGCCGGCATTGACCTGGGCGCAAAGCTGATGGAGGTAACGCAGTTCATCGTAGACGCACGCGGCGTCGCGCTGCTCGGCACGAAGCCGGCCCTCCAGTTCGTCGAGGACGGACTGCCGTCGCTCAGACGCAATGCTGGCGAGGTAGCGTGCCGCCACCGCGCGCTGATTGGCCGTCAGGCGGCGCGGGTAGATCACCACCACCGCGAATCCCAACGGCAGCGTGATCACTCCGGGTTCCCAGCAGTGCTACTACGCCGCCGCCGATCAGACCGCCGACGGTCTGACGCCCGGCAATCCGGTCAACCAGAAGATCCACCAGGTCGGCGCCATCGTCGGCCGCGGCTATGCCCTGGAGGCCACCCTATGAGCACGACCACCCCGAACCTCAAGAAGACACATCTTCCAAAAAACCCGCAGTCTGCCCATCTGACGGTACAGGACGACCAGAACATCGACGACGCGGCGATCGCCGGGGAGTTCGTGCACGACTTCGCCGCTGACGCCGGCTATACCCTGGGCACCACCCCGGACGCCAACGGCGTAGCCGAGTGGCAGCGCCGACGCACGGTGTTCAAGGACACCGGCGTCGTTCTGACCACCGGTCAGAACATCACCGTACCGGACAATCCCAAGGAGTACGTGGCAGTGAACAAGACCGCGCAGATTCTGACCTGGAAGACCGCCGCCGGGAGCGGGGTCCCGGTCGGTCCGGGAAAGACCTCCATCGTGTACTGCGACGGGACTAACGTGGAACGGGTGACGGGGGATGTGTAACGCATTCGGAACACCTTTCAACACGTACGTTGAGCACGTGGCTTCCCGAGATTACCCGATGGCTTGACGTAACGTCCAACCGACCTACACTTGCTTTGTACCAGTCAGGGTTTCTACCTTCGTGGAGCCCAGAAAACCCGGATACGGGCCGATCAAGGCCGTTCCAGGAGCGCAATGGAGTGATTGCTTGGAGCCGGGGTTATGTCACAGAGACAGTGGTGGGCTTCTTGGGCCTGCTAAAGGCGCCAGCCGCGGCGCTCGCTGCAAGCCAGCTCCTGACCCTGACTACTACCCCCAGAGAGGCACGAGACGCACGTCAACCCTGTTCCGCTTCCTGTGCGTAACGGCTAGCCTCTTGGACCCCCACCTGGGTAACGACAGAACAACCTGGAGTAACCATGAGCAATCTACCAACAGATCAAGAGAAATTTTGGTCGAGTACTAACACCGAGTACTACAACGTGCCGGACGTGAAGGTCGGCACAAGCGCTAACATCCTGCAGGACACAAACCGTCCCGCACCGGGCGACGTCCAACGCGCTGGCCGTGGCATGAGCCAGGGTATGTGCGGTGGCATGTCCTACGACTGGATCGCCCGCTCCTTGCAACTCGTCTCGAAAACCACCAGCGATCCCATTCGCGACAAGGCGGCTAAGAACAAGGTTGCTGATGCTGGCACAATTGGCACCCAGCGAGTTGCCCATGCCAAGTACTATCATTCGAGTAATCAAAACGGTGTGGATCTCGACCTGCTGCCGTCGTTGTACGGCCTCAGACACGAGACCGACTTTTCCGGTCGCATGGGCACATGTCTGGAAACAATCACGCGCCGCAACGGTTTTTACATATCCGGTACAGACCTGCACTACTTTGCTTTTCGTATCCATGGGGCCAGCTCGTTTTTCTATGATCCGAACCATGGGCTGTACAGTTTCGCAACCAAACAACGCTTCGGCGAAGCAATCGTCGCTGTTATCGTCGAGGAATGGCAAGAGACACTGCCCTACCACCTATGGTGTTGGAGCGTCATTCCGAAGTAGCGATAAGGCGCTAGCGATGAGGGGCCACAGCGACAAGGCACAGCGATAAGGCGCCACGCTCGACTTATCCATCGCCAAGATAAAGCGAGCCTGGCCCGAATGGCACTAAGTTAAGCAACGCCTCCTCACGAATCAGCACCGTTAGCGGTCACCCGAGGGGTGCTTCTTCGGATGCCCATGCTTGCAAACGTCCGCTCTCGCGTCTTCTCTTGGCTTAGTCAGCAACGGGAATCGGTTGGTGCGGCGTTTCAAGGCACGAGGTTCCACGCGTCCTGGGCGTAACCCAACCCGCGGTTGGGCGATCAGCACGAGTAAGGCATTGACGGATACGGCATCGTGCGTGGGGCCACCACGCGGTTGCCAGAACAGCCAGAGCTGTACGGTATGCTTGAAACTCAGTTTTCTTGGGATTTGGTCGGCCAGCAGGGCAGCCTGGGCCGTCAGCAACTGGATCAGGTTGTAGGCCAGCAGCTAGACCCACAACTCTTTCATCGCCATCTGCGGGCTTTTGCAACGCGGCTGTTCCATGCCAAGCGTCGTCTTGATGTGACGCAGATCCAGCTCCACGTGCCAACGACCGCGATACAGGACCTTGACCACCAACTGGCGCCGCCGCTCGCGGCTGTTCGGCCAGCCGTTCTGGGACCCGCCGCTGGTCGAGGCCACGGAGGACTATGTGGCCGACATCCTCGATGGCCCCGGCGGCAACGTGCTGAGGACCATCAGCGACTCGGCCGGTTAGTCCTCGTTCGAGTCGAAGGCGCGTTCTGAGTCTCTTGTTGTTGTAATTGTAATTATATAACTACTACTACGCACCGACTTCGATTTTTGAGGGCTCAAATTTCGAAGGCGGATCCTGTCCGCCCTTCAGCGTTCCGGCTCTCGGCTGGCGAGCCGGAACAACACGGTGACGCTGAAACTGAAGTAGCGCCGTGGCCCCCTGGCTTACTGTCTGGAGTGCCTCAAGTCGCCGTTCCAAGGGGTTCACCGGAGCGAGCAGGTCACGTCCGGCGCCGATGTCGTCGTTGATGGATTCCGGGATACCACCCGTGCGTAGTGAGGCGGGCAGGCATTTTTCACGAAGACCATGCAGTCGGGGCCCCGTTGCGGCGCATCGGCTAGCCCTCAAAGATCACCTATCCGACATCACCCATGTGAATTTGTGCCTCGGCTCGTCGAGATGCAGGTCTGACATGAGCGCCGACGCGGTAGCTGTGCGAAGCTTGACCTCACCTCGGTCCAAGAGCCGGGTTCAACCTGCTCGGCGTGCAGACTCCATCAGCACTATCGACGCCTGCATTGCGGTGCCCCGCCGAACGCGTTCGAAAAGGGCGACAGCGCACCATCTGCCCAGACTGCGCGCAACGCCGGTCGATCTGACATCTGGCGTCTTGCTGCTACCGAGGGGGAACGTTCCTCAATCGGCTGTCGCCCTACATCCCTCTTGCTGTCTTTGAGACAACCTCGCACTCGCTGCGTAGGCCCCAACTGCCAAGCGCCCCAAGAGCTCAAACTGGCACAAAACGTCTACGCGCCAAGCCTGCTTTAACAGTGATTTTCGTTGAGGGTGGGTCGATAAGATCGGTTGCCATATAGCCATTGGGGCAACCCTCGCAAACAGCTGTTAAGAGCGCCGCCGTATCTATGAGAAATTCGGCAATCAGGATGCTACCATCGGTTGGCAAACCAGACGTCAAGCTGGCATCTGCTTTATTGCTACCGTTGCTGTTGGAGGGACTGTCTCGTGGACATCAAGACCAGAATGGCGGCGATCTACCTTCGCTCGAGCAAGGATCGGAGCGACATGTCGATCTCGGCACAGCGCCGCGATCTGCAGAAGCTGGCGATGGACCGGAGGCTGGAGATCGTCGATGAGTATACTGACGTCGTCGAGTCAGCCAAGTCAGAGCACCGCCCCAGTTTTCAACGCCTACTTGCAGACCTTAAGTCCACTAGCCGTCGCTGGGGAACGATCCTTTTCCTAGACACTTCGCGGCTCAGCCGCCGCCGATACGTTGCTCAGGTCTTCCGCCACGAGGCGAGAAAACGTGGCGTGGAGCTTGTTTTCGCCAAGGTTCCCGAGACCGATGCGATCTCGCAGGTCATCCTTGAGTCCGTGCTCGAAGCAATGGACGAAGTGCATAGCCTGATGAGCCGCGAGAAGGGCCTTGCCGGCATGGCCGAAAATGTGCGCCAGGGGTATCGCGCGGGAGGCCGGGCACCCCGAGGCTACCAACTCAAGACCGTGGGAACCGGTACTGTCCGCGAAGGCCAGGTAGTCACCAAGAGCGTGCTTCAGCCGAATGGCGATGCCTCGACCGTAGCCCGCTACCTCAAGGCGCGCGCTCAGGGACGACCGCGTCCACAGATCAAACGAGAGCTTTCGATCCCTTGGAGCTACAGCAGCCTGATTGCAATGGAATGGAATGCGCTCACCTATGCGGGACACACGGTGTGGAACCGGCACAACGAAGTCAATCCCGGCGGCGGATACAAAGGTGGCAAGAAGATGAGGCCGCGCGAAGAGTGGCATATCAAGGAAGACACCCATCCGGCGCTCATCACCCAGGACGAGGCCGAAGGCCTGCTGGAACAACTGGAGCATAGCGCCCACGGAGAGGCCGTGTCCCGTGCGCGTCGCGGCCTTTCTAACCACTTGCTTTCCGGACTGCTCCGTACGCCGGACGGACGGCGCTGGGAGGGCTGGAGCCAGAATTACCGCCTAAAGCGAGTCAAAGGCGATAAGGGCCGATATGTCCAGAAGGAAGCGGCCGATCGTGCCGTGGTCGATCAAATAGTCGCCGACATGAGCTCGGAGGACTTTATCGATGCGCTATACGCTGAAGCGAAACGCGAAGCGCGTGCTGTTGAGCCAGACAGGGCGCGGCCGCTACGCGAGGAGCTGCGGCTTGTTGAAAGGCAGATCGAAAAGGCGATGAGTCTCGCCTTGCAGCTTAACAACCCCGCACCGGCCATGCGCAAAGTCAATGAGCTGGAAGCACGACGCCAGACGTTGAACGAGGAAATAGCTCAGATCGAGCAAGATGGAGCCGTCCGCGACGCCTTGGGTTCGATGAACCGGGAAGACGTCGTGCAGCTGGTGCGTACACTCGCCGTGGAGATCGGCGAGGCCGAACGGCCTCGCCTAAAAGGGGTGCTGCAGGCCGCGGTCGAGCAGATCACGCTCGACCCCGGTAACCTGCACTGCCGCATCCATTACCGAATCGCGGCCGGTCGCACCCTAGACATGGCGTCCCCAAGGGGATTCGAACCCCTGTTGCCGGCGTGAAAGGGCAAAACTAGCGTCTACTGGTGTTTTTCAGCGTCCATGTAAGTCACTGTACTTATGACTTTTTCTCCATCTCTGTTTATACTCGTCTACAGAAGTTCAGCGCCGTTTTTTCGGATTTTTTCCGGATTTTCCGGATCTGAAAGAACGAAGCCCGGCGGAGGTAGCGACTCCAAACCGGGCTTCTCACCACACCAACCTATGCGGAGGTTGACATGGCGTACCCCAATAGTAGCACCGTCCCCCGCCGTGGCGGTTTCCATCAACTGGAGACCTGAGTCATGGCCAGCACCATCGACACCATCACCAAGCGGCGGAAGCTGAAGGCCCGCAAGGAACCCTATTGGCACAAGGTCACCACGGGGCAATACGTGGGCTACCGGAAGACCAAAGAAGGCGGCACGTGGCATGCGCGTCTCCGGATTCCGGGGGACACGAAGCAAATCTATGAGCCCCTGCGCAAGATCCCAGATGACGCGGAGGCCTTCGAAGCGGCCCTGAAGGCGGCTCAGGAGTGGTTCTCCCGCGCGGCGGCCGTCACCGACCACCGCTACGCAGTCGAGCGATGCGTAGAGGACTACGTTTCCCACCTGCGCGTCGAGAATGGCGAAGACAGCGCCACCCGGGTTCAGCAACGGCTGGCAAGGCACCTGACCCCACAGCTCGGCAAGGTCGAGATGACCAAGCTCACCACCGCGCAGGTGAAGCGCTGGCGAGACGGGATGGTCCGCATCTCCGAGGACGAGGACGACACCCGCCGCTCCAAGGACAGCGCCAACCGGGTGCTGTCCATCGCCAAGGCGGCGTTCAATCTCGCCTTCCGTAGCGGCCTGGTCGGCTCGGACCAAGCGTGGCGGCGCGTATCGCCGTTCAAGGACGTGGGCGAGAACCGCAAGCTGTTCCTCACGGATGCGCAAGTCGGCCGGCTGCTGGGGGCCACCAATGGCGGCTTCCGCGATCTGGTGGAGGCCGCGGTACTAACCGGGGACGTTACGGCGAACTTGTGGCGGCGCGTGCCCGCGATCTGGACCCGACCAATGGAACCCTGCACTTGGACGGTAAGACCGGCCCACGCGACTGCTACCTGTCCGACGATGCCCTGGCGTTCTTCAAGAACCTGGCCCGAACCAAACTACCCGATGCCTACCTGCTGATCCGCGACGACGGGGAACCGTGGGGACGCTCCCACCAAGCCAGGCCCATGCGAGAGGCCGTAAGAGCGGCGCGGCTGCCCAGGGACGCGGTGTTCTATTCGCTGCGCCATTACCACATCTCCAAGGCCCTGCTGGCCGGCGTACCGGCGCAGATCGTCGCGGAGAACGCCGGGACCTCGATCCGGATGCTGGAGAAGCACTACGGCAAGTTCCTGAAGGCCGACCGGCGGGAAATGATGAGCCGGGTGAGTCTGGGGACCGCCTGAGCCACACACTGGCACGTCTACGGCAGTGCCGTATAATATGCACTTCATAGAAACCAGCATCTTCAGCCGTCTCGTGGGGGAATACCTCACCGACGACGAATACGCGGCCCTGCAATGGGCGCTCACCCTGCACCCGGAAGCGGGCGCGGTGATCCCTGGCAGCGGTGGGCTCCGCAAGCTGCGCTGGGGCGCGACCGGACGCGGTAAGCGTGGCGGGTTGAGGGTGATTTACTACTGGCGCAACGCGGCGGGCGAGATCTGGCTGTTGACGGTCTACGCGAAGAACGAAGCCGAGAACATCCCCGCCCACGTGCTGCGCCAACTGAAAGAGGCAATCGACGATGAGTAAGCGCGATATCGGCAAGGAACTTGTGGAAGGTCTCCAGGAGATCAAGCGGCACAAGGCTGGCAAGGCCAAGCTGCGCGCCTATGACGTGGAAGTGCCGGACCCGAAGGCGATCCGTGAACACATGGGGCTCTCGCAATCCGCGTTCGCGGGGTTGATGGGGGTCAGCATGCGCACCCTCCAAGATTGGGAGCAGGGGCGCCGCCAGCCGACCGGCCCAGCTCGGTCCCTGCTGCGCGTGGCGGATCGGCATCCGGAGGCGTTGTTGGGCTGAATCGAGCACGCCAAGCCTAGGCTGATCCCCGAAAAGGCGGCCACCTTCACCGCCCTGGCTTGGCTCCCATCTTGAAGGCATGCATCTGGAAAGGGGTGTGGGGTGACGGAAATCAGGGACTTTGGTCGCGATGGGCAACCGGCCGACCTTGAGCGCGACGGCCATGTGGCCCTCCTCTTGGAGGATGTGAAACTGATGGTTGGAAATGCTGAGCAGTTTCTGAGGAGGAGGGGAGTCGAGCCGGATGGTGATAAGTATCACGATTGCCTAAAGAAGGCGCTGGCAGCAAGGGAGGATATTTCGATGGTCAACTGGTCGGAGTTTCAGTGGCCATTGCGGTATGTGGACGAAACCTTGTCCTCTGATGAAAGGCAGGCCTTTGCTAACCTCGTGGGAGCGCCACAGTCTCCCGCCATTGATGATAAGGCCGTGGCGAAGATGTGGGCAGATAGATTGCCTTATCGCGTGGAAATCATGACTTACAACGCGATCCTGTGCATTAACGACGGCCGGCACTTCATCGAAGAGATAAGGAAGCTTCTTTCTGCTGGCCACAGATCGTTAACGTTTGAAATTGCAGCGCTGATGGCACAAGACTTCGCAGAGCTACACCGACGCACGCACATTCTTACCGTTGGTTACGTCAAGGAATCCGGTTATCGAGCCAAGCAAGGAGGCAATAGGAAGATCTTTGAGAGAAGTAATAGGGACCGCGTCAAAATGGTCGCGTTGACCCTGCTAAATGGCGGCTAACCCAATT
>CAJICF010000533.1_pt1 | contig 9588 bp, 9 predicted proteins | sample 9199541 | NCBI WGS metagenome assembly CAJICF01 (sample SAMEA7708324, study PRJEB35096) | sediment metagenome | biome: marine neritic benthic zone biome [ENVO:01000025]; feature: sediment [ENVO:00002007]; material: shallow marine sediment [ENVO:03000034] sea grass bed [ENVO_01000059] ... | reverse complement strand
CGCCCGTGGGCATCGGTTATCACGCCGCCGCAGGTGTAATGGGCCGCCGGCACCACCGGGATGGGTTCACGAGTCATGTCGAAGCCGAATTCCAGACAGCGGGCGTACACGGTGGGGAAGTGTTCGCGGACAAACTCCGGCGGTTGGTGACTGATATCCAGATAAACGCAGTCGGCGCCCAGACGCTTCATCTCGTGGTCGATAGCGCGGGCGACAATGTCTCTGGGGGCCAGTTCGCCACGGTCATCGAATCTGGGCATGAAACGCGAGCCATCGGCCAGCAGCAGCCGCCCGCCCTCACCGCGCACCGCCTCGGTGATCAGGAAAGACTTGGCGCGAGGATGGTACAGGCAGGTGGGATGGAACTGGATGAATTCCATATTGGCCACCCGGCAGCCGGCCCGCCAGGCCATGGCGATACCGTCGCCGGTGGCGACGTCCGGGTTGCTTGTGTACAAGTAGACCTTGCTCGCGCCACCGGTGGCCAGCACCACCGTGCGCGCTGCCAGGGTCTTTACCGTGCCCGATTCACGGTTCAGGACATAGGCCCCCAGCACCCGCTGCTCGTCCCGTCCCAGCTTGCGCGCGGTGATCAGATCGATGGCGATGTGATTTTCCAGGACCTCGATGTTGTCGCGCCGTCGGACGTCCCGCTCCAGGGTGGTTTCCAGCATGCGGCCGGTGGCGTCGGCGGCATGCACCACCCGGCGGTGGCTGTGGCCACCCTCGCGCGTGAGGTGGAATTCGTTGGCGGGATCGAGTTCGTCGTCGTGGTGGCGGGTGAACTCCACCCCTTCTTCGAGCAGCCAGCGGATATTTTCCGGTCCGTGGGAGACCACCAGGCGCACCATGTCCTCGTCGCAGAGGTTGGCACCGGCGATCAAGGTGTCGTGTACGTGTGCCTCGAACGAGTCCCCCTCGCCGAGTACCGCGGAGATGCCTCCTTGGGCATACAGAGTGCTGCTCTCGCTGAGGGTTGCCTTGGCGACCAGCGCGATGCGTGTGCCGGGGGGCAGGCGCAGGGCAAGGCCGAGCCCTGCCGCACCGCTGCCGATGACGAGGACGTCGTAGGGCTGGGTTGTGGACACTCGGCTTACCTTGGGCTGATGGATTTGCTGCGATTGGCAGCGGCGTTCATAATGCCTCGCGCCTTGGAATATGGTCAGCGGAGGCCATCCTATCGCAGTCCCGGCGCGGCGCGCACGTTTCTTTAATCCCTACATTTCATGTCCATACGAACTATTTTCGCGCACCAAGGTCAATTGGCTGTGTGTACAGGGAGGTCATCGGCATGAAGCCGGCCGGCCGGGAGGGCGACCGGGCGGTCGACCGGGAACTGGTGTCCCGGGTGCAACGGGGCGACAAGAGGGCCTTCGATGTCCTGGTCCGAAAATACCAACAGAAAGTCATCAATCTGGTGTCACGCTACATCCGCGACGAGAGCGAGACCCTGGATGTCACCCAGGAGGCATTCATCAAGGCCTACCGTGCCCTGCCCAATTTTCGCGGCGACAGCGCGTTTTACACCTGGCTGTACCGCATCGCCATCAATACCGCGAAGAATTTTCTGGTGGCCCAGGGGCGGCGTCCGCCCGGCGAGGACGTGGATGTCCAGACTGCGGAACAACTGGGTATCGCCCCGCGTCTCAAAGAACAGGCCACCCCCGAGAGCCACCTGCTCGGCGATGAGATTGCACACACCGTGCAGGCGGCGCTGGACGAATTGCCGCAGGATCTGCGCACCGCCATCACGCTGCGCGAACTCGAGGGACTGAGCTATGAGGAGATCGCCCGGACCATGGAGTGTCCGGTCGGTACGGTCCGCTCGCGGATCTTCCGCGCGCGAGAGGCGATTGACAAGAGGCTGCGGCCTTTGCTGGAACCATGATTCAGGAGACGACCGATGTCCGAACGGCTTGAGGAAAGACTCTCGGCGCTGGTGGATGATGAACTACCCGAGGCGGAGGCGCCGCGTTTAATGGACAAGGTGGCCAGGGACGATGAGCTGCGCCGGACCTGGGGGCGTTATCACCTGATCGGGGATGTCCTGCGTCAGCCCTGCGCGGTGCGGGCCGGAGTGAAACTCAGCGAACGGATCAGGGCGCAACTCACGGAGGAGCCCACCGTGCTCGCTCCGGCGGCCGCTTCGGGCGCGAGCCACCGCTGGCTCAAGCCGGTGGCGGGGGTGGCCGTAGCGGCCTCGGTGGCGGTGATGGCGGTGCTGGTGGCACCGCGCTTTGTGGATGTGCCTGCTGACCCCGATATGGCGCAATCACCGATGACCGAGATGTACGCCAAGCGTGGCGGGGCGCGCTGGAACGTAAACGAGCCGGCGGTCGAGTCGCGGCTCAACCGCTACCTGGCCGACCACAGTGAAAATGTCCTGCCGGGTGGCGTGAAGGGCATGCTGCCCTATGTGACGATCGTGGATTATGGCCAAGATGGCCGTTAGCTAACGGATGTCCAAGGTGGAACAGCCAAGTCCGTTCAGCCGCTGGCTGATGATAGGTCTCCTTTTGGGCTTTTCATCGGCGGTGGCCGCGGATGACGCAGCGGACTGGCTGCGGCGCATGGCCCGGGCGGTGCAGTCGCTGGATTACGATGGCACGTTCGTCTACCTGCGCGATGACCGGCTCGAATCCATGCGCATCGTGCATGTCAGCGAGGGTGGGCAGGAACGCGAGCGTCTACTCTCGCTCAACGGAGATACACGCGAGGTGATTCGCAACCAGGACATGGTGACTTGCATCCGCCCCGGGGGACAAGCGGTCATTGAGAATCACTCCGGTAAACGCCGGCTGTTCCCGACCCTGGGCGCCGCGGGGCTGGAGGCATTGGAGCGGCACTATGCCTTCACCACGGTGAGCGAGGATCGGGTCGCCGGTCGTCCGGTGGTGGTGGTCGGGATCATTCCCCGCGACGCCTATCGTTATGGCTATCGCCTGTATCTGGACCGGGATAGCGCCCTGCCGCTGAAGACCGATTTGATGGACGAATCGGGTCGACCCTTGGAGCAGATCATGTTTACCAGCCTGCGCGTGGGGGCGGAAGTGGATCAACTGCCCGCCATCTCCTCCATCGAACGCCAGGGGCGGGCTTCGACAGATGATTCCACGCCGGAGTCCCGCGCAGAGGCCGTGCCGACGCCACGTTGGCGGGCGGCCGGGTTGCCGGCGGGGTTTGTGCTGAACGCCCAGAACCGGCGCACTGGACCACCGGCTTCGGCGCCAATTGAGCATCTGGTGTTCAGCGACGGGCTGGCCTCGGTGTCCCTGTATATCGAACGCCTGGCTCCCGGCGGTGATACCGGTCTGGTCGGTGCATCCCGTATGGGCGCGGTCAGCGCCTTCGGCGCCCAGGTGGCCGGCCATCAGGTGACCGCAGTAGGTGAGGTGCCGCCGGCCACCGTGCGTCTGGCGGCGGAATCAGCCGAGTATTTGGATACGCCCGCACCGTGATAGAGGAGACCGCCGCGGTGCTGGAGACCCGGGGCGACGTGGCCTGGGTCGAGACCCAGCGCCAGTCGACCTGCGGAAGCTGTGCCGCCAATAAGGGTTGCGGCACGGCGTTGTTGGGCCAGGTATTCGGTGCCCGGCGGGCAAGGCTACGGGTGCTCAACCGGATCGGTGCGCAACCGGGCGACACGGTGATCGTGGGTCTGGCCGAACAGGCCCTGGTCAGGGGTTCGCTGACGGTCTATCTGCTACCGTTGCTGGGCCTCATGGGCGGGGCGATAGCCGGCGTTTGGCTGGCGGAGACACTGGCCTGGTCGGCCGTCGATGGCGTGAGCGTTTTGTGTGGCGTCGGCGGATTGGCCTTCGGTCTGCTGTGGGTGCGCCGCCAGGCGGTCCGCATGGCCAATGACCCGCGGTTTCAGGCGGTGATCCTGCGTAAGGGAACTGGCGTCGCCATGCCGTTGTCCGACTGGCGGTGAGCGATCCCGCCACTCTGATTTATTCCCTTATCTTCGTTCGACACGGTTCACCACGAAGTGCACGAAGAATACGAAGATAGAGTGAGATGGAGTAAAGCGTGTTGATCCGCTTCAGCAGATTCATAAAGCGCGGTTGCTGATTTACATCGAGCCTCCGAATGGTCAGTCCTTCGTGCTCTTGGTGAACTCCGTGGTGAATGGTTGCCTTGGTTCTTGATAATTTAGGAGTCGACATGAGTTTCTTGCCTCCCCAGCGTTTCGGTTTGTTGTCCCTTGGTGCCGCCCTGCTGTGGTTGGTCGCGTCCAGCAGTCTTGCTTCATCGCTGCCGGATTTCACCAAGCTGGTGGAGGAAAATAGCGCGGCGGTGGTCAACATCAGCACCAAGCAGAAGCGCTCACTGCGCCATCCCAGCATCAAGGGCTTCGAGATGCCGGATCTGCCCGAGGACAGTCCGTTCAACGATCTGTTCCGGCGTTTTTTTGGTGAGGGCAATGGTGGCGAGGGCCATGAAAGGCAATACGACTCCCGCTCGCTGGGTTCCGGTTTCTTCATCTCCGAGGACGGCTATCTGCTTACCAATCACCACGTGGCGGTGGATGCCGACGAGATCCTGGTGCGGCTCAGCGACCGGCGCGAGTTCGTGGCCGAGGTGGTGGGCACCGACAAGCGCAGCGACATCGCCCTGCTAAAGATCGATGCGGACAATTTACCGGTGGTCAAGGTGGGTGGCAGTACCGATCTCAAGGTGGGCGAATGGGTGTTGGCCATCGGCTCGCCGTTCGGCTTCGATCACTCCGTGACCCAGGGCATCGTCAGTGCCAAGGGCCGCAGTCTGCCGAGCGACAGTTACGTGCCCTTCATCCAGACCGACGTGGCGATCAATCCCGGCAACTCGGGTGGCCCGCTGTTTAATCTCGACGGCCAGGTGGTCGGCGTCAACTCGCAGATCTATAGCCGCACCGGCGGCTTCATGGGGTTGTCGTTCGCGATCCCGATCGAGATGGCCATGGACGTGGCCGAGCAACTCAAGACCCGGGGGCACGTGACCCGCGGTTGGCTGGGCGTGCTGATCCAGGATGTGACCCGGCAGTTGGCCGAATCCTTCGGCATGGATACGCCGCATGGCGCCCTGGTGGCCAAGGTGCTGGAGGGTAGCCCGGCGGAGAAGGCCGGGATCCGGGTGGGCGACATCATCGTCAGCTTCGACGGCAAGCGCATCGGCAACTCCTCGGTGCTGCCACCGCTGGTCGGCGCCACCCGCATTGGACGGCAGGTCGAGCTTAAGGTCATCCGTGAAGGTAAGAAGACCCGTCTGCCCCTGACCATCGGCGAGTTGCCGAGTGAAGAGGAGCTGGAACTCGCCGGCAACGGCGGTCCGGATACCTCCCGCGACAGCCGGTTGGGGCTGGTCGTGGCCGAGTTGACCGCCGCGCAGCGTAAGCAGCTGGATCTTGAGGCCGGCCGCGGCGTGCTGGTGGAATTGGTGAAGGAGGGGCCGGCGCAGCGGGCAGGCATCCGCAAGGGCGATGTCCTGCTGATGATTAACAATACCGAGATCAAGGATGTGGATGGCTTCGATGAACTGGTCACGGACCTGCCGAAAGGCGCCACCGTGCCGGTACTGGTGCACCGGCGCGCCGGGCCACTGTTCCTGGCCCTCAAACTGGGCGACGAGTGACGGCGGCGGGACCCGACCTGACCCTCTACGTACGGCAGGGGTGCCACCTTTGCGATGACATGCAGGCGCGGTTGCAGGAGTTGCAGCCGCGCCTGAAGTTCTCGCTAAGCTCGGTGGACGTGGATGCCGACCCGGTCCTGGAGGCGCGTTACGGGGATCTTGTGCCGGTGTTGACCGACGGCGATCAGCAGATTTGCCACTACTTCCTGGATGAGTTGGCCTTGGAGAAGTTGGCTGGGGGCGTTTAGTAGGGAGGAACGCCGGCGGGACGGCCTCACCCCTCGCCCCGAATGGGGTATCATACGCGCCGATCCGCGGTCCCAGATCCGCTGGGCCCGCCCCTTCCCGCCGCCATGACCGACCTCCAACACATCCGCAATTTCTCGATCATCGCGCACATCGACCACGGCAAGTCCACCATCGCCGACCGCTTCATCCAGGTCTGTGGCGGGTTGAGCGATCGGGAGATGTCGGCGCAGGTGCTGGATTCCATGGACCTGGAGCGGGAGCGGGGCATCACCATCAAGGCGCAGAGCGTCACTCTGGATTACCTGGCCGGGGATGGGCAGATCTACCAGCTCAACTTCATCGACACCCCCGGCCACGTGGACTTTTCCTACGAGGTGTCGCGTTCGCTGGCGGCCTGCGAGGGCGCCCTGCTGGTGGTCGACGCCGCCCAGGGTGTGGAGGCGCAGAGTGTGGCCAATTGCTACACCGCCATCGAGCAGGGCCTGGAAGTGGTGCCGGTGCTCAACAAGATCGACCTGCCGGCGGCCGAGCCGGAGCGGGTGATCACCGAGATCGAGGAGATCATCGGCATCGAGGCCGCTAACGCGGTGCGGGTGAGCGCCAAGACGGGCTTGGGCATCCCCGACCTGCTGGAACGGTTGGTGCGAGACATCCCGCCGCCCAAGGGTGATCCCTCGGCCCCCTTGCAGTGCCTGATTATAGACTCCTGGTTCGATTCCTATGTTGGGGTGGTGTCCTTGATCCGGGTGGTGAACGGCACCCTGCGCAGGAAGGACAAGATCCTGGTGATGTCCACCGGGCGGGTCCACCAGGCCGAGAACGTGGGCGTGTTCACGCCCAAACGGCAGGAAAAAGATGCCTTGGGGGCCGGCGAGGTGGGCTTCGTGATCGCCGGCATCAAGGAGATCGACGGTGCGCCGGTGGGCGATACCATCACCCATGCCGACCGTCGTGCCGATTCGCCGCTACCGGGTTTCCAGGAGATACGCCCGCGAGTGTTCGCCGGACTCTATCCGGTGGTCTCCGACGACTACGAGGGCCTGCGTGAGGCATTGCACAAGCTGAGGCTCAACGATTCGGCGTTGTTCTTCGAGCCCGAGACCTCGCAGGCCCTGGGCTTCGGGTTTCGCTGCGGTTTCCTGGGGATGCTGCACATGGAGATCGTGCAGGAGCGGCTCGAGCGTGAGTACGACCTCGACCTGATCACCACCGCGCCCACCGTGGTCTACGAGGTGGAGCTGAATGACGGCGAGGTCATTGTGGTGGACAATCCGGCCATCCTTGCGGAACCCAGCCATATCGCGGAGATCCGCGAGCCCATGATTGAGGCCCACATCCTGGTGCCGCAGGATTATCTGGGTAACGTCATCAACCTGTGTATCGAGAAGCGCGGCACCCAGAAGAACCTCCAGTACCTGGGTGGCCAGGTGCAGCTGGTGTTCGATCTGCCGCTGGCCGAGGTGGTGCTGGATTTCTTCGACCGGCTCAAGTCGGTGAGCCGCGGCTACGCCTCGTTCGAGTACGAGCTCAAGCGCTTTCAGGCCGCGCCGCTGGTCAAGCTGGAGATTCTGATCAACGGCGAAAAGGTGGATGCCCTGTCGCTGATCGTGCACCGCTCCAAGGCCGATGCCCAGGGCCGGGAATTGACCGTCAAGATGAAGGAGATCATCCCCCGGCAGATGTTCGAGGTGGCCATCCAGGCCGCCATCGGCAGCAAGATCATCGCCCGTACCACGGTCAAGGCCTTGCGCAAGAACGTCACCGCCAAGTGCTATGGCGGCGACGTGACCCGCAAGCGCAAGCTGCTGGAGAAGCAGAAGGCGGGCAAGCGGCGTATGAAACAGGTCGGCAAGGTGGAGATCCCCCAGGACGCCTTTCTTGCCGTGCTGCGCGTGGGCAAGGATAATTGACCGTTTAATTTTGGAACCCCACGGATGAATTTCGATTTTCCGACAATTCTGGTGCTCGGCGCCGCGATCACCGGCTTGATCTGGGCGGTGGATGCCATGCTGTTCGCCCCGCGCCGACGGGCCCTGGCCGCGCGCATGGAGGCGACCGGCCCGGTCAAACGCGCCGGGGTCGAACTGGCACCACCCAAGGAGCCGGTGCTGGTCGAGTACGCCAAGTCGTTCTTCCCCGTTATCGTCATCGTGCTGCTGCTGCGCTCGTTCCTGGTCGAGCCGTTCCGTATCCCCTCGGGGTCCATGATGCCGACCCTGCTGGTGGGGGATTTCATCCTGGTCAACAAGTTTACCTACGGCATCCGTCTGCCGGTGACCAACCAGAAGGTGATTGAAATGGGTTCGCCGCAGCGCGGTGACGTGGTGGTGTTCCGCTACCCGCAAAGCCCGACCACCGACTACATAAAGCGAGTCGTGGGGGTGCCTGGTGACCGCATCCGCTATCGCAACAAGCTGTTGTACGTCAACGGCGAACCGGCCCGGCAGACCAACGTGGGTGTGTACACGGGCATCGGCAGCGGGATCAGTCAAACGGGCTTCCTGGAACGGCGTGAGACCATCGGTGAACTGGAGCATGCCGTGCTGGTGAACCCGCTGGCGCCGGATTACGCGCCCAACTGCCGGGTACTGGCGCGGGGCGAGATCACGCTGCCCGAGGGGCATTACTTCGTCATGGGCGACAACCGGGACAACAGTAACGACAGCCGCTGCTGGGGCTTGGTCCCGGAGGATTATCTGGTGGGCAAAGCCTTCGCGATCTGGATGAGTTGGGACGGCAATCGCTCGGGCTTTCCGCTGGGTTGGGAGCGGATTGGTAGCGGTATTCAATAACGATATGAAGGGGAGAGTGATGCAACGCAGTTACAAACGCCAAGCGGGTATGACGGGTCTGGGCTGGCTGATCGTGCTGGCCCTGATCGGGTTTTTCGCCATGCTGGCGATGAAGATCGGACCGATCTATATGGAAAACTACAGTGTCAAGTCGACGCTGAAGTCACTGGAGAGCGAGCCGCTGATCACCAAGAAGTCACCGGCCGAGGTGCGCGAGTTGATCAAGCGGCGCTTCAATATCAATTACGTCACCGTGGTCAAGAAGGAACAGGTCAAGATCAAGAAGAGCGGGGGCATACTCAAGGTCAATGTCGCCTATGAGGTCCGAGAGCCCCTGTTCGGCAACCTGTCCGTGGTGGTGACCTTCGACGATTCCGTGGAGATCGTGGGGACCTAGTACTTCATCCAGGTGATAATTACGCATCCAGAGCCATCCCAATGGGCCAAGGCAAGGCGCAGCCCGCCGGGAATGGCAGGTCCTTTCCAAGGGCTGCAACGCCGCATTGGCCCATTGGGATGGCTCCCGGAGGGCCGAACGAGAAGCGGCCATCCGGGGTGTTGCGCTCGCTCGCATTGGCGACGGCCAGTGCCGCGCGAGCGCGCCTACCGGCTGACCGCTTCTCGTGCGGCTGGATACGCAATTGTCACCTGGATGGAGTACTAGTGCTTGGTGTCGCCCCGCGAACGGCTTGCCAGCGAGCTTGACTACCGTTTTTCCGATAGCGATCTGCTCGATCGGGCCTTGACCCACCGCAGCGCGGGAACGCCCAACAACGAACGCCTGGAGTTCCTCGGCGATGCCATACTCGGCAGCGTGATCGCCGAGGAACTCTATTCCCGCTTTCCTCCGGCCAGCGAGGGCCAGCTCAGCCGCCTGCGCGCCCTGCTGGTGCGCCGCGAATCCCTGGCCGAACTGGCGCGTGGCCTGGACCTG
>CAJICF010000585.1_pt1 | contig 9636 bp, 10 predicted proteins | sample 9199541 | NCBI WGS metagenome assembly CAJICF01 (sample SAMEA7708324, study PRJEB35096) | sediment metagenome | biome: marine neritic benthic zone biome [ENVO:01000025]; feature: sediment [ENVO:00002007]; material: shallow marine sediment [ENVO:03000034] sea grass bed [ENVO_01000059] ... | reverse complement strand
CTGCGGTAAGTGCGAGCCCTGTGCCCGGCAACTGCTGAATGAGATAGGCCGCGAATCGGCCTGGTGTGCCGTCGCGATTCCGGTCCCCGTCCCTGGCTGACGGCGGCGCCTGACTGCGATTCGTATCCCGCCCAGAGGAACTCCCCATGATCCGACACGCATTACGACACCGAATTTTCTCCTGGTTGCGAGACACGTCCCGCTCCATGCCTCAGACTCCCCGGCAGCAGCGGTGGGATACGCTGCGCGCGCTGGCCGAGGAGGGGCGAAGTTGCCGCGATCCATCGGGTGCGCCGCCCAAGTCGTCGCGATTCTGATTAGGGCGCTTGTCGTTGCCAAAGTGCAGAGAACCGCTGAATAAGAACGAGAACGGGAACCCCACCCTTTCGTTTTGAGTCCGCGATCCCACCTGGCGCACCCGCAAGGGTAGCGCCAGCCGGATCACCTTGTTGGAGAACTGAGCCCAGAGGAAACCGACATGCCTGCTGATATCGCTTCGCTCCGTGATCGTCCGTTGATCGAGATTGACCCCGACGTTATCGCGCCGGGACGAAGCTCGGCGTATCTTGCGGGGTGGAAGTCCCCGTCGGGTAAGGGCAAGCCACCCACCCGTATCGAGTGTTGATCTCAATGAGGAGCGGGGTAACCCGCGAACGATAAGTGAGGTAAGCGTACACAGAGAATCCTGTAGGCCGTAGGGGAGACCGTGCTCCCTGAAGTGCTGGTACAGCTTCGACAAGGTCAGTTGCGGACGCCGAGGGTTTTAACGTGCACCGAAGGCAACACAGAAGCATCCGAGAAGGTGAGGATGTGGAGGTCCGCCGGAGTCATCAGGCCGTGGCATGCAGGAAGAGATACGTCAGAGAACCCGGGAAGCCCCAGGAGTTCCTGTGTGGAGTCTGATTTTGAAGCCGTCAGGGTTAGAGACACGAAAGGGTGAAGAGCCCGGAAACACGAGTGCACTCGGGTTGAGAGGTCAGACATGGAGAGGCGCAGGCAGGCTGTCAGGAAAGGTGGCCGTATGCGAATGGGGTGTCTTATCAGGCATAGTACTCAGCGGTGGGGAAAGCCCACTACAGGGGGAAGGACCTGACGGAAGTACGAGGCCCGCAAAGGAAACTCATGCCGGACATGTCGGATCGGGAGAACATGAGCCAACCTCACTGCGGGGATTAGCTACTGGGGATTTGCTGGAGCCAGTGATGAACCGCGCGGAAGCGAGTACGACCGAGGAACCGGATGCGGGAAAACTGCACGTCCGGGTCTGTGCGGGTTGCGCCTTGAAAGCGCATGGAATTCAGTCGTCCGAAATGGCGACCGCGGTAAAGCCTAGCCAGCAGCCGCGTACCGAGTCTTGCGTGGTGTCCGGTAACGGCCACTGCGAAGCGTAGACAGGGAGACGGTAGGCCGGAACGAAAGTGAACGGAGAGATAGCCCCGAAATCGATCGTGGTTGAAGTAGCCGATCCTATCCCGCTATGGGGAAGGCGGAAATCCAGGGTGCGCATTGGCGAGCGTCCTGGGATGCTTCCGGGGTTCGTACCGCCGGCATGCCGCCGAAGGATTTCATGTGAACAAGGGAGATCCGCCGGGTTCAAGCGGAGCTTGTAGGGTCTGAAAAGCCGACAAGGTGATGACGGCCCGATGACCTGGCGGAAGTCAGACTGGCTGATAGTACTCCGAGGTCGGGAGAACCGGCTACCTGGGGAAGCGGCCAGCGGAGAATGAATCGTTCATGGGAAACATGGGCTCCACACAGTGGGAGGATACGGTCTTCTATGCAAAGAGAAGAGACGCCAGTCATGGCAACGGGACTTGAACGAATAGCAGCGAAAGCTCGGAGTGAGCCGAAGCTTCGGTTTACCTCGCTGGCCCATCACATCACGGGGGAACGGGTCTGGGAGAGTCTGTGTCAGATCCCGAATAACTCGGCCCCTGGCGTTGATGGCCGGACGGTAGCGGAGGCGAAGGAAGACTTCAACGCATGGATCGAGCCGATGCTCCAAGCCGTGCACCGTCAGGGATACCCTGCGCCCGCCATCCGGCGGGTGTACATCCCGAAGCCCGGTAAGCAGGAGAAACGCCCCTTGGGCGTGCCCTGTGTCAACGACCGGGCGCTCCAGCGCAGCACCGCCCAAGTGCTGTCCGCCATCTACGAGCGGGACTTCCTGCCGTACTCCTTCGGCGGTCGGCCCGGGCTAAGTCCCCACCACGCCCTGTCGACCCTCAACGAGGTGATCGCCGGGCGCAAAGTGGGCTGGGTGCTGGAGGCGGATCTGAAGAACTTCTTTGGGAGTCTTGATCACGGATGGCTGCTCCGCTTTGTCGAGCACCGAGTCGGAGATCCGCGCCTGATCAGCCTGATACGGCGCTGGCTTAAAGCCGGCATCCTGGAAGACGGGGAGATACATCCGAACGAGGAGGGAACCCCGCAAGGGGGGTCGATCAGCGTCCTGCTGAGTAATCTGTACCTGCATTATGTGCTTGACCTATGGTTTGAGCGGAAGGTCAAAACCCGGTTACGGGGCGAAGCCTACCTGGTGCGGTACATCGACGACTTTGTGCTGTGTTTCCAGTATCGGGAGGATGCCCTACGCGTCCAGGAAGCCCTGCGCAAACGGTTGGGGAAGTTCAGCCTGGCCCTGGAACCGAGCAAGACCAAACTCGTCGAGTTCGGTCGCTTTGCCCAAAGGCACGCGCCCAAGCGAGGGAGAAAACGCCCGGAGACGATCTATTTTCTGGGCTTCACCCTCTATTGCACGCGCAACCAGAAGGGCAACTTCAAGGTAGGACTGCGTACCGAGAAATCTCGGGTACAGCGTAGCCTGTCTTGCCTACGCGACCTGATGCGGCGACTGCGGCACTTGCCGATTCGGGAGCAGGTGATCAATCTCAACCGGGTGTTGCGAGGCCACTTTGGCTACTACGGCATTGCCGGAAACTTCCGGGCCTTGCAGCGAGTGCATCGGTTCGTGGAGCGGTACTGGTACAAAATGCTGTGTAGCCGCAGCCGCAAGGGTTACCTCCGGTGGGACGTTTTCCACCGGATCAAGGCGCGTTATCCGTTGCAGCGACCCCGGTTGGCGCTTCCCTATCGGGAGTTCCAATCCATTGCTGTGCTGTGAATCATTGTCCGAAGAGCGTAGTGCGGGAAATCCGCACGCTACGTTCTGTGGGAGCCGGAGGCGGGTGACTGCCTCCGGCGACCCGGTGGGCACTCGGCGACGGGTGTCCCTACCGCGACACGGTTTTGGACAATCGGGGACAGACCACGGTTTCGGCCTGTCAACGCGGGGAATACCGGGGACAGACCACGGTTGCGGACGTTAAAAGGTGGCAGGCGCGGCCTATTTCGAGACGCTTTAACAGGGCTTGACCGCCCTGAATAGCGCGCCAATGGTGCTGGGCGATGTGCGATATGCCGTGAAACCCACCAGCTCCACATTGACAAATCCTGAATCGCTTATTGTGTCCAGGAACACTCCGGGGTGCAGGGTCCCGGACACGCAGTCAGCCCAGGACTCTTTTTCGCCGGAGCAGGCTGAATCTGTATGGGTCGGATCACGAACCATGTCGGCAATCTGTAGACGACCGCCGGGCCGCAGAATCCGCCACACCTCCCTGAGCACGGCATCTTTATCTGGAGCAAGGTTAATCGCGCCATTGGAGATGACTATGTCCGCACAGTTTTCGGGCAAAGGGAGTGCCGTCATCTCTGCTTCGCGAAATGCCGCCTGTGTAAGACCGGAAGCGGTAGCGTTCCTTGTAGCCTTGTCAACCATTGCCGGTGTACAGTCGAAACCGAGGACCTTACCTTTTTCGCCAACCAACAGGGCGGCAACACAGGCATCCGCGCCGGAACCGCAGCCGATATCGACCACGGTTTCTCCCACCTGAACCGGCCCTAGGCTGAAGGGATTCCCGACCGCGGCCGCCGACTCCCAGGCGCATTCCGGCAGGCGATTCAGCCATTTTTCGGCATAACCCAGCAGGCGGGCATTGTCCTTCCCTTTGCCCCAGCCGAAATCTGTATCCGGTTCTCGTGCCAACCGTGTGTACAGTTCCAGAAGCTGTGCGCGTGTGTCCGAATTTCTCTCTTGTGAGTTGCGGTCACTCATATGCGGTTTATCTTGTCGGTTTTCCGAAGTCGGAGGGCTAGAGGATGGCATGGGGGGTGCGGTCACGATTCGGCGCGATCAGTTGCTAGCGGACGTTCCCATTGGCCGGTTTTGAAGACCAGATTGGCGGACTCCAGGCAAAAAAAAGCGGCATGGTTTCCCATGCCGCCTCTGGTCAGACGCGAATCTGGTCGCGGCGCGGTTAGCCGCCCATTACCGCGAAGCTCTTGATGAACGGACCTGCCATGCGCGGATCTTTGATCATCGCCCCGTAGTCGCCGACATTGAACTTGAGCTTGCGCGAGGTGTAGGCCATGCCGAGGCCCATCATGCCCGGCGGCTTCTGCAGCCACTTCGACCAGTTGTCGGGGGTGGCGCGCAGGTCCCAATTCAGCTCCTCGCCATTGTAAGCGCCGGCCGAAACGGCGTGTCCGTTCTCCACGCAGAGCACGCCCCTGGGCTGATCCTCACCGTCAAAGCCATAACCGATAACCGAGTTGAAGCCGATCTCGCTGAGGGCGTCGGCAAGCCCGGGCTCGCCGTTCCAACGCTCCATGAAGCTCGTCATCCAGTCTTCTGAAAACATATCTGCCATAGTGTCGCTCCTCCAAGTTACCGATAAGCCGTAAACGGCACGAGTGATTCATTTTAGCGCGCGAGTTCGCTCCCGCGGCCGTGCCAAGCGCAGTCTAATTCCGCCGGCACACCCTTGTCACGCGGGTTTCCTCCCGGCAGCAGCCTCTACAGGATGCGGAAACCCAGTCGCTACTCTGGATAGTTTAGCGGCAAATGATCCGCGAAACAGCTGATGGACGCTCAGGCGACGGGAGACCTTAGACATGTACTCCACCAATCTTGCTGTTCAGGAAGAACCCAACATCGGCCGCATCGATTCCGACCGCGCGGTGCGCCTGCGCTTCTGGGCGCGCGACCGGGATTCCGGAGAGCTGCTGCAGTATGGCGATGACCTGAGCTACATCCACGGTGGCTACGGGGGCGTGTTTCCCAAGGTCGAGAAGCACTTGGCAGGTTGTCTGATTGGCGACCGTGTGGAGGTGAATCTGGATCCGGCCGAGGGCTACGGCATCCGCGATCCGGAGCGGGTGATACTGCAACCTAAGTCACAGATTCCGGAGGAGGCCTGGGTTCCCGGGACGGCGATCGACGGCGAGTTGCCGGATGGGCGGGAGATGCCCTTTGTGGTGACCGAGGTGGGTAACACTTGGGTACGACTCGACGCCAACCATCCCTGGGCGGGCAAGAACCTGCTGTTTACTTTCGAGGTCCTGGCGGTACGCGAGGGCAATCGCGAGGAGCTGCGCATGGGCTTCCCGCTGATGTAGCAGTCCACCAACGGACTGGTGCGACACAATCCGGATCCTCCCACTCGATCCCTCGCCGATGGCGTCGGGCCGCAGATGCTCGGTCGTCCATGCGCTGGCTGGTCCCCCGGCGAGTTCCGAATTATTCCAAGTGCACCGGCAGGCATCGCGTCTCCGGTGGTGCCTGGATCTGTCGTCAGCATCGCGCTTCAACCCAGAATACGGAGGTTGGAGGGGATGAGTGATTCGGCACGGATCTCGTTTTTGCTCATCACGTTATCGCGCTACCAAAGCGGTCAACCGCCGTTTCAGGTTCTATGGTCGGGAACAAAGCACGATGAACTGCCATCTGATGATGGAAGCCATGGCATGTCCGCGATCGGCGCGAACAAATTGCCCAGCCGCCGCGTCCCGAACTAGAGCTCGCAAGGCCGAAAACGTCTGATGTTCGCCATTTACGGTATCGAGGGCCGCCGCTTCCGCGACAGCATGGAGAATCTGCGCAGGGTGCGTGAACCCGAGGCAAGTTCGGGGACGCAGCTGCGATCGAACTCGTATGAAGAAGGCGTTCGGCGCATTCCGGGGGCCAAGGGCAACAACACCGAACGGACGGCCGTATCGGGCAAGGCCGTGCAGGCCTACCGGGAAATGCGCCATCTCAACCGGCGGGAGCCGATTTATCACGCGTATCAGCTGATGAGTCATCCGGTCAGCACGGTGCCGATCGAGATGGGCATACTTACCGCACAGCACTACTTCCGGGACCAGGGATTCCAGCAGATGCCGGTCGTGAATGCCCAACGACGGCTTGTCGGAATGTTGTCGGTGGAGAATCTGCTGCAATTCATGATTATCGATGGAGACGAGGTGCGCTATGTGCGCGGCAAGACTGTGCGCGATGCCATGTCGCAAGAGGTGATAACGGCCGACCCGGTATCGGATATTCGCCGGATTGCACAGGTGATGCAGGAGTACCATCTCGATGGCGTGCCGATTGTCGATGAGCAGGATGCGCTTATAGGCATCGTGTCACGCAACGACATCCTGCGCGCCGTGATCAATGACCCGCCGCTGACCATGTGGTCTTGACGGCGCGTCACATCACCAGAGCCGCGAAAATACCGGGTGGTGTGGGGCGCGATGCTTGACCACGCGAACCATCCGGAATTTCCAGCCAGGGTCAGCCGATCCATAGAATGGCGTCATCCCGCATGAAGTCGGAACTGCGCGTGATCCGCGGTGGCGGTCGACTCAGCGACTCGCCAGGCGCAGCCAGAGGTAGCCACTTATACCCGCGATCAGGGAGGCGAACAGCACGCCGGTCTTGGCCATGAGCAGGGCCTCGGGTTGTCCCGCGAAGCCCAGTTCGGCGATGAAGATGGACATGGTGAAGCCTATCCCTCCGATCAGACCGACCCCGATCAGGTGGCGGGTGTTCATGCCCTCGGGCAGGCTGCCCAGACCCAGTCTTACCGCCAGCCAGGTCAGTCCGGCGATACCGAGCAACTTGCCGAACAGCAGACCCACCATGACACCCAAGGCCACCGGGTGAGTGAGGGTCTGGCCCAGGGCATCCAACTCGACCGGTATACCGGCGTTGGCCAGCGCGAACAGCGGGATGATCAGGAAGGCCACCGGCATGTGCATGGCATGCTCCAGTCGCTGCAAGGGCGATTCCACCGAATGCACGCCGTTTTCCAGGGTCTGTAGCAGGGCCCGAGAGCGATTGTCGTGGATGATGCACTCGTTTCTCGTGTCGCCGACACCGGTATCCGCGTCGTGTGCTTCGCGTAGCGAGGTCAGCAGTTCGCCCATGTGCTGGACGAACAGCCTGTGATTGAACTTGGGCTGGACCGGGATGGTCAGCGCCGTGAAAACGCCGGCCAGGGTGGCGTGCACACCCGACTGGAGCATCGCGAACCACATGATAGTGCCGATTAGGAAGTAGGGCAGGGGCCCGCGGATACCGAAACGGTTCAGGGCGATCAGCACTAGCAGGTTGGCGGCGGCCAGAGTCAGCCAGTTGAAATGGATCTGATCGGTATAGAACAGGGCGATCACCACCACGGCGCCGAGGTCATCGACAATCGCCAAGCCCACCAGGAAGGTCAGCACGGTCTTGGGCACCCGCGAACCCAGCAGCACCAGCACGCCGACCGCGAAGGCGATATCGGTGGCCATGGGAACACCCCAGCCGCTGACTCCCGGTCCACCGGCATTGATGGCGTAGAACAACAGCGCAGGCACGAACATGCCGCCGATGGCGGCGATGATCGGCATCAGCGCGGCCTTGGGGTCCGACAACTCGCCGACGATGACCTCGCGCTTGATCTCTAAGCCGACCACCATGAAAAACAGTGCCATCAGCCCGTCGTTGATCCAGTGGTGCAGGGTGCGCCGCAGTTCCCAACCGCCCAGGCTCAGGGCGATCTCGGTGTGCAGGATGTGCTCGTAGTGGTGGTGGAGGAAACCGTTGGCCAGGAACAGGGCGACCACGGTGCAGACCATCAGGATCAGCCCGGACGCGGTCTCCTCGTGGATGAACTCCTCGAACGGCGTGGCGATCCGGTCAAAGGACTTTTCCCACGGCTGATAATTCGCGTGCTTCGGTTCCATCGCTGATTCTGGGTTTAGCTGCTGCGAAGGCCGGGCGAGTTTAGGCGAGGTCGGTCACGACCGCAAAAATGCGGCTTGGCCGTCGAGAGGCAAAGTGCCTTGGTTATTGGGCAATGACGCGTCGGCTCATAGCGGCACCATGACCGGGCCGCGCGGGCCTGCCACGGTTGTAACGGGGTGGTCATACAGCCTTTCCAGGTTGGCTTCGGTAGCGATCTCACTGGCAGGTCCCTGTTGTGTCTCGCCGTTGCCGAACATTAGCAGCAGCCGGTCGCAGAATCGATGCGCCAGATTGACGTCGTGCAGGACCATCATCACGGCGCCGCCATCGCGTTTGGCCCGCTGGCTCAACTGATCCAGCATCCGGATCTGGAAATTCAGGTCCAGATGATTGACGGGTTCGTCGAGTAGCGCCAGGGCGGGGTCCTGGGTGAGCAGGGTGGCGATCGCCAGTCGTCGTCGTTCACCGCCGGACAGGGTACCCACCGGGCGTTGTTCAAAGTCCTCCAGCCCGACCTGGCGCAGGGCCTCACGCGCCAAACTGAGGTCGCGGGCCGATTCCCAGTCCAGGCGCCCCAGGTGCGGGTGGCGGCCGATCAGGGCCGTTTCCAGCACCGTGGCGGGGAACGGATCGCTGTAGTCCTGGAACAGCACGCCCAACCGCCGGGCGATGCGCCGGCGCGGCAGGTTATGCAACGATTCGCCGTCCAGACGTATCTCCCCCTGTTGAGCCGGACGCAGGCCGGCGAGGGTCAGCAGCAGGGTGGTCTTGCCGGCGCCGTTGCGGCCCAGTACCCCCCAACACTGGCCGGCGCGGATCTCCAGGTCCAACTCGGAGCAGATCGGGTTGCCGGCGATGGCGACGTCGAGGGCCTGGGTGCTGAGCAGGGTCATCGGTAGGCGCCACCGGAACATGGGCTGGCAAGCCCCGGATCGGGACTATTGCATGGGCCGCTCATCCGCGTGTCCGATTCAGCAGGTACAGGAACAACGGCACGCCGAGCAGGGCGGTGAGCACGCCCACCGGGATCTGCTGGGGGGCAAGCAGGCTGCGCGCGGCGGTGTCGGCCAGTAACAGCAGGCTGCCGCCGAGCAGCACCGAGCCCGGTAGCAGGAATCGATGGTCGCTGCCGGCGAGCAGGCGAAAAATGTGCGGCACCACCAGGCCCACGAAGCCGATGCTGCCGGCCACGGTGACCGCCGCGGCCGTGAGCAGCGAGGCCAGCACGTAGACCGCGAGGCGGATGCGGGGTACCTCCAGCCCAAGCGCCGCCGCCTGCTGGTCGCCCCGGGCGAGCAGATTCAGCGAACGCGCCATCAGCAGCGCGGCCAGCAGACCGCCGGCGAGCGCTGCCAACGGGAACCCCGGCTCCGTGGCGTCGCTCAAGTCGCCCATCAGCCAGAACAACATGCCGGGCAGGCGTGCCGCCGGGCTGATGGCGAGGATGAAGCTGATCAGGGCGCCCCAGCCGGCGGCCACCACCACGCCGGTGAGCAGCAGCCGGGTCGAGGACCAGGCCCCACCGCCATGGGCCAGGGAAAACACCAGCAGCATGGAGGCCAGGGCGCCGCCGAAGGCCG
>CAJICF010000057.1_pt1 | contig 9780 bp, 7 predicted proteins | sample 9199541 | NCBI WGS metagenome assembly CAJICF01 (sample SAMEA7708324, study PRJEB35096) | sediment metagenome | biome: marine neritic benthic zone biome [ENVO:01000025]; feature: sediment [ENVO:00002007]; material: shallow marine sediment [ENVO:03000034] sea grass bed [ENVO_01000059] ... | reverse complement strand
CGGTGGCCGACGCCGCCTCGATCGACCAGGCGCTGCAGCTACTGAACGGCGCCAGTCGGCCGGTGATCGTGGCCGGCGGCGGTGTGACGGCTTCGGACGCGCGCGAGGAGCTGATCGGCCTGGCCGAGAAGCTGTCGATTCCGGTCGCCACCGCGCTCAACGCCAAGGCGATGTTCCCGGCCGACCACCCGCTGGCGGTGGGGACGCCGGGCAACTACTCGCGCGAGTGCAGCAACCGCATCCTGTGCCAGGCCGACCTGGTGTTCTTCATTGGCAGTCACACCGGCGGGCAGCTGACCCACGACTTCCGCATCCCGCCGCAGGGCACGCCGGCGATCCAGCTCGACATCAATCCGGAGGAGATCGGCCGCAACTACGCGGTGAAGGTGGGGCTGCAGGGGGACGCCAAGGCAACGCTTGCGGCGATGCTCGAGGCGGCGCGGCCCGGGCCCGACCGCACGCCATGGCTGGCCGAGGTGCAGCAGCAGGTTGCCCAATGGAAGGAGAGTGTCGAGGCGCACTGGGGATCGGATGTCGCGCCGTCGCGGCCCGAGCGCATCTGTCGCGAGCTGAGCGAGCACATGCCGGACGACACGATTCTGGTCTCGGACACCGGCCACTCGGGTGTGTGGACCGGGACGATGCTGGACCTGAAGCACCCGAGCCAGAGCTACATCCGCTGCGCCGGCTCGCTGGGGTGGGGCCTGCCGGCGGCACTGGGCGCCAAGTGCGCCGCTCCCGAGCGACCGGTGCTGTGCTTTACCGGCGACGGCGGGATCTGGTACCACATCGCCGAGATCGAGACCGCCGTCAAGGAGAACCTGAACGTCGTCATCCTCGTCAACAACAATCACTCGCTGAACCAGGAGAAGGGCGGCGTGGAGAGCTACGAGGATGCGTCACCGGCCACGGACAAGCAGTGGCTGTTTCCCGATGCCGATTTTGCCGCGATCGCCGAGTCGATGGGCGCGATGGGGATGACGGTGACCAGGCCGGGCGAGCTCGAGGGCGCGCTCGCCAAGGCGTTCGCCGCCGGGCGGCCGGTGGTGATGGACGTCAAGAGCCACATCGACGGGATCGCCCCGCTCGCCTGGCTGCCCGAGTAGGATCGCCCGCGCTGCGGTTGCGCCTCACGGCCATCATGTTCACGGGCTGGGCGGGAAAACCGTGGGCTCCCCTGGTTCCCTTTGGCGGACGCGAGGGTCGACTCGGCTCGAACCCTTTGGCAATGGCATTTCCTCACGCCGGAGGCACCCCGGTCCTGCTCGATATTTCTACCTCGATCACCTCTGAGGGCAAGATACGGGTATACCGTAACAAGGAACAGGAGCTGCCTGATACCTGGATCATTGACAAGCACGGGGGTCCCCAGCAGGACCCGAACGATTTCTACGATGGGGGTGCCCAGTTTCCCCTCGGTGGCATGCAAGGCGGCTACAAGGGATATGGGCTCGCGGTCATGATCGCGCTGTTCGGGGGATTTCTTGGCCAGATTGCTGTTCGTTCAGGAAAGACCTATATGGCGGAAATGTGTGAAGGATCCACGCTACTCGCCATCGATATAGGCCGCATGGCGCCTCTGGAAACCATTCGGGCCGAGGTCCAACAGATGATGAAATACCTTCAAGACACTCCCCCGATGGAAGGATCGAACGGGGTTGTTTTTCCGGGGGAAAGATCCGCCAATACGCGCCAGGAACGATTGGCCCAGGGCATCCCGGTGGATCCCACCACTTGGGGTCAGGTAGAAGCCCTCATCGACCCATACGGGGTCCGTCGCGAATTGGCCGATGTCCTCCCCGCTGGCTGAAATCCCTGGAATGGCCATAGGGAATTGGCAGGCGCCTAGGGAGATGACTGAGATTCACGCTGGAGTAACGTAGTCGCCGGTTGTTATTTAGCGTCAGAAGTTCGACGCTCGAGCGGAGAACCTATCCACATCAGTCTTCTTGCTGATGTCAGTTTGCACAGCCAGGGAACGTCTACCCAACGCTCTAACTTCATCAGCTAGAGCGGGTGCGCTATCGCCTGCCAAAACCCCGCCCCGATGGCACCGCGCACCTCGACCTCACGGTGAGCGAGCTCCTCGATCGGCTCGCCGCCCTGATCCCGCCGCCACGGCGTCAGGGCCGTTGGAATTCCTATCCTTGACCGGCAGGGCCGTTGGAATTCCTATTCTTTTCACTACCGTTATCATGTATTATCCATAGTATCCGCCTTAGCCCACGATGTTAAGGCAAGAGCTGCGACTGCGAAACGCAGCGCACATAGGGAGGAACACATGATACGGCAATTATTACGTTCCGCATTGCTGGGCACCGCTTTCGGCGTGTTCGCCGCTAGCGCGGCCTACGCGCAGGGCGGCGGCGGCGAGCTCGTCATCGTCGCCAACCAGGAACCACAGTCCATGCAGGCCCAGGTCACCTACAAGGAGATCAACAGCGTCGGCCTGCGCAACGTGATCGAGCAGCTCACCCGTCTCGACGACAACACCGGCGAGGTCCTGCCCATGCTGGCGACCAGCTGGAAGCAGGTCAGTCCGACGGTCTGGCACTTCAAGCTGCGAGAAGGCATCACGTTCCATGATGGCACGCCGCTTGATGGCGAGGCCGCGGCGGTCGGCATCAACTATGCTTGGAGCCCGGATAACGACTACGACATCCGCGCGAACATGGGTCCCCAAATCACGGCAGAGGCCGTCGACGAGTCGACGGTCGCGGTGATCACGGCGGCGCCTGACCCGTTGCTGCCGAAGCGGATGTATCTGGGCGGGATCTCGTCCGCCAAGCAGATCCTCGAGGACCCGGGGAGCTATGACGTGCATCCGATCGGCACCGGCCCCTACGTCTTCGACGAATGGAGGCAGGGCCAGTTTTGGACCATGAAAGCCAACCCCGACTGGTGGGGCAACACGGCGGGCGACACCTACGGCGAGATCTACTTCGACAGCCTGCGCGTCGTCTGGCGGCCGGAGCCGATCGTCCGCTCCGCCATGGTCGAGGGCGGCGAAGCGCACATTGCCATGTTCCTGACCAAGGAAGAGTGCGCACGCTTTGACTCGGCCGGCGGGACCAAGTGCATGGTCAAGGGCTCGGACACGTTCCTGCAGTTCCGCCTTGACTATCATGGCGCCGACCCGCTGCTGGAGGACGTCAACTTCCGCAAGGCGATCTTCACCGGCATCGACTGGGATGGCATTCGCCAGAACCTGATGGGTCTGGGTGAGCCGTTGGCCGGCCAGATGCTGCCCAGCGTCGCCACCGGCTTTCATGAGGGCATTCAGCAGTATCCGTACGACCCGACGGGCGCCAAGGCGATCGTCGACGAGCTGAAGGCCGGCGGCGCCGACATACCGAGCATCCACATCGCGACGCGCCTCGGCTCGACGCCGCGCAATGGCGAGATGGTCGAAGCGATGGGCGCGATGCTCGGCTTCGTCGGCATTCCCAATACAGTCGCCGTCGAGGAGCCCGGCATCTTCAACCCGTGGGTGACGACGAAGCCGAACCCGGAGCGGTCCTCCGCCTGGCTGCATGTGCAGGCCAATCCGCTGATGGACTACGCCGCCACGTTCGGCGCGCACTTCTCGTGCGGCGGCCGCGTCTCGGTGTTCTGCGACCCCGACTTCGATGCTCGTGTCGCCACAGCCCAATCACTATCAGGCGACGAGCGTCACAAGGCGCTGCGTGACCTGGTCAAGGAAGGCCACGATCGCTACGTCGTCGCGGCGGTCGGGCTGCTGCAGCGCGCTTACGGCCTGCCGGAGAACCTCGAATGGGATTTCGGCCTGGACCACCGCATAGTCGCGGTCAACATGCGGCTCAAGTAGCCGGCCGTCGTCATGAAGAGGCGTTTTCGCCGCGGCTGGGCCCTCATGGTCGACCCATGAGGGCCCAGGGCCGTTTTCCTGCCGCGCGAAGCGCAAGAATCTTGCCCGCTTTGAGCCGCCACGTATGCGGCCTATCCTCATGGGTATGGTAGCGCGAGGGTCCAATCGATGATCGCTAGCGGCCGCAGTAGCTATTTCGCGCGGCGCCTGCTGGGCTCCATCGTCCTGCTCGTGATTGTCTTGTCAGTCGTTTTCATCGCCAACCGGCAAATCGGCGACCCCGCGCTCATGGTGCTGGGCGTTAATGCGACCGAAGAAGACGTCGCCGACGTGCGCGAGCGCATGGGCCTGAACGACCCATTCCTCGAGCAGTATGGACGCTTCCTTAAGGGCCTGGCGACCGGCGACCTGGGCGACACGTTCCGCTTCGGCTACACCGGGGCGCTCACCCACGGTGATATCCCGGACTCGCGCGCGACCCTGCCTATTGCCGCCGAGCGCCTGCCGGCAACGCTCTTGCTCGGCGGCGTCACGATCGTCTTCTCGGTCCTCGTCGCCTTGCCCCTGGGAATCTACGCCGCGGTGCGGCCGCGCACGTTCGGCGACCGCGTCGTCAACGTGCTGTCGCTCGCCGGCGTGTCGATCGTCGAATACTGGTTCGCGCTGATCCTGATCCTGGTTTTCGCCATCCAGGTGGATTGGCTGCCGACCTCCGGCTACGGCACCGCCGCTCACTTGTTGCTGCCGGTGCTGGCGCTGTCGCTGAGGCCGATCGGGCGCATCATCCAGATCGCCCGCAGCTCGATGCTGGACGAGCTGGCGAAGCCCTACGTCACCGCTGCCCGTGGCCGCGGTATCCCGCTGCCAAAAATTGCCTCCGTCCACGCGTTGAAGAACGCCGCCATCCCGATCGTGACGACGATCGGCGACGAAACGGCCTCTGTTGTCACCGGCGTCATCATCATCGAAACGGTGTTCGGTTGGCCCGGGATCGGCGCCCTGACCGTGGATGCGCTGAAGATCCGCGACGTGCCGCTGATCGAGGCAACAATCTTCCTGCTGGTCGTGATGGTGCTGACGATCAACCTGATCGTTGATCTGCTCTACACCGTGTTAAGCCCGCGCGTGCGGCTGGGTCAGCAGTCATGACCGCCGAAACGCCAACGGCGGAGTTGCCGGTCACGGGAGAGGAGCGGCAGGCCAGAGTGACCGGGCGGGATGTTGCCCGCGCCCTTGTCCGTGAGCCCGTGGTGCTGCTGGCCGTCATCTTCCTCGCGGTGCTCGCCATCGCCGCCGCTTTCGCGCCGTGGCTGGCGCCCTACGATCCGCTGCTGCCGAACATTTTCAACGGCCGACTGGCGCCGCTATCGACCGCGCAGGGCCCCGGCGGGGTCGACCAGTTCCACGTGCTCGGCACCGACGCGCTCGGCCGCGACATGCTGAGCCGGCTGATGTTCGGCGCCCGCCCATCGGTCTCTATCGCCCTCGGCGCCGTCGCCCTCAGCGCCGTCGTCGGCACCACGCTTGGCCTGTTCGCGGGCTTTTATGGCGGCCGCGTTGAGACCGTGATTATGCGCACCGTCGATGGCATCATGGCGGTGCCATCGCTGCTAGTGGCGCTGTACGTGCTGTTCCTGATCGGCGGCGGGGTGGTCAACCTGGTGCTGATCCTCGCCTTCGCCCGCTGGGTCGTATTCGCGCGCCTGGCCCGCGGCATCACACTCTCCTATCGCGAGTCTACGTTTGTCGAGGCCGCACGGTCGATCGGCGCAACTGACCTGCGCATCATCTTCCGGCACATCCTGCCGAACATGGTCGCGCCCCTGCTGGTGCTGGCGACACTGGAGATCGCGCTGCTGATCCTGGCTGAGGCGGGATTGAGCTTCCTCGGCTTCGGGCTGCAGCCGCCGGAGCCATCGTGGGGCCTGATGATCGCGCGCGGGCGCGAGTATCTGCGCGAGGCCTGGTGGATGATCACGTTCCCCGGCCTGGGGCTCTTCCTGACGACGCTGAGCCTCAACCTCGTGGCCGGCTGGCTGCGCACGATCACGGACCCGGTGCAGCGATGGCGATGGCTCATATGAACCCAGAGGACGAGCATATACCCACCACTCAGTCCGCGCTGCTCACCGTGGCCGAGCTGAACGTCGCGTTCCGGACCCCGCACGGTCTCGTTCAAGCCGTCAACGGCGTCTCGTTCGACATCGGGCGCGGCGAGACCATCGGCATCCTCGGCGAGTCGGGGTCCGGCAAGAGTGTCACCGTCGGTGCCGTCATGGGCCTGCTGGACACGCCGCCGGCGGAGATCACCGGCGAAATCCGTTACGGCAGCGTCGACCTGTTGCACGCACGGGCGCGCGAGACGCGCAAGATCCGCGGCGATCGCGTGTCCATGGTCTATCAGGACGCCGTCACCGCCCTCAATCCCGGCCTGACGGTCGGCTACCAGATCGGGGAGATGTTTCGTGTCCACCGGCCCGGCACCTCGCGGCGCGACGCCCTGGCACGGGCGACGGAGCTGATGGACCGGGTGCACATCCCGTCGGCCAAACAGCGCGTGCACAGCTACCCACACGAATTCTCAGGCGGCATGAGCCAGCGCATCATGATCGCCATGGCGATCGCGCTGGAGCCGGACATTCTTATCGCAGACGAGCCGACGACGGCCCTCGACGTCACGGTACAGGCCCAGATCATGCAGCTGTTGGCCGAGCTGCGGGCGGAAACCGGCATGGCGCTGATCCTGATCACCCACGACCTCGGCGTCGTCGCCGAGGCGGTCGACCGCGTACTTGTCATGTACGCCGGGCGCATCGTCGAGCGTGGCCCGACGGCCGCCGTTGTCGGACACCCCGCCCATCCGTATACGGGCGGTCTCATGAACTCGGTGCCACGGGCCGAACTCAAGCATCGCAAATTGGCGACGATTGAGGGCGCGCCGCCGGTGCTGACGGCGATCCCACCGGGCTGCGCCTTTCATCCACGATGTGGTCGACGACAGGCAATCTGCAGCAACGACCGACCAGCGCTGCAGGCGGTCACCGGCGATCGCGAAAGCGCCTGCCATTTCGCCGCCGAGGTGCTCAGCACCAAAGTGCTCAACACCGAGGTGCCCGATGGCTGAGCCGGCGTTGGCCAACAAGCCGGCGACTGCCGTCGGTGAGCCGCTGCTCGAGGTCGATCAGCTGGTCAAGCACTATCCGGTGCGCCGCGGCGCCTTGCTCGGCGGCGGCGGCGTCGTGCGTGCGGTCGACGGCGTGTCGTTCACGCTCCACCGCGGTGAGACCCTGGGCATCGTTGGGGAATCCGGGTGTGGCAAGTCGACGCTCGCACGCGCGCTCTTGCGCCTCGTCGAGCCGACCGGCGGGCGGGCGCTGTTTGCCGGCGAAGATCTGTTCCAGCTGTCACGCAGTGAGATGCGGCGACGGAGGCGGCAGCTGCAGATTATTTTCCAGGACCCGTTCGCGTCGCTGAACCCGCGCATGACTGTGGCCGAGCTGGTGCGCGAGCCCTGGGCCATCTTCCCCGATGTCGTACCGCGCCGGGAATGGGCCGACCGCGTCGCCGACCTGCTGACGCGGGTGGGTCTCAACGCCGACGACGCCAGCCGCTATCCGCATCAGTTCTCAGGCGGCCAGCGCCAGCGTATCGGCATCGCCCGCGCGCTCGCCCTCAACCCTGAGATCGTGATCTGCGATGAGCCGGTCTCGGCGCTCGACGTCTCCATCCAAGCGCAGGTGATCAATCTGCTGGAGGAGATCCAGGAGACGTTCGGGCTCTCCTACATCTTCATCGCCCACGACTTATCGGTTGTGCGCCATATCTCAGATCGGGTTGCGGTCATGTATCTCGGCAAGGTCGTCGAGCTGGGCACGTGGGAGGAAGTCTACGAGCGGCCGACGCATCCCTACACACAGGCGCTGCTATCGGCCGTGCCGGCAATCGACCCGGCGGAGCGGGTCGAGCGCACCATACTGGAGGGTGAGGTGCCAAGCCCGATCAATCCGCCATCAGGCTGCCGCTTCCGCACCCGTTGTCGCAAGGCCGAGGCGCGTTGCGCTGCAGAAGAGCCTGCCCTCGTTGAGCGCGATGGCGGGCACGCAAGCGCCTGTCACTTCGCGGCACCGCTGGCGCCCTAGCGCTGGTTTTTGCAGATCGTAAGTCGCTGGCTCGGGCTCCATCCAAGGGGAGCGGAAAGAAATTTTGTAAACTTTTTTCAGGAGAGTAAAAAATGAAAGCTGTACAACTACCAACTCCGCAACAAATACGAGAACTCGCCGATGAAATGGGTCTGGACTTAACCGATGCGGATGTTGAATCTTATTTGGGTCTGTTTCAGGGTGATGTAGATGCATACAATGTGGTTGATGCGATGCCTGATAATCTTCCGCTTGTGAAGTATCCACGAACACCTGGCTATCAACCCAGGAGTGAAGAAAATCAGTATAATGCCTGGTATGTGAAGACAGAAGTTAAAGGGGCTGCTCAAGGGAAACTTCAAGGAAAAACCGTTGCCTTGAAGGATAACGTCATGCTGGCTGGTGTTCCCATGATGAATGGATCTTCCATTGTGGAGGGGTATGTTCCTGACATGGATGCGACGGTTGTCACACGGCTTTTGGATGCAGGGGCTACGATTGCCGGAAAAGCTCACTGTGAAAATCTTAGCATGGCTGGTGGCAGTTATACCAATTCAAAAGGACCGATACATAACCCCTATAAAAGAGGACATAATGCTGGCGGATCATCTTCTGGCAGTGCTGTCCTTGTTGCTGCAGGAGAGGTCGATCTCGCGATTGGTGGAGATCAAGGGGGATCCATTAGAATACCTTCGGCTTGCTGTGGAATATATGGAATGAAGGCTACCTATGGGCTTGTCCCTTATACAGGCATATGGTCGAATGCGGTTTATGTAGATCATACGGGTCCTATGACAAATAATGTCGAAGACAACGCCTTAATGCTGGAAGTGATTGCCGGTGTGGATGGATATGATCCCAGGCAAACTAATGTGAAAACACAGCGCTACACGGAGGCTCTTAAGGGGAAAGACGGTCTAAAAGGCATGAAGATTGCCGTGGTCAAAGAAGGGTACCTGCAGGAAGGTGATCTTCGTGCCAGTGATTGGGGGCATCTACGGCGGAATCTTAATGCAGAAAAAGATGCTAGTGAAAAAGTCAAGGCAGCCACTGCCGCCCTGAAGTCTTTGGGAGCAACGGTAGAGGAAGTCTCAATTCCTATGCATCCTGTTGCTCCGGCAATCGCAGCGCCAATCCTGGTTCAAGGGGGCGATGGCACATATGAGGGCAGTGCCTATGGAAGGAGCAATTCTGATCTCTATGTAACCAGCCTTATGGATTTTCTCAGGAATTGGCGAAACCGGGCGAATGAATTGCCGGAAACCATGAAGCTGATGACTATGTTTCGCGCCTACATCAGAAAGTATTACGGTGATCGCTATTATGGAAAGGCAATCAATCTGAGTAGACTGCTGAGAGCTGCATATGACAAGGTTCTTAATGATTATGATTTGCTGGCGATGCCGACTACGATTAAGGCTCAACCACATCCAGCTCCTGATGCCAGTCGAGAGGAATATATTCAAAGAACTAATGAAATGCACGCAAATACATGCCCCTTTAATATCACTCACCACCCGGCAATGGCCATTCCTTGTGGGATGTCAGAGGGCCTCCCGATAAGTTTAATGCTTGTTGGAAAGCATTTTGACGAATCCACCATTTACCGTGCTGCCCATGGGTTTCAGGAAGGAACGAATTGGAAGAAAACGTAAGATGAGAACAGTAATCGTGACGGGTGCGCGAGGTGGTATTGGTGAGGCGACAGCCAACAAATTCTTGTCACTTGGAGACCGTGTTTACGGAACGGATTTGTCGTTTGATGAATCATCACCGCACGAGTACATCGAAGTCATCTGCGACGTGACCGAT
>CAJICF010000062.1_pt1 | contig 9891 bp, 10 predicted proteins | sample 9199541 | NCBI WGS metagenome assembly CAJICF01 (sample SAMEA7708324, study PRJEB35096) | sediment metagenome | biome: marine neritic benthic zone biome [ENVO:01000025]; feature: sediment [ENVO:00002007]; material: shallow marine sediment [ENVO:03000034] sea grass bed [ENVO_01000059] ... | reverse complement strand
CCCTGAGTATCCGAGGACTCCCAACGTCGCACCTCCTCGAGTCGCTCGCTGGGAATAACTTTGTTGGTGCGCATCGCCGCCTACCTGGTATCCATCAAACCGAGGCGGGTATTACCAACCAGCATACCGCTACACATACTCCTCGCCCCCCGCGCCGCCCAAGGCGATCTCACCGGCCTCGGACAGGCGCCGGGCGATACCCAGAATCTCCTTTTGCGCCCCTTCGACCTCACTCAGGCGCACCGGCCCCTTGGCCTCCAGATCATCGCGCATCATCTCCGCGGCACGTTTAGACATGTTTTTGAAGATCTTCTCCTTGAGGGTTTCCTCGGCACCCTTGAGGGCCAGGACAAGGACATCCGACGAGACCTCGCGCATCAAGGTCTGGATGCCGCGATCGTCCACATCGATCAGATTGTCGAACACGAACATCAACTCTTCGAGTTCTTCAGCCAGTTCGTTGTCGCTCTCCTTGATGGACTCCAGCACGCGGGCCTCGCCAGACTCCAGAAAATTGAGAATGTTGGCGGCGCTCTTGGGCCCTCCCATGGAGGAGGACTTGAGGTTGGTGTTGCCGGCGAACTGCTTCTCGAGGATCTCGTCGAGTTCGGCAAGCGCCGCCGGCTGGATGGAGTCCAGGGTGGCGATGCGCATGAGCACGTCGGTGCTCACCCGCTCAGGCAGGAAGGAAAGCGCCTCGGCGGCATGATCGCTGTCCAGGTAGGACATTACGATGGCGATGATCTGCGGATGCTCCAATCGGATAATCTCCGCCACCGCGCGGGGATCCATCCACTTCAGGGATTCCAGGCCCTTGGAATTACGTCCCAGCAGGATACGGTCGATCAGTCCGCCCGCCTTTTCGTCACCGAGGGCATCCACCAACACCCGACGAATGTACTCGTCGCTGCCCACGCCGAGGGCGGTCTGATCGCCCACCCCGTTGGCGAATGTATTCAACACGTCGTCAACTTGGGTTTTGGTGACGTTGGCCAGCGTGGCCATGGCCGTGCCGACCTTCTGCACCTCGCGAGGTCCCATATGCCTGAGCACCTCGCTGGCGTCAGTCTCGCCGAGGGCCATGAGCAGGACCGCAGCCCGCTCTGATCCGCTGAAAGTTGCACCTTGCTCAGCCATCGGCGGCTAACTCGCTAATCGCCCTCATTCACCCAGCTCTTCATCAGCTGGGCCACGCGTTTGGGATCGTCCTTGACCACTTGGCGGGCCCGCGAGATCTGCTGCTCGTGTGCCATCTGCGCGGCCTCCTGCTGCTCGACCATCGACACTCCGTTGGGAGATGGGAGCCGGCCCTGCCCCTCACCCTCGGCCAGCTGTTGCCGGGCCTCGGCCGCCGCCCTGGCGGAGGCGCCCCGTTCGACCAGACTCTTTAACACCGGCTTGAGCACGCCGAACAACAGGATCAGCACCAGCACCCCGCCGGCGACCTGTTTCATCCCATCCCACAGCCATGCCTCCTTCCAGAAGGGTATCTCTGGCATCGGCTCGATGACCTCGGACTTGAACGAGGTATTGATCACGCTGATGCTGTCGCCTCGCTGCTCGTCATAGCCCACCGCCTCCTTAATCAGCGAGCGGAGGTACTCCATTTCCTGCGCCTCGAAAGGCACCCGCTTCGTCTTGCCCCTTTTACCCGGCACCTCCTTGTAGTCGACGACAACCGCGACCGAGAGGCGTTGCACGTTGCCCGGTGCCACCCGGGTGTGGCTGATGCTACGGTCCAACTCATAGTTGACCGTGCTGCGCTTGCTGCTGCGCACAGGCTCGTTAAAGACATCGTCGGTCCCGGCCTCGAAGGTAAATCCTGCCGGCGGTGGCTGGTTGGTCAGCGAACCGGGCACACCGGCCGGGCCCGTGCCACCGCTGGTCTCCTCTTCCGACTGCTCGCTGCGTACCGCCAGCATCTCCGGCAGATAGCTCTCGCGGGTCTGCTGCATGGCGGTGAAATCCACCACGGCGGTGACTTGGGCACTCAGGCCATTCATGCCCACCACCGGGGTCAGGATATCCAGGATGCGCTTGACGTAGGCATCTTCCATACGCCGCTGGAACTCAAACTTCTCGGCGCTCATGGCGATTCCGGAATCACCGTTCTTCTTGGTCAGCAGCCGTCCCCGCTGATCCACGACGGCCACGTCCTCCACCTCCAGATCGGGAACGCTGGAGGCGACCAGGTGCACCACGCCGGCCAATTGCGAATCATCCAGGCTACGCCCCGAATACACGTTCAGCAGCACCGAGGCACGCGGCCGGGTACGGTCGCGCACGAACACCGTGCGTTTGGGAATGGCGAGGTGGACGCGTGCGCTCTCGACGCTGTTCAGGGTGGAGATCGAGCGGCTCAACTCACCCTCCAGGGCACGGTGAAGACGTGCCGCCTCCAGGGACCGGCTGGTACCCATGCCGTCCTGCTTCTCAAGAAACTCGAAACCGTTGCCATTGCCGCGGGGCAGTCCTTCGCCGGCCATTTTCAGCCGCGCCTCATGGACTTGAGCCGCCGGCACCATCACCGAACCGGTACGCGGTTCCATGCGGTAGGGGATTCCGGCCTTGGCCAGGGCGTCCAACACCTGGCTGCCGTCCTTTTCCGACAGACTGCCGTACAGCACCGAATAGTTGGGACCCTGGGACCACAACACCACGGCGACCCCGATGGCGACGCTGGCCGCCAGCCCCAGCATCAGACCGAGTTGCCGCAGCACCGTCAGGTCGCCGGCGCCCCTCGCCTGTGCCGCCAGGGTTTCTGGATTAACGAGTGCCATTTTCTATCAGGTGCCAGTTGTGATTTATTGGTTATTAGTGACGCAAAGTCCCATTCACGCGTCAGACCTGCATGCTCATCACTTCCTGGTAGGCGGAGACGAGCTTGTTACGCACTTGGTTCATGGCCTGGAAGGACAGACTGGCCTTCTCCATGGCCACCATCACCCGGGCCACATCGACACCGGGTTCACCGACCTCGAAGGCGGTAGCCAGTTGACCGGCATTTTGCTGCATCTCGTTGACCTTGCCGATGGAGTCGCCCAGCAGGCCGGCAAAGTCCGGCCGTTGCGCCGCGTCCTGCTCTGCCGGCGCCGCGGCCCGGCCTTCGGCCAGAGCGGCCATGCTGCGCATCTGCTGTAACACGGCGTTGACGTCGATTTCGCTCATGATCGGTATCTCTTGTTTAGTCGCTGAAGGCTGTGGCGTCGGGTTTTCGTCTTCGGACGGTCAATATGCACATTACGCGCCAGCCAAACCGGGAAGGGCGATCCCCGCCTCGCGCAGCTTGGCCAGCTTGTAGCGCAGGGTGCGCGGACTGATTCCCAACTGCTCGGCGGCCGCCTTACGGCTGCCGTTACCGGCGCGCAAGGCCTCGATGATCAGTTCCTGCTCGCGCGATCTGAGATCGGCGCCCAAGCGGGCGGTGCCGTCGTCGGTCGCGGCGCTATCGATCCCGGACACCTGAATCGGGGCGGAGCCTTCGGCCGCAAATCCACTAACGGGCTCGAAGCGGATATCCTCCCCGCCGAGTTCGCCGCCATTGGACAGAATCAGCGCCCGCTGGATGACGTTGTCCAGTTCGCGCACATTACCCGGCCACGGGTGGGCCATGAGCCGCCGCTCGGCCTCAGCCGACAAGTTTGGCGCGGCGGCGCCCCGTGCACGGCGGCCGAGCATGCCGTGCGCGATAGGCAGGATGTCGCCGACCCGCTCGCGCAGGGCCGGCACATGCAGGGGAAATACGTTGAGGCGGTAGAACAGATCCTCACGGAATCGCCCGGCGGCCACCTCCTCGCGCAACCGACGGTTGCTGGTGGCCAGCACCCGCACGTCCAGTTCCAGCGTTTTGCGCCCGCCCAGACGTTCGACCTCCCGCTCCTGCAACACGCGTAGCAACTTGGCCTGAAGCGCCAGGTCCATCTCGGAGACCTCGTCCAACAACAGGGTGCCACCCTGGGCCTGCTCGAAGCGCCCGGCGCGAGACTGATAGGCGCCGGTGAAGGCACCCTTCTCGTAACCGAAAAGCTCCGACTCGAGCATGTTTTCCGGGATCGCGGCGCAGTTGATGGCCACGAATGGCCCCCTGGCGCGCGCCGAGCTCTCGTGAATGAAGCGGGCCAACACCTCCTTGCCAGTGCCCGATTCTCCGGTCAGCATCACGGTGGCGTCGGTGGGCGCCACCCGCCGCGCCAGTTCCACCAGCTCGTGGCTGCGCGGGTCGGCGGCGATCAATCCACTCTCCTCGGTCTGCATGCGCGGCAGCAGACGGGTCACCATGTTGACCAGCGCGTCGGCCTCGAAAGGCTTGACCAGGTAGTCGGAGGCGCCATCCTGCAACGCCTGTACCGCCTTCTGGATGGTGCCGTAGGCGGTCATCAGCACTACCGGCAGGTCGGGACGGCGGCGCTTGACCCGGCGCAGCAGCTCGTGTCCGTCGATGGGCCGCATCTGCACGTCGCTGACCAGCAATTGCACCGGTTCGCGCTCCAGGGCCTCCAGTGCGGCCTCGCCGTGCGCGGCCGCCGATACCCGGAAACCCGCCAGATCCAGCGTGTCACACAAGGCCTCGCGCATGGCCGCATCGTCTTCTACCACCAAAACCATGGATTCACTCATTATTCTCGCTCTCCTATCGAAAGGCCCCGGCGTCCGCCAGCAAGGCTCCTGAGTCTTGACCACTGGGCAGGGCCTGGCCCGCCATCGGCAACCGCAAGGTGACCTGCGCGCCGCCATAATTAGAGTTCGCCACCTTCACCTCTCCGTTGTGACCTCGCACCACGGCTCGCACCACCGCCAATCCGAGGCCCGTGCCTTGGGAGCGGGTGGTGAAGAACGGTTCAAATACCCGCTCGCGCACGTCCTCCGGGATCCCCGGTCCGTTATCGCTCAACGCGATCTCGATGTAACCGTCATGCCTCGGCGACGCGGTGATCTCCAGACGGGCTCCCTCCCCGGCGGCCTGGATGGCGTTGGTTGCGACATTGAGCAATGCCCCGAGTAATGCCTCGCGATTGCCGCGTAGGCTGGTGCCAGCGCAACAGCCCTGGACCGCGCACTGTCCATGACTCACGGCGAGTTGCGGCTCCAACGCCCGCTCCAACTCGGCCAGCAAGGCCGACACCTTCACAGGCTCCAGCTCCGAGGTCCCGCCGCGGGCAAAGCTCAGCATGTCGTTGACCAGGCGTTCCAGGTGGACAAGCCTCGCGCGCAGCTTTTCCACCGCAGCCGCACGGCGGCCCGCACCCAGAATGGGATTGGCGAGTTGGGAAAGATACAGAGTCGCGGCGGCCAGAGGCGTGCGAATCTGATGGGCCAGACCGGCCGCCATCTCACCCATGGCCGAGAGCCGTTTGTGGCGGGCAACGGTCTCCTGCAGGTCACGGGTTTCGGAGATATCGGTGAGCAGTACGATGCGTCCGGGTTCGCTACCCAAGGAACGGACCGAGAGGCTCAGACGGCGGCCGTCACGCAACGCCAATTCCTGGACATCCGGGAGAAAGGCGCGCGCCGTGACCACCTGCCACGACTCCCCAATCAGGGGCTCGCCGAGCAAGCCGCGGGCACCGGGGTTCGCCTCGCTGACCTGCCCCGCCCCATCCAGCACCACGACGCCGCCGGGCAGGGCCTCGAGCAGGCGTTGCAGCCGGTTGGCCAGGCGTTCCTTCTCGGCCAGCTGCCTGAGACGCTCGGATCGGGCCGCCGACAGTTCGGCGCTGAGGCGGGCCACTTCGCCCTCCAGGCGCGCATAGGATTCGCCAAGCTGCAACGAGGTTTCGTTGAAGACCTGGAAGGCCTGATGCAGTTGCCGGGCGGAGAGATTCGCCTCCGGGTTCATGCGTTCGATTGCTCCTGGGTGGAATTGCGCGGCCCCCGACCGCGCCTTAACCACCCAATAGCAACAACCGTACCCGAATATTTTTTAGACAGTTATCAGGGCGTTGGATAGCCTGCTTGTGGGAACCGCCAATTTATCGACGTCATTGTCCAGTGCGCAAACCATACTTGCGCAACTTTTCGGCCAGGGTCGTGCGCTGCAGGTGCAGGCGCTTGGCGGCCTGAGCAACCACGCCGTCCGCATCGTCCAGGGCTTGGCGGATAAGGCTGGCCTCGACGCTGCCCAGGTGCTCCTTGAGGTCGATACCGTCCTCTGGCAACTGGACCATGTCGGCCACGAAGGGAATCACCTGTTCGCTCGGCTCGGCGACCAGCGCGGCGAAATCGTCGACCGGTGCGGTACCGGTGATCTTCTCGGGAAGGTCGCGGGCCTGCACGACGCCGAATGGATACAGGATCGCCAGCCGCTCGATCAGGTTGGCCAGTTCCCGAATGTTGCCGGGCCAGCGATAGTGCCCCAAGGCGGCCACGGCATCCGGCGCGAAACGCACCGAGCCGCGCCCCTCGGCCTCCAGCCGGGCAATGATTTCGTGCACCAGCAGCGGTATGTCCTCGACACGCTCACGCAAGGGAGGCATGTCCACCGGAAATACGTTCAAGCGATAATAGAGATCCTCGCGGAAGCGGCCATCGCCGATATGTTCCTCAAGGTTGCGGTGGGTAGCGGCGATGATGCGCACATCGGCGGTGAGGCTCTTGTTGCTGCCGACCCGCTCGAACACCCGCTCCTGCAGCACGCGCAGCAGCTTGACCTGCATGGCGGGAGGCATATCGCCGATCTCATCGAGGAACAGGGTGCCACCCTCGGCCATCTCGAAGCGTCCCTGACGGGCATTGATAGCACCGGTAAAGGAGCCCTTTTCGTGGCCGAACAACTCGGACTCGAGCAACTCGCCGGGGATGGCGCCACAGTTGATGGGTACGAAGGGCTGACCGCGCCGTTTCGAGAAATAGTGGATGTTGCGGGCCACCACCTCCTTGCCGGTGCCGGACTCGCCGAGGATGAGCACGTTGGCCTCGGTCGGCGCCACCTTCTCGACCAGATGGCGCACCCGTCGCGATCCGCGGCTGTTGCCGACCAGACTGCGAAACAGTTCCATGGAGGTCCTGTTTCGCCCCTCGCGATCGAAACTGGCGTTGTGTTCCTCGGCCTGCCTCAACGCGCTGGAGAGCTGCGGATAACGGATGGGGCACTCCACGTTACCCGCGACGCCCCCATTCAGTTCGCGGCTCAGATCGCGGGGCGCGTCCTGTTCGCAAAGCGTGTAGACGGTGACGTGTGGCTGGGCCTGGTGGAGGGTCTTGATGGCCTTGCGCGCGACGGCGCGATCCTCACCCAAGGCGACCAGCGCCACCAACAGGTCGTCGACCTCGGGGGCCGCGGCGGTTGCTCGGTCAAAGGAATCAAACAGGATGGGACGATAATTAAGAAACTCAAGAATGGTCGCGACCGCGCGGCCCCGCTCCACATCCGCGTCTATAACCAGCACCGTCGGGTGTGCCTTGGGAACCGAATCCGCATCCATTAGCGAAGTCTCCATTGCGACGGCGCGATAATCAGGCGTCGCCGCTAATGGTTGTTGTTAGGGGCAACGACGGGAATTGAGTGCCGCCCCGTGTTGGACAGTAGGAGCAATCTTAGTCTGGGATGCGGATGTGTCAAATTTCCGTCAACGACGGCTCAAGCATTCCGCTGGATGCGCCTCTGGGCGACGCTGCGGCGGTGATGGCGAAAGATCAGTTTTTCCAGACCCTCGCGCACGGCATCGCTCATGCCCTCGAAGGCCACGCGCGCCAGACGCGCCCCAGCCTGGTCCTGGTCAACCGCCACCACGCGGCCGAATGCCTCAAGGCCGCGCGGGGTCTCCGCGTGCAAATAGATGTCGAGCCGCACCCGGGTGCCCGGCTCGGGGAGATCCTCGCCCCACCACTCCACTCCGGCGGCACCCAAGCGCACTCGAGCGGGCGGTGGAATCGCCGACTGCTCGCGCAACGCACGACTGAGCATGTCGAACAGCAAATTGAGTTTCAGATCGAGACGGTTGAGGTGCTGGACGACTTCCGAATGCTCCTCGCCGTAATCCACGGCCAACTCATCGAACGCGGCGATGGCCCGCAAAAACGAATCGTTGGCACTGTTGATCTCCGCCAGGGACGAGTCATCCGGCTGTTCCGCTGCCGAGGCCCATCTGATCGGCATCTGCGCCTCAAAGATCAGCCCCTCGGCAAGCGGGTCCCGGGATGGAGTCGACCGCTTAGGCATTCATCCGGCAGACACCTGGGGCTCGGCGGCGGGGTGCACATCGCGATATTCCATGGGAATCGCCGACCACGCGTCCTGGATCTCTCGTAAGAGACCAGCCACCTCGTCCAAAATCGCCGGGCTGTTGTTGGCGTTGGACTCCACCAGACGGCGGCCCATGTAGTCGTACAGATCATCCAGATTACGCGCCAGATCGCCGCCCACGTTCATGTCCAGACCGGCCCGCAGACCATCGATGATATCGGCCACGCGGCTGATGGTAGCACCCTTTTCGGCGATCTCGCCGCGGGCCATGTGACCCTTTGCGGCGGCGATCCGATCGAGCGCGCCTTCAAAAAGCATCTCGATCAGACGATGCCGGCTTACGCCGCCCACCGCCGCTTGAGCTCCGACCTGGGCATACTGTTTCATGGCACTGTTCATGGCGATTTTTCTCTTCTCCGTGGGTCCGAACCGGACCGGATGGAACGTGGGTTGACTGCCTCTGATCCCACGTGGATTGTCACAATCTCCGTGGCCTCGGGCATGCCGATACTATCGACCGCCGCGCCGAAACCTTGAGAAAAGCATAGGTCAGTTCCCCTCCCTCGGCCATCAAAAATCTGTATCGTACCCGCATGACTCACCAGCTCTTTCGACTGCTGACCGCCGCCTGGATGGGGACCATCTGATTGCTGTCCTCCCAGTCCCGGCTTGCATCGCCCGAGCTGTTTCCCGGGGAGGACAAACTGGCCCATCTGGCCGCCTTCGGTCTGCTCGGCTATCTGATGGCGCGGGCGATCGGTCCCTGGCGCGGCGGCATCGCCCCGGCCCAAGCGGTCGCGGTCGCATTGCTGGCAACGAGCTTCGGCATCATCGACGAGATCCATCAATCCTTTGTACCGGGTCGCACCCCCAGCCTCGGCGATATTCTCGCCGATGCCACGGGCGCCGGCGCCGTGGCGTTACTCCTGGCGCGGCACAGAGTACGGGGTTGAAGATCTCAGGCGTGCTTGGGTCGCCCGCCACCCAGACAGGGTGGCGACAGGGGCGCATCGCCATTCTTCTCCACCCAATCGGCCTCGGTGTAGGTATGCAGCGCCAGGGCGTGAATCTGGTTCTTTAGTTCGTCGGCGAGAATCTTGTTGATCATACGGTGGCGGGCGACCAGCATCTTGCCCTCGAAGGCCGCCGACACCACCACGACCTTGAAATGAGATTCCGAACCCGGCGGGACATTGTGGTTGTCGCTCTCGTTGACGACTTGCAGGTGCAGTGGATTCAACTCGGCCGCCAATTTCTGCTCTATGTGTGCCTGCACGGTCATCACTCCGGCCCCCGAGTCATCAAGCCGCAACCGGAGACGGCTCGCCAAACTCCGCCTGCAGATAGTCAATGATGTCGTCGGACTCGTACATCCAGGTCACGCCCCCCCGCTCATCGACGATCCGCAGGCAGGGAACCTTCAGCTCTCCACCGCCATCCAACAGCTCCTGCCGATGCCGTGCATCGCGCAGCGCGTCGCGGGTCTGGATGTTCAACGACAGACGTTTTATGGCACGCCGGGCCTTAATGCAGAACGGACAGGCCTTGAATTGATACAGCGCGAGCTTTTGGGTACGCACGTCCACCGCCTGTTGCTCGGCGTCCGGGCGTTTAATCCCCTTCGGGGTGGTGAGCCAGTCCCCCAACAGCAGGACGGGACCGACAATGGCTTGTACGAGTTTAAAAAATATTCTGAAAAACGGCTTCAT
>CAJICF010000495.1_pt1 | contig 9911 bp, 9 predicted proteins | sample 9199541 | NCBI WGS metagenome assembly CAJICF01 (sample SAMEA7708324, study PRJEB35096) | sediment metagenome | biome: marine neritic benthic zone biome [ENVO:01000025]; feature: sediment [ENVO:00002007]; material: shallow marine sediment [ENVO:03000034] sea grass bed [ENVO_01000059] ... | reverse complement strand
GGGTACGCTGTTGTCGTAGTTGTCGTTATTCCGCAAGCCGCTCAATCAAGCGCCTCGCGCGCGCCGAACTCCGCGACCTGGCCGAGACACAGGCCGCCGTCGTTGCAGGGCGCCCTGGTCGCCAGGCACACGTCGAAACCGTCTTGCTCCAGCAACGCCAAGGTCGCCTCGGTCAATACCCGGTTCTGGAACACGCCGCCGGTCAGACCGACGCGAAACTCGCCGTGGATATCCCGCGCCCGTTGCGCCTGGCGCAGGATATTCCCTGCGAAGCTACGGTGCACCATGCCCGCCGCTTCCGTCGGCGACGGTCGGGAATCCACCAACCGGCGCAACAGGGGTTCCCAGTCCGCGCGCCAAATCCCTTGTGCGTCAGCTTCGAGGGGCAACTCCACCACCTCGCCGCGGTCGCCCGCGAGGGCCTCCAGCCACATAGGGCCCTGGCCCTCGTGGCTGGCCTCCTGCACCAACCCGGCGAGCGAGGCGAAGGCGTCGAACAGTCGCCCGACCGCCGAGGTCTCGGGGCTGTTGATACCCTTTTCCCAGGCGCCGCGCAGCAGCGTGAGTTGTTGTTCGCCGACCGACTCGGGGCCGTATTCGAGGCCGGCCTCCCAGCACAGCGCCGCCGCGCTGCGCCAAGGCTCACGACCGGCGCGTTCCCCGCCCGGCAGACGAAACGGCCGCATGCTCCCGATGCGCCGCCAGGCGCCGGGCCGGCCGAACAGGGTCTCGCCGCCCCACAGCGTGTCGTCGGGACCATAGCCCACGCCATCCCAGGTGAACATCAGCCAGGGACCCGCCATGTCATGTTCCAGGGCCAGGGCCGAGGCGTGGGCCTGGTGGTGCGGAACGATGGTGAGCGGCAGCCCGGTACCGCGCGCCCAGCGGCTGCTGGCATAGGCGGGATGGGCATCGCAGGCAACGGCCTGCGCCTGTATCTCGTACAGATTCTGTAGATCGGCGATGACCTGCTGGAATACATCGAGGCTGCGTGGTGAATCGAGATCGCCGATATGCGGTGACATGACGGCGCGTTCACCCCACGCCAGGGCGACGGTGTTCTTCATGTGTCCACCGAGCGCCAGGACCGGACGGGTGAGCCGCCAGGGCAGGTCGATCTCCAGCGGTGCCGCGCCGCGCCCCAATCGCAGCGGGCGGGGTGCGCCGGCGATGGCCCGGAACACGCTGTCGTCGGCCGGGCGGACGATGGGGCGATTGTGGTCCAGAAAGGCATCTGCCACCGGCGCCAGGCGCGCCTGCGCCTCGCGGTTGTCGGTCAGTACCGGTTCACCGCTGATGTTGCCCGAGGTGGCCACCAGCGGTCCGGCGAATCCGGTCAGCAGCAGGTAATGCAGGGGGCTGTAGGGCAACATCGCCCCGACCTCATCCAGCCCGGGCGCGATGTGGCGTGACAGGCTGCTGGCCGGCCCGCGTCGAATCAACACGATGGGCCGCATGGGATCGCGCAGCAGGCCGGTTTCCCGCGGACCGGGGTTCAGATCCCGGCGCACCGCGTCGAGACCGTCCGCGCCCTCGGGCGGGAACATCACCGCCAGCGGTTTGTGGGGGCGATGCTTGCGTTCACGCAGGGCGACCACGGCGGCATCGCTGCGTGCGTCGCACAGCAGATGGTAGCCGCCTACGCCCTTTACCGCGGCGATCTGGCCCCGTTGCAGTGCCTGGAGGCATGCCGCCAAGGCGTCTGCGTTGCCGATGACGGGCCCGTCTTCGCCCCGAAACTCCAGCGCGGGCCCACAATCCGCGCAGGCCAGCGGCTGGGCGTGGAAACGCCGGTCGAGGGGATCCTCGAATTCCGTCCGGCAGGCCGCACACAAGGGGAACCCGGCCATGCTGGTATTGGGCCGGTCATAGGGTAGCCGCTCGATCAGTGTGTAGCGCGGCCCGCACTGGGTGCAGTTGATGAAGGGGTAGCCGTGGCGCCGTTCCTCGGGGTCGCCCAGTTCCTGCAGGCAATCCGCACAAGTGAACAAGTCCGGCGGCACGTGGATCTGCTTCTCGCCTGCCTCGTCGCTGGGCAGGATCCGGAAACTCGCATCTGTCCCGCCTGCCTCCTCGCGGCTGTCCACCAGCCGTGGCCGGGCCGTCGGCGGTGCGTCGTCAAGCAGCCGTCGCCCGAACACCTCCAGGCCTTGAACGTCGCCCTGGGTGAGGATCTCCACCTGTCCGGAGCGGTTGCGGACCCAACCCGTGAGGTCGAGTTCATGCGCCAGGCGATACACGAACGGACGAAAACCGACGCCCTGAACCCTTCCGGCGATGGTCCAGTGGCGTGTGTTCAGGAGTGTATCCGCCGTGCGGCGCGGGCGAGCAGGATGTTCCACGGTTTCCTATCATAGCCTGTGGGGTGGAAACGCAATCATGACAGGGGAGGGAGCAATGAAAAAACGTATCGTGATCTGCGCGGACGGCACCCGGAACCGTCCCGAGAAGAACCTGAAGGAAGACGTTCCCACCAGCGTGCTTCGCCTGGCGCGGGCGATCAAGCCGGTGGGGCCGATCAGACTCCACAGCAGGTGTTCCTCGACTGGGGCGTGGGTTCCTACTGCGACCCGGCGGTTGGCGGGGCGAACGGCAAGAGCCTGACCAAGAACGTCATGGACGATTACCGCTATATCGTGCAGAACTATGAGCCAGGGAACGAGCTGTTCCTGTTCGGCTTCAGCCGCGGGGTCCACACGGTGCGCAGCCTGTGTGGGCTGAGCAACCACCGCGGCATCCTCAAACGTCCCGATGCCCAGATCATTGAAGTGCTGATCCACAAGTCGGTGAAGCAACGCTGGGACGCGGACCCCAAAGACCGGCCGCCGAAGGTGAAGGACTACGTCGATCAGCACGGATGGCCGGCGCGACTGGTGACCTGAGCAGGATCAGATTGTGGAACGTCGTATGTGGTTGAGGCGCATAAGGTACCTTTTCGTCTTGTTCCTTGTGTCTGTCGTCAGCGTCGCCACCGCCGACCCGTCGGCAATCGAGGCCATGCAGGAGTATATGGAGTTCGCGGAGTATTCCGACGGTGCCCTGACCCCGGAACAACTCGCCAACGAGGACCTCTCGCATTTTGTCATCGTCGATACCCGAAACCCGGCCCAGTACGGGTCAGGCGCGATCCCGGGCGCGGTGAATATTGAATGGCGGGAAATCCTGGCGCGCCGCGATGAGATCCCCATCGGCCGACCGGTGCTGTTGTATTGCGATACAGGCCTTTTGTCGTCCAAGGCCCATTTCGCCCTGCGAGTCGCCGGTTATGAAAACGTCAAGGTCCTGTTCGGCGGTTACCTCGCCTGGACCGCCCGCCAGAACCTGGAAGCAGAAGGGCGGGGTGGGCGGTAGCGGCTAAACGCGGATGTTAGCGGGGTACGTCCCGAATTACCTGTTGGAGACGACACATCAATCGAGTGTGACCCCATTGATTCTCGACAATCCAACTTCATCACATGAGCCACCGCCTCCTCAAAATGTGTGCAAAATACGGAACGTCATCTAACTTATTGATCTAAAGACTGTTAGTCTGGGGCGGGTTGCCTCTCCCTATCCCCTCAGTGAAATTTCCGGGCTCGTTATGGTGGAGAAACAGGGATGAAATACGTTATCCGCTTGGCGAGTGGCGTTTTCGCCTGTCTGCTGCTGGTGGCCTGTTCCAGCAGTGATAATTCGGCGTCGCTTGAGAAGCTGCGTATCTCGGTATTGCCGGATCAGGCCAAGCCCAATCAGCGGGCGCGCTTCGGCCCGCTGATTGGGTATCTAACTGAACAGACGGGAATCCAGTGTGAACTCGTTTTGACGGATAGTTACCAGGACCTGCTGGATCGTTTCCATCGCGGCGAACTGGAGCTAACCCGTTTCGGCGGCTTCACCTTCCTACAGGCACATCTGGTGGACAAGGCTGAGCCGTTGGTGATGCGCGATGTGGATGCACGCTTTGTCAGTTACTTCCTGGTCAAGGGCCGTAGCACGGCGCAGGAGGTTTCCGATTTCAAGGGGCGGATTTTTGGTTTCGGCTCGCGGTTGTCTACCTCGGGCCATCTTATGCCGCGATATTTCCTGTCCCAATCCGGGATCACGCCGGAGGGCTTCTTTGCCGAAGTGCGTTACTCCGGTGCCCATGACCGGACGGTAGACTGGGTGCGCAGCGGTGAGGTCGATTTGGGGGTTGCCAATTCGGTGGTGGTCAACAAGCTTTACGCGCAGGGTCAGATCAGTACGGAGCAGGTGCGCATTCTCTCTAAGACGCCGCCCTATCCAGATTATGTGTGGGCCTCGCGGCCTGATTTGCCACCCGCGGTGACTACCAGGCTGATGGAGGCGTTCCTCAAACTCTCAACCGATGATCCGGCGCATGCCAAGATACTCGAGGCTGTCGGTGGGCGCAGCTACTTGCCGGCATCCGTCAATGACTTCCGCCCCTTGGAGTCCATCGCGCACCAGTTAGGCTTGCTAGAGGATAAGGGGTGAGCAAGATGCGGCAGGCCGATGGGCTTGATGCGCTCCCCCGGTATGTTTATGGCTTGCTCGCCATCGTGTTCATAATGGGTGGCATCGGGATAGCCGTCATGCTTCAACAATGGTACACCGCCAGCCGTTACGAGCGGCAACTTAGCCAATATCATCTGCCGACCACTGCCGCCCTGTCCTTCCTGTCTAAAGAAATCGGCGAGGTCAGGTTGATTTTTGCAGATGCCGATACCTTCCATGACCCATCACAGCCAGGAAGCTTTGGCCCGGTAGAGGGACACGGCTACACGGATCTGCTCGCCGAGCCCCGCTATTTGATCGCCAATGAAGTAGCCAAAATACGTAACATGCAGGACGTATTTGGCATGCCGCAGATTGAACCACCGGTGGCACGCCTGGAGCATTCCGTCGATCTGTTGTTGGCTACCCTGGAAAAGGTCGGGGAGGTAGCTGTCACTGAATCAGCTTCCGCGTTATCGGCAGCCCTGGAACGTGTCGGAATTGCCACTGAACAGCTGCGTCGACTGCACCTGCGCGAGGCGACGCAACTGTCCGAGAATCTCGATAATGTGTATCAGCTGGGCAACAACAAGGCGGCGCTGGCCATGCTGCCCGCGATGTTGATTGGTTTGGTTCTCCTGTTCAAATCACTGCGCCTGATTCATGAGTCGTTGGAAAGACAGCGACAAGCAGATGCGGAGTTGCGACGTTACCGGGACCATCTGGAGGAAATGGTTGCCGAGCGGACCGCAGCACTGGAGGCCAGCAACAAGGAACTGGAGGCCTACAGTTATTCCATCGCGCACGACCTGCGCACGCCGTTGCGCTCGGTGACCAGTTTTAGCCAGATCCTGTTAGAGGACGCCGGGGAGCGGTTCAACAACGAGGAGGCGGACAGCCTGCGGCGTGTGGTGGCGGCGGGCAAGCACATGGCACAGTTGATCGACGAGATTCTGGAATTGGGACGGGTATCCCGCCGGAACCTCAAAAAGCAGGCCGTCGATCTGAGTGCGCTCGCGCGGTCCAGGGCCGGGCGCTTGCAAGCGTCGTCGGCCGGGCGTGAGGTGGAGTGGCAGATCGAGGACGGTTTGGTGGTGCAGGGTGATCCGCGGTTATTGGAGTCCGCCATTGATAACCTGCTGGCAAATGCGTGGAAATACACGGGAAACAACGCAGCGAGATGCATCGAGATGGGAATGCAGGAGATGGACGGCGAGCGGGTTTATTATGTGCGTGACAACGGCGTTGGCTTTGATATGCAGTATGCCGACAAGCTGTTCAAGCCGTTTCATCGTCTGCACAAGACCACTGAGTTCGAGGGTTCCGGCATCGGGCTGGCCACGGTGCAGCGCATCGTGGGACGCCATGGAGGGCGGATTTGGGCACAGGCGGCGGTGGGTGAGGGCGCCACGTTTTTCTTCGTGTTGCCGTAAGGGGCGCATGGCGCCGCGGTGGAGCAAGCAAGCGTAGCCTGGATGGATTCCCGCGGAATCCAGGAGAGTGACGACACCCTTGCGCTGATCCCGGATTCCGCTGCGCTGCATCCGGGCTGCTTGCTTGCCTGGACCGCTCGTCAAAACCTGGAAGCACGAGGGCGGGGTGGGCGGTAGAGGCTGAATGCGGCTTTTACCGGGGTGCGTCCCCAATCACCCAGTGCAAGTAACAGGAGATCTCGTCAATCCTGCTTCTCCCAGCGCTTGTGATGGAGTTCAATGGCACAATATCCAGCCAGCAACAGACCGAACACCATTAAGAAGAAACCACTGTCTTTATTCATATGCCATGGCTTTGTGCTCGATAGCGCCGTGGACAGCTCTCCGAAAGTGATTGGAAATCCCGCCTTCGCCCAAAGAACGGCCCCAAAAATCGAGGCGGCCAACCCAAGAGGAAAGAATCAATGGGGTCAGACTCGATTGATTAATGTCAACAGTGAGAGAGCGTGAGGCCGGGAGCTGTAGAAGTAGACACACAATCAAAAAAGTCTCAATCAAAGGAGTCTGACCCTATGACCCTATGGATCAACGTTGATTCTATATATATATTTATTGTTTTATACTCTTTGGTCTGATATCTACCATTTCAACATCCGGCTTTTGGCGAATTCGAAATGAAGCAAAAAGTTCCTGTGACGAAAGCTTCAATGCATCTTTAGACAGCTCGACTTCATGGATATGTTGATCGTCAATGGGTTCAAACGCGAGCCCATTCGGACCATCGTTGCTCTTCTTTACCTTTGTCGGGCCAGACGCAATTATGTGCCCGTGCTTATTGCTCACAATTAGTAGTTTTCTGGCCATTATACTCTTTCTCCACGTATTAAGAACTCAGCAGGATCTATAGTAAAGACCGGGGCAGCTCCCGTTGTTCCAAGATGCGTAATCGTAACAAAATATGTGATTCGATCGCCGTCTGGTCCGGGCCCGCTTCCAAGTGTAGGCTGGTTCTCAATACTGAGACTGGTGAATTCTAAGTTTGCTGAGTTTGAAATTGAAACACCACCTGTCGTAGTCCATCGTGGAAGGACTTGAATTGCCTGAACCCCTGGATCGCTATCCCACCAAAGCGCAATCCTTACACTTCTACCTCTTGCTACGCTAAATGGTCCTACCTGCCAAGCCATATCAATTCTCCTTCAGTTAAATATTACCAGTAATGCCTCTTCAGATCGCATTGTCAACGATGTAGTAGTTGCCCGACTGGTATTAGACAGACGGCGCTAATTAAATGACTAGACAGAATCCGTCTAGTCCGACAGGGTTGCCCGTGGGCCACCGGTACCGGTAACCAAGTCGTCGTGACCGCGCGCGGGTGCCCTTAGCTGAACGTAGATTAGGCTTGTAGCTTGGTCAAGCTGCGTGATGGCGCGCTAGGCGTCGGGTCGAGGTTGAACTGGATATGCCCCAGCGCGCGATAAGGGGCTAGGTTCGGATTAATCTCCTGCTGACGCGAATTGTTGCATTCGGACGTTGGCTGCGGGTTGCTCGTAAGAATCCCGTTCTAACGACAGACCTTCCTATCGCTCGGTGTTGGCGGGCAACGAACCGACTAAGGGTGACGGTGGGAGTCGATAGCCATCAGTTAGGGTCTTGAGGAAGGCGACGATCGCGGTTTCCTCGTCGGCGCTCAGGCCCAGGTCGCCCAATTCCTCCTCATTCACGTTCGCGGAGATCTCGGGCGCGGGCCAGCAGTCGTCGCCGAAATCGGGATCGGTGTTGTCCTCGCAGGCCCGTTTCTTGGTGTCGCGCGCGTTATAGAAGTGGACGATCTCCTCCAGGGTCTTGAACACGCCGTTGTGGCCGTAGGGAGCGGTGATGGCGATGTTGCGCAGGGTCGAGACCTTGTGTTTGCCCTGTTCGTCAGCGGTCGCCCCCGCGGCCTGAACCCGGGGATTGCCGGCCAAACCCGGGTCCGGTGGCGGATTGCCGGGAATGTTGACGTTGCGGGGCAGGCCGAGGTTGTCATAGGTGTAATCGGTCAACATGGGCGGGAAAACGCGCCCATCATCGGTCTTGGTCGGCCGGTGGGGATGGCAGGCGGCGCAGTTGCCCTTGTCCTCGGCCTCGAACAGTTCCAGCCCGCGTTGTTCCTGTTCGGTGAGTTCCGCCTTACCCGCGAGGTAGTGATCGTATTTCGACGTGAAGGGGCTGAAGGTGGCGGTGCGCTCGAAGGCGGCGAGCGCCTGTGCGGTGTGTTCGAACGCCATCCGGGCCACGTCGGGAGTCTTGCCGGCGCACCCTGCGTCGTCGATCGTACAGGGGGTGATGCCTGCCAGGTCCAAGTCGTAGACGGTGCGGAACAGGCGCAGGTATTCAGGATCTTCCCGCATGCGTGAAATCACCGCCCAACCACTGGGCATGGCCATCTCGTCGGGGTTGAGAAAGGGTCCCTTGGCCTGCTCCTCCAGGGTGGCGGCGCGGCCGTTGAGGAAAAAGCCCCCAACGAAAAGGCCCTCCTCGGTGTCGTAGTGGAACTCGGGGGTGTGGGCCGCATAGGCGACGGTGGGGGTGTTGAGCGCGCCCGATTTGCCCGCCACGGAACCGAGCGAGATGGCAACTCCGCCGTCGACGTTGGTCGGGTCGACAAAGCCGGGGGAGGGCGGTCGGACAAGGGCTCCGGACTGTGGCAGGTCGCGCAGGCCTGGTTGCGGTTCAAGGACAGATTGGTGTCCAGGAAAATCTTGCGGCCGAGTTGCTGCTCGGGGGTCAGGGTGCTGGCGACAGCGGTGCCGGTGATCAGGCCGAGCGCGGCAAGGATAAGCGTGAGAAAGCTGCGTAGGGTCATGGCTGGATGCGTCCGTAATCTTGTCGGAGAAAGAATCTGAAGGAGTGGGCCGCACTGTAATGCACATGCGAACGATTCGCAACCGCATTTGATGTTCGGGACGGGCGCTGCGATTGGACTTGCGTATTTCGAGCGCGGGGGTCTACGCTTATCCCCGAATCGGGTGGGTATCAGAGGTATCCGGCAATGGGCGGCATCACTGACGATAAAGGCTTTAAAGTAGCGTTGGCGGGTATGGACGTTGCGAAGCAGCGGGCGCTTGCGGCGGCGTTCGTCGAACATGTGGCGGATTTGGCGAGTAACGAGCGCTTGAAACGTCTCCAGGCTCTGGCGGCGTCGTCTGAGATCTCGGACGAGGAACTGCAGGGTGGCTACAAGACGGCCAAGTCCATTGCCATCGAGAGCTACACCCAATGCGGCAAGGAAGCAGACTGGCTTCAGCAGGCGGGCCATTTCGTGGCCAAGGCCTGTGCGGCGGCCCTGGCCCCCGCTGGCGAGGGCGATACCCTCGGTCCGGCCTGGAATGCCGCGATGTATGCCCGCATGGCGCGCACTTCGGCCTCCATCGGCGGTGCCGGTGCGGGTGGTGAGGACGAGGCAGCCAGCCAATATGAGATCGCGGAACGCTTTCTGAGCTAGTTTCCTTCAATATCCACGCCGCTGATTGCGGCGTGCACCCTCCAAGGCACGTCCCGGCCTGCGGGACGCCCCCGTTTTGTAGTAGAATATGGCCCGCTTTCCGGAGCGGGCGGGCGCCCAAGGGGCCGGCGCGCCATTTCTGAAATTCACCCGTTCCTTCGGAGCGTAGTTTCTTCGAGGCCCCGGACGGGGCCGAATCGGGCAGGCAGGTCAGGTCCGTGATTCATCGGGATTCAAAGCACACAATCAGGGCAGGGCAACCCCATGGCTGATACACAATCCGCTGCGCCGGGGCGGCCGGTGAAGCGCCGCCGCTATATCCCCGCCATCGGGCCAAAGCTGCGCAGGCTGCTGTTCGTGGTCCTTGGTCTGTTTGCGCTGCTGGCGGTTGACTCGCTGTATCTCGGCGGCGTGACCCTGCTGGAATGGGGCAGTGGCGAGACCTTCCAGGACTATTTCTATCAGGTGGCGTTTCTGGCCCATCTGGTGCTCGGCCTGCTGATCATCCTGCCGGTGAT
>CAJICF010000255.1_pt1 | contig 9928 bp, 6 predicted proteins | sample 9199541 | NCBI WGS metagenome assembly CAJICF01 (sample SAMEA7708324, study PRJEB35096) | sediment metagenome | biome: marine neritic benthic zone biome [ENVO:01000025]; feature: sediment [ENVO:00002007]; material: shallow marine sediment [ENVO:03000034] sea grass bed [ENVO_01000059] ... | reverse complement strand
GGGCCGCCATGCGCACCGGGAAGTCCTCCCGGTAGGCAGCGGGGAAAGCATCGCGGTAGCGTTCGAAGTACCGGTTGCCGAGTTCCTCGCCGAAGTGTTCGTGCAGCGCCGATTCGAGGTCGTCCACCCAGGAACGGGCCGCCTCGGCGATGCGCTGTTCCAGGAGCTTCACGTCCGGCTCGGTTTCGGTGCCCGGGGTGACGTGCACCACGAATTGCAGACGAGCGAGCAGCGCGTCGGTGAGATTCAGCGAGTAGTCCACGCTGATGCCGCCCAGGGCCTCGCGCAGGATACCCTCGATACGCCGGCGCAGCCGGGTGTCCATGCGGTCGCGGGGGATGTAGACGATGCAGGAAAAAAAGCGGCCGAACGGGTCGCGCCGAGGCAGCAGGCGAATGCGCTGCCGGCCCTCCAGGTCGAGGATGCTGAGGGCGTGGTCGAGGAGCTGTTGCTCGTCGATTTGGAACAAGTCGTCGCGGGGGTAGGTATCCAGAATGTGCGACAGCAGCTTGCCACTGTGGCTGTCCGCCGGGAAGCCCGCCCGCGCCAGCACATGTGCCGCCCGACGGCGCAGCAACGGGATGTCGCGCGGCGGGCGGATGTAGGCGGCGGCGGTGAATAGTCCGACGAAACGGTACTCGCCGGTGATGTTGCCTTCGGCGTCGTAGCGCTTGACCCCCACGTAATCCATGTAGGCATCCCGATGCACCGTGGCGCGCTGGCTGGTCTTGGTGATCAACACCAGTGACGGGGTGCAGTGCGGGTCGGCGGGCAGGCGGTCGAAGACCTCGTCCAGCGATTCGCCGCGCGGGCGGCGCAGTATGCCCAAACTGGAGTCGGTCAGGGCCTGTAGTCGGCCGCCTTCGGCATCCTCGGCCCATTGGTACTCGCGAAAGCCCAGCAAGGTGAAGTGGTGGTCGTTCATCCAGGCCAGGAACGCCAGGGTTTCCCGTAGCTCGTCCTCGTCCACCGGCAGCGGGCGGCTCACGATCTCCGCCGACGCTTGCTGCACCCGGTCGCGCATGCGTGGCCAGTCGTCCACCACCACTCGCACCTGGCCGCTGACGTCCACGATCTCATCCCCGATCTGGCGCAGCAGGCCGCTGTCGGTGCGCCGGTCCACGTGGATGTGCATCACCGCCTCGGGCGGGCCGGTGGCGTCCAGGTCGATCAGTCTGCCTCGTTGGTCACGCCGCAGGTGTAGTACCGGGTGCAGCAGCAGGTGGATACCCAGGCCCAGACGGCTGATCGCCATGCGCACCGAATCGACCAGGAAGGGCTGGTCGTCGCACACCACCGCGATCACCGTATGCGTGGATTGCCAGCCGTGCTCCTCGATCTGCGGGTTGTAGACCCGCACCTTGGGCCGGTGCGGATCGCGCTGCGACAGAATGTGCCACTGACTGAGCGCCGCGCCGTACAGGTCCTGAATATCCAGCGACATCAGGTCGTCCCGGCTGATCCCGGCGTAGAAGGCCCTCAGAAACTCATCGACCGCGGCCGCCTGATCGGCGCTAAGGCGGTCGCGGACCATGGCCGCCAGCTTGGCGAGGATATCGGCCTTGGCCGTGTCATGTTTTGGCGACATCGTGAGCTACCTGCTCCTTCATGTTGTTGTGCCGGGCGCGGTGTTTACCGGCGTCCTTGGTTAAAGATACAACCATTCCGGCAATTGGGAAGCGACGCGCAGTTGGCATAGGGTATGCTGCGGCCATGAGTGAGGAGCATGCCGCCTTCCGGGCCTTGTCGCCGGACCAGATCCTCGATTCGGTGGAGAGCACCGGGCGGCTCTGCGATGGTCGCCTGCTGGCGCTCAACAGCTACGAGAACCGGGTCTATCAGGTGGGCATCGAGGAGGATGCGCCGCTGGTAGCCAAGTTCTACCGCCCGGCGCGCTGGAGCGACGCGGCGATCCTGGAGGAGCACGACTTCACCTTGGAACTGGCGGACCGGGAGGTCCCGGTGGTGCCGCCACTGCGCGACCCCGAGGGGCGCACGCTGTTGGTTCACGGCCCGTTCCGGTTCGCGCTGTATCCGCGCCGCGGCGGGCGCAGCCCGGAGCTGGACAACTCCAAGCATCTGGAATGGATGGGGCGTTTCCTGGCCCGGTTGCACGCGTTGGGCGAAGTGCGCCCGTTCGAGCATCGCCCCACGCTGAGCATCGAGGACTTCGGCCAGCGCTCACGGGAATATCTGCTGGGCTCGGGTTTCATCCCCGTCGAGCTGGAGACCGCCTACGCCACCCTGAGCGCGGATCTGTTGCAACGCATCCAGGGGTGCTTCGAGCGCGCCGGGGAGGTCCGCAGCCTGCGTCTGCATGGCGATTGCCATCCGGGCAACATCCTATGGACCGACTCCGGGCCGCACATCGTCGACCTGGACGACGCGCGCATGGGGCCGGCGGTGCAGGACCTGTGGATGTTCCTGTCCGGCGACCGCGCCTACCGCACCGCGCGCCTGGCCGATGTCCTGGAGGGCTACACCCGATTCCGCGACTTCGATCCGCGCGAACTGCACCTCGTCGAGGCCCTGCGCACCCTGCGCATGATGCACTATGCCGCCTGGCTGGCGCGGCGCTGGGACGACCCCGCCTTCCCGCGTGCCTTCCCCTGGTTCGACGACAACCGCTACTGGGAGGGCCACATCCTGGAGCTGCGCGAACAGGCCGCGCTGATGGACGAACCTCCGTTGGTCTGGGACTGACGGATTACGGCGTTATTTGGCGGGGCCCCACCATCAGCAATGCGTCACCCGTATAGGGGAAAAGAGGGTGGGGCACGACGGGTGCCCGGTCGAACACTTCGAAGCGCTCGCGCAAATAGAGTCGCACGGCGCCCCGATTCTGCTCGAACACCACCAGGCTGAGGCGGTCGTAACCGTGTTCGCGGGCCTGCCGGCGGGCGACGTCGAGCAGACGCGTGCCCAGACCGTGGCCTCGGAATGACGGAATCAGGGCCAGCCCGCAGATGTACCAAGTCTCGGGCGTCTCCAGGTACTTGTAGGGGGCGAACACATCGGAGCCGTCGTACGGTGGTGCCGGGGCGGATTCGCCGTCGCGCGCCCGCATGGGGTAGGCGAGGAGCATGCCCATGATCTCGCCATGCTGCTCGGCCACCACGCAGTTGCGGTAGCTGTAGTCGCCTTCGTCGCGGGCGTACGGGCGCTCCCCCACGTCCAGCGCCGTGCGGCCGGGATGGCCCTCGGCCTCCTGCTGCCATTCGATCACCGCGACCCCATCCGAGGCGATTGCGACCAGCTCGGCAATGGTGCGGGCATCGGCCGGCGTGGCGCTGCGGAACGGTGAATCGAGTGTCATCAAATTGCTCCACGCATTTCAACCAATTTCAGTCCAAGCGGCCAATGCACTACGCTAGCTGGTTTGGCTGCCACTGGTTCCGGACTGTTCCCGGTCGCCGCGGCGCTTGACCGACGCGCAATACTAGTACTCCACCAAGGTGATAATTACGGATCCAGAGCCACCCCAAGGGGCCAAGGCAAGGCGCAGCCCGCAGGGAATGGCAGGCCCTTTCCAAGGGCTGCAACGCCGCATTGGCCCCTTGGGATGGCTCCCGAAGGGCCGGACGATAAGCGGCCATCCGGGTTGTTGCGCTCGCTTGCATCGGCGACGGCCAGTGTTGCGCGAGCGCGCCTACCGGCTGACCGCTTCTCGCCCGGCTGGATACGCAATTATCACCTTGGTGGAGTACTAGCGGCGCTGGCGAACACCGGGGGTCTGGTGAGCGTGCTCAGCAGAACCGGCGGTATGGAAGGCAACTACAGATAGCGGAATTTAGCGATCAACCCCGACAACTGCCGGTTTCCTTCAAGCTGCTCGGCCCCGATATCGGCCGTCTGTCTGGACCCATCACTGACCTCCAGCAGCGCCGAATCCAACTTCTGCACTTCCCCATCCAAGGTTTCAAATTGACCGCCCTGGCCGCCCACCGCCACGCTGATCTCCCGACTCGAATCGGCGGTCTGCTCGGCATCGGCAGCCATCTGCTCGATTTTTGCAGCGGCCTCGATCGCCTTCTGCTGACTGTTCCTCGCCTGATCCACCAGGGTATCCATTACCACGTTGGTCTGGCCAACGTGATCAACCAGATTCCCCACGATACCGGCGATCTCACTGGAGGAGGCCGAGGTCTTCTTGGCCAGCGCCCGAACCTCCTGCGCCACGACCGCAAACCCGCGTCCTTGATCCCCGGCCCGGGCCGCTTCGATCGCGGCATTCAACGCCAGCAGGTTGGTCTGATCGGCAATGGTGGAGATCACCTCGGTGATGCTCTGGATCTGCTCCGCCGCCGCACACAGAGAGGCAGTCTTATCACTGGCGTTGCCTACCTGAACCACTGCCTTTTCCATCTCGTCAATATTGCCGCGCACCGCCAACAATCCATGGTCGGCGTTTGTCTTCGTCGATTCGGCAATCTCCAGCGTTTTGTGGGCTAACTGCTGGATACTCTCTGAACTGCCTCGCAGGCTCTGGGTCGCTTCGACCACAACCTCCGTTCTTTGATGCGCACCCTCGCAGAGAGCGTTTAGGGCATTGGCAATCTGCGACACCCGGCCTGATGCGCTCTCGGTCTGGCTGCTGCGCTGTCCTACCTCCCGGAAAAGTGACGACAGGTTACCGAGCATGAGATTGAAGTTGTTGCCGAGTCTCGCGATTTCGTCACTGCCTGGAATCTCGACCCGCTGGGTAAGGTCCCCTTCCGCCATGGATTGAACCGATACGCCAATGCCCATTAACGGCTCCGAGACCTTCCTTCGGAACAGCAGATAGACGCATAGCAGGATCAGGACACCCGCCGAAACAACCGCGAGTACGCTGGCGATCATTGCCCTATGAAGGCTGGCATCGATCTGATCGGCGAAAAAACCGATTTCAATCCGACCTGCCCGTTCCCCCTCCAGGGTTATGTCCGCAGCGTAAGCCAGCGTACGTTCCTCCGGCCGGGCCTGCACCTCAAAAAAAGGTTCACCCTCTGCGTTGGAGATTTGAATATAGGCAACCGCCTGCTCGTTTCTAACGTCAGACTCCAGCACTTGCAGAAGATCGGTCTCGTAATTTTCGATGTAATAGCTGCTGATATTGGTCAGGCTGCGCAACTTGGAATCGGCTGCCTGATCCATCGCCCGCATCAGGCTCTGCTCGGTGTTTTTATAAAGCAGGAAACTGGCAATGCTGATGCAGCCCAATGTGACTACCAGGATGTAGACCACGAAGGTAACCAACAGGCTGCTTCTGATATTCATCGACTGACGCAGATGTTTCTACCCATAGGCAGGGTAAGCGGTGAGCCCGCCAGCCATTCAGCTGGCACGCTCACGGCTACGGATTGGTTTATTCTGGCGGCAGCAGCCCCAACGCGGCCAATTTGGCATGCCACTCGGGTGAAGCGGCAAATTTCTTGGCGGCACCAACCAGAGGATCGTCGGCGTTCTTGTTGTCAAATACCAGCCCAACACTGACACCCACCGAGAAATCCGCCACTGACAGCACGCTGAGATCGCTGAAATTCGGTTTCGCGCCAAAACCGATGGCAAATTTCCCCGCGGGTGATTTGATGAAATTCACAACCTGGTGATCCTTCTTGAACACCTGATTGAATTTGGCCTTACTGAAGCTCGGATACTTGGATTTCAGGACTGAGAACAGGGCCTCCTTCTGCTCACGGCCCACCAGAACAACCTCTGCGTCCGAGCCGCCAACTTGCTTCCAATTGGTGATCGAGCCACCGAATATGCCCTCGATCTGGTCCATCGACAGTTCCGAGACACCAACCCCGTCGCCTACCGCGAAAGCGATCGGTATGCGGGCGAGAAAGATCTCGTCCTTGTTCATACCGCGCTCTTTGGCATTGAGCGGCCGACCGGTGCGGCCAAAGATAAAGTCATTTGAGGCCTTGATACCACCGGCATGCTTAGCGGAGCGTGGCGGCACCACGAATCGGTAATCGCCGGCCTCAGGGACCTTGACGAATTCCTCCGCGAACAGGGTCGCCACCTTGGTCGAGGGCCCTGCTCCGATAATCTTCTGCTCCGCCGCGTAAGCCGCCGAACACACCGCGCAAGAAATAAGAAGCACACATACTTTCAGAAGGGTCTTGGTCATGACAAAGCTCTCCAAAGAGATAGGTGAGGTGCGCCCCATCCCTGCCCTGTTAGTAGACGACGGATGCGCACAGGGGTGAATCTAGCACATGGGCTAGAATCCGTGTCGCAGTGGATTTCGCCACTCCGACTGTTTCTATAGCGGCCTGAGCGGATAGGAACTTGAGGGACCACAAGAGTCCCTACTTGGCTCTACCTCAAAAGGTGCATTCGGCCGGTCCGCCGTGCTCTATCCAGCCGTGGACCATCTTCTTGGTGGTGAAGGCGCGGCCGCAGCGGCCATCGGCGTCGATGACGATGACGCCGCCGCGCCCCGATACCTTGCGTACCAGGTAGTCGATCCCGGCGCGGGCGGCCTGATCGGCTTCGGTCCGGGTGTATTGGATGATGTCTGAGACGGTCTTGGACAACACCGTGCGCATGAAATCCTCGCCGTAGCCGGTGGCGGAAACGGCACAGGTCTCGTTGTCTGCATACAGTCCCGCGCCCACGATGGGCGAATCGCCTATCCGGCCCTGGCGCTTGTTGACGATGCCGCCGGTTGACGTCGCTGCCGCCAGATTGCCGTGGATATCGTATGCGACGACGCCGATGGTGCCGTATTTCTGGCCGTCATCCTCCTCCATGTGGGCGACGACGTCGTCATGGTCCAGCATGATGTTGCCGCTGCGGTGGGCCTCTTCGAACTGTTTGCGCCGGTCTTTGGTAAGGAAGTATTCATCCGGCGCCGACTGCATGCCGCAGCGCTCGGCGAAGCGATTGGCGCCTTCACCCATGAGCATGACGTGTTCGCTGCGCGCCATCACCAGGCGGGCCAGCAGCACCGGGTTGGCGATGTTGCGCACCCCGGCTACCGCCCCGGCCGACAGGTCGCGGCCGTCCATGATCGCGGCATCCAATTCGACCTTGCCCTGCTCGTTGAGGACCGAGCCACAGCCGGCGTTGAACAGGGGATCATCCTCCAACTGGCAGGCGCATGTCTCGGTGGCTTCCAGCGCGCTGGCGCCTTGCGACAGGATCTGTCGCCCATGCTCGAGTATGACGCGGAGGCTTTCGAGGTAACGGACGTGGTCGCGGTCCGTCTTGACATGGTCGAGCGCACCGGCGCCGCCATGCACCATGATGGAATATTTTTCAGGCAACAGTTGCCGCTCCGTTCAGGCGATATTCGAAGAAACGCGGAATATCTCCTGAACGGCGGCAAATTGCCAGTTCTTCTAGCAGGCTGTTGCAAAAGTCTCAGGCGAGTGCGAGACAAGGCAAAAACCGGCGAATAATCTTTCTGGAAAAGATTTTCGCGCCAGCCCCGCAGGGGTGAGGCGCAGGGATGCGCCGAACAACAAGCGCAGTTTACAGGCAGTAAATGAGCTTTTTGAGCCGATTTTTAACGCAGTATCGTGCCGCAAGAGGGTTTTTCAACGGTTTGCTAGAGGCGATCGCGGAGCATAGCCTCCAGCCGCTGCTGCTCATCGGGCGTGCCGGCTATCAGCATCCCCAGTTTGCCGGCCAGCACCGTGCCCCAGTTGACGATGACGGCCCCGGTGTTGGTTTGCGGGTCGAACTCGAGGCCGGAAAGATCGATCTCGGCGAGGCTGTCGTGGCGGGTGTGCATGTCGCGGGCGACCCACGCGGGCAGGTTCAACTTGGCGGCCACGGCGGATGGATATGAGGCGCCGTTGAAGCGGGGGTTGCATTCGATCAGGACGTAACGGGTGTCGCCATCTTCCTCCACCACCGCGACGTCAAACGCGAATATTCCCCGCATGCCCTTGTCCACCAGCCACTCGGCCATCGGGTCCACCGCCTCCCAAGGTTCATGGCTGGCGGGGTAGCGGTTGCCCATGTGGCTGAAGCCGTTGAGTAACTGCTCGGTGACGATCAGGCGCTCCAGCCCGCCCTCGGTCGCCTGATACTGCATGTTGAGAAACGCGCTGGCCTTGATCTCGTCCTGCACCTGCAAGGGTACGTCCTCGTCAAACCGCGCCAGCGCCTGCAAGACTTCCTGCTGGTTCTCGCAGCGGAAGATGCCCTTGCCCGCCACGGATACCGCCGCCTTGACGTAGCAGGGGTAGGGCAGGTGTTCGAGCCCGGCGAACCATTGTTTGCCGTGAAAGCTCTGGGTATGCGGGATCTCCAGGCGCAGGTGTGACGCCAGTGCGACAAAATTGTTCTTGCAATTGATGTGCTCGACCACGCGGAACCACTGGCTGTCCGCACGCACGGCGTTCTCCGTCGGGCCAAAGAAAAACACTGAAATTTCGGCATCCGAATAATCCGTCAGCCGTTTCCTGGAAATGTCCCAGACCACGTCGTCGGTATGGCTCAGTCCAATGCGTTCGTAGTGTGCGGCGATGAACTCATACTCTCCCTTCAGAAAAGGGTGGAGCTGGATGATGTCATCCACCTCGGTCATGCCGAGCGCTCGCCCGGAATAGAGGTGGTTTCCGGAGACCGACTCGTGCGTGCACGACAGGATGTCATGATTGAAGACCCTCCGGCTTTCGGCGGTGTGATGTTGCGGCAACGCTTGCATGGGCTGACTCCAATGGGGACCGGCTGGAGATCCCTAGCAAGGGTCGCGCCAGTGTCGCGGGGGTCAATTGGACGACCGCCGGGTCTTGTAAGGGCCTGGCAAGAGGGTGGGGAAAAGGGCCTGAAAATGGCCTTATATAAGGCCTTCGGTGGTTTTTTATCCCAAAAACCCCAGGGAATTGCGATCATTTGCCCATGTTGAGCGTAAGCCTATTTTTGTATCGGCAATTGTAATCCAGCGGCCATCACGGAATCCGTGGCCACCGCCGCTGTTCGGCTGCATCGGTTGGGTGCGTGTGGCGTCGGCTTGGCACCACTTCGGTGCAGCTTGCGGGCGGCATCGAGCAGCGTGGCAGACCCTGTTCGCGACCACCGCCGGTCGGGCCCGGGCATGCGGTCGCGTGCCTGGATCCTTCGGTCGCCGTCAGAAACTTTCCGTTCCCGGCGCCCTCGAATAACGTAGTAAATGACTCAAGTATCCGGGGTGCTATTGGCGCTTTAGCCGAGTGGCGGTGACGCCACGGAACCACCGGTACACACACAAGAGTCCCGCAACCAAGGGCGCCGAAGCCGAAGAGGTGGCCGATGAAGGATTGGATGGCAGGCGGGTCAGCCGGTCCTGGCGGTGAGTTCGCCGAATCCGCGGATCTTTTCCGCCTATGCTCCGACTGGGATGCCGAGGCGGTTCATGTACGCCACGACCCCTTAAGCGGCCTGCAGGCCGTGGTGGTGATTCACGATACCGGCCTGGGTCCCGGTCTGGGCGGCTGTCGTTTCGTGCCCTATCCCAACGGCCAGGCCGCCATCCTCGATGCCATGCGCCTGGCGCGTGGCATGAGTTTCAAGGCCGCGATCCAGCAACTGCCCTGCGGCGGCGCCAAAGCGGTACTGATCCGTCCGACTTGCAACTTCGACCGCAAGGCCATCTTCGAAGCCTTCGGCGAATTCGTGGAGCAGCTCGGCGGTCGCTTCGTCACCGCGCCCGACAGCGGCACCAGCGTGGCAGACATGGACCTGATCGCCCGGCGCACCCGCCACGTCACCTGTACCAGCGACTCCAGTGGTGATCCGTCACCGCGCACCGCGCTCGGCGTGCTGCGCGGAATCGAGGCCGCGGTGATGGCGCGTCTGGGTCGCAGCGACCTCGAAGGCTTGCGTGTGGTGATCCAGGGGGTGGGCAAGGTCGGCTGCAAGCTGGCGGAACTGCTGCGTGCCCGGGGTGCGATTGTCTGGGTCAGTGACATCGACCACGTCGCGATCATCCGTTGTGTCGACGAGG
>CAJICF010000441.1_pt1 | contig 10079 bp, 8 predicted proteins | sample 9199541 | NCBI WGS metagenome assembly CAJICF01 (sample SAMEA7708324, study PRJEB35096) | sediment metagenome | biome: marine neritic benthic zone biome [ENVO:01000025]; feature: sediment [ENVO:00002007]; material: shallow marine sediment [ENVO:03000034] sea grass bed [ENVO_01000059] ... | reverse complement strand
TCGAGGGTCAGATCGACTACATTAACACCCACGGCACCAGCACACCGGTGGGCGACATCCGCGAACTGGAAGGTCTGCGCGAGGTGTTTGGCGACCAGGTGCCGCCTATCAGCGCACCGCACCCTCCATGGAGGGCTGCACCATGTCGTAACCGTCCGAAGTGGCGCCGTAACCCACCAGTTCGGCATAGATCTTCGCCCCGCGCGCCGTGGCGTGTTCCAGTTCTTCCAGCACCAACACCCCGCCGCCGCCGGAGATGACGAAGCCGTCCCGGTCCGCGTCGTAGGTGCGCGAGGCGGTCTCGGGTGCATCGTTGTACTTGGAGGACAGGGCGCCCATGGCGTCGAACAGCACGCTCATGGTCCAGTGGACCTCCTCGCCGCCACCGGCAAACACGATGTCCTGCTTGCCCATCTGGATCTGCTCGGCGCCGTTGCCGATACAGTGGGCGCTGGTGGAACAGGCCGAACTGATGGAGTAGTTGACGCCCTTGATCTTGAACGGCGTGGCCAGACAGGCCGAGTTGGTGCTGGACATGGTACGGGTGACCATATAGGGACCAACCCGGCGCAGGCCCTTGTCACGCAGGGTGTCCGCAGCCAGCACCACGTTCTCGGTGGAGGCGCCGCCCGAGCCCACGATCAGCCCGGTGCGGGGATTGGAGACCTCGCCGGCCGCCAGCCCCGAATCCTCAATGGCCTGCTGCATGGCGACATAGTTGAAGGCCGCGCCGTCGCCCATGAAGCGCCTGACCTTGCGATCGATCACCTCATTCAAATCGAGGCGGATGGGGGCGTGGACGTGGCTGCGAAACCCGAGGTCCGCATATTCCTGACTGAACTCCGCCCCGGAGCTTCCCTCACGTAGGGATTCCAGCACCTCATGCCGATTGTTTCCGATGCTGGATACGATGCCCAGGCCCGTAACCACGACACGTCTCATGCGTTGCCCTCTGCGCTGTTACTTGCGTATAGCATAGCCAGTTATTCTACAGCAGCCCCGCCGGGGATGGCGAGAATCACACAGTCCATGGGGAACGCCGGACATGGGGCAATACGATCCACCTCCGCACAACAATGAGTACTCTTGACCTAGATCACTTGCCAACTTTATGGATTTCGGGCACCGTCCGGATTGGGGACACTCAGCCACGCCCGTGGCACCTTCGCAACAAGGGGGCATCACGATGTTGAAACGTATTCTCGCCACAGTGCTGACGGCGTTTCTTGGCCTAACGGCATCCCAGATCCAAGCGAAAGTGGACACCTCGAAGGGGTGTATGAGTTGTCACGAAGGCATTGAGTCCATCCGCGAAGAGACCAGCGCCATGCTGGCGGCCATCAAGGGCATGGGCGGCCAGCACGGGGATCCCGAGGGTTGCGTGGTCTGTCACGGTGGAGACCCCAAGGCCGACACGGCGGAAAAGGCCCACCAGGGTTCGCCCAACAAGCTGGCCAAGACCGGTCCCAAGGAGTTCTATCCGGACCCCGGTAGCGTCTGGGTGGCCGACTACACCTGCGGGCAGTCGGGCTGTCACCAGGGTTACGCCTATCGCATGGAGCGTTCCCTCATGAACACCGAGGCCGGCAAGATCCAGGGCAACCTGCACACCTGGGGCGTGCCCGAGGTGCAGAATCACAAGGTGCCCTGGGGCAACTACGATGTGAAGGACACCGACGGCAAGACACCCACCATGGGTACGGAGGAGTACAAGCAGTACATGGCGGCAATGATCGCCGCCCATCCGGACCAGTTCCCCACACAACTCAAGATGGTGCCCCAACCCAGCGTCGAGGAGATCGAGAAGGACCCCAAACTCGCCGGCTTCACCTATCAGCGCCAGCAATGCCAGCGTTGTCACGTGGGCGTCAAGGGCCGCGAGAAGCGCGGTGACTACCGCGGCATGGGCTGCTCCTCCTGCCATATCCCCTATGGTAACGAGGGCTACTACGAGGGCGGTGACCCGACCATCAACAAGGAACAACAGGGCCACATGCTGGTGCACCGCATCCAGGCCACCCGCGAGGCCAAGGTCAAGGTCGGCGACATCGAGTATTCCGGGATCCCGGTCGAGACCTGCAACTCCTGCCACAATCGGGGCAAGCGCATCGGCGTTACCTACCAGGGCCTGATGGAGTTCCCCTACGGCAGCCCATTCAACGAGCAGGGCAAAACGCAACCCAAGCTGCACACCAAGAAGTACCTGTTCATCTCCGACGACCTGCACCACCAGATTGAGAGCCGGCCCGGCAATCCCAAGGGCGGCCTGCTGTGCCAGGACTGCCACACCAGCATAGACATGCACGGTGACGGCAACATCTTCGGCACCACCCTGGCCCAGGTCGAGATCGAGTGCGAGGACTGCCACGGCACGCCGCGCCAGTTCCCCTGGGAGCTGCCGCTCGGCTACGGGGAGGAATTCGACCAGAAGCTGGAAGGCAAGGATCGCGGGCTCGCCGAGACGGCGCTTATCGAGACCATGGCCTTCGCCACGCTTTACGAGAAGCGCGACGGTTATCTGATGAGCGCCCGTGGCAACCCGCTGGGCAACGTGGTCAAGGACGGCAAGAAGGTGGTGCTGCACTCGGCCACCGGCAACGACTTCGAGGTGCCGTTGCTCAAGCAGCTGCACATCGACAACACCTGGAAGAGTCCGGACGCCATGGTGGCCATGGACGCGGTGCAGAAGCACGCCGACAACCTGGAGTGTTATGCCTGTCACGCCTCCTGGGTGCCGCAGTGCTACGGCTGCCACGTACAGATGAACTACGGCCCGGACAAGAACGGGAAGCAGTACCACGACACCGACTGGGTGGCCTCCGGCAACAAGCGCACCTCGGACGGTCAGACCGCCGAGTCGCCTCTGGGCACCAAAGGCATCCAGAGCCCGGGTAAGGCATTCGAGAAGCGCTCCTACCTGCGTTGGGAGGAGCCGGTGCTCGGCATCAATGGCGAGGGCCGGGTCACGCCGCTCATGCCCGGTTGCCAGATCGTCTACACGGTGATCGACAGCAAGGGCAAGACCATCGCCCTCAACCAGATCGAAAAGTCCGAGGACGAACGCCGCGAGCTGGCCCAGGGCCGCACGCCGCTGGCCATCGACATGGCCCCAGTGCAGCCCCACTCGGCGCAGCGCAAGGCCCGCACCTGCGAGTCCTGCCACAACAACCCCAAGGCCATGGGCTACGGAATCTCGGGCGGCGTATTCCAGACCCGTTACCCTGTGGACATCGTCGAGGACCTGATCGACCAAAAGACCGGGCAGGTGATCCCGGGCCGCTATCAGATCCAGATCCCCAAGATCGCCGATCTCGACTTCGACTGGTCGACCATCGTCAAGGACGATCAGCAGGTACAGACCGTCGGCACCCACTGGCCGCTGTCCCGGGCCCTGCCCAAGGAGACCCGCGACGCTATGGAGCGTACCGGCCTGTGTATGGGCTGCCATCGTGAGATGACTAACGCCGAACTGTGGAGCAAGGTCTCCACGCCCGGCAGCCTCACCGATGCCCAGCACATCGAGATGCTGAACAAGCTTCTCAAGAGCTACGCGGCCTCCAAGAAGTAGCCAGGGGAGGGATCGGTTGCGAAGTAGTATCAAGGGCATCCGTCCCGGTATGAGGCTCGTTGCGGCGCTGGCCGCGGCGGGCCTCGCCGCTTGTGGGGAGTCCGAAACCACCGCGCCGAAGGTGCGAACGACCACCAGTCCGGTGCCGACCGAATCCTCCGGTCAGGCACCTGCCCCAAGTTCCGCGCCAACTTTTAGGGCCGGCGCCCATGGTGCCAAGGACCCACACGCCGCCCTCACGCCCGATAAGCTGATCCAGGTCGCGCTGCAGCACCGCGCCGAGGGACGCATGGCCGAGGCGGTGGACACGCTCAATCGGGCCATCGGACGCCATTCCGACAACGCTACACTGTTCGCGGTGCGCGGCAGCCTGCACCTGGAACGGGGCGAGGCCACGGCGGCCCTCGTCGATCTGGAGGCCGCGGTCCGTCTCGAGCCTGACAACGCGGCGCACCGGGTCAACCGCGCCCAGGCCTACCGCCAGTTCCGGCGCCCCAACGAGGCGCTCGAGGACCTCGATCGGGCAATCGAGATCGATCCCGACCTGGTGGCGGCACGTTTTAACCGGGGCGCCCTGTTGCTTGAGAAGGGTGATTTCGAGGCCGCGCTCGCCGATCTGGATCACTGCATCGCGGTGGACCCGCATGCCCCGGGGCCTTACTTCAATCGCGCCTCCGCGTATCAGGGTCTCGGCAGCCGGCAGGCCGCCATCGCGGACCTGGAGCGTTTCCTGGAACTGGCGGACAACGAGTCCTGGAAGTCCAGCGCACGTGATCTGCTGGCAACCTGGCGCAAGGAAGGCGAGCTGGAAGCCACCTCCGCAAAGGCCCAATGACGAACAAGCCTAACCGCAGAGGCGCGAAGTTCGCAGAGATTCGAAAACTAACCGATCTGTTGGGGCATGGGTAACGCAATTCCCCTGGCAGACCTGAATTCCATGCATTCCCTAAACCCGCTTCTTTCCTCAGCGCCTCCGCGCCTCTCCGGGTCAACAATCAAATGCTCAAATTCGTGTTTTTAACCTTCGGCTCCATGTTTGGATTGTCGTTTACGGTCGTCGCATTGTTGGTTCCCGCGATGGCTGCCGCGACCTCGAATGGACAGGCTGATTTCGGGCAACTCTTGGCCGAGAGCGGCCTGGAGTTCAGCATGCCGGCGGGGTTCGAGGAGATCCCCCTGACGCCCAACTCGCTGCTGCAACATGAACGCGCGATCCGCTCGAAGGTCGGGAACCTGGAAGTGCGATACGTCATCCGCCCCATCGGCCGGGTTGAGATCGCATATGACGACCCGCACAGCGCCGCGCCCCAGCCCAACGACCTGTTCGCGATGCTGTTCGACACCCTGACCATCCGCCTCAGCGGCGGCGGGCACGCGCCGGACAATCGCTATCCGCCTGAGCAGGCCCGCGACTTATTCAATGCCCACTGGGCATCCGCGTCGGTGTTCGACGTGGTGCCGGAGTTGACGCGGGATTTCAGCCAGGCCCTGCTGGTCGCCATCCACAAGAACGACCTCGCCGACGCCTACGTGATCTACCTGTTCGATGACTACGAGCAGGTCAAGGGCCTGATCAAAAGCGCGATGTCCTCGCTAGGCTTCCTGCGCTGAGCGGGCGTGGCTCGGGAGCGGCAACCACAAGCCCTCCACAACCACAAAGAACACCCATCGTCGCGCGGCCGCCCAACTCGGAAAGCTTACGGCCCGAGCACGCCGTTGAGTTTTCGTATTGACACGAAGGAAGCCAGGGCCGGACCAGTTGGCTCCTTACGCGGCGTCTCCGGTATTCAGATGGCACGGGCAGGCCCGGCCTTCTCCGAACCAGGTGACCAGATAGGGCGTCAGTTCGGGGCCCGGAATCGGATAGGAGAAATAGTAGCCCTGCATACTCGTGCATTCCCTGGCGCGGAGAAATTTAAGTTGATCCAGGGTCTCGACCCCTTCGGCAATCACTTCGAGATCGAGACTCCCCGCCATCGCAATAATGGTTTCCACAATCGCGGCATCGCCGGGATCGGTGGACAGATCGCGTACGAATTCCTGCGCGATCTTGATCCGGTCGAGGGGGAAGTTCTTGAGATAGTGCAGCGAAGAGTATCCGGTGCCGAAATCGTCAATGCTGAGGCGCACACCCATGGCCTTGAGGGCACGCAGGGTCTTGATGGTTGAGGTCAAATGCTCCATCAGTATGCTTTCAGTAAGTTCCAGTTCCAGCAATCCCGGGGCCAGCCCTGTGTCCGCCAGCACCCGGGAGACCATCTCGGCCAGGTCTTTCTGGTTGAACTGAATGCCCGACAGATTGACGGCCACAGTGAACGGGGGCACGCCCTGGTCCTGCCACGCCTTGGCCTGGGCACAGGCCGTCCGCAACGCCCATTCGCCGATGGGAACGATAAGCCCCGTATCTTCGGCCACCGGGATGAATTGTGCTGGCGAGATCGGCCCAAGGGTCGGCTGATCCCAGCGCAGCAGGACCTCCACCCCGGTGACTCTACCTCGTGAGACGTCAAGCTGCGGTTGATAGCACAGATAGAGTTCATCTTGGCGCAGGGCGTGGCGCAGGCATGTTTCCATCTCCAGGCGTTCATGCGCCTTGCGGTTCATCTCCTCGGAATAAAATTGGTAGGTGTTACGCCCGTGCGCCTTGGCCTCGTACATGGCCATATCGGCATTCCTGAGCAAGGTCCCCGCATCCTCGCCATCGATCGGATACAACGCGATCCCGACGCTTATGCTGGTAAAGATCTCCCGGCCATCGATCTCGAACGGTTGCGAAATCTGGTCGATAATGGCCCTGGCCACCGAGGTCGCGTCGAGCCCTTGGCGTACGTCCGACAGGGTCACCACGAACTCGTCACCCCCAAGTCTCGCTACGGTGTCATAACTGCGCACGCACTGAGACAGCCGTTCCGCCACGGCCTCCAATAACTTGTCCCCCACGGCATGGCCCATGGAGTCGTTTATGGGCTTGAATCTGTCGAGATCCAGAAATAACACCCCGACCAACGAACCCTCACGGGAAGCCCTGGCCAGGGTCTCTGACAGGCGATCGTGCAGTAACGCGCGATTTGGCAGACCAGTCAGCGTATCGAAGTGGGCAAGCCGCTGTATCTCCTGTTCGGCGCGCTTTCGCTCGCTGATGTCAATAAAGGTTTCCAGGTAGACCTTGCGGTCATCCAGGGTGAGGGGAATGACCGTTTTCAGGATCGGAATCTCCTCGCCCGTCGCGCGGACGAGGGTCCTCTCCGAGTTGTCCATCCGCTGGTCAAGGTCTCCGACCGGACACTTGCCCTCGTCTGCCGGGCACATATAGTGGTGGCAGCGGGCGCCGATCACGTTCTCGCGGCTATCGCCTATCATCATCACGGCGCTGTCATTGACATCGATGATCTCATGGGTCTCGACATCAACCAGGATGATTCCGGCCTGAACCGAGTTGACGATGGTGTTCAGGCGAACCTTGGCCTCGTGTAGCGACCGTTCGTAGTGCTTGTGCCGGGTGATGTCGGTAAAGCCGAACACGACACTCGATATTTCCTTGTCTGAACTCGTTACCGGAGTACTCACTACATGGTAATGCTGGTCCCCATAGGAGAAATCAGTTAGCTCGGTCACCACATCCGAGCGCAACGCGGCCTCGAGATAGCGACGTTCGTTCTTGCCGATACTTCTGTCGGCGGCCTTGATCAGGTCGTTCCCCACTGGATCAGCCTCGCATTTGCCGAAGAACGCCTCCTTACCCACGGCATTGATTGCTTCGATTTGCAGCTGACTGTCGACCACAACGATGGCGGTTCCCGCCGAGTCAAAGATGGCTTGGATCTCGTCCCGGGCCAAGCTCAAATCTTCATTGGTCTCACGCAGATGCTCCAGAACCTGACTGAACGAATCGGCGATGATCCCGATGGGATCCAGCGCGATGAGAGTGTCGTCATCGAGTTCCTCAGGTTTGAGTGGCAGGGTTCCCATAACCTGCAGGAGCTGGTTGATTTTCTCGCGGAGATAATCGAATGCTCGTCGTTCGCGGCCGCGAAGCCGCTCAACTTCACTGCGGATCTGCTCATTGATATCCATAGGCCGAGACCCCTCGTCCAACCGCGATGCGGCAACCTGGTTGACGATCCGGTCCATGTGGCCTTCCTGCCCTGCCTTACTTATCCGGATGAACGCCGGCCACCGCTAACCGCCGGCTGCCCCAGACGCTGACGACGTAATGGCCGGCTCGCTTGACCATCGTGACTTCGTATCCCATGTTTTCCATGGCCTCGGGGATGGTGACGACCGCATCCCGATTATCTGTTTGCAGGACCAGGCACAGCTCCCCGCTCTTCAACGCTTCTTTTCGGGCATTGACCTCCTTCAAGGCCACCAGCAGGGTCGATGGGCAGATCTGTCCCCGAATATCGACTTCGAAGAATTGCATGGCTTGCTCAACGCCCGGTAGAGATGTCATGGATGCGTCGCCTTTCGATTGGATCATTTCTCGATGCCATCGCTCGCTAGCGTAAGACCACCTGGCGCAGGAGCCGGGTACCAAGCCACGTGCCGGGAAACAGGCCCAGCAGGAACAACAGACTTTGTGCTGCCAGGATGGGCAGTCCCCCCAGCAAATGCCACACATTGCATCCTGGCGTCATGCGGGCGGCAAACCCCATGACCAGCCCACCCGCAAACGCGATGACACATTGTCTTAGCGGCACGCGGAGATGGACCTTGAACTCGCGCAGCAGCACCGCCGAGAGCATGGCGCCAAACACGATTCCGACGATCAGGGGGTACTGGATTGCCGCGATCGCATCGAGTCGCGGTCCGGCACCACCGGTCACCGCCGAATCCTGGAATGGCGGCGTGTACGAAAAGGGCGCCCCCTGAAAGTACGCCAGACTTTCGACATGGCCGGGAAAGACCAGGCCCTCGAGGAAACCGCCAACCTTCGAGTACGCGGTGGTGATTCCGAGCGGCATACCGACGATGAGATAAGACGCAAAACCCACCAGCGCCAACAACAGCGCGGCCTTCCACGGTTGGAAATAGGCCTCCGGGCCCGACCGCCGCCGCCAGCCCTCCCCGCGGGACCAGAGATATACACCAAGGGCACCAACCCCGGCTACAGCAGGCATGAGCATGCCGGGGGACACACCCAAAATCTGTGGCAACGTCACAGCACCCGAGGTCAGGGTGAGGGCCGTGCCGACCGCCGCCCACCAGGGATAAACCTCGGCATACAGCGCTGCCCCCGACAACAATCCGGCGAAAGCGATGAAGCTGAGAATACTCCCGGCACCCATCTTATACAGCGTGCCGACCACGCATCCTCCGGCCAGCACCATACCCACGCCGAAGGCCACGCCGCCAAACAGGTTGATCAGGGAAGGTGGGGCCAAAATGGGAAACGGATAAACCGGCAACCAACCGGACACCCTGCCAAGCTCGAACAGCACCATGCTCACCACCACCAGCAGGGCCAGCATGCGCAACATAACCGTCTGCCGAAACAAGAAAAAATCCCGAAACATGCCGGCTATGCAGAAGTCCGAGCGATGCATCGCGAAACCCGAGACAAGTCCCAGCAACAGGGATCCCGGGATAACGAACAGATAGGGACTTTCGATCAACGCCGCCACACTTTAGTTAAGCGGTGACGACTGGCAAACCTTTAGTCAAAGAACTTCAAGCAAGTTCAGAGCACAGAATATGTCAGAAAGGGGGTTAAACACGTGTCACGCAACAGGCCTGCCACACCGGACGGCACCGGCAAAAACAACCTATCGCCGTCGTCCTCATGTAGTATCTGTCTGCTGTGACACTCATCATCGTAGTCTAATGTGGTACTTGGTCGTTTGACGCCATGGACTGGACGATCCCGGCCATCTTGGCAACACTGACAGTCGGCTTGGTGCTGATAAGGCTCCGGCGCCTCGCCTTCGCCGTCGCGCTGCTCGGGTCGATCGCAATCGCAGTCGATCTCGCGGGCGGAAAGGCCGGCTTGATGAATGAATCGGCAATACGATATGTCGATATCACATTCGAGATCCAGGCCACGGGTGCGAAGGCGGAATACTCATACGGTGCCGATGGTGACATGAGATCATCAGGCCTCATGTCTGAAGGCCTCGAATCCAAAACCCTACACCTCCCCTTGGGCACCGCAGTTTCAGCACACGCGCTTGCCGTACCAGGCCGATTCGGCTTCACGACGCGAAGCCACAGGCTCATCTGTCGAATCAAGCAGAACGGCCACCAGCTCTATCTCCAGGCTGATGCGGGGACGCCCTACGAACCCGCTGAGGTGTTCTGTGGAAGCATATGAGACAGGGTAACCCGAGAGATTCCATTTTCCCTGGCGCCCATGATTGGGCCCATTGCAGGAATCAGCGACGCATGCGGAATCATTGGTGGCAGTTCGGGCCTGATTAAGTTATCCAGGCTCCGGCTTTAATGTACACGTGACGAGGGTCCACGAACGATGAGTTTGCTACTGCCATTCTGGATTCTGCCCATCGTGTTCGTG
>CAJICF010000379.1_pt1 | contig 10232 bp, 7 predicted proteins | sample 9199541 | NCBI WGS metagenome assembly CAJICF01 (sample SAMEA7708324, study PRJEB35096) | sediment metagenome | biome: marine neritic benthic zone biome [ENVO:01000025]; feature: sediment [ENVO:00002007]; material: shallow marine sediment [ENVO:03000034] sea grass bed [ENVO_01000059] ... | reverse complement strand
CGATCTCGCCCCTGAAACCCTCCAGGACCTCGCCGACCCGGGACTCGGTAATCCCCTCGCAAGCCCGCGTCTCCACCACCTCACCCTCCGCGTCGCCGGTGGTGGTCGTGACGCCGAGTTGTACCCGAACCCAATAACGCTTATCCGCATCCAGCAGATAGGCAGACACCTTGGTGGCCTCGCCCAGACAGATGGGCAGCAGGCCATCCGCCAGCGGATCCAGGCTGCCGGTATGGCCCGCCTTGCTGGCGTTAAACATCCGCTTGACCTGTTGCAGGGCAGCGTTCGAGGTAATCCCGGTTGGTTTGTCCAACAACAGGATCCCCCTGACATTCCGCCCCTTGCGACGCCGCCCCATCGCTTAGCGATCTCCGGCGTCGTCGGCCGCACGGGTTCTCTCGATCAGGGCGTCGAGATGCTCACCGCGTTCTACCGACTCGTCGTAGACGAAGTGCAGGCGAGGCACGCTGCGCATACGCAGCCGATGACCGAGTTCAGCGCGCAGGTATCCGGCGGCATGATCCAACACCAGCTGGCTGTCGGCGCGTTCAGCGATCTCTCCCAACAGGGTGTAGTAGACACGGGCGTGGGCCAAATCGCGCGCGACCTTGACCGCCTGCACGGTGACCAGTCCCAGGCGTGGATCCCGAATCTCGTCACGGATCAGCCCGGCCAATTCGCGCTGGATCTGCGACCCTACCCGGGCCGTACGGCTGAATTCCTTGGGCATGTGCCGAAGACTAAGGACAGAAACCGCTGAGACGCCGAGCTGGATCTGCGCGGTCAAATCTGCCGCGCCACCTCGATCCGCTCGAACACCTCGATCTGATCGCCGGGCTGCACGTCGTTGTAGCCCTTGACCCCCAGACCGCACTCGGTGCCCGCCTTGACCTCGGCGACGTCGTCCTTGAAGCGGCGCAGGGATTCCAACGCGCCCTCGAACACCACCACGTTGTCGCGCAGCACGCGGATCGGATTGTTGCGCTTGAGCACCCCATCCGTGACCATGCAGCCGGCGATCGCGCCCAGCTTGGAGGAGCGGAACACGTCGCGCACCTCGGCCAGACCGATGATCTCCTCGCGCACTTCCGGCGACAGCATGCCGGAAATGGCCTGCTTCACGTCGTCGATCACCTCGTAGATGATGCTGTAGTAGCGCAGATCCAGGTCCTTGTCCTCGACGATAGCCCGTGCCGAGGCATCCGCGCGGGTGTTGAATCCGATGATGATGGCACCCGAGGTCAGCGCCAGGTTGGCATCGGACTCGGTGATGCCGCCCACCGCGGCAGCCACCACCTTGACCTTCACCTCGTCGTTGGAGAGTTTGGTCAGCGAGTCCCTGAGTGCCTCCACGCTGCCCTGCACGTCCGCCTTGACGATGATATTGAGCTCCTGGACCTCGCCCTCCTCCATGCGCGAAAACAGCTGATCGAGCTTGGCGGCCTTCTGGCTGGCCAGTTGCACATCCCGGTATTTGCCTTGGCGGAACAGCGCCAACTCGCGGGCCTTGCGCTCGTCGGGCATGACCACCACGTCATCGCCGGCATCCGGAGCGCCTGACAGCCCCAGCACCACCACCGGTATGGACGGTCCGGCCTCGGTGATCTGCGTACCCGTCTCGTCGAACATGGCGCGCACGCGGCCGTATTGCTTGCCGCTGAGAATAACATCCCCCTTGCGCAAGGTGCCGGACTGCACCAGCACGGTCGCCACCGGGCCGCGGCCCTTTTCGAGGCTCGACTCGACAATCGCGCCGCGCGCGGAACCGCTCGGCGTCGCGCTGAGCTCAAGCACCTCCGCCTGGAGCAGGATCGCGTCCAGAAGATCGTCGATGCCCTCGCCGGTCTTGGCTGAGACATGCACGAATTGGGTGTCGCCACCCCAGTCTTCCGGCACCACCTCCTGGGCCACCAGTTCCTGCTTGACCCGATCCGGCTGGGCCTCCGGTTTGTCCATCTTGTTGACCGCCACCACCAACGGCACCTCAGCCACCTTGGCGTGCTGCACCGCCTCGATGGTCTGCGGCATAACGCCGTCATCGGCCGCCACCACCAGCACCACGATATCGGTGACCTTGGCGCCACGGGCACGCATGGCGGTGAAGGCCGCGTGTCCAGGGGTGTCCAGGAAGGTGATGGTGCCCTTGGGTGTGTCCACGTGATAGGCGCCTATGTGCTGGGTGATACCGCCGGCTTCACCGGCCGCCACCTTGGTCTCGCGGATATGGTCCAGAAGCGAGGTCTTGCCATGGTCGACGTGACCCATGATGGTCACCACCGGGGCACGCTGCTCCTCCTCGCCGCCCTCTTCGGGGGTTTCCAGCAGGTCCGCCTCCAGGTCCTCCGGCTCGACGAACTTGGCCGCATGCCCCATTTCCTCGACCACGATCGCCGCTGTCTCCTGATCCAGCACTTGGTTGATAGTCACCATGCTGCCAAGCTTCATCATGACCTTGATGACCTCGGCGGCCTTGATCGACATCTTCTGCGCCAGTTCCGCCACGCTGATGGTCTCGGGGATCTCGACATCCTTGACCACCGGCGCCGTGGGCCGGACGAAGCCATGCTGGGCCTCCGGCGCCACCTCGATACGTCGCCGCCGCGGGGCCTTTTGCTGCTTGCGCCGGCCGCGCTTTTCCACAGCCACGTGCAGCTTCTCGCGTCCGAAACGCCCTTCGTCGCCCTTGGCGTGTTTGTCGTCCTTCTTGGCCGCCGCCTTGCGCGCCGGCTTGGCCTCCTCACCCGTCTGGGCCGCCGCCACCTGTTCGGCCGCCAGCCGTTGTCCTTGGTCCTGCCGGAGGCGCTCGGCCGCCTCGCGGGCAGCCTCTTCCTCGGCCTGGCGCTTGGCCTCCTCGGTCGCCTGGCGGGCCTCCTGCTCGGCCTGGCGCTTAGCGGCCTCGGCCGCCTCGCGGGCCTCTTCACGGGCGCGGGCCTCCTGGTCGAGAAGCTTACGTTCTTCCGCCTGCTCGGCCAGAGCGCGGCGCGCCGCCTCGGCCTCGGCGATCCGCTTGCTGTCCTCATCCGCGGCCGCGCCGGGCTTGCTGATACTGCGTCGGCGGCGAACCTCGACAGCGACGGTCTTGGCTTGACGGGTTCTGGCCACCGCCCCGGCACGTCCCGTGGGCGCCGTCTGGCGCAACTCACTCACCGTCTTACGCTTGAGAGCGATCTTCTTGCCCTGCTTGCCCGCATCCAGGCTGGCGCTCTTGCCGTGACTCTCTCGCAGATGGGAGAGCAGCTGGAGCTTCTCCTTTTCGGTGACCGAATCATCCGGACCGGCGATGCTCAACCCCGCCTCGGCCATCTGGCCCAGGAGGCGATCCACCGGGATGCCGACCACATCCGCAAGTTGCTTTACGGTCACTTCACTCATGGAATAATCTCCGGCTAGTTCTGCCCTTGTTCGGCGAACCAGGGCGCGCGGGCCGCCATGATCAGCCGAGCCGCACGTTCCTCGTCCATGCCGTCGATCTCCAGCAGTTCATCCACCGACTGCTCGGCGAGGTCCTCCATGGTCACCACCCCGTTACCCGCCAGTATGAAAGCCGTTTCGCGATCCATGCCCTGCATCTCCAACAGGTCCGCGCTGGGCTCGGCGTCGGACAGCTTTTCCTCGCTGGCAATGGCGCGAGTCAGCAGGACGTCGTTGGCACGGTGGCGCAACTCGTCCACGATCTCCTCGTCGAACTCCTCGACGCCGAGCATCTCGTCGCGAGACACGTAGGCAACCTCATCGATAGTGGAGAAGCCTTCCTGCACCAGGATCACGGCCACTTCCTCGTCCACGTCAAGCTGCTCCATAAACATCTCGACCAGACCACGGGCCTCCGCCTCGCTCTTCTCGTTGGCCTCGGTCTCGGTCATCACGTTCAGCTCCCAGCCGGTCAGCTGGCTCGCCAGGCGGATGTTTTGACCACCGCGGCCGATGGCCTGAGACAGGTTCTCCTCCTCCACCGCGATGTCCATGCTGTGTTTGTCCTCGTCCACCACGATGGACACCACATCCGCCGGCGACATGGCGTTGATCACGAACTGGGCCGGGTTATCGTCCCAGAGGATGATGTCCACCCGCTCGCCGGCCAGTTCGTTGGATACCGCCTGCACGCGGGAACCGCGCATGCCCACGCAGGCCCCTACCGGATCTATGCGCTGGTCATGGCTCTTGACCGCGATCTTGGCCCGCATACCCGGATCACGCGCGGCGCCAATGATCTCGATCAGGCCCTCACCGACCTCCGGCACCTCCAGCTGGAACAGTTCAATCAACAGTTCAGGGGCGGTGCGGCTGATGAACAGCTGGGGACCGCGGATCTCCGAGCGCACGTCGTACAGATAACCGCGCATGCGATCGCCGGCGCGCACCGACTCACGCGGGATCAGGTCTTCGCGACCCACGAAGGCCTCCGCGTTGCCGCCCAGATCGAGAAATACATTGCCGCGGTCGGCGCGCTTGACCACCCCTGTGACCAATTCACCCACGCGGTCCTTGTAGGCCTCGACCACCTTGGCCCGCTCCGCCTCGCGCACCTTCTGCACGATCACCTGCTTGGCGGTCTGGGCCGCGATGCGACCAAAGGTGATGGACTCCATGGGCTCCTCGACGTAGCCACCCACCTCGGCCTCGGGATACTTCTCGCGGGCCTCGTCGATGAGCATGACCCGCTCTGGAGACAGCGGCTCCTCTTCCTCGGCCTCTGCCTCTGCCGGCGCAGGCTCAATCGCCTCGGAACCTTCCTCGGGGGGCTCTATCACCAACCAGCGTCGAAAGCTCGCGTAGGCGCCGGACTCTCGATCGATAGCAACCCGCACGTCGATTTCGCCGCCGTGCTTCTTGCGAGTTGCGGTGGCGAGTGCGGCCTCGATCGCCTCGAAGATGATCTCCTTCTCGACCCCTTTCTCGTTCGAGACGGCATCAACGACCATCAAAATCTCTTTATTCATCACTCACGCTTCCCAGTCATAGCTCCGGCACCAGACGCGCCGATTCAATCTGTCCCAGTGGCAGGCGGTATAGCTGGTCCTGTTCCTCGATCAACACATGGGCTTGCTCTACGCCGCGTAGCCGGCCTTGAAACTTACGCCTGCCGTCCAACTTCGTGTGCAAGCGGATGCGCGCCTCGTGGCCCGCGAACCGCTCGAAGTGTTCCTCGTCGAACAACGGCCGGTCCAGTCCCGGCGAGGAAACCTCCAGATCGTAGTGCCCGGCGATGGGATCCTCCACATCCAGCACCCCGCTCACTTGGTGACTCACCCGACCGCAATCGTCGACCGTCACGCCACCCTCGCGGTCGATATAGACGCGCAACAGACCCGACGCCGCGCCGCGGGCCGAGAACTCCACGCCCACCAGTTCGTAGCCGAGCATCTCCACCGCCGGCTTGATCAGCCCTTGCAACTTGTCCGAGCCGTGTCGCATGCTCTGTTTACCGCGCACAAAAAATGGGCCATTGGCCCATCTTGTTGTTACCCGACCCTCGCCTCCCGGGGCCTGCTTGTCCCGATCCGCTCGGCGATCCTGCCGGGCTTCGGGAAATAAAAAACCCCGTGGTCGGGGTCTCTTTCCAGGGCCTGCCGAGAAACTCGGAAGCCCTCAACCGCGCCTCGGAGCAATTAGGCGCAAGAAGTGGTAGCGGGGGCAGGATTTGAACCTGCGACCTTCGGGTTATGAGCCCGACGAGCTGCCAGACTGCTCCACCCCGCAACAACGAGGCGGCATTCTAACGGGGGGTCACGGGCTTTTCAAGGGCGGTACGGGAAAGAGCCAGGGCGAAACCGTTCTAACAGGGATTCACGCGGCCAGATAAGAAATTACCCCTCATTCTGGACAATCGGCTCGCGCGAGGTTATAAAGCACCTCAGCACCTGGCGGTTCGAGAGTCCGGCATTTGAATCTTCGCGAGATCACCCTGCGACCCGTGGCGGCGGCCGAGGAGGCGCGCTTTCAGACGCTGATGCAGGCGCATCACTACCTGGGATCGTTGCCGAAAATCGGCCATACCCTGTGGTATGTGGCCACGAGGCGCGGCCAGTGGCTGGCGCTGGTGAGCTTTTCCGCCCCGGCGTTAAAGTGCGCGGCCCGTGATCGCTGGATCGGCTGGGGCTTTCGCCATCAGTACGACCGTCTGCACCTGATCGCCAATAACAGTCGCTTCCTGATCCTACCCGAGCACCATGACCCGAACCTCGCCTCGCGGATCCTGTCGCTGTGCGAACGCCGCCTGGCGCCCGATTGGCGCGAACGCTTCGGCCACCCGCTGTGGTTGCTAGAGACCTTTGTCGATCCGCGCCATTTCCACGGCACGATCTACCGGGCCGCCAATTGGCGGTATGTGGGCGATACCCGCGGCTATCAAAGGGTCCGCGAGGGCTACAGCGCCACGGCGTCATTCCCGAAGCGGGTCTTCGTGCGTCCCTTGATCCGCCAGGCCCCGGCCCGCCTGTCTTGCCCCGTTCTCGATCCTGCCTACCACCACGGAGCCCCGAAAATGATGCTCAGCGCCGAACACATGCGTTCCCTACCGGCGTTCTTTGCCGATATCCCCGACCCGCGCCGCGCTCAGGGGCGGCGCCACCCCTTGCCGGCCGTGCTGGCCATCGCCGCTGCCGCCGTGTTGTGCGGCGCACGTGGCTACAAGGCGATCGGCGAATGGGCCGAGGACCTGGGCCAAAAGGCCCGTGAGCGCTTTCGCTGCCGCTACCGTAATGGCCGTTATGAGGTGCCGAGCCGCACCCGCATCCGCGATGTGCTCACCCGCGTGGACCCGGCCTGGCTCGACCGGGCCCTGCAAGGCTGGAACGCCCAATTCGCGGCCGCCGACGAGGGCCTGGCCATCGACGGCAAGACGATGTGTAACGCCATCGACGAGGCGGGCCGCCAGACCCACATCCTGGGCGTGGTCGGTCATCAGAGCCGAACCTGCTACACCCAAAAAAAGTCGCCGCTCTGCCCGTAGACGGCAGCGACCAGCTCAAACAGACCAACGAAATCGGGATGTTCATCCCGCTGGTCGAGGGTTTGGATCTCACCGGCAAGACCCTCACCGCCGATGCCTTACTCACCCAGCGCAAACTCGCCCGCCACCTGGTCGAAGAGCAAAGCGCCCACTACCTGTTCACCGTCAAAAACAACCAGCCGACCCTGCTGGCCGATATCCGCCGGTTCTTCCAAGATCGCGGCCGACCCGACTTCCGCGAGCCGCCCACGCTGGTCCACGGGCGCCTGGAATCCCGCTCGATCTGGACCACGACCCGGCTCAACGACTATCTCGACTTTCCCGGCGTCGGACAGGCCTTCGCCATCGAACGTCAGACCATCAAGAAAAAGACCGGCAAGTCCTCCACCGAAGTCATCTACGGTGTCACCAGCCACGCCCCGCAGAGCGCCAGTGCCGCCCGACTCCTGGCGTTCAACCGCCAGCACTGGGGCGTCGAAAGCCACCACTATGTTCTTGACTGGAACTGGGACGAAGACCGCTGCACCCTACGCACCGGCCACGGACCGGAGAACGTCACCCGCCTGCGCCGCTTCGCCATTGGTCTGATCAAGTCCAAAAGCCGCGACAGCGTCGCCGCCACGATCCGAAAACTCGCCCGCAATCTCCGACACGTCTTCGATTATCTGCGTATGACGGATAATTCCATGCCCCGGGCACGGCTTGCTTGCACTCAGGTGGGTTAGAACGGATTTGCCGTGTCTTCATGACGCGTTCTCAGTTCTTCCACTTCTTTATCTGAAAGGCCTGCACAGTGTGTACAGCTTGTTTCTTTCTCCGGATATCTGAGCCCACATCGGTCACATTTCTTGCTAAACCGTATCCTTATCGGTACTTGCATCATCGCTTATTCCTAGCGTTTTGCGCTAAAGACGTAAAAAACAAAGCGTGTGAACGGGGCGAGGCTCGCGGTATCTCGGCGAAAAGCAATTCGAGCCTGAGGCCCGTTATCGCGATCCTCCCCGGTTTTTCCCCGACGGAGGGCCCGCTCACGGATCACCGGGACAGGGACTCGGGGGTAGCCGACGAAGGAAGGCTTCCAACATCGGCGTGAATGCGCGCGATCAGCGCCGGTAGCTCAGCAGCCGGCACCGGTCGGCCTAACAGAAACCCCTGTACCGCCGAGCATCCCCCCGCCTCCAAGAATTCAAGCTGGGCGCGCGTCTCCACGCCTTCCGCGACGACCCGCAGGCCGAGGCTTTGGCCGAGCGCCAGGACCGCGGCGACGATGGCTGCATCTTCCGGGTCGTCGGGCAAGTCGCGCACAAACGCCCGATCGATCTTGATGGCGTGCACTGGGAAGCGCTTGAGATAGGCCAGCGACGAGTAGCCGGTGCCAAAGTCGTCCACCGCGATGGCGATCCCGAGCGCGCGCAGACGTTGCAGGATCTGGTTGCTGAGCGGCGGGTTGCGCATCACCGTGGTTTCCGTGATCTCGCATTCCAGGCGCCCCGGCTCGAGACCGCTGTCTTCCATGGCCCGCCGAAGCTGTTCGGGAAGCGCCGGGTCCTCCAGTTGCACACTCGAGAGATTGACTGAGACCCGCAGCGGACCGTGCCCCGCTTGACTCCAAAGCCGTGTCTGCGCGCAGGCGGTCCGCAACACCCAGGCACCGGCCTCGTGGATCAACCCGGTCTCCTCCATCACCGGGATAAATTCACTCGGCGGGACGAGTCCGCGCTGCGGATGCTCCCAGCGCAGCAGTGCCTCGACCCGGGTCACCTGCCCGGTCGACAGCTCGACCTGGGGCTGATAGTGGAGCACGAGCTGCTCCTGTTCCAAGGCCTTGCGCAGTTCCACCACCAGAAACAGCCGATGGGAGACCCGCTCGCCCATATCCTCCGAATAGAATTGAAAGCGGTTGCGGCCGGCCTCCTTGGCGCGGTACATGGCGGTGTCGGCGTGCCGAACCAAGGTGGAGGGGTCGCCGCCGTCCGCGGGGAACAGGCTGATGCCGATGCTCGCGGTCAGCGAGAATCCCTGGCCTTCGAGCTCTAGCGGCTCTTGCAGCGCCGCGAGCAGCTTGCGCGCCACCTCGGAGACCGCGTCCGGCCCCGACACCTCCTCGATCAGGATCGTGAACTCGTCACCACCCAGGCGCGCGACCGTGTCCTCTTCGCGGATACGATCGCGCAGGCGGGCCGCGAGCTCTCCCAGCAGCCGGTCGCCCGCCTCGTGCCCGAGCGCGTCGTTGACCTGCTTGAAACCGTCCAGATCGACGAACAGCACCGCCATGGCGGAATCGGTACGCTGCGCGCGTGCCACACCATGATGCAGCATCTCCATGAACAGGGCCCGGTTCGGCAGCCCGGTGAGCGCATCGTGGTAGGCCAGAAACCGCAACCGCTCCTGGATCTGTATGCGCTCGGTGATGTCCTTGCCCGTGGCCACGAAATGGGAGATTCGACCCTGCTCGTCTTGCACGGGGCTGATGGTCTGCTCCTCGTAGTAGACGGAGCCGTCCTTCTTGCGGTTGATCAGCACGTCGCTCCAGACCCGGCCGTCGCGCAGGGTCGACCAAAGCTGTGCATACACCGTCCGGTCCTGCAGACCGGACCTGAGGATGCGCGGCGTGGCGCCGGCGGCATCCGCGCGGGTGAAGCCGGTCATGGTCTCGAAGGCCGGATTCACGTACTCGATGACGCCCGCCGAGTCGGTGATCATCACCGCGTCCGCCGCCTGTTCCAGGGCGTTGGCAAGCTTGCGGGTCTGGGCTTCGGCGCGCCTGCGCTCCAGCAGCACCACCGCAATCAGCAGCGCCGGGACCACCAGCACGGTGAGGTATAGCTGCACCGCCTGGATCTGGGTGCGCAGCTCCCCGCCGAGCCAGTGCATGCCCGGGGCCTGGCTCACCGTGGCCCACAGGGCCACCGCGGAGACCAGGATGCCGGCGGCGCACGCGCCGATGACCTCGAAGCGCAGGCTGGCCCAGAGCACGAAGGGCGTCACGATGAACAACATCGGGATCTGCGCGGACTGAAACGCGAGGATCGAGGCAGCGAGCGTGCCGCCGAGCAGCATGGCGATCTCCGCCGCCCGGCGGCGGCTCAGCAGCGCGGCCACCTGCCCGGGCCGCCAGGCCAGGGCAGGTGCCCCCACGATCCACACGCCCACCGCCCCGGAGGCCCACCAAGTCTGCCACTCTGCCCAGTAGGGAGTGCCGTGAAAGGCCTACACCGACAGGGCGCCCAGGGTGGCGGCCGCGGCGCGCGCCACCAGCCCGCCCAGGGTCAGGAACAGG
>CAJICF010000104.1_pt1 | contig 10511 bp, 7 predicted proteins | sample 9199541 | NCBI WGS metagenome assembly CAJICF01 (sample SAMEA7708324, study PRJEB35096) | sediment metagenome | biome: marine neritic benthic zone biome [ENVO:01000025]; feature: sediment [ENVO:00002007]; material: shallow marine sediment [ENVO:03000034] sea grass bed [ENVO_01000059] ... | reverse complement strand
CGGCGGACGCCGTGGTGCTGGCCACCGGTGGCTACAGCAACGTTTATTACCTGTCCACCAACGCCCTGGGCTGCAACGTCACCGCCACCTACCGGGCCTACAAGCGTGGCGCGCTGTTCGCCAATCCCTGCTTCACCCAGATCCACCCCACCTGCATCCCGGTGAGCGGCGAACACCAGTCCAAGCTCACCCTGATGTCCGAATCACTGCGCAACGACGGTCGCATCTGGGTGCCAAAGCAGGCTGGCGACCAGCGCGCCCCAGCGGACATCCCCGAGTCCGAACGGGACTACTACCTGGAACGCAAGTACCCGTCGTTCGGCAACCTGTCGCCCCGCGACATCGCCTCGCGGGCGGCCAAGGAGGTCTGCGACGCGGGGTTTGGCGTGGGGCCAATGGGCAAGGGGGTCTACCTGGATTTCGCCGAGGCCGTGGGCCGGCTGGGGCGGGGAGTGATCGCGCAGCGCTACGGCAATCTGTTCGACATGTACGAGCGCATTACCGGCGAGAACCCGTATCGCCAGCCCATGCGCATCTACCCCGCGGCCCACTACACCATGGGCGGGCTGTGGGTGGATTACAACCTGATGAGCAACCTGCCGGGCCTGTTCGTGATCGGCGAGGCCAATTTCTCCGACCACGGCGCCAACCGCCTCGGTGCCAGCGCCCTGATGCAGGGCCTGGCCGACGGCTACTTCATCCTGCCGCAGACCATCGGCCACTACCTGGCGCGCGAAAGGCCCGGGGCTGCCGACGACCAACACCCGGGGTTCGCCGCCACCGAGCAGCAGGTACACGACGGCATCAAACGCCTGCTCGATATCGGCGGCTCCCGCCCCGTGGAAAGCTTCCACCGCGAACTTGGGCAGCTGATGTGGGACCGCTGCGGCATGGCCCGCAGCCGGGCCGGGCTGGAGGCGGCCCTCAACCGAATCCCCGCCCTGCGCGAGGAGTTCTGGTCGGACGCCCGGGTGTGCGGCACTAACGAGGAACTGAATGCCGCCCTGGAAAGGGCCGGCCGGGTGGCGGACTTCCTGGAATTCGCCGAGGTTATGTGCCTCGATGCCCTGGCCCGTGAGGAGTCCTGCGGAGGCCATTTCCGCGAGGAACACCAGACCGCCGACGGCGAAGCCCTGCGCGACGACGACAACTTCCTGCATGTGGCCGCCTGGGAGTACCGGGGCGTCGACAGCCAACCGACCCGTTCCATCGAACCCCTGGAATTCGAGAACGCCACGCTGGCCCAGCGGAGTTACAAGTGACAAGTGAGAGTCGTTTTTCGTGCGACTTTCCCCTTGCAAGATGTGATCACCACACATGAACTTCACCCTGCACATCTGGCGACAGGATAATGCCGAGGCCAAGGGGCGGATGGCCCGCTACGAGGTCAGTGGCATCCAACCGGACATGTCCTTCCTGGAGATGCTGGATGCCCTCAACCAGCAGTTGATCGAACAAGGCGATTGTCCGGTGGCCTTCGACCACGACTGCCGCGAAGGCATCTGCGGCTCCTGCGCGGTGGTGATCGACGGCATCCCCCACGGCCCGGAGAGGGGGACCACCGCCTGCCAGCTGTATATGCGGCATTTCAAGGACGGCCAGGCGATAATGGTCGAGCCGTGGCGGGCCCAGGCCTTCCCGGTGGTCCGCGACCTGGTGGTCGACCGCGGTTCCCTGGACCGGATCATCCAGGCGGGCGGCTATGTCTCAGTCAACGCTGGTGCCGCGCCCAGCGCGCATGCCGCCACCATCCCCAAGCCGGATGCGGACATGGCCTTCCAGGCGGCCGCCTGCATCGGCTGCGGCGCCTGCGTGGCGGCCTGCCCGAACTCGGCCGCCATGCTGTTCACCGCCGCCAAGGTGGCCCAGTATGCCCTGCTGCCGCAGGGCCAACCGGAGCGTATCCATCGCGCCATCAACATGGTGGAAGCCATGGATCGCGAGGGCTTCGGCAACTGCAGCAACCACTACGAATGCGAGGCGGTGTGCCCGAAGGAGATTCCGGTGCGCTTTATCGCCCAGCTGAACCGGGAATTCAGCCGCGCCGCACTCACCAGCCGCGAGTTCGCGGCCGCCGCCGAGGCGATCGGCTGTGAGGATTAGCATGCGTCCAATCCATCGGGTTGCGACGGTCTGGCTGGCGTTGCAGCTGGTGGCGTGCGCGGGCCTGGGCACCTATGCCGATCCACCACGGGTCAGCCTCACGAGCATCGAAGCCCTGGATATGACTCTTTTCGAGCAGCGCTATCGCCTCGGGCTGCGCATCCAGAACCCCAACGATCACGCCTTGCCGATCCGCGCCATGACCTATGAGGTTGACCTTAACGGCCGCAAATTCGCCCACGGCCTGAGTGCGCAATCCCTGACGGTCCCGGCCTTTGGCGAGGAGGTGGTCGAGGTGGAGGTGGTGAGCAATCTGCTGCGCGTCATCGAGCAGGTGCGCGGCCTGGAATCCGAACAGGCGCCGCAACTGAGCTGGCGCGTGAGCGGCGATCTGCGGCTCAGGGATCGTACCAGCAAGCTGCCATTCGAATACGCCGGCGCGCTGCAACTGGCGCCGCGTTAACCGGCCACGCCGCGCCGCGCGGCCTTACGTGCGCGCACGAACTCGCCGGCCCGCTCAGCCGCTAGCGGCGGCGAGAACAGATACCCCTGACCCAGCTCGCAGTCCATGGCGCGCAGCAGCTCGCGTTGATCGTCGGTCTCAATGCCCTCGGCGATCATCTGCATGTCCAGGTTGCGGGCCAGGTCGCGTGCGGCGCGCACGATGTGCTGGTCACGACGATACTTGCACATCGAATCGACGAAGCTGCGGTCCACCTTGAGGCAGGTGAAAGGAAACTTGCGCAGGGTGGTCAGCGACGAATAGCCCGTACCGAAATCGTCCAGGCTGAGGCCGACGCCCAGTTCCCGCAGCCGTGCCAGGGCCTTAGCGACCCGATCGGCCGAATGGTCGATGATCACGCTCTCGGTGATCTCCAGGTTCAGGTAGTGCGGAGCCAGGCGGTTACGCGCCAACAGCTCCTCGACCAGCCCCGGCACATCCGCCTGATCGAACTGGCTGCCGGACAGATTGACATGGACCTGGAAGGGAGCCTCGTCGGTACGACCGGCGAGCCACTCCGCAGCCTGGGCGCAGGCCTCGGCCAACACCCATTCGCCCACCGGAATCATCATGCCGGTTTCTTCCGCGACCGGGATGAACTCGTTCGGCGGAATCAGTCCGCGGCGCGGATGTTGCCAGCGCAGCAGCGCCTCAACCCCGCGACATGCACCGTCCTCGAGCACCACGATGGGCTGGTAGTGCAGCAGTAATTCGCTGTTCTCGAGGGCCTTTTGCAGGTCTGTCTCCAGGTGCAGCCGGGCGGCCGCCTGCTGGTGCATGCCCTGATCGAATACCGCATAACGGCCTGGCGCGGCGGCCTTGGCGCGGTACATGGCGATGTCGGCATCCCGCAACAGGTCCTCGACGACTGAATTGTCGCGTTCGTTGATCGTAATACCGATGCTGACCGTGGTATAGACCTCTTGCCCGTCGAGCACGAACGGCGCCCGCAGGCGCTCGCAGATGCGCTGCGCCAGGCGCACCGCGTTCTCGGCCGTGCCGATGGTCTCGAGCAGCACCGCGAACTCGTCACCGCCCATGCGCGCCACCGTATCCTGGGGACGCACCTCCTCTCCAACCCGCTCGGCGGCGGCGGTCAGCAGGCGGTCCCCGATCGCATGGCCGAGGCTGTCGTTGATGACCTTGAAGCGGTCCAGGTCCATAAACAGCACCGCGAACGGCGCCGGATTGCGCTGTTGGCGCAGCAACGCCTGCTGCACGCGGTCCAGAAACAGGCGGCGGTTGCCGAGGCCGGTGAGGTCATCGTGGAAGGCGCTGTAGACCAGCCGGTCCTCGACCCGACGCTGATCGGTCACATCGATGTTGGTGCCGCGCCGGCCGAGGTAGCGGCCGCGCTGGTCGGTAACGGCACGGCAGAAGTGCCGCATCCAGCGTTCCTCTCCGCCGCGGGTGACGATGCGGAAGTCCATGCCGCCGGCATTGTCCGCCGCCTCGCGACTCGCAAGGTGCTCCCTCCAGGCGGGCCGATCCGCCTCATGCACCATGTCTACCAACAGATCCGGCTGGGCCAGCAGTTCGTCCTGGCTGTAACCGGTGACCCGCTCGCAGGACGGCGAGATATAGCGCAGCTGGCCGTCGGTCCCGATCCAGAAGGCCACGTGAAACGAGAATTCGGTAACCGTGCGGAACAGCTGCTCGCGGGCCCGCAACTCCTCCGTATAGCGGCCGATCTCGCTGGTCATGGCGTTGGCGGCCCGGATGATCTCGGTGGTCTCAACCAGACCGTCGCCGATGGATTCCGGGATCGCGCAGCGCTCGGCGCCGCCGCGACAATCCTTGAGCCGCTCGACGATGCCCGCCACGGGTGCGGACAGAAAGCGCTCGATGGCGACACCCAAAATGACAAACAGCACTATGAACGACAGCGCCATGATAAGGGCCTGCAGGAGGACGCTTTCGAGCACCGCGCGTCTGAGGAGTTCGGCCGGAATGGCGTAGTACATCTGCCAGCCCGCGGGCGCCTCCAGACTCTGCCTGTACGCGATGAAGCTCCGGCCGTGGCGGACGAACCGGATCACGCCTTGCTCGTCGGCGGACTTCACTTGTTCCAGCTCCAGCCCCAGATTGTGGCGCGCCGCCACCAGCGCCGGATCCGGGTGGTAGGTAACGTTACCCTCGCGGGACAGGATGAACAGCTGCCCGCCGGGCAGCACTTCGCCGCGCGCCACGTGGTCGATGACCGGCACGATGCCGCGCAGGTCCCGTTCCAGCACCAGCAGCGAAGCGTCCGCGGTCTTAAACAACAGACTGACCACCGAGCGACGGCTGAACAGTGATTGATGCACCCGTGAGATCGCCCGACCTTCGCTGATTACCGACAGATGCGACAGATCCAGGCCGAGAAAATGCCGAAGCCCGGCCGGCGCGTGCTTGAGCCGGCCGTCGGGGGCCAATACGTATACCAGGTCCTCGCGCCCGGCGGTGACCGCATGCTCCTGAACATGGCGTTGAACCCATGCCAGATCGTCACCCCGGCGACCATCCAAGGCGCGCCGGATAAGCTCCACGTCCTGGCGCACGAACGCTTCGATCAGCGAAGCGGCGATGTTCAGTTGGCTGGCCATGGCGCGGCCATACTCGCGCTGCTTGCGATCCAGATCAGTGCCGGTGAGCAGCGCCGTCGAGGCCACGAAGGCGATGCCGCCCACGACCGCCAACACCCACCAGATCTTGCGCCGCAAGGGCACCAGACGGCTCATTACAGGCTCCCGACGGTAACAAAGCTGCCGTCGCGCACTTGGATCTCGTACAACGGTCGGTCCACGTCGCCGAACGCATCAAAGCTGACCGTCCCCAGCAAGGTCTCGAAGCGGCCGATCAGCAGGGCCTGTTTGAGCGCCGCAACGCTCGGTTCGGGGCTCCGGCGCAGGGCTTCGGCCAGGATCATGACCGCCTCGTAGGCGCGCGAGGACCGCGCGTTGGCGGGCCGATTGAGCCGCTCCTGCATGATGCGCGAAAAACGCCGAAAGGCGGGACGCTGGTTCTGCGGATCGATAAAGGTCAACAGCGACATGCCTTCCACCGCGGCGCCGCCGTAGCGCATCAAGTCCGGCGTCTGCGCCCAGAGCGAGGCAATCAACGGCCCTTCATAACCGGCGTCGCGCAGCTTCTGAGCAGCGATTCCGGTCATGCTGACCTCGGCCAGCGAGACGATCGCGTCCGGCCCCGGCAGCAGCAATTCGGCGACTATCGTGTCCCAATCCAGCGCCAGCCGGGGATCAAAGCGGACCTCGCGCAGATCGGCATCGCTGTGTCGGCGAGTCTGCCCGACGTAATCGACCACGAAACTGGGATTGGTCATATCCATCAGGACCGACACCCTGTGCGCGCCCTTGTCGCGCAGGAGCCGCGCCATGCCGCGACCGTAATGGCTATTGTCGACCGCGGTGCGAAAGAACAGGTCGTCCTGGGCGGTAAGCCGGGTGGTGGCCGTGTAGGGAGTGAACAGCAACACGCCCCGGGGCATGAGATAGTCGTGGGCGTAGACGGTATTCTGCGAGGCCACGTGGCCGATGATGATCCGAACACCCGCCTCGACCAGTTCCCGGTCGGCCTGCAAGACCCCTTCGCGGGTGTTGCGGTCGTCGCGCACCAGCAACTCCAGCGGCCGGCCATGCACGCCGCCGCCGGCGTTGACCTCCTGGACCGCCAGCATGGCGCCTTCGCGGATGTACTCTCCGGCAGTGCCGCCGTGACCGGTCAGGTTGATGGACAATCCGATCCGGACCGGCTCGGGTTGCGCCGGCTGCTGGAGCAGCGCATACAACAACCCCAAGACGGCAACGAGCGCCACCAGCAAGGCCGGCCATCGGGCGAGCTTCATGCCTGATATCCTTGTGTCCTCTCCGGGACGCCGCGCCGCTCCGGGGCGCTTCGGATAAGGCCCGGAATACGATCCCATACCCTGAGCCCGAACGCCCTATCGACCGCCAATGAGCGCCAATGGCGCGGCCGCGGCACACCGCCGTCTCAACAGTGTAGCAGGCTCGCAGACTGCGTAGCACGCTCGCCGGGGCCGACAAGCGCGCTGCCCGAGTGCCGGCTTAGGCCTCGAGCGTGATGACCCGGATCAGGTCGGTGCCGCCGGCTTCCTGGTGGTAACCGGCGGTCGCCAGAACGATATCGCCGGCCCGCACATAACCCAGCTCGCGGGCCGAGTCGATTGCAAACTTGAGCTTGACCTCGTCACTACGGCTACCCTCACTCCGGTAGTAAAAGGGAATCACGCCCCAGTTCATGCACAGCTTGCGCATCACGCCGCGGGCGGTGGTGACAGCAAGGATCGGGCACTCCGGCCGGTGCTTGGAAATCAGACGCGCGGTGAAACCGGTGGTTGTCAGACAGATGATCGCCGCGGCGTTGAGCTGGTCGGCCATGTTGACTACCGCCTGGCCCACCGCCTCGGTCACCCGGTTGGTCGGATTCGGCTGGATCTTCTGCAGATAGCCGTATTCCCGTAGCGAGGCCTCGGTACGCAGGGCGAGGTTGACCATGGTCTGCACGGCCTGCACCGGGTACTTGCCGGCGGCGGTCTCGCCGGAGAGCATGATCGCGGAGCTGCCGTCCAGGATGGCATTGGCCACATCGCTGGCCTCGGCCCGGGTCGGCTTGGGATTGTACTCCATGGAGGCCAGCATCTGGGTGGCGGTGATCACCGGCTTGCCTCGCGACACCGTCCCGCGAATGATGCGCTTCTGGGTGGCGGGTACGTCGGCCAGGGGCAGTTCCACCCCCAGGTCACCCCGCGCCACCATCACGCCGTCGGCGGCGGCGACGATCTCCTCCAGGTTCTTGACCCCGGCCTTGTTCTCGATCTTGGCAATGATCGGGATCGGCGGGCCCTTTTCCAGCAGGATCTCGCGCATGCGGGCGATATCCTCGGCGCTCTGCACAAACGAGGCAGCGATGTAATCCACGTCGTTGTCGGTGGCAAAGTCCATTTCTCGGATCACGTCCTCGCGGTGCTCGGGACTGACCGCGCTGCTCGACAATTCGGTCTCCGGCAGGTTGACGCTCTTGTTCTCGCCCAGGCGCCCACCGTGGATCACCCGGCAATTGATGGAAGCGGCGGTCACCGAGTGGACCTCCAATTCGATGGCGCCGTCATCCAGCAGGATGGGGGTCCCGGCGCTCACCTCCGCGGGCAGGTTCCGGTAGGTGATGGAGACACCGGAGGAATCACCGATCTTGCCGTCGGTCCGCAACGTGAACACTTCGCCCGGAGCAAGATCCACCGCGCCGCCGTCCAGCTTTTCGGTGCGAATCTCGATACCGCGGGTGTCGATCATGATGCCCACGTTGCGACCCACAGCCTCGCCCGCCTCGCGAATACGCGCGACCCGCTCATGCTGCTCCGGCGAGGTGCCAAAGGACAGGTTGAGGCGGGCCACGTTCATCCCTGCCAGTAGCATCGCCTTCAATGTCTCCACGTCATCGCAGGCAGGGCCAATGGTGGCGATGATCTTGGTCTTGCGCAGTTCGGGCTTGGCAGACATGGGGAGGGGCTCCGGGGCAGGGCGAAGGTAAGGGAACGGGATTATACGGGAAAACCCTTAGCCTGCGTTGCTAAACACAGTGGCCTCCCAGCGACTTGGCCAGGAGCCACCCCCGAAAGACCGGCATAACGAACGAGGCCGGCCGGGGATCGCCCCCCGGCCGGCCTCGATGCGGCGCCTGAAAATAGGCCTACTTGCCGTTCTCGATCAACATCAGCTCGATGCGGCGATTCTTGGTCTGGCCCTCCTCGGTATCGTTGGTCGCCACCGGACGATAGTAAGAGAAGGAGCGGGACTCGAAGCGCTCCTGCGCGATCCCCTGCTTGGCCATGTAATGGATGACGTTGATGGACCGCATCGCACCCAGCTCCCAGTTGCTGGGGAACTTGTGGATCAGGCCCGGACCAATGGGATCGTTGTCGGTATGGCCCTCGACGATGATGTCCACCCCCTCGCGATCCACAAGCGTTTCAGCGACCTTGGCGAGCACCGACTTGCCGTTCTCGGAGAGCACCGCCACTCCGGACGGATAGAGCACCGTGGCCGCCACCGTGACCTTGACGCCCTCGGGAGTCTGCTCGACCGTCACGCCTTCCTCGCCGGCCATCTTGTCCTTCAGCTCGTCATAGGTATCGTGGCTGCTGGGACGGTACTTGAGGTCGAACACCACATCGTTCACGCCGGAACCAAAGTAGCTGACGGTGTTGTGACGGCGCACCCATTCGCCTTCGCGATTGCTGCTGTACTCCACCGGCTCCAGGTTGTCCGGGAACACCCACGAATAAGCCACCTTGCTGAAGGCGTCCGGGTGGTTCCATAGGCCGTAATGGCCATCGGGGGTCTTGGTGCCGGAAGGCCAGTTGTTGAACGCGTACTCGCCGTCGGCGTTGACCTGTAGGGCACCACCCTCCTCCAGCGAGACCCGCTCCAGGCTGGCGAAACTGCCGTCGGGCAGCTTGAGCAGGCTGAAGCCCGGCTTCGAGGTGGTGTCCCAGGACATCTCGTTGGGATAGACGTAGAGAAACTCCTTGAGGTAGTCCTCCGGCTGGTAGCCCTCCTTGCTGCTGAACCACATGTTGTAGGTGGCATAGTTGGTCCGGCTGGTGGTGTAGACCACGGCGTGCCGGCCGTCTTTCTCCACAAAATAGATTTGCTCGGAAACCACACCCGCGGCCTGCGCGGCCAAGGCGAACGCCCACAGACAAACGCCCGCTAGCAAGGTATTGAAATGACGCACGATAATTCCTCCCTCTTGGTATTGACTCCGGCGGCCAGACATTTTTGTTCCGCGGAGTAGTTGAAGAGTAGATGAATCGCGGAGGGGGAACAAGCCAACGCGCCACCCAATGGGCGAAGGCCCAGCCGGATTATCCGGCGCGGCGCGCCGAGGCATCGGAGTCAGTCGCTCGAATCGCCCAGATACTCGACGATCAGGCCCACCGGCAACTCGGCCCGGGCGATACGAACCGCCCGGTGCCCGGTCCGGCCCATCATATAATCGACGAACACCAGCCCCGGCAGGATCTTCTCGGCCCTGGCCATGGACGCCCTGACGGCCTGGTACTCAGCCAACGGCAGCGCGGACAATTCGGCCAGCTTTGCGCTCACCGCATCCCGCCGCAACACCTCGCCCTCTAACTCCTGTTTCGCGACCCCGGTGACGAAACTGCCGAGCGTGCTGGCGGCCAGCGCGGTATATTCGCGGGTGGCGGCCGGTGGTTCGGGGACACTGGCTTCCAGGTGTTCGCGGTAGGCGCCGCTGGCCTGGGAGAAACCCGCACCATTGCCGAAAAACCGTTCGTAGGCGAGCACATAACCACTATTCACGCGCTGCGCCTGGATGCCCGAGCCGTCTATGCGCCAGGCGATCTGGGAACTGTTGCTGCCGAGTTCCGTGACCAGATATCCGGCCAGTCCCCGGGTCGCGGCCAGGTAACCGACCTCGCCTTCACGCCGGCCGTCGGCGATCTCGATCGTTATGCCACGCGCCCGGGCAAGCACCAGCAGGGCATCGTGGTTGACCGCGCTCTTGACGGCACTGGTGCCGATGGCCAGCAATTTGGAGGCCCCCAGCTCTTGGCAACGATCCGCGAACTCCGCCAGCACCCGGATCACCTGCGCCAGTTTCTCCGCACCGATCACCCCGCCGTGGTCCCCCAACTCACGCCCCAGCCCGACCTCGACCTTGCATACGGTGCGGGCCACCACCCGCCCGTCCTCGCGCCAGCCGTGCACCAGCTTGAAATTCTTGCTGCCCAAATCGATGGCACAGACGGATTCCCGCCCGGCCGAGCCGATCGTTTTGGCTGGCCGGTTCATCCAGCCTGAATTCCGAGTCGGGGGATCATTGGCGGAATCTAACCCACGAAAATGACGGACGATTTACGTCG
>CAJICF010000687.1_pt1 | contig 10604 bp, 6 predicted proteins | sample 9199541 | NCBI WGS metagenome assembly CAJICF01 (sample SAMEA7708324, study PRJEB35096) | sediment metagenome | biome: marine neritic benthic zone biome [ENVO:01000025]; feature: sediment [ENVO:00002007]; material: shallow marine sediment [ENVO:03000034] sea grass bed [ENVO_01000059] ... | reverse complement strand
GGATCGGCATCCCCGCCGAGCACATTCCCCGCATCACCGAGCGTTTCTACCGGGTGGACGTGGGCCGGTCCCGGGAACAGGGCGGCACCGGCCTGGGTTTGGCAATCGTCAAGCACGCCTTGCAGAACCACGGTGCCCACCTGGACATCCACAGCGTGCCAGGTGAGGGCAGCACCTTCCGCTGCGATTTTCCCGCGGCCCGGTTGATCGAACGCAACGAACTCCCCGTGCCGGAAGCGGTTACACTGAACTGATTCGCCGGGCCTTAGGGCTCGCCACACGCTGGGGTCTGCCGGAGTGGGGTGCGGCGGAACTCCGCGACAATTCCATGCTGAATCGCCAACCCGAGCGAGTTGTCACGTTGCCGCCACGCATCAGTTACCCAATATTCATGTGCCACACATTTTGTTGCAAGAGCTCCACCGTATGATGTGTTGCTGATGAATACGGGGCAAAAATACCTCTGACATCAAATAAATCCAACGCAAGAGGAGCTTTCATCATGAAGCTTAAGCTTTTATCCCTGGGGGTGGCCGCGGCATTGGCGGCGCCGATTACCGCCCAGGCAATGGACGCTGACAACGGGCACAACCTAGAGATCTATGGCCGGTTCAACGTCGAGTTGGCAAACATCAGTTCCGATTTCGACAACAACGGGCCGGACAACGAGCCGAGATTTCTCACCGACCGCGACATGGGCCGCTGGGGCATCAAGGCCAGCGAGAAGCTGGGCAATGGCATGACCGCCTATGGCCGTTTCGAGTGGCAGGAATTGACCGACGAAGACGAACCCGAAAAGGACCGAGCCCAGTATGTTGGTCTCAAGGGAGCCTGGGGTAAGTTCCAGGCCGGTCACCAGGACGCACCCTACAAGCTGACCGCCAAGTGGGATCCCTTGGGTGACACCACCCTGGAGGCCGAGAATGGTGGAGGCATGTCCCGCGGTGCCTTCGGCAACTCGGGCCGCATCGAAAACAGCGTCTTGTACGGTACGCCCGACATCAATGGTTTCTCGCTTTTGGCGTTGTATGTGCCAGAGAACGAGGACGAGCAAGGGGGCGGTGATGACGATCTGGGTGGTGCTTTGTCGATTGGTGCTATGTACGAGGCCGGCCCGTTCGAAGTGGGTGTAGCCTACAGCGATTCCGGCAGCGACGGCATCGAGTACGCCGACGACCACGACCGTATTAAGCTGGGCGCCAAGTACACCTTCGGCAATCACACCATCGCCGCGACCTACGAGCAGGTGGACGGCATCTCGACTGAGGGCGCAAGCAGCGCACTGGGCGGCGACTTCAGTAGCTCCAGCCCGGTCATCAAGAGCGGTGCCTATGAGGACATTTATGCGGACGAGGCGGACTTCATGTGGCTCGCCTACATGTACAAGATGGGCAACACCACCCTGGTAGCCACCTGGGGCATGGAAGAATATGAAGACGCAGCGTCTGATTTCGGTAGCGTAGCCGTGTCGAGCAGCGACATAGAATCGGACGTCTACACTCTGGCGCTGATCCACAAATTCTCCAAGACCACCCGGATCTACGGCGGCTGGAAGCGCTGGGACGTGGACAGAGATGACTTGTTTGATACTAACGGTACCAATCTCGATGTCGCCGGTGAAGATGAGGATGTTGACCTGTTTACCATCGGTCTGCGCAAGGATTTCAAGATCTAGAACAAGAACGATCTCCCTTAGTAAAGCGTTTGACGGGGCCTTCGGGCCCCGTTTTTTTCGTCCGCGTCGCGGAGAAGGGTCAGGTTCTTGATCCCGTGTTCGACCCGCCAGGCGGGCAGCCGGGGGCCGTCGCAGGCTGTATAGTGAGATCGCGAGGTGACCGTTCTAAGAGCCAGTCCCAGGATTTAACGATGACGCGGCGTGACATCGAGATTCTTGGTATGCCCTATGTGCCGGGCAGGACGCGGGGAATCCTGCGACCGGTAAGCGCCTCGGCCACGGATGACAGCATCGTGGTACTCGCCGAATCAGATGTCGAAAAACTCACCGGTGCGCGGTCGGGCCTGGTGGTGGTCGATGGCGCGCCGTTTTCCCATGCCATGATCCGCCTGATGGGGATGGGTGTGCCGACCGTGATCGTCAGCGCGCAACAGGCATCCATGCTTGAAACAGGGCGGGAGGTTTTTCTCGACGGCGCCACGGGTCGCATCAGCACGGAAGGCGATTCGTTGGCGAGTGCATTGGCGACGCCTAGGTCGGATAGGGTAGTCACCGCCGATGGTGTGCGGGTGTTTCTCCTTGCCAGCGTGCGTGGCCATCATACGGCGCAGCAGGCACGTCTGTGCGGCGCTGAGGCCATTGGTCTGGTGCGTTCGGAGTTCCTCGCCCCTACGGATGGCCAACAGCCTGATGCGGAGTTCTATCTCGGCGCCTTCGCTGACCTGTGTCGCGCTGCCGCCCCGCTGGCGGTCACCGTTCGCCTTTTGGACGTGGCGGCCGACAAGCTTCCCGACTGGTCGCAGTCGACCCGCCAGGTCGGTGGACCCCTGGGTATGCAGGGCGTTCGGTTGTTTGGTGACCCATCCATGCGCGCCATCCCTCTGGCACAACTGGAAGCTGTTCGGGTTCTAAGCGAACAGTTCTCGCTGCGTGTGTTGCTTCCCTATCTGGTCCGATACGAGGAGCTGGCCTTTTGGACGGACCGGTGTCGTCGATATCTGCCGAACTCCGTGCCGATCGGCGCCATGGCCGAAACCCCGGCGGCCGCACTGGATCTCGGCAACTGGTTCGACAACGCAGATTTCGTCGCCCTAGGCTGCAACGATCTGATGCAGTGTCTGTTCGCCGCTGATCGTGGCCGCTCGGAATTGCGCAACTATCTCGATCCCTATGCGCCGCCTCTGTATCGGTTTCTGCGTCAGGTGGCGATTGCCTCTGAACAGCACCTGCAGGAGCTCCAACTCTGCGGGGTACTGGCGCAGTTGCCGGGAGTGCTGCCGATCCTGTTGGGATTGGGTTATCGGGTGTTTTCCGTCGAGGCGACGCTGATTCCACATCTGCAGCGCGCGATCCAAGACACCAGCATCGCTGATGCCGAGGAACTGGCGGAGCAAGTATGTGACGCGACGTGGTCGCGCGAGGTACGGGAGATCCTGGGCATTGCCGCCGACGTGGAACCGCCATTTCGGGTGCCCGAGGTCGATTGGCCGGGCTAAGGCTTTAATTGACCGCTGAGCAGCCTCGATCAGCCCACGTCAAACCTTGCCAGCTTCATCGAAAACTGGCCGTGGCCGTGGGTCATGCTGCGCAGGTCGGTGATGTAGCCCAGCAGTCGGTCGAGCGCGCAGTGGCAGTTGATGACCACCGTGCCACTGTGCTTCTCGGTCTGGTGGATCACCGCGTGACGGGCCTGTAGATCGCCGAGCACGGCGCCCATGTCCTCGGCTGGCACGCTCACCACGGTCTCCATGATCGGCCGCAGCACCAGGCCTCCCGCGCGCTGTATGGCCTTGCGCGTTGCCTCGCTCACCGCCTGATGCAGAGCCTGTGGCAGCGAGGCCTGGCCGAACAGCTCGATTTCGTCGATGTATATCTCCAGATCGGTGAGCTGCGCTTGCTCTACAGGTCCGGAGAATGTTGCGGCCTCGGCGCCGGCCCGGGCGGCGTCGCGCTGCGCGTCCGTAAGGCTGGCGGCGTCGGGCAGCACATCTGGTTCAACGGTGATAGCGACCCCGGAACCGCGTACGCTCGGTATCACGCTGACGGCGGCGCGGGCCTGCATGGCGAGCGGCTTGGCATCCTGCATGACGGTGCGATCATACATGTACTCGGCAGCGGCCCTGGAGGCAATGGTTTCGCGGAGTACCACGTCGGGCCTGCCGGTCCTGACGGGCACATGGAATTCGCGTTCTAGCCGTTCGAAGATGATCTGTAGATGCAGTTCGCCCATACCCCGCAGCACCCGCTGGCCGGTGTCCTCGTCCTCCACCAGGCACAGGGTGGGGTCCTCCTGCTGGAGCTTGTCCAACGCCTCCAGCAGCTTTTCTTCTTCGTCAGTGGAACAGGGTTCGACCGCGAGCCCGAGTACCGGTTCGCGGGTATCGATACGCTCCAGAAATAGGGGATGTTGTGGGTCGCACAGCGTATCGCCCGTGGTTGCATGTCTCAGCCCGGCCAACAGCACGATCTGACCGGCATGGGCCACATCGATGCGCCGTTTTCTGTCCGCATCCACGTCGAACAGGCGCGCCACACGCTCCTGCTCCAGGTCTCCCCCGTGACCGGGTATCGCCACCGGATCCCCGGCCTTGAGTGTGCCGCGGTACAGGCGCGCGAACACATGGCGGCGCCCCTCCCACATCTGCACCTTGAAGGCCAGCGCCGCCAACGGCCCGGCGGCATCCATGCTCACCGTCTCCGGTTGTCCGTCGAGCTGTCGGGCAACACTGGCGGGTCGTTCAGTTGGCGCGGGTAACAGACGCACCACACCATCCAGCAGCGGCTGCACGCCCACATTGTGTAGCGCGCTGCCGGCAAAACAGGGTTGGGCTTTGCCTGTGAGGGTGGCCTTGCGCAGCGCCTGCCAGACCGCGTCACGATCGGGTTCCTCTCCGGCCAGTACCTGATCCACGAGTGCATCATCAACTTCCGCGGCGGCCAATAACAAGGCCTCGCGCTGCGCCGCGCAACTGGCCCACACCAACTCGTCACAGGGTCCGGACTGAACGGCCGCGCCTTGCTCGCCACCGAAATGCAGGACGGTCTTGTCAATCAGATGCACCACCGCCTGCTGACCGGGCAGGGGCACGGTCACCGGTATGGGCTCACCGTCCAGGCGTGATCCGATGGTGTCCAGTACGTACTGGTAATCGGCGCCGGGACGGTCCAGTTTGTTGACGAAGAACAGTGTCGGCACCAGGAACTTGTTACGTTGGTTCCACACCGTCTCGGTCTGTGCCTCCACGCCGCGTACGCCGTCGAGCACCATGATGCAGCCGTCGAGCACGCGCATGGAACGTTCCACCTCGATGGTGAAGTCCACGTGGCCCGGGGTGTCCACGATCTGCAGCAGGTGATCGTGCCAGGTCGCCTGGGTGACCGCCGCGGTGATGGTGATACCGTGCGCGCGCTCCTCGTCCATGTAGTCCATGTGTGCCGCACCGTTATGCACCTCACCGATTTTGTGCGAGGCGCCGGCGTAGAACAGCACCCGCTCGGTCAGCGTGGTTTTGCCCGCGTCTACATGGGCCACGATGCCGATGTTGCGGACGGTGGACAGGTCGGTGGGCTTGGACATGGAACGGTTCACAGTGCTTAAGGCGGGTTCGCTTCCTAACATAGACGCTCGCCTCCGCGTTTGCCACCGACGCGGCCATTATCCGCGCCTCTCAGCGACTGCGTGTATCCCGGGTCTCGTTTGGGGCCCCGTGTGCCTGGCTTCGTCGGGCCTACCCTTATAACTCGGGCGATGGTGACAGCGCTGTGGCATCGCCATTCCGTGCCACCACCTCTGTGTAGAGATCGGCCATCACCTTGGCCAAGGCCGCCGCGCTCCAGCTGCGTGCGTGCTCGAGTGCCCGTTCGGATAGACGCCGGCGGAGCGCATCATCGTCCAGCAGCTCGACGACCTTGTCGGCGAAGTCGTCGACGTCCTCCTGGGCTATGAGCGCGCCGTGACCGTGTGCAAGGATTTCCTGTGTTCCCATGACCGCCGTGGAGACTACCGGCGTGCCTTGGGCCATGGCTTCCAGAGGTACCAGTCCCTGAGTCTCGGTGCGTGAGGCGAACACGAACACATCGGCCGCCGCATAGCAGTCGTTGAGCTCCCGAGGATTACGGATATATCCGAGAAATAGCACGTTACGAGCCAGCCCGAGGGACTCTGTCAGCTTGTGCAAATGCCGCTCTGCAGGTCCTTCGCCCGTCACGATAAGCAAGCTGTCCGGGATCTGCTCCTGAATCTCGCACATGACCTGAAACAGGAAGTCGATGTTCTTTTCGTAGCACAGCCGCCCGACGTAAAGCAGCATGGGCCGTGTGGAGTCGAGGCCATAACGTTTGAGAAATACCTCGCGGTCGCCTGGCTCGAAACGTACTGGCTCGATGCCGGTGGGGATCACAACCGTGGGGGTACGAACACCATAGCGTTCCAGTACCTCCCGGAACACCCGAGTCGGCACGATCACCGTGTCCACGGCGTTGCATTGCCAGCGTGTCAGGCTGCGCGCCAGCAGGCGCAGCACAGAGTCCGGTGCCAGTGGGATGTAATGCCCTAGGTACTGTTCGAAATAGGTGTGGTAGGTCGCCACGGCCGGGATGCCGAGCCTCCGGGCAAGTGGAATGCCCGCCTGATGGGCCGCGAACGGCGTATGAATGTGAACGAGATCGAAGTCACGGTCCCGCAAGGTTGGGGTCAACAGCTCGATTTCGCGCGGGAGCATTATCCGGTCTTCGGGATCGAAAGGGACCCGCCAGGATCGGATGCGATGGATCCAGTCGTGGCCATGTGCTGGTCCCTCGCGCGGATATTCCGGGGCGATCAGAGTTATTTCGTGCCCGGCTTGCTGTAGCTCATGCACCAGCGTTCTTATGGAGGTGGCTACGCCATTTACCCGAGGGAAATAAACATCTGATATAAGTAGAACGCGCATCTGTGTACGTCCCTTATTGTTCTAGAGTAGGCGTAGACTATTTGATGATCGTGAAATGTGAATGACAGAAAAACACAACATATAAGAAATATGCGATTACAGTATGTTCATCGATGCATGTCGTCAAACAATCACATTGAAGTCATGATGAATTAACCAGGAGGCGTTAGAAAGCGCTTGGGTAAAGCGTGATGGATGTGACAATAATGACAAGACTTTCCTACCGCACGATATGGATATCAGATGTCCACCTCGGCGCCAGGGATGCCAAGGTCGAGTTCCTTCTCGACTTTCTCAATCACGTCGACACCGAGTATCTCTATCTAGTTGGAGACATCTTCGATATCTGGAAGTTGAAATCAGGTTGGCACTGGTCCGATATCAACAATCGGATCGTCCGCCGGGTCATGCAGATGGCGCGTAGCAGCACGCGTGTGACCTACATACCAGGAAATCACGATGAATTGTTTCGCCAATACACCGGCAGTGAGTTCGATGGTATTCGCATCGAGGACGACGCGATTCATCGGCTGAAAGACGGTCGACGCGTGTTGGTTCTACACGGGGATGAGTTCGACGCCATCATTAAGTACAACAAATGGCTGGCACATCTCGGCAGTGGTGCTTACGAGCTGTTGCTCAGGTTGAATCACTGGTTCACCTACATTCATCACCGCAAACTCGGGTTCCGATACTGGTCGCTGTCCGCGTACCTCAAACACAAGGTAAAGAATGCGATGAAGTACATCGCCAAGTTCGAGGAGATCGTTGCCGCGGAGGCATTGCGGCGTGGCGTCGACGGAATGATATGTGGCCACATCCACCACGCGACCATAGACGATCGACACCGTGAGGTCCTGTACGCCAACACTGGCGATTGGGTCGAGAGTTGTACTGCCCTGGTCGAGAACCAAGCCGGTGAATTAAGCATCCTGCGCTGGGCTGAAGAGAGCGCCTTTCTTATCGATTCCCTGGAGAGCTATGAAGATCGCGATCGTAACCGAGGCGTGGCACCCGCAAATTAACGGCGTCGTCACTACCCTGACTCGCACCATCGAGTACCTAGAATTGTGCGGACACAGGGTCTGTGTAGTTGCGCCTAACGCGTTTCGCTCACTGCCCTGTCCGAGTTATCCGGAAATCCCGCTGGTGGTGGCGCCGAAACGTCGAATCGTGCGGCTGCTCGACGGCTTTGCGCCGGACGCCTTACATATCACCACCGAAGGTCCGTTGGGTTTGGCAGGGCGGGGCTGGTGCCTCAAACGGGGACTGCCGTTCACCACATCTTTCCATACTCGATTCCCCGAGTACTTGCGCCTACGCTTGCCGGTGCCGCTGTCTCTTGGGTACGCCTATCTGCGTTGGTTTCACGGTGCCGCCGAGCGCACCATGGTGCCAACACAGTCCATGAAGCTCGATCTGGAGGGCCGCGGATTCAAGAACCTGGTCTGCTGGTCGCGGGGCGTGGATACGGAGCTGTTTCAGCCGCGCACGAGCAGGTTGCTGCGTAACGCCGAGCGGCCGATCCTGCTCTATGTGGGGCGGGTGGCCGTGGAGAAGAATATCGAGGCCTTTCTGGACCTGGATGTTCCCGGTACCAAGGTGGTGATAGGTGATGGCCCGGCGCGATTGGAACTGGAAGAGACCTATCCCGAGGCCCGTTTTCTGGGATACAAACGCGGCCTAGACCTCGCCGAGCACGTCGCCGCGGCCAATGTTTTTGTATTCCCCAGCCGTACCGACACCTTTGGCCTGGTGCTGCTGGAAGCCATGGCCTGTGGCGTACCCGCCGCCGCCTACCCGGTGACCGGTCCGGTGGATGTGATCGAAAACGGCATCAACGGCTACGTGGATGAGGATCTGGCGACCGCCGTGCGCAAGGCACTTACATTGGACGGTAGCGGTGCGCGTCGTCACGCTCTGGAAAATTCCTGGCAGGCGGTCAGCCAGGACTTCTTCAGCTACTTGGCGCCGTTTGGCGAATCCGCGACTGTTGCCCAAACCATGGCGGTGGAGGGCTAAATACGCAACTCGGGTGTTGATTGCGTGTCGGGATGCACGGTAGGAGAGGGCCTCTTGCCCGCGATCCGGTGCTGGAAAATACGGTCGTGGGCAAAAGGCCTGCTCCTACACACTAACGAACCCCGTTTGCGGGCGGGACAATAAGGCCCTTACTCCAGGGTCTTGAAATAGATCGCCGCCAGAAACCCCAGCAGCGTAGCAAAGCCGACGATGGATCCACCCCGGAAATAGGCCTCGGGCAGCATGGTCTGGGCGATCATGGTGAGCATCGCCCCGGCCGCCACGCCCTCCAAGAGCGCGAACGCCTCGCCGCTGAAATTGAGAAAGAAAAGGTTGCCAAGGGCAGCACCTACGCCGGTGATGACCATGATGGAACTCCACATGAATAGCGTGCGACGAAACGACATGCCCTGTTGACGCATGCCGATGGAGCTTGAGAAGGCCTCCGGGTAGTTCGCTAGGAATAGCCCCGCGAGCAGCGAATAGCTGACTGACGAGTGCACCAGACTGGCCCCGATCACCAGCGACTCGGGGATGCCGTCCAGCAGGATGCCCAGCCAGATGGCCATGGGCGCGCCATGTTGCAGGTTGATCTCGGCCGCCGCCTGGCGGGCGGCGGGGATCAATTCGCCAGAATCGATGTTGTGCACCGCCTTCTGCACCCAGCGGCTGGTCTTATCGGCATCGAAATTTTGTCGGCTTTCCAGGTAGTCCGTGATCCGTTCACGTTGCAGAAAGTCGCGAACCCGGCGCTCAAGCTCGGGCGCGTGTTTGATCAACTCCTCGAAGTCACACCGGCGCAACACCCACACGCCGGTATCGGCGGTGGGGATGGCGCTGGAGGTGTGCCGAGCGCCGGTGATGAATGCCATTCCGCCGAAAGCATCGTGGTCAGATAGGAGTATCGGCCGACGCGTCGAATCGGCGTGTTCGATCAACGACACGTCGCCAGCGTCAATCACGTACATGCGGTCCGCCAAGTCCCCCTTCAGGAAAAAGGGCTCGCTGCGGTGATGGCGCTTGAAGATCAGGCGTGAGGCGAGCATGGCCGCCTCGTCGGCGGGCAGCTGCCTGAACAGGTGAAAGCGTTCGATCCGGTCGATTTGATTGAGAAAGGTCTTTTCCCTACGTTCCACGGGCACTGCCGGCGGAATGGCCTCTCCCGCAATCAGACTGTGCTCGGCGAGTGCAACCCACGCGCTCGCCGCCTCCAAATCCAGGCCGTGACGTTCTTGAAGATAGGTCAGCACTTCCTGGTCGCGTATCCAGCCGCGCATGACCCGACTGATCTCCGCCGACTCGGTCACCAGTTCCAGGAATTGCCCCCGTGGCAGCACCCACACGCGGGTGTCCGACAGCGCCCGCGCCACCGTGGCGTAGGGGGCGCCGGTGCAGAACGCCATGCGCGCGAAGGCGTCGTTGCGGCCCAAGGTTTCGAAGGGATGCATGTCGTGTTTCGGATCCAACAGTTCCACCGCCCCGTCGGCGATGATGTACAGCGCCTCGCTGGGATCGTGCTGCCGGTAAAGGATCTCGCCGGCGTCGTACTCGCGCGTGTGGATGGCCTGGGCGAGTCGGTTGAGCTCGCGGTCTGGCAACCCATTAAATATCGGCATGCGGCCCAGATTACCGAGTATGCCCCGCACCCGGATGATGTTCTGTCGCCGCAGGTGGTAGACGGTGGTCGAGAGCTTCCTCAGAAATCCGCCGTAGTCGTTGACCACGTGGTTGAGGCCGATGAATAGCAGGCCGCCCAATACGCAGCCAATCGCCAGGGCGGGGAAATGCCCCAATGCCAGGGCGGAACCAACCAGATCCAGGGTCAGTGCCGCCAGCAGGGCACCGCCGCCAAATGCCATCAGGAACGCGACCGTGCGGTCACCAGGGCGCCATACCGCCGACGTCAGGGTTCCCAGCGGCAGCGAACAGGCGCTGATGATACCCATCACAAACGCAGTGAAGGCGGCGGATTCGAG
>CAJICF010000352.1_pt1 | contig 10784 bp, 11 predicted proteins | sample 9199541 | NCBI WGS metagenome assembly CAJICF01 (sample SAMEA7708324, study PRJEB35096) | sediment metagenome | biome: marine neritic benthic zone biome [ENVO:01000025]; feature: sediment [ENVO:00002007]; material: shallow marine sediment [ENVO:03000034] sea grass bed [ENVO_01000059] ... | reverse complement strand
GTGGTCCGGGGGGGTCTCGAGGTACTTGATGATCTGTGGCTCAATACCCTTGTCCTGAAGGAGTTGCAGGGTCTGGCGGGATTTGCTGCAGCGGGGGTTGTGATAGATGGATACCGGCATCATGGTGTGATCTCGTGTCGAAGTTCTGGAGTCTGTCAGTGTGGAGTTGGCCTGCCGCGGCGCTGCCACGTGGGGGCATGGTTTCCGATGTCCGGCGGACTCCTCGAGCGGGCCATTGTAGCGCCGCCTGAATTGCGTGCAACGGCATCGGGGCGATGCCAAACCCGAGTTATCTTTGTATGCGTGGGGTCTCGACGTAGTGCCAGGGGTCGGTGACCGTGGGGCCCTGGTCTTGCGGTTCTTCGTGGGTGGGTTCGGTGGCGGTTTGCGGATGGATCGGTGCGGTCAATGGGACGTCCTGGGCGCGGAAGCGGTCGAAGCGGGAGGTCGATTCGATCAGGGTCTCGGCGCGGATCTGCACGTAATCGTCACCCAGATCGACCACGAACTCGCGCTGCTTGCGGTACAGGCCGCGCTCGGTGAGGATTTCGAGCGAGTTTCTCTCCGTGCCCCCCGAAGCGATGCTGATCCCGGCGCGGAAGCCGCCACTCGCGCCACTGCCTTCGGTGGGACGCAGGCCCACCGGAGTCATGTTCGCGGCCAGAAATTCCAGGCCCACCTCCAGGGTGGCGGGGTCGATGTGCCGGAAGCGTCGCACAATACCGCCCCTCATATCCGGCGGTTGTTTGGCAGGATCCGCCTCGAATACCACCAGTTGACCCACCTGTAAGCTGGCAGTGGAAGGAAGCGGCACGTGAACCGCGGCACCGCTGTCGCTCCGGTTGACCTGCCGCCAACGGAATATCGGGTAATTGGCGGGTGCTTCGGCGGCGGGTGCCTCGCGCAATGTGCCGACCTCGATCTCGTCTTCGGGCTCGGCATTGTCGCCGGGCTCGCCGGACTGGCCAACCGCCAGCAGTTTGTGGGCCGCGCCCACACCGCAGGTCGCGCGCAGCCAGGTATATTCCTCATGTCGGTGATGGCGGCGCTTGGGCGGGATCTTCCAGGCCACCCGCATGCCCAGCAGTAGCTGGATAGCATCCACGGCGGCCACGGATTCCAGTCCGACCGGCGCCGAATGGCCGCCGTCGCGAATGGCCGCCAAGTTCTGGTCGAGCCGCTGGAGCAGTGAATCGACACCAAGCCGCTGGAGGCTGTTCCGTGCCGGATCGTTTGGCGGCTTGGTGCAAAGGCGGGGCGGGTCCGCGCCATCGAGGTCGAATACGAAACATCCCGTCGGGCTGGGCACCTCGGGGGCGGGGGTGATCTCGCAAAGTGGGGCGTGATGCGCCAGGAATTCATAGACCTGCCAGGTTTCGTGGGCCTGTTTGCGGTACGGGTCGAGTAGCGAGAGCAGGATGGCCCGCTTCAGAACACTCTCGACGTTACCGCTTCCGCGGGGTTCATACCTGTCTTCGGTCGGTGTTTGTGCCAGGCCCAACCGGTCGGCCTCGGCGTACAGCAGGTAAAGTTCCCGCCAAGCGTTGCGCGGCGGAGGATCGTACAACGTGTAGCGCAGCATCAGCTCCAGCGCGAGTTGCTTGGCGGCGAAGTACAGCGCCTCGGGCATCCCCGGTCCCTTCTTGCGGCGGGGCAGATCGCCAACTCTGTCATTGATGGCCAGTTTGAAGCCGTAGGCCATTTCCTGGGTGAGCTTGCCGAGCAGTTCCAGCAGGTTTTGCAGGGGACCGGAGCCCGCGACGCAGGCCTGGCCCTTGAGTGCCCGGCGGGTGATATCCAGCAGGGTGTTATGGGCGTCCTGGTAGACCTCCATGAGTTCCAGTCGCTCGGTGGGCGGAACGCGGTGCCGGTTGAGCAGGCTCAGTGCCCGCCGCAGCGCCTGCCCCGCGTCTGCGGGGGTGGCGAACGGCAGATCCTCGACCCAGCCGCGCAACGCGGCCGGATCTCTTATCAAAGTTGGATTTTCTACCCGGCCGGGGGCGGGAACGGTCAGTTTTAGGCCTTGCATCGGATCCCCGTGTGTGCGCCCGTGCGGTACACTATGTTCGGTGTTGTTCTGAATCTTGAAGGCAAATATGGGAAAGAGTATAGCCCCTTCCGTCGCTGGTGTGCGCGGCTGGCGGTATCCGTGGATAGCCGCGCTATTGCTGCTGCTGGCGGTCGCGCCGGCCAGTGCGGAGCCAGTGGATTTCGTGCTTCCCGATCTGGAGGGATCGGAGATTCGCTTGTCGGACTACCGGGGCAAATGGGTGCTGGTCAACTATTGGGCTACCTGGTGTCCGCCTTGTCTGGAAGAGATGCCGGAATTGGACCTGTTTCACGCCAGCCACAAGGATAAGGATGCGGTGGTGCTGGGGGTGAACCTGGAGGACATCGGTTTGGCACGGCTGCGCGAGTTTGTGGACGAGCAGTTCATCAGCTACCCGGTGTTGCGTGGCAAGCCGGCCGGCGCCACCGAACTTGGGCCCGTGCCGGGCATGCCCACCTCCTATCTGATTACCCCGGACGGCGAGGTTGTGGCCCAGCAGGTGGGTACGCTGACCGCCAAGATTATCGAGGATTTCATGGCGAACTATACGCAGCGGAAGGCGAACACTGTGTCGGCAGACGTTGGGGACGGTCGTTAATGGTCTGTCTGCGCTGTCTGGTCAGCGGGCGAGTGCAGGGGGTGTTCTACCGCGCCACTACGCAGCGTCAGGCCCAGACACTGGGTCTTACCGGCTGGGCGCGTAATCTCCCCGACGGCCGGGTCGAGGTGCTGGCCTGCGGTGAATCGCAGGCGGTGGAAAAGCTCAAGGACTGGTTGTGGGTCGGTCCGGCGCGGGCCGAAGTCACCCGTGTGGAGTGTCAGGCCGCGCCGGTACAGTCGTTCCACGGCTTCGGTACGGAGTAGGGCGGGGCCATGCCCCACCAAAGGCCCGAAACTGGTGGGGCATGGCCCCACTACGCGCTAGATTTGGAGTTCGTCTTCGATCCTTGACTTGAGAAAGCCTACGATCTCGGCCACGGGGATAAACTGGTTTTCCGTCTCGCGGCGGCCGCGGTATTCCACCTGACCCTCGTCCAGACCCCGTTCGCCCAGCACCACCCGGTGCGGGATGCCGATCAGCTCCATGTCCGCGAACATGAAACCGGGACGGACCTGGCGGTCATCGAACAACACCTCCAGCCCCGCCACCTGCATTTCGGCGTAGAGCCCCTCGGCGGCCTTGCGCAGTCGCTGGGACTTGTGCATCGTCATGGGCAGCAGGGCGACCTGAAACGGTGCGATGGCCGTGGGCCAGATGATGCCTTTATCATCGTGGTTCTGCTCGATGGCGGCGGCCACCACCCGTGACACCCCGATCCCGTAGCAGCCCATCACCATGGATACCGCGCGGCCATTCTGGTCGAGCACCGTGGCGCCCATGGCCTCGCTGTACTTGCCGCCGAGCTGAAAGATGTGTCCCACCTCGATGCCGCGGCTGATGGTCAGGGTGCCGCGCCCGTCCGGGCTGGGATCACCCTCGATCACGTTGCGCAGGTCAGCCACCTCCGGCTCCGCCAAGTCGCGGCCCCAGTTGACGCCGGTGAGGTGTCTTCCTTCGTGATTCGCCCCACACACGAAATCGGCCACCACCGCAGCCGCCCGATCGACCACGGTGGGTACCTCCAGCCCGACCGGTCCCAGCGAACCCGGCGGGCAGCCGGCGGCTGCCTCCACCTCGTCCTGACTGGCCATCTCCAGCGGTGCGGCCACCTGCGCCAGCTTTTCGGCCTTAATCGCATTGAGTTCATGGTCGCCGCGCAGTACCAGGGCGACCACGCCACCCTCGGCGCCCTTGACCATCAAAGTCTTGAGGCAACGCTCGGCCGCGACGTCCAGAAAACCCGAGACCTCCTCAATGCTGTGTTGCTCGGGCGTGTCCACGCTCAACATGTCTGCTGAAGGCGCGGGGCGGGACTCGGTCGGGGTCACCGCCTCGGCCAGTTCCAGGTTGGCGGCGTAATCGCTGGCAGTGGAGAACACGATGGCGTCCTCGCCGGAATCGGCCAGCACGTGGAACTCGTGCGAGTCGCTGCCGCCGATCGCGCCGGTATCCGCCTGCACCGCGCGAAAGTCCAAGCCTACTCGGCTGAAGATGGCGGAATAGGTTTCGTACATTCGCTCGTAGGTGTCGGTCAGCGAGGCGTCGTCCAGGTGAAAGGAATAGGCGTCCTTCATCAGGAACTCGCGGGCGCGCATCACGCCAAAGCGGGGCCGGATTTCATCGCGGAACTTGGTCTGGATCTGGTAGAAATTCACCGGCAGCTGCTTGTAGCTGCGGATCTCGCTGCGCGCCAGGTCGGTGATGATCTCCTCGTGGGTGGGGCCGAAGCAGAAATCACGTTGGTGACGGTCCTTGATGCGCAGTAGTTCCGGTCCATACTTCTCCCAGCGGCCGGACTCCTGCCATAGCTCCGCGGGTTGCACCGCGGGCATCAATACCTCCAAGGCGCCGGACCGGTCCATCTCCTCGCGCACGATGCGTTCGACCTTACGCAGCACCCGCAGGCCCAACGGCAGCCAGGTGTACAGCCCCGCCGCCAGCTTGCGGATCAGCCCCGCGCGCAGCATCAGTTGGTGACTGACGATCTCCGCGTCCGCGGGGGTTTCCTTGACGGTATTAAGCTGGAAGTCGCTTGTGCGCATGGTGTTCTCTGGGAATTATTGGCCGCCGCATTCTAGCGGGCGGGCCGGGGAGCGTACAGGCGGTCAATCCTTCGGTAGCAGCGCCGGCGGCAGAGGCAGCACGTTGACATCACGGTGGTAGTCGCGTATCTCGAAGTCGACACCCGCCGGCGGTTGCCGGTCGGTGATTTGCCAGTTGCCCTCGTTGTCCCGCCATTTGTAGACCCGTGTCGCTTCTTCCGTAGGGCTTGACGGCGCGCGGCTCAACCAGTCACTGGCCCTTTCGGGGTTGAGATACAGATAACCGGCCAGGCCAATCAATATGAACACGACAAGCAGCAGGACTGTTTTCACTACAGGCTCCGACTTTTCTGGTGGTGGCTGAGCCAGTGTAGCACCGAGCCTCTCTTTACTTGACGGTTGCCGGCAATGGCTTGGCTCGGACCCGCATCACGCTTGATGCGTATCCGCGTCGTTGCACTCAAGACCAGCCCATCACGACCGCGCCCGTTACCCGTCCAACCGTAGTTTCTGGTTGAACGGTGATGGGTTAGTCTGGCATCGTCTTATGGCACATCAGATACTGATATGAATATCTTGGTCACCGGGGGAGCGGGTTACATCGGCTCTCATACCTGCGTGGAACTGCTGGATGCAGGTCACCAAGTGGTCGTTGTGGACAACCTCTGCAACAGTTCGCCGGTGGCCGTCGAGCGGATTTGCGAGATCACGGGTCGCGAGCCGACGTTCGTGGAGGCCGACATTCGGGATCGGGAGGCGCTTGAGGATGTACTGTCCGGCCACCCCGTGAACGCGGTAATCCATTTTGCCGGCCTGAAGGCAGTCGGCGAGTCGGTGGATGAGCCGCTGATATACTACCAGAACAACGTGTACGGGACCCTGGTGTTGTGCGATGCGTTGGATCAAGCCGGGGTGCGCGATGTGGTGTTCAGCTCTTCGGCAACCGTCTACGGTGATCCGGCCAGCGTGCCGATTCGCGAGGACTTCCCGCTTTCGGCCACCAATCCTTACGGGCGAAGCAAGCTCATGATTGAGGAGATCCTGCGCGATCTGCACGTGGCGGACAGCCGTTGGAACGTGGCCCTGCTGCGTTACTTCAATCCGGTGGGCGCCCATTCCAGCGGCCGGATCGGCGAAGATCCGCGCGGTGTGCCCAATAATCTCATGCCCTACGTGAGTCAGGTCGCCGCCGGCAGACTGGAAACGCTGCGCGTATTCGGCGGTGACTATCCCACTCCGGATGGCACCGGGGTGCGCGACTACATCCATGTGGTGGATCTGGCGCGCGGCCATCTCAAGGCCCTGGAGGCGCTCAAGGCGGAGCGCGACTCTGAGGGGTCGGGTACGGTGTTGACCGTAAACCTGGGTACGGGGCGAGGTTATTCGGTGCTGGAGATGGTGCGTGCGTTCGAGGCAGTTTCGGGGCGGACGGTCCCTTGCGAGATCGTCGGGCGGCGCGCCGGTGATGTGGCGGAATGTTATGCTGATCCCGCGTTGGCGGCGGAGCTGCTGGGCTGGAAGGCGGAACTGGGGTTGGACCGGATGTGCGAGGACGCCTGGCGCTGGCAGTCGGCCAATCCGGACGGCTACGTTGGCAGCTGATGCACTCAGCCGATCGGAGCTCTCCGCAGCAGCAGCGGCCCTTTCGCTGTGATTCGCCAGCGTTGAAACGGGCATTGCGGTCAGAGGGCCGCTCTTAGGAAACCCCGTCATCTGTTGTTGATGGGATTGGAAATGAGGAACCACGTTTGACCAAACGAGCCTTAATCACCGGCATCACCGGTCAGGATGGCGCCTATCTGGCCGAGTTCCTTTTGGACAAGGGTTACGAGGTGCATGGCATCAAACGCCGCACGTCCCTGTTCAACACCGATCGCATCGACCACCTCTACCAGGATCCCCACGAGACCGGCCGGCGATTCGTGCTGCACTACGGCGACATGACGGACTCCAGCAGTCTGGTCCGCATCGTGCAGCAGGTCCAGCCGGACGAGATCTACAATCTCGCCGCCCAGAGTCACGTCGCGGTCTCCTTCGAGGAGCCGGAGTACACCGCCGAATCAGACGCCGTCGGCGTGCTGCGCCTGCTGGAGGCGATCCGCATCCTGGGTCTGGAACACAAGACACGCTTCTATCAGGCCTCCACCTCCGAACTCTACGGCAAGGTCCAGGAAACCCCGCAGACCGAGACCACCCCATTTTACCCCCGCTCGCCCTACGCTGCCGCCAAACTGTACGCCTACTGGATCACCGTCAATTACCGCGAGGCCTACGGGATGTATGCCTGCAACGGCATCCTGTTCAACCATGAATCCCCCATTCGCGGCGAGACCTTCGTCACCCGCAAGATCACCCGCGGGCTGGCACGCATCAAACTAGGTCTGCAGGCACGCCTGTATCTCGGCAACCTGGATGCCAGGCGCGACTGGGGCCATGCCCGTGACTACGTCGAGATGCAATGGCTCATGCTGCAGCAGGATGAGCCTGACGACTTCGTCATCGCCTCTGGTGAGCAGTACTCGGTTAGAGACTTTGTGCACACGGCGGCCGCCGAACTGGGCATGGACATCGAGTGGAATGGCGAGGACGTCGAGGAAACCGGCACCGACAAGGCCACCGGCAAGTGCATCGTCGCGGTTGATCCCCGCTATTTCCGACCCACTGAGGTGGAGACTCTGTTGGGCGATCCCTCCAAGGCCAAGCAGAAGCTCGGTTGGACAGCGCGCACCTCGTTCAAGGATCTGGTCAAGGAGATGGTGGTCGAGGACCTGAAACTGGCCGAGCGCGACCACCTTTGCGCCCGCGAAGGATTTCGTACCTACCAGCATAATGAATAAGGCCGGCCCGATCTATGTCGCCGGCCACCGTGGTATGGTCGGCGCGGCCATCCTGCGCCGCCTACAGGTCGAGGGATATGAGCAACTCATCACACGAACCCGTCGTGAGTTGGACCTGACCGACCAGCAGGCGGTCACCGCCTTTTTCCAGGACCAACGCCCGCAGTACGTGTTCCTGGCCGCCGCGCGGGTTGGCGGCATCCACGCCAACGACAGCCACCCGGCGGAGTTTATTCGCGACAACCTGCTGATCCAGACCAATATCATCGACGCCGCCTTTCGCTACGGTGTCAGCAAGCTCTTGTTTCTGGGGTCCTCCTGTATCTATCCGCGTCTCGCCCCCCAGCCCATGTCCGAGGATTGCCTGCTCAGCGGGCCCCTGGAGCCGACCAACCAGTGGTACGCCATTGCCAAGATCGCCGGCATCAAGATGTGTCAGGCCTACCGGCGTCAATACGGGTTCAATGCCATCTCGCTGATGCCCACCAACCTGTATGGCCCTGGGGATAATTTCAATCTGGAGGATGCTCACGTCCTGCCCGCGCTGATCCGTAAATTCCATGAGGCCAAACTCAGTGGCGCCGCCGATGTGGAGGTCTGGGGTACGGGAAAACCGCGGCGCGAATTCCTGCACGTGGATGACCTCGCGGATGCCGCCCTGTTGCTGATGCGGCGTTATGAGGACGAGGAGATCATCAACGTGGGTGTCGGCGAGGACGTATCCATTACCGAAGTTGCGGAGTTGGTTAAGCGGATCATCGGATTTACGGGTATCATTCGTTACGATTCCAGCAAGCCGGAAGGTGCCCCCCGCAAGCTGTTAGATGTCACGCGAATCAACGGCATGGGATGGAAGGCGGGGATTTCTCTGGAGGATGGGATCAGAAGAACCTATGCGTGGTTTCTCGATCACATTTCGTCAATCAGGCGTTGATTCAACGAAACGCTAACTATGAGGTATTTCAGGAAAAATTATGAGTAAGAATGTTGTCTGGCATGACGCCAGTGTGTTGCGCGACGACCGCGAGGGCTTGAACGGACACCGCGGTGCGGTGATATGGCTTACGGGGTTGTCGGGAGCTGGAAAGTCCACGTTGGCCCATGCGCTGGATCAGGCGCTCTACGATCAAGGCTGCCACAGCTACGTGCTGGACGGGGATAACGTCCGTCACGGCCTGTGCAAGGACTTGGGTTTCAGTGATGCCGATCGCACCGAAAACATCCGTCGCATCGGCGAGATGACCAAGCTGTTCGTGGATGCCGGCCTTATAGCCATCACGGCCTTCATTTCGCCCTTTCGGGAGGATCGCAAGCGTGTTCGTGACTTGTTCGAGGAGGGGGATTTCCTTGAGGTGTTTTGCCGATGCTCGCTGAATGAATGCGAACGCCGCGACGTGAAAGGCTTGTACAAGCGGGCGCGGGCCGGGTTGATCAAGGAGTTCACCGGCATTACCTCGCCTTACCAGGAACCGGAGCATCCTGAGTTGGTGTTGGATACGGACCAGTACTCGGTGCACGAATGCGCCCGTCAGTTGGCGAACATGCTGCGTGCGCGGGGGATCATTCAGTCGCCCAAGGCCGTGAGATTGGGCTGAGCTGGCACGAGGTAGTCATCTTTCACCAGGCTCAAGGGTCGGGCCTCTCCCTGAAAAGTCCAGTGGATAGCGTTAGAATGGCCGCCAATTCGCGTGCTTGAGCGTGTTTCCGAGAATGTTGTAACGCAGGAGTGTGATCGATGGGGGCAGCAATAAGAAAAGCGGTGTTTCCGGTGGCAGGGCTGGGGACCCGGTTCCTCCCGGCCACCAAGGCCAGCCCCAAGGAGATGTTGCCGGTAGTCGACAAACCGCTGATCCAGTACGCGGTCGAGGAGGCGGTTGCCGCCGGGATCGACGTGATGGTGTTCGTCAATGGTCGCAACAAGGGCTCGATCCCCGACCACTTCGACACTTCCTATGAACTTGAGAGCGAGTTGGAGTTGCGCGGCAAGAGCAAAATGCTCGAGGTGGTGCGCAACATCATTCCCTCGCACGTCTCCTGCACCTACATTCGTCAGTCCATGGCGCTGGGTCTGGGGCACGCCGTGCTGTGCGCCAAGCCGGTGATCGGCGACGAGCCGTTCGCGGTGCTGCTGGCCGACGACCTGATTTACGACGAGAACGGCGGCTGTCTGTCGCAGATGGTCGAAGCCTACGGGGAGGTGCAGTGCAGCATTCTCGGCACCGAGCAGGTGGCCCCCGAGGAGACCGAAAGATACGGCGTGGTCGATGTGGCCGACGTGTCTTCGTCAACTGCGGACGTGCGGGGCATCGTTGAAAAGCCCAAGCCCGAGGACGCGCCCTCGAATCTGGGGGTGGTGGGGCGCTATATTCTCAGTCCGAGCATCTTCTCCGAACTGGAAAACACCGGGCGGGGTGCGGGTGGCGAGATCCAGTTGACGGACGGTATCGCCAGTTTGCTCCAGCACGAACGGGTGGTTTCGTATCAGTTTTCCGGAACCCGTTACGATTGCGGCGACAAGCTCGGTTACCTCAAGGCCACCGTCGAGTACGCCCAGCGGCACCCCGAATTGGGCGGGGACTTCGAGCGCTATCTCGCCGGGTTGGTATGCCAGGCGGAGGACGCTGCCAACTAGTCTGCGCAGAGGGCAGCGCCTGTAGGGGCGCCTATTTGACCCGTCTGTCTTTTTCGCGGCGTCGGTTGTCGCGCACCAGGTTGCCGCTTGAGTCCACCAAGGGTATCCCTTGGTGGGACCAAGCCTTGAGGTCGGTGCCGGTGGTGATGGTTCTGCGACGGTCGGCCTTATCCCGGATGGCTTGATCGGGTTCCGTCCGGTCGTCGTAGATCAGTGCTTCGTCTACGTCTTTCGGTGACATGTGCTGTATCTCCGAGAGGTTCCAAGTCGAAGCATGGATCACGCCGGTGCTCGTGGCAAGGGCGCTGATGTTTTGTCGCCAGCTATAATTGATAGTCACCAACTGTAGACGGACACGAGAGGGCAATATGTTTGCAGCAGGCCATGCCGGAAAGCGGCGGCGGGCGTCCGATCGGCGGCATACCGATTCCGACATGTTTCCGTTCCAGGACTCCGTCGGCGAATGGGTGGTCACGGAGCGCCGCAGTGGCGAGGACCGGCGCGCCGTGCAGCAGGCCGCGGCCGCGCGGGCCAAGTCGAGAAGGGCGATGGTTTGGGTGGTCGGCTTGCTGGCGGTGGCCTGGTTGCTGGTTAAAATGGCGGTCATTCCCGCACCCGGGTG
>CAJICF010000618.1_pt1 | contig 11000 bp, 10 predicted proteins | sample 9199541 | NCBI WGS metagenome assembly CAJICF01 (sample SAMEA7708324, study PRJEB35096) | sediment metagenome | biome: marine neritic benthic zone biome [ENVO:01000025]; feature: sediment [ENVO:00002007]; material: shallow marine sediment [ENVO:03000034] sea grass bed [ENVO_01000059] ... | reverse complement strand
CGAGGTCATAATTTTACATTAGCTCCAGAGATCGCGGGACCCACCGCAGACGCTGACAACGCCAAAACGATGATCACAACCCCGCGTGAAAAACTGGGCACCCACCCGCCAACCACCATCCAAGACGCCGGCGACAAGGCAGTGGGCCACCCTACTCATGGCCGTTCATTGCGCGGATGATCCACAAGGACACCCGGGGAAACCCCGGAAACACGTTCTTATTTCGCAAACACGCGACAATAAACACAGCCGCGAGCGCAAGATTACGCCAAGCCGTGCGCGGATTGCAATGGAAATTTAGCCTGGCGGGAACTGGTTCCTGTCAGGCCGTGGCGAGCAGAAATACGACGAACAGAACCACCAGGCCAATGGGAATCAGAAGGCCCTTCCAGTCCTTGTCCTCGGCCTCCCGGCTGCGCTCGAAGGCGGCCTTGATACCGGGCCGGAACATGAAGATCACCAACAGCCCGATCGCACCGATAAGTATCTGCTCCCACAACTCCACAACGACTTACCGGTTCAAGAGCTCGAACCACCGGGCGGCGGGCGCATGCGGTCGTCCAGGTTGATGGGACACAACACCATGCGCATGTTGTCGATCAGCAGCAGCAACTGTTCATTGCGGATGCGATAGTAAATGCGGTTGGCTTCCTTACGCGAGGTCACGATGTTCTTGTTACGCAACTGCTCCAGATGCTGGGAGATGTTGCTCTGCGAAGTACCTATCTTGTCCACGATCTCGCGCACCGACAGTTCCTGGTTTCCCAGGGCACAGAGGATGCGCCAGCGCAGAGGATGCGCCATGGCCTTGAGGGCGTTGGCGGTGAGTGTGGTGTCCTCGTCGGGGGACTTGAGCGGAAAAGGTTCGGTACCGGTCATGCTTGCTGGAACTCCGATCGCCTCAATCAGACGGTGAACGCTACCCGGCCATCTCGGCCGAAGCACGCCGTCAGTTACACCCGCGCCCCGCTTCCTGCAAGGGCGGCGACTCGTCGACACGCATATAGCCAGTCATGTCTTTGGCGATGCAGACTATATCGCTGACCTCGCCGCTCTCGTTGGTCATCGCCGTACGCGAAAACAGGATCGGCACGCGGCGCCGGTCGCTGGCGATAAAGCGTGCCTCAATATTGCTGATCGGCCCCACGCGAATCAGCGCCTCCAGCCACGTACCCATGAAGGCATCCGCTTGATCTTCGTCGCCCTCCTCGAACACGTCGCCGATGGACATGCCGCGCAGTTCCTGCTCGGTATAACCGAGCATGCGGCAGGCGGCCGGATTTGCGGATTTTATGCTGCCGTCGGGGTCGAGCACCAGCAAGGCCTCACCCATGGTGCTGATGATGCTTTCCTGATACTGCTTGGCGCGTTGCAACTCCGCGGTGCGGGCCGCAACCTTGTCTTCCAGAACCCGATTCAACTGCCGCTCTTTCTCGATCAGTCGGAAGTAGGTGCTGATCTTGTTGATCAGCTGGTTATCCTCGATCGGCTTGAGCAGGTAGTCGGCGGCGCCCACCTCATAGCCCTTGCGCTGAAACTCGTCGGTCTTGAAGGCGGCCGTGAGAAAGATGATGGGGATGTCGCGCGTGCGGCGGCGGATCTTGAGCATGGACGCGGTCTCGAAACCGTCCATCTCCGGCATCTGCACGTCGAGAACGATCAGATCGATGCCAGGTTCCTTGAGGGCAATGTCCAGCGCCTGCTTGCCGGAGGACGCCTCCAGTACCGTGACGTCCATATACTTTTTGATCAGTCTGCGCAGCGCGAACAGGTTGTCGGCGTAGTCGTCGACAATCAGCAGTTTGAAACCCGCGTAACGATTCATGCCGCGGATCCGCCCCCGGAGGCCAGCAGGTCGATCAGCACGCCCTTCAACGCGACCGGATCCACCGGCTTGTGCAGCACCGCGTCGGGACCCATGCCATCACCGCAAGCGGCCTCCGCGTCGCCCTCCACCGCACACAGGGCGACCACCGACACACCCGTCCGGGGCGCGTCGGCGCGCATGCGCTGGAGCATCTCTTTGCCATCCATCCCAGGCATCATAAACTCCATCAACACGATATCAAATCCCGCTTCCTCGGAAAGGGCATCCAGGGCCTCACCGGAATCGCCGGCGCCGGTGACCACACAGCCCCAGCTTTCCAGCAAGGGCGTCAGCGCCAGAAGCGTTTTCAGATCGTCGTCCACCAGCAATACACGGCATCCGCCGAAATCGGCCTGGACCTTGGCGGCGTACGGCTGGGGCAGCTTGGAACGGCGTATCTCCACCCGTTCAGCGGCCACCTGCTGCGCGTCGAACGCGCGCGGTAGAAGCAGCGAAAAGGTCGCACCTTTACCCTCGGCGCTCTCCACCTGAATCTCACCACCGATCAGCAGGGCCAGTTCGCGGCTGATGGTGAGCCCCAGCCCGGTGCCGCCGTAACGCCGCCGAGTCGATCCATCGGCCTGCTGGAAGGCCTCGAACACCGCCTCCTGTTGGTCGGCGGGGATGCCGATGCCGGTGTCGGACACGCTGATACGCAGCGCGAACCGCTCGGCGTCGGCATCACGATGGGCCGCCAGTATGACGGTCACGCCACCCTCGCGGGTGAATTTGACCGCGTTGGCCAGGAAGTTTTTGAGGATCTGTCGAATCTTTTCCCGGTCCGAAACCACACTCTCGGGTGCCCCGGCTTCGACCCGCAGATCCAGCGTCAGACCTTTCTCCGTGAACTGCGGGCGCAGCAGCTCGATAAGCTCACCCAGCAGTTCCGGCAGATCGGTGGCCGCCACGTCCATTACCGCCTTGCGCGCCTCGATCCGGGAAAGGTCGAGGATGTTATCGATCAACGCGGCCAGATCGGCGCCCGCCTTGTGGATCACCCGGGCTTGTTGTAGCCGCTCATCGGATTCGCCGCCTTCTGGATGTTCCGCCAGCATCTTGGATAACAGCAGAATGGAATTCAGCGGAGTGCGCAGCTCATGGCTGACGTTGGCCAGAAACTCGGACTTGTAGCGGCTGCTCGCCTCCAGCTCCCGGGCGTGGGCCTCCATGGCCTGGACGTTGCGGACGTGCCGCTCCGTTAGCCTGGACAGGTTGGCCCCCAAGGCACGTAGCTCACGAGGTCCCCGCCACGCGAAATGCACCGGGGTATCCTTCTCCACCACTTGGGTGATCCCGTTGCTCAATTCGGCGCCGAAGCGCTCGGCGCGCACCGCGAACCAGCGCGCCATGAGCAGCACGATCACCGCCAGACCCGCCACGATCCCGATCACGCGTAACTCCAGGGCAAGCCGGAAGTCCCGCAGCGGGGATGGATCCACGGCCCTGCCCACCCACAGCGGACCGGCATCCTCGGTGGCGAACAGGGGCACCCACAGCACCTGTTCGCCGGCGTTCTCCCACAGCGCCAGCTCGCTGCGGGCGAAGATGTCGCGCAACCCGGGAAAATCCTCGTAGGCGGTGGCGGCGCTGGTTCTGGCCGGGGACCTGGCCGGGGCCAAGCCCAGGTAACTGCCATCGCTGTGGACCCAATAGGTATCCCGATAGGCCTGCGCCATGCCGCCCACGTCGATGCTCAGCATCACCGCGCCCAGCGGCCGGTCGCGCGGCTGCCCGGCGTGTGCGGCGCTGATCACCGGGCCGATCAGGCGCAGAGTCATGAGGCCCGTCGCATCGTCGGCGGACACCTCCCGTTTCACGCTGATCGGCCCCACCACCACCTCACCCTGCGGCAACTCCATGGCCGCGCCCAGGAATTCGTCGGCAGGGCGATCGGCCAAATCCAGGCTGGGTTCGAGGAGCAAGGACTCGGGGTTGCGTTCCAACCAGAACCCCTCGCGACCGTCGGCATCCAGAAACAGGATCTGGATGATGTCGAACTGGTCGGCGAGTATGCGGTTAATCCATTGCGCATAGCGGGTGCGCGCCTCATCGATGGAGATACCGGCCGCATCCGCCTTATCGCCCATCAACAGGCCGGGCTCGGGAAGCTTGGCCAACAGCCGTACCATCTCGTGGCGGCTGGCCAAGTGCTGGTCCAGGTCACGGAAGTCGGCGCGCAGATTCTGCAGGTGTGCCCTGTAGTAAAAATGCTCGGTGACGTCCAGCACCAGCGGCACATTGACAAAGAACGCCGCCATCAGCGGCGCCAGCCCGAACAGGAACAAGAATAATAGGATCTGGGTGCGAAGTCTCACGACCAACCACTTGTAGAGGAAAACCCGCCGCGGAGTCAATCGCGCGCCAACCTTGTACAATCGCCCTTCACCCCATGAACACCCGTCATTTCAAGCAAACCCTGCACGTCCTGGCCGCCGCCATCATCGCCGTATTGTTGGCGCGGTCGGTTGGCGTCTCCCTGCCGTTGGACCACTTCTTCGGGCTCAAGGACTTTTTTGCCCTGATCGGCTTGGGCACGGTTTTCTACGTGGCTTTGCTACTGATTCGCAATGCGCTGCGATAGACCATGGCTCACGGGGGCGCTGCTGCTCGCCTTGTTCACGGCGCCCTTGTTGGCTGCACCGGACAAGCTGACATACCGGCAGCAAACTCTGCAAGCCGGCGGAATCCAGCAGCGCGTCCGCATCCCCGGCGGCTACGTGTTGGAACTGCTGACCGATCGCCTGTCGGGTCCGCGTCTGCTCAGCTTCGCCGACAATGGCGATCTATTCCTGGGATCACGCTCCGGCAAGGTGTACCGCTTGCCATCGCCCTACACGCAGCCCGAGGTCCTCATCGAACTCGGCAACTATCCACACAGCGTGGCGTTTCGCCCCGGCGAGATTCTGATCGCACAAACCGACGGCATCTACCGCGCGGCTTACCAACCCGGCCAGGCCCGCGTTTCCGAACGCGAGTTGAGCGTTCTGGCACCGCTGCCCGGCGGGCGCGGTCACAACAGCCGCACCGTGCGGGTCGGCCCGGACGGGCGGATCTACGCCAGCCTCGGCATCAGCGGCAACTGCAGCGATCAATACATCGGCGCGGACTACCCTTTCCGCGCGCGACGCGGTGGGGTGGTCGTATTGGACGAGACCAGCAGCGTCCCCGTATGGCAGCCCTACGCGAGCGGCCTGCGCAACCCGGTGGGCTTCGACTGGCACCCGCACACCGGGGTGGCCTACGCCAGTAACAACGGCCCCGACCACTGGGGCTTCGAGATGCCACCCGAATATTTCAGCCGCCTCGACCCCGACTCCTTCCACGGCATGCCGTGGTTTCAATTCGATGGCCGCGAGCTCCTACGCGACGACTGCGTGGCCAGCCCGCCGCCCCGACCGATAGAGCAGGTCAGCACGCCGGCCGCCACCTTTCCCGCACGCAATGCGCCGCTGGGCGTGGCCTTCATACCGCGCGGTGCGATGCACCCGGCGCTCCAAGGCGACGCGGTGGTCGCGCTGCACGGCTCCTGGGCAACCCGCCCATACGGTGGCGCCTCGGGCGATCCCGGCACCCGCCGGGAACCCAAACTGGTGCTGGTGCGCTTCGCGGATGGCGAGGCCGACCGGGTCGACGAGCTGATCAGCGGCTTCCAGAATGCCGACGGCCGCCGTTGGGCGCGGCCGGCCGGCGTCGCCATTGGCCCCGATGGGGCGTTGTATTTCACCAGCGACGCAGGCGTGAACGGGCTGTTCCGCCTGCGCCGCAGCGAGGACCAGACTCCATGAATAAATCGGGTCACGCAGGCCCCACCCGCACCATCGAGCAGGGCGACACCCGGATCACCCTGCTGGGCACGGCCCATGTCTCGCGCGCCAGCGCCGAGCAGGTCCGCACCATGCTAGCCAGCGGCGACTACGACGCGGTGGCGGTGGAACTATGCCCCAGCCGATACAACGCCATCATCGACCCGGACGTGCTGGCGCGCATGGACCTGTTCAAGGTATTCCGCGAGGGCAAGGCGGCCATGGTGACCGCCAGCCTGGCCCTGGGTGCCTACCAGCAACGCATGGCGGAACAGTTCGGCATCGAGCCCGGCGCGGAGATGCGTGCCGCCATCGAGGCTGCCCGCGAGGCGGGTTATCCGGTGCTGCTCATTGACCGGGAAGTGGGGGTCACCCTCAAGCGGGTGTATAGCAACGTCAGCTGGTGGCGCCGGTTTAACCTGGTGGCGGGTCTGGTGGCGAGCGTGGTGTCCCGCGAGAACATCAGCGAGGAGGAGGTGGAACGGCTCAAGGAAGGCGACATCCTGGAGTCCACCTTTGCCCAGTTTGCCGAGCATGCCCGCGACCTCTACGAGCCCCTGATCCAGGAACGGGACCGCTACATGGCCGCGCGGCTCTATCAGGAAGCCGAGCAGACCGAGCATCATCACATCCTGGCGGTGATCGGTGCCGGACACTTGCAAGGCATCGACGGTTACCTTCAGGGCGGCAACGCGGATTCCGACGAAACCATCGACGAGTTGGACCAGGTGCCGCCACCACGCCGCTGGCCCAAGCTGATCCCCTGGCTGATCATGGGCCTGGTACTGCTCGGCTTCGGCATCGGCTTCTCGCGCAGCCCGGAGTTGGGTTGGCGGCTGGTGGCCGACTGGGTGCTGATCAACGGCGGCCTGTCGGCCTTCGGCGCCTTGGTCGCCGCTGCCCATCCGCTGACGGTGATCGGGGCATTCGTCGCCGCACCGATCACCTCGCTCAATCCCACCATCGGTGCGGGCATGGTGACCGCCGCCATCGAGATCTACCTGCGCAAGCCCGAGGTCCGCGATTTCAGCAAGCTGCGCGCCGACACCAGCCGCCCGCGGGGCTGGTGGCGCAACCGGGTGTCGCGCACCCTGCTGGTGTTCCTGTTCAGCACCCTGGGGTCGGCGGTGGGCACCTACGTGGCGGGCTTTCGGATCTTCGAGCGTCTCACGAGCTAACCCGCCATCTTCACCGGACGGACCCGGTAATCGGGAGCTTGCGTGCGTCTACGGATGCTTAGCGCGCCTTTTCATAGGTACCGATCAGTTCGGCCTGTTGCAGCACATGCCCCTCCATAGCCTCCAGCAGCCGCGCCTTGGTGGGATTCCCCAGATCCGCCAGTTTGATGTCCAGGGCATACAGTTTGTGGAAGTAACGGTGCCGGCCGATCGGCGGGCAGGGGCCGCCATAGCCGGTGCGATTCCAATCGTTGATGCCCTCCAGGGTGCCGGCCGGCAGCGCGCTCACCGCCTCCGGAAGTCCGGCTGCGTCCGGCGGCAGGTTGTACAGCACCCAGTGCACCCAGGTCATCTTGGGCGCGGCCGGGTCGGGCGCGTCGGGATCATCGACGATCAGCACCAGACTTTGCGCGCTGGCCGGAATGCCCGTCCAATCGAGGGCCGGCGAAAGATCCTGATCGTCGCAGGTAAATTGCGCCGGGATAGTGCCATTGTGGCCAAAGGCCGGTGAGGTGATACTCAGGCTCATGTCTCCTCCTTCGTTACGCATCTCTTCCGCAACCACGATCCCGAACGTGGAGATCCACATAAAACACACGATCAGCAAGCGGGGAATGTTCATAGGCCTCTCACGACGGTTTTATGCCTTCAGCATAGTCGAAACCTGAGGCGCCAAACACCACCATGAAAGACCCTGTGGGCGTATTCCTGGATCTCGCGAGCGTAGACCGCGATGACCTCGACCTTAGCTCGCTGCGGGGCACACTTTCGGCCTGGCAGATGCACGCCAAGACCCGCCCGGAGGCGATTAACGCACGCATCGCCGACGCCACCGTCGCGGTATCCAACAAAGTGATTCTGGATCGGCAGACGCTGCAAGCGGCGGACGCCCTGCGCCTGATCTGCATCGCCGCCACAGGCACCAACAACGTCGACCTGGAGGCCGCCAAGGACCTGGGGATCACCGTGACCAATGTCACCGGCTACGCCACACCCTCGGTGGTCCAACACGTGTTCGCCTTGCTGCTGTCGCTCACCACCCGCCAGCCGCAGGTGGGCAAGGCGGTGGCCGACGGCGCCTGGCAGCGGGCCGAGCAATTCTGCCTGCTGGACTTCCCCATTCGTGAGTTGGCCGGCAAACGCCTGGGCATCATTGGCTACGGAGAACTCGGCCGCCAGGTGGCGCGGGTTGCCGAGTGCTTCGGCATGCGCGTATTGATCGCCCAGCGCCCCGGCGGCGAGCCTCAGCCCGGCCGAGTTCCGCTAACCGAGCTGCTGCCGCAAGTGGACGTGCTCAGCCTGCACTGCCCGCTCACCGAACAGACCCGCAACCTGATCGGCGCCACGGAGCTAGCCCTGATGCGTCCCGACGCAGTGCTCCTGAACACCGCCCGCGGCGGCATCGTCGATGAAGCCGCCCTGGCCGAGGCCCTGCGCGAGGGCCGGCTCGGCGGCGCCGGGGTGGACGTACTCAGCGAGGAACCGCCGGCGCACGGCAATCCACTGCTGAAGCCCGGAATACCGAATTTGATCGTCACCCCGCACATCGCCTGGGCCAGCCGAGAATCGCGCCAACGCCTGATCGACGGCGTGGCCGAGAATATCCGCGCCTTCCTTGCCGGCAAACCGCACAACCAAGTCTACTGACCATTCCTGCCAACAAGGCATGACGCCATCACATTCCCACTACCACGGCGACGGGATCGATCATGATGGTCCGCCTCGCCCCAAGACCCCTTACGCCGCAAGCCTGAGGCAATATCTGCTCATCCGCTATAGCCGACATCAACGCGGAGCTAACGACCGCGCTCAACCGAAACGAGCGGTAGCGACTGTAGCGTCGGGTGCAGCGCATAGTTGAACGAAGCCGCGCCGCTTTTTAGCGTCGGCTGGAGTGCATTGTAATTTTACTTGTAGAACCAATCCGGGTGCCCCCTAAATTCCAAGGTGCTCAGATACTGCGCTCGTTTTTTCCAATACTCTGATTCTTTGAGATTCGTAAGCTCTTCATACGGATCTCCGCTAAATATGCGCGCTAAGGCCTCAGCAGCCCATTGCGCGTAGGGCACATTGCAATCTTCGCTGGCAGATTGCTTATACCAATATATTGCTCTTTCCGTATCAACCACACCTCCCATGCCGTGTAACAGCATCAGCGCTAGATCGTTTTGAGACTCCGCCAATCCTTGTTTTGCGGCTTTTTCATCCCAGCACATGGTTGTAATATCATCTTGTGGCACAACATCTCCATGAGCGTAAGCGCATGCAAGACTTCTTTGTGCTTCAGCCGACCCCATATTGGCTGCTTTTAGTGTCATGGATAAAGATTTTCGGCTTTCCGGCTCATTACTCCAGGAACCTTCTTTAAAATTGGACGATTCAAGTAATGCTACAGCCTCAGCATTTCTATTTTTTGCGCTTCTCTTGAGCCAGTATTGAGAATCTTTTGCTGTGGTCTTGGTGTCACCACCATAGTGCAGGTACCCCAGAAGTAATTGGGCCTCAGAATTTTCATTTTTAGCAAGTGAACGCAAAAGCAATTTGGCCTTCTCATACTTCCTAGCAAGGATTAGCCTCTTGGCTATGCCAATGCGATGAAATTTCATCCTTCTCTCACGTAACGACCAAGCTTTGCGGCGCAAACGAAGCGCAGCGTAGTTTGCGTCCGAACGAGCGCCTTGTTAGGCATTACTTCATTCACCCTTAATGCCCCGGCACCTGCGCACCACTAATGAATTCTTTGGCTTCAGAACTCAGATCTGGATATAAAGACTTCCCACGATGAGAATATATGATGCTAAAGCCGGTCTCTTATCTAACAGGGTGCCTGCAATATAGAGACTCCGCCTGTAATAATAGAATATCCCGGCGCGTAGGTGATGTTTGCGCTTGTTTGTCCTGTGTCACGTATCTGGCATTTACACAGGGATAACCGCGCTTTTCTGAGTAATTGAAATTCGACTCAATAATTTCAAAACGCGCAGAGCCGGTATCGTTTTCAATTCCCGTTTTAATAAGTGACAAGAACGCCTCATCATCTTCTGTTTCTTCTAAGGGAAACATAAGAACTTGGGCTGCAAAGCTTTCCCTTTGTTCAGCGCCGCTTTTAGCGAACTCCATTCCTGCTGGGGAAGAGCTTACTAGTTGCCATCCATCTGAATTGGGTACACGCACATTTATGTAGCCACCTTCATACAGGTATCCAGCGGGTACTGGCTCGGGCGCGCGTGTAGGTCCTCTTGCGCAGGAGGAAAGCGTAAGAATCAGAAGCAATGGCAGGATACATTTTAGTTTATTCTTGTACATATCTATGTTCCGTATTAAATGCATAACCGTTTGAGTTAAAAGGCGCGCGCTTTTTGCGCGTCCTTTTTGAACGATTTGTGTACGCCCGGCATGGGCATGAACTGATGGGGTGGAAGTCCCCTGTAGGAGTACCTGTGATGTCCTTCGGGACAACTGTAACTACTAGCCGACGGCAAGGGCAAACCCGCGAGGGGATGTCCGGAGGAAGCCCGAGCGCAAACGTGCGAGCCGACGGACAGAAACCGCATAGAAGGCTTGGTCCCCGGGCGAGTCAGCACAAGATGACGAAGCCCAGCAGGTGCAGGGGATAGGGTAAATGCGGCGGTTGTGCACGGAAAGTTCATGTTCTTATCCGGGGAGATCTGTCCCACGTGCGGTCTGTGCCGCTACGGGAGTCGAACTGAGGGCCAGCCCGAAAGGGCTGGAATCACCATCGAACCCTACGGGGGCTGTGGTCGCCAAGGGAGCCGGACTGCGGGCCAGCGCCAAAGCGCTGGAAACACCACCGGACCCTACCGTAACTCGGGCAGCGCGCCGGGCGGCAACGCTTGGCGTGAGGGGACAGAAGTCAGCAGAGGCCATACGAGCCGCGTTATCCGGGAGGGATAGCGCGGTAAAGGGCCGAACATGAGAAGCCAAGGCGGAGCCGTGGGCCACTCGCAGCCGTCGCCGAACCCGAGCGGGGAAGACGCGTTGCGGCGTGGGGCCACGCAGCCAGCCTTGCACGACGATCTGATGGAGCGGGTACTGGCCCGTGAGAACGTGTGGCAGGCATGGAAGCGGGTGAAGGCCAACCAAGGCGCCCCCGGCATCGACGGGATGCGCATCGAGGACTTCGCCGAGTTT
>CAJICF010000318.1_pt1 | contig 11027 bp, 10 predicted proteins | sample 9199541 | NCBI WGS metagenome assembly CAJICF01 (sample SAMEA7708324, study PRJEB35096) | sediment metagenome | biome: marine neritic benthic zone biome [ENVO:01000025]; feature: sediment [ENVO:00002007]; material: shallow marine sediment [ENVO:03000034] sea grass bed [ENVO_01000059] ... | reverse complement strand
CGCTGCACGGTTTCCGGTTTGGCTGCAAACAAGAGCATCTGACCATGCACGGGTTTGATCTGGGGGATAACACCGAGGCTCCGCAGGACTTGGGTGCTCCAGGCCCCGGCACATACGATGACCCGCTCGGCAGCCAGGAACGCAGCATCGATTTCCACGCCGAGGATACGGCCATCTGCCACCCGCAACTTGCGGATCTCGGTGTGCTCGCGGATGGTCACGCCAGCGGCTTCCAGTGATGCCCGCAGGGCCTTGATCAGACGCGGGTTGCGGATCTGCGCCACCTCCGGCAGCCATAATGTACTGGCGGATGTTTGGACTAGGCCCGGCTCGAGGTTGGCGATCTCTGGCGTCTCGATCTGGGTTACGGCGTTGCCGGTCTGGATGCCCCAGTCCAGCGCTTCGTCGTGTTGTTGCGGGTCGAGGATCAGGAGTCCGTTTTCAGTCCATTGCGGATCGATGCCGGTACCGTCGGCGAGCTCGGACGCGAGTTGTGGGTAACGGCGCTGGCTCCAACTGGCCAACGCGGTGACCGGGTTGGAATAGCGCCAAGGGTAGAGCGGAGACAGGATGCCACCCCCGGCCCATGATGATTCCTTACCGATTTGGTTCCGCTCGACCAGGGTTACCCGTGCTCCAGCCGCAACCAATTCCCGGGCGGTCAACATCCCGATGATCCCCCCACCTATAACCAGGCAATCAGTCACGGCGCGTTATTCAGCGATGTGCGTCGGTGCGGCAGGCGTTGACCAGCTGGAATGGTGACTGTGAAGACCGAAACTGGGGTCGGCGGCAGAGCATTTCCAAGGCACAAAACCGATTCGGACCGGACGTACTGAGGTGTGAGGAATGTAGTCACTGTGACCAGCTTAACATTTTCCCCCACCGGCCCGTGTTGGCCTAGTTACAACGGGCGGGCACGTGGGCTTGGTGATCGCTGCTGAAACCTTGGACACTATGTGGCCCGCCATCAAGGAGATTGGCGATGGGTCGCAAAGAGGATGGATTTATGCCGGTGGGGTTGATGATTGCACTGGCGGTGTTGCTGATCATGGCGACTGTGGCCTATCCCCTGTACACGGGCTACACGACCAAGGCCCGCCGCAGTGATGCACGGGTGGCGGTGCTTCAGGAAGCCTCGGCGCAGGAGCGCTTCTTCACGCTCAGCGGTCGATTTTCCTCGGGCCTTCTAACCAACGCCGTCTCCAGGGCTGGGTTCTACGACTTGAGCGTTGTCGCAACCACGACTACCTTTACCGTCACCGTGACGCCGCGGGCGGGGGAAGCGCAGGTCAACGACGCTGTATGCAGCTCGTTTAGTCTGGATCAGACCGGCGTTAAGGGTGCAGCCGGCACCGATCCACATAAATGCTGGTAGTCGTTGAGTACTTCCGAACGGGAGTCAGCATCCTAAGCGGAACGCCACAAGGGCTCACGCGGCAGGCGTCTGCCGCGAAGCGGTGCTGGTTGTCACCAGCAAGCAGCAGGATTCTGTACGGCGCTCTGGTTGAGGGTGAGGGTAGCGCAGTTGGTGCCGCTCGCTTTGTCCGTGGACTGGCTGGTTCCGGTGCCATCGGCTTGCAGGGTATAACCGGAGGTGGAGGCGCTGGCTACGGTGAACGTGTAGAAGGTGTTGGATGCGGGATTGGTGGTTAGCGTGAGCGAACCCAGAGTGACCGCATAGCGCACATTGCTGGCCCGATACCGCTCTTCCGCCAGTTGGATGTCCAGCAGGATGGTCTTGGCCTCGGCCCGCCGGGATTTCTGCATATAGCTGGTGTAGGTGGGGTAGGCAATCATGCCCAGGATGAAGATGACCGCGATCACGATCATCAGTTCGATAAGGGTGATACCTTTGGCGGACGAGAGTGACATGACGTGTTCCCTTCTATAATTGGTCTTGGCTTGTAGCGGATTATTCGACGAAAATGACCAAAGGTCCACCAAGAATCCGAAGAATGTGACCAGCGTGTGCTATAGACCGATAAACGGCGACCGGCACACTACTTTCCAGCCTCTGGCTCTCTCATACTTGTACCCGAGGATTGGCGAACGCAATTATGACCATACCCAAGTCGCAACGAGGCTTCACGCTCATCGAACTGGCGATCACTCTCGCGGTTCTTCTGGTGCTGCTGGCCATCGCCATGCCGGACTTCGGCACCACCAACGACAAGCGCAATCTGCAGGGTGCCGCCGAAGCGCTGCAGCAAGATCTCAGGTTTGCGCGGGCGGAGGCGATCAAGAGAAATCAGCGGGTCAGGGTGGCTTTCAAGAGAAACACGGCAACGGATTGGTGCTGGGGTATGACGCTGGGCGCGACGACCTGTGATTGTGAAGAAACTGACAGTTCCGAATCGGATTTCTGTGATATCGATGCTGGCATCCTTAATGTCACTGATTCCAGTGAATTTGAAAACGTCGAAATGGTCGCTGTTCCGTCGTTTAGTGGCGGCAGCGCGTTTACGACCATCAGCCCGACTCACGGTACTGCATCGGCGGGCAGGGTCAAGCTGGAGTCAGGCAAAGGCGTCCTGGTCGACGTGGTTTTGAGTGGTTTGGGGCGTGTATGGGTGTGTACGGACGTGGCGTCTGGAGCCACGTCGGGTGTCAAGTACGGTTTTGAGTACGATGCGGATTGTGATCCATCATGAACATTAGGCAAAGAAATCTTGGATTGACTCTCGTTGAACTGTTAGTCGCCTTGGTTGCCGGGCTGACCGTCACCAGTGGGGTGCTGTATCTCTACGTGTCCACCATCAATGCGCACACCGACACCGTCCGGGCGACCAGGCTGGAAGAGGAGTTGTCCGCGGTCATGAACGTGATGGTCAGGGACATGCAGCGGGCCGGTTTTGCCAGGATCGCCTTGGAAAGGGCGTCACAGGGGCTGCCTTTCCCGGATGCGGGCCAGGGTGAGACCCAGAATCCGTTTGCCGCGCTCGCGATCGGTGATGTGGACGGGGACGCCACGCCGGACGATTTCGACTGCATCCTGTACAGCTACGATGAAGGCGGTACCACAACCGTTTCCGCCACGGTATTGCCGGAGTTTCGCTCTGGCTTCCGGCTCAAGGACGGTACTGTGGATAAGCGTCAGAGTAGCAGCGACGCCGAGGCGAATCTTTGTGACGGCGGAGGTTCGTGGGAGGCGCTTACTAGCGATTGGGCCGCCAATATCGATGGCCTGACATTCACGGACATCGGTCCGGCGACGATTTCCGCCAGCAGCGCGGACGTGTTTGTGCGGCTAGTCCAGGTCGAGTTAACCGGTTCATCGGGGACCGGCGATAATTTCGTGGAGCGCACCCTCGGGGAGACCGTGCGTGTCCGTAACGATCAGGTGTGTGATCCGGGAGGTTGCTGATGAGAACGCGGGAACTCATGCATCTTAGAGCGGGTCCCGGCGGCCAACGCGGCGTGGCGACCTTGATGTTGACGCTCGTAGTCCTGGTCGGGCTGACGATGGTCACCTTCTACGCGGCGCATACGGGATTGATGAACCAGCGAATCGCATCCAACGAGGTGCGTGCGAGAGAGGCGCATCAGGCGGCCGAGGCCGGAATTGAGGCGGCCATTGCTTTCCTGGCCGATAACAAGACACAGATCGGCTCCACGGGCACGGGCGGTTGGGTTGAAGCCGGCAGCGAACGTTGGGTGCTGTGCACGAATTCGGATGTCGGTTTCCCCTGTGGCGATGGAACCACCAACCAGTACGGCGACGATTCCATGTCTCTGCGCTACGCGGTTGGGGGTACCACGACGATCGCCGATATCTCCGATTACCTGTCGGACCACGCCACGCCTCAGATGGGTGATCAGCCGGTGGAGGTCTACCTGCTCGCCCGCTGTGCCGATGAGGTGAACAACACCACCGGCGCGGGTGTCCCGGACGATGTCTGTGACGACCTGAATTCCGGCGCCTCGGGTATCCAGGGTCGTCCCTCGACCAGTGACGATTCGGCATTTCTGGTGGTCGCCCAAGGATGGTCCGCCGACCAGACCGGTACCGCGACCATCCAGCAGGGCCTGGTGCTGTACCAGATCCCCAATTCGGCGCCGGATTCGCCCCTCACGGTCAAGGGTAATGCCCAGATCAGCGGCGGCTTCGAGATCGTGGCCAACCCCAACGGTGGTGGTCCGGGCGTGCCGCTGTCCGTGTGGTCCGATGACGATGTGGGGATTGGTGCTGCCGCTGCTACTTGTCATTTGGGCGAATATCTGGAGACCGTCGGTAACGCGTCCTTAACCGTGATCAACTACGACGACGGCACCACGGTCAAGTTCTGCGACACCTGCCTGTGCAGCAGTGCCGCGGCTACCGGGGCGCTGAGCAATAACTCCGATGGCGAGCAGGAGGATTTTCTGGATGTTGACAGTAACTTGGGCGTCAACCCGGACGCGACCAACTTCCCCACCGATGTCTTTCAGTACACCTTCGGTACGCCGAGCGCCAACTGGCGAGAAATCCAGGATCAGGCTCATAAGCCGCCTCCTACTGATTGCAATTCAATGGGCCCGACCTCGTCGGGACTCTACTGGGTGATAGGAGACTGTGTTCTGCCCAGTAACACGGAAATCGGCTCGCCCAAGTACCCGGTGCTGATCGTGGTGGATGATGCGCTGCTGAGAGTGAATGCGAACACCGTGGTGTATGGCTTGTTGTACAGCTTCGACAATCCGGATCACCTGCCAGCCGGAGCGGACGTGGATGTGGTGTTGAACGGTGGTCCGGTGGTCAATGGCGCCATCATGATCGACCACGACGTGGATCTGTCCGCCGGTAATTTCGTGATCCGCTACGAGGCCAAGGTTCTCGAAACCCTGTTCGATATGTCGGGTGGTCGCGGACTGGGCAAACGGCCAGGAACCTGGCTTGATTACGTGGACTACACCCCCTGAGGTTGGGCCCGGAGGCATGATGATGGCTACACGCAGACACTTAAGATACTCGGGCTTCAGTCTGATCGAGATCCTGGTTTCGATCGCCGTCTTGGCGGTTGCGCTGGCGGCGTTGGCGAACTTTCAGCTAGGCTTGCTGCGCGGTGGCAGCGAGGCCAAGGCCCGTACCGTGGCCGCCAGCCTGGCCAAGGAGAAGCTGGAGGACCTGCGCAGCTTTTCGGAGTTGAGCGATCTTTCTGATCGGGACGATGCCTCCAGCCACGTCGACGGGGAGTTTGGCTATAACGAGATCGTGTCCGCGCCGGTCAGCACCACGGATGTCTCGCTTGGCGGCGGTGCGGAGGCGGCGGGCACGGGAAACCTCACGTTTCCGGCCGGCACCAACGTGGTCACGGTCGGCAACGTGCAGTATTCGCGCGCGTGGACCGTTACCGAGAACACGAACTCCAAGGACGTTGTTGTAACAATCAGTTGGACCGACCAAGCGGGCACGGCGCAAAGCGTGAGTCTGGCCGGCAATATCAGCGCCTCGAGCCCGGCCGCTGCGGCGCGGGCTGCCAAGCCACCACCGCCTCAGGAATCTCCCCTCGTCAAGAAGACCCCTGGCGCGGCACCGGACGTGATTTCCATCCCGCTTAAATTCCAGTTGGGCGATGGGCTCACCAAGGAGTCCTCGAAACCGGAGCCGGACGTGATTGCCCAGGCCGGCACGACCATCGTGTATTTCGATGAGGTGGTGTACGACACCAGCCTGGTGGATGCGGACGGTGATTCACCCATCGTCAATCGGGACGAGTTTCTCACCGTGAACTGCGTGTGCGTGCAGGGCGACGCCGCTGGCAGCAGCATATCTGGCAATGCTTTCGAGCCGGCTGTCCTGGAACCGGTCGGGCACAGCTACAGCGTGGGCAGTGACAACGGTGACGGGATCATCACTGACGATGACAAGGTCAGCAAGCGGATCGGGCACGCGGCCACCGGCAACGAACAGGTCTACAACCCGGACACGGCCAGCAACGAGAACCTGAACCTCAGCAAACAGCCGGTATTGTGCACCGCCTGCTGCCGTGACCACCACGACAAGGCCGGCCACGATTACGTCGACCCGTTTCGCAGCCATGACAGCGGCATTGACGGGGACCATAACCACTTCTTCCCGGATTCCAGCGGCAACCTGGTCGCCGCCGACACGATTGGCGATCTGTACCTGGAGGCTTGCAGGTTCGTGCGCGTGGACGGCGAATGGCGCGTGACCCAGGACTGGCGCCTGGAGAGTTTGCACGTGTTGCCCGGTCCGGAGCTTACCGATGACGGCGGGGCAGGAACCACCGCGCTCAATCATTACAAGGATTATGCTCGCAAGTTCGTGATCGACTACGTGGACGCCGTGATCTCCAACAGCACCAGCTACACGGCATGGACCCCCGTGTACTATCCCCAGACCGGCACCACCACGGCCAGCGACGACTTCACCAGCAGCTTCGATTCCGAACTGGCCGATCTCCGCAATAGCGAGGACACGGGAGACGAATACGCTTTGGGCAACACTGGCGCCGCTTCCAATACGGCGGCCAAGACCTTGCTGGCGCGGGCGATCTACATGGACTACATGGACTCCGACCTGATCGAACTGCTGCGCTGCAAGAGCGACGATAGCGTGACCCGACCAAGCGGTTGTGAAGATGTCGCCTATGATGATAGCTATCTGGCGTTGGTGCCGTTTCACGAGGTCAACCTGACCGGCCTGGCCAACTGGTCGTGGACCGGAAGTGCGATCAACGTCTCCGACGAGCCTATCACCAACGATAACCGCGGGCTGATCGACACGGTCGCGGTGGGGTGTTCCGATGCGGTCGTGAATGTCGAGCGCAGCAATACCGGCCTCACCGACACCATGGTGCTCGACAATATCAGTCTGGCCAACGATGCCGAGGATACGGCGCTGTTGAACGACGCCATCACCGTCGCAGTCGGCGGCGCAAGCTGTGGTGGAAGTCCGCCGGCACCGACCAATGTGACCGTTGGCGGAGATCTCTCAATCTCCAACAATGCCGCGGGTGGTTTGACGTTGAGCGATATCCAGATCACCGGCATCAATGGTGCCACCAACTGTCAGACCGATGCCGCCAACGCCACATGGCAGTGCGAGCTGGATGCCGACGGCGACGGTCAGATACAGATCTCGAATTACACGGGACGGGATGAATTCGGTGCCTGCGATCAGGACAACAAGATTTCCCCATCCGCGGACGTGGTGGCCGATGACGCGTACCTCAACGAGACCAGCTCCTTCTACTTCGTCGGTGAGGCTGCAGACGTGACCCTGGATATCTCGATCTCGAAGGACGGCAGCGGGCACTGCGCCTAATAGCGTAGGCGGGCTGGGGCGAGCGAACGGGGCAGGGATGCCCCGCTTCGTCTTGATGGACGCCGTCGGGCCGGGCCGATTAACCTGCCCGAAGCTGCTTGGGTAGGGGAAACACGACACCCTCCGTACGTCCCGAATCCTCGCTTACGCTGTCCGCACCCCATTCCCCGAGTCTTTTAATTACCTGCTCCACCAAGACCTCCGGTGCCGAGGCGCCAGCGGTCACACCGATGGCCCGTGCGTTACCCAGCCAGTCGCGCCGGATGTCCTCAGCGCCATCGATGAGATAGGCGGATGTGCCGGAGGCCTCGGCGATCTCCTTGAGCCGGTTCGAATTGGAACTGTTGGCGGAGCCGACCACCAGCACGAGGTCACAGTCCTTGGCCAGCTGTTTGAGTGCATCCTGACGGTTCTGGGTGGCGTAGCAGATGTCGTCCTTCTTCGGGCCGGTGATCCGGGGGAACCGCTTGCGCAGGGTATCGAGGATACGTTGGGTGTCGTCCATGGAGAGCGTGGTCTGGGTCACAAAGGCCAGATTATCCGGGTCATGTACTTCCAACGCCGACACATCTTCCGGTCTCTCGACCAGATAGATACCCCCCGCCTCGCCACAATTCCGATACTGTCCCATGGTGCCTTCCACTTCAGGATGGCCCGCATGGCCAATCAGGATCACCTCCCGGCCCGCGCGGCAATGGCGGGCAACCTCCAGGTGAACCTTGGTGACCAATGGGCAGGTCGCGTCGAATACCCGCAGCTGGCGCCGGTCCGCCTCCTCCTTGACTGCTTGAGGCACGCCGTGGGCACTGAAGATGACCGTATTGCCGTCGGGCACCTCGTCCAACTCGTGCACGAAGATCACGCCGCGGGCGCGCAGGTCACTGACCACGTAACGATTGTGTACAACCTCGTGACGGACATAGATCGGCGCGCCAAACAGTTCCAGGCTGCGTTCCACGATCTCGATGGCGCGCTCAACGCCGGCACAGAATCCGCGGGGATTGGAGAATAGCAGGTCCATAGGTCCAAGGGGTTGGGCTCGGAAGGTCATACAGGATAACGGAGCGGCGGGTCGGATGCGAGGATAGCGCGCTTCAGCGGCGAAAAAAAACGGCGGTCCCCCTTGTGGGGCCCGCCGCAACGGAGAGACCAAGTCTTATGGGTGTTGTTATTTGGAGACGGGCAACGTCTTCAGGAACCCGCGCCCTTGGATCTTCTCGCCCTTGGCGGGAGTCGATGAGGCTCCGGGAGCGGTCTTGGTCTTAAGCTGCCCTTTCAAGGTGCCTTCGACGTCGATAGCCTGGAAGCCAGTGGCCTGGTTGTTGAAATGGCAAACCAGATCCAAGAGGCCGTCGCCATTGACGTCTTCTCCAACCTTGTTGCACTTGTGCAGGCTCTGCTCATCCCCGGTGGCGCCAAAGGTCAGCGAATCGGGATCGACGGTCAACGCGTTGAAGTCGGGAGAGGAGAGCAGGGCTGCCGGTATCTTGCCCTTGCTCTTCAGGTTGATCGGTGCGATCTCAGATCCAGGCTTGATATCGATGTTGATGTTGAGCACGTCCGGTGTGGGTGGCGTTACCCCCGATATGATAAGTTCGTAGTCTCCATTCACCGAAGGTACATCGAACACAAGTTCCCCGCCATCCCGCAGGAAACGAGGGAAACTGCTCACCGCAACGGTATAGTCGCCAGAGGTAGCAAGCACAACGTTCATCAAGCGGGGATCAAGTGTGGAGTCGCTTCCCGGATCCGGGGAAGACGCAGTGATGCTCATTCGTTCCACCTTGTAGTCGGGGCCGCTGCCAAACAGTGTCAGCATGAGATTCACCGGTTCCTGGCCACCGTCACCCCCATCTATGTCAATCGTGAGGACATCTCCCTGCTGGCCGAAAAATCGGTAGAAGTCCAAGTCGCCGTTGGGTTCGGTGTTGGGGGCGCCGATATAGCCGGAGACGCTGATCACGCCGGAGGTTGAATCGGCGGTGACGACCTGGGCGGAGCCGATGCTGTCGTTGTTTTCGACCTCGAGAGCGGCGTGGGCCGTGCCCATCGAAAACCCGCTGGCGAAAGCGATGGCCAAAGTGAGTTTGCTGGTCTTGTGTTTCATGTTGTTGCCCTCTTGACTGAATATTGGGACGCGGAACCGTGCTGCCAGGTGATGAAGTTTTTGTGACAGACTTCTCACTCACCTAGGCCGTGAGGCCCACTTTTGAGTCGAGTGTCATGAAGGATTTAGCAAGAACCGAGCCTTGCCCGGCGTGTTGGCTGGAAGGCTTCACAACCAATTGAAAAATCGTGTTTTATTTCCGTCCGCCGAGGTCCGCGGATCGTCGAAGAGGCGCGGCTAGGGCGGGGGGTAAGCTTGCCGAGGATAAGGGGGAATTAAGTTGACGATTTGCGGCAGAATGCGACCCGCCATGACATCTCGCGGCCGTGATCAGGGGTCGAGGAAGCTATCGTCAGGATGCCGGAATGTGATCGCCATCACGATTTGATATCGAAACAATCTGGACCGTAAAAATGACCTCCCGGCCTGCCAACGGGTGGTTGAAGTCTACCCTCAGGCTATCCTCCTCCGTGGCCAGGATAGTGCCCGCGAATTCTGTCCCCGAGGGATCATTGAAGGCCACTAATGTGCCTGGTTCGGTGGTCACGTCAGGTGGAAAGTCGGCTTGCCGCATGAGGCGGATCTTGGCGGGATCACGGTGGCCGTAGGCATGGGCGGCGTCCAGCCGAATGGTCTGACGGTCTCCGGCCTTGAGTCCATAGAGCGCCATCTCGAAACCTTCGGCCAGGGTGCCGTCACCCATGACAAAACGCAGCGGTGCCTCGCCGAAGGTGGACAGCGCCTCAAAACCGTTGGGCAGGGCGATGGTGCAGTGCATCTCAACCCGGCTTCCCGCCCGGATCTCGGCTTCGGCGGTCATCGTTCAGCCGTTGTGGACCGAGTGCAGGCGCCGCAGATTGGGGGTGGCGAGACCGAAACGATCGGCGTGCTCAATGGCCCGAGCCAGCCGGGCCGGGGCGCTGCGGCCCATACATTTATGGTCGGGATCGCCGTCGAACGCGGCCACCATGCCGCGGATCAGTGCCTCGCGGTCGAATTGCTGCCCGGTCAGTGCTTCCTGGATATCGAGCACCTCGTGCCCTATCTCCCTTGCCAGCGGTTCATGTTGTCCCCAAAGTTCACCAACCGTGCCGCCGGTTTCCAGGCCGGCGATGTTGGTGGTGAGGATGTAGAGGTTCTTCAACACCAGTTCGGATAACAGTTCTCCGGCGGTTGCGAGCACTCGTGCCGGGATGCCGATGCTGCCCAGTGCCTCGTCGAGCAGCATTGCGTGGGGCCCGTATACCGGGGAGGGGATGATCACCTTGAAGTCCTGTCCGGGTTTCTTTTCGAACCACACGGAGATCACGGTAGGGGCGGCAATCGCGTGCCTCTCCCAGTCGCCGGGCAGGATCTCGTTTTGGAGCAGACCCAGGCGGTCACGCCAAGCATCGGGTATGCGCTCCAGCATCGGATGCAGATCACCTTCGGCGACCGCCACCAGCGCAAGGCCGGGCTCGGGGACCGCTTGTGCCAATGCATTGATGTCCGTGTCCCGGACGACGGGATAGACGGGATGGCCGGCACGCAACAGTCCGCGGGCGAAGACCCCACCCATCTCCCCAACGCCAATCAATATCACGGGCGGCTTCATCGTTTTTCCTCGGGTTTGGTGTGTTGCCAGAGTCGTTCACTGCCGCCTTCCGCCCT
>CAJICF010000535.1_pt1 | contig 11125 bp, 10 predicted proteins | sample 9199541 | NCBI WGS metagenome assembly CAJICF01 (sample SAMEA7708324, study PRJEB35096) | sediment metagenome | biome: marine neritic benthic zone biome [ENVO:01000025]; feature: sediment [ENVO:00002007]; material: shallow marine sediment [ENVO:03000034] sea grass bed [ENVO_01000059] ... | reverse complement strand
GTGGACTCAAAACAACTCGACATCGCCTTCGTCCATGGTTTGCTGAAATACCGGCTTTTGCCGCTGGGAGCGGATCCCATCCATCATACGAGCGAGGTCATTGCGAAGTTCGCTGAACAGCTGAGCGTAGGCCATAGCGTCGCTGCTGTCAGCCGCACCCAACTGATCCAACCCGGTCTTCATGTGCTCCACCAACGCATCAATGTGCCCGACCCGCTCGTGAGTATGGGTCACGAGTTGGGTAACCAGATCCTCGAACTGGAGTGAGCGTACCGCATCGCCGACGCGCGTGTTGATACCCTCGGAACTGGTCGAAACCTGACGCAACTTCGCCTCTGTCTCGGCATTCAAGCCCTCGAGATGACCGAGCATCCGGTCCACCCGGCCCTTGGAGGCGAGGGCCGCGCTTCGATCCTCGGCCGCCATATCTCCCACGATCTTGCGAGCCTGGGTGATGCTTGACATGGCACTGTTCACGTTTTCACGGATCTGTTCGTTAAACTTGTTTGACTCGTGGGACAATTTGCGGACCTCTCCGGCAACCACTGCGAAACCGCGACCGGCCTCGCCGGCCCGGGCCGCCTCGATGGCCGCGTTGAGGGCCAGAAGATTGGTCTGATCGGCAATATGTTTCACATCGCCCAGCAATGCAAAGATCTTATTCATCTGCTCGACCATATCGTCGATACGGTGCACGGTATCCACGCTCTGGCGCGCAGTTTCCACCACCATGTCGACCAGATACTGGAGCACTGCTGAACTCTCGTCCAATATGCTCTTGACCGTAGCGGCGGTTTCGCCTTCGTCCGCGTCCAAAGGGTTGCGGTCATCTCCGACCATCACCCTGACCAGCTCAAGCTGGCCTTGGGTCTCGGCATTGAGGCCGCTAAAGCTGTCACCCAGAGTCTGAACGGCATCTCCCACAATCTGCCGCGCCTGATCCAGATCCCGGTGCACGACCTGCATCTCGTCGCCAAGAAAGACCACGCAATCCTGAATCAGCCCATCGATATCACGTTCCAGACGCAGCATGTGTTCGGCACGCTCTTCGCTGGCGGCCGCCGCATTGACACGCTGGCGGTGGAACAGCGCGAAACCCCAGACGCCCGCCACGACAACTACCAGTAGTGCCGATTCGATGCCAAGCCACAACCATTGGGCCACCACGAGGACCGCGGTCACCGCCAGCACCCCAAGTTGTTCCTTCGGAATCGAAGTTTTCATCTTCCCATGATTCCCTTTCGCAGTTGAGCGTAAACCTCCGATTCAAGCATCCCGACCGTCCAAGCGCTCGTCAGCAATCATAGCAGGCTGAATGTGGTTCGACACAAACCGACGAAAAAGAGCAAATAATGCTATTGACCCTTTACGGTGCCGCCCTCTCCGAGGCAAATCGCCACTCGTCCTTCGCCTCACTCCTAAAAAAGCTCCACTTCACCGGCGACCGGTTTCTCCTCGATCTCGTGCAGATAGGCCCGCTCGCGTTGAATGATGGTGTCGTTGTGCAGCGAGCGCAGTTTCTTGACCAGCGCGGTGCCGGTGCGCGGAAAGAAGTAGACCTTGCGCGGATACACGTCACCCACGTCCTCGGACAATATCTCCAGCCTTTCCATCTGCAAATAGCGCTTGGCGAATTGGACGTTGCGCGCCCCGACTTTCGACAGCTCATTGATGATCCTACCGCCGCCAAACAGCTTGACCTGCAGGTTACGGCGCTGGCCGCCGTGCTTGAGGATGTCGTTGATCATGTGTTCCATGGCATAACTGCCATAGCGGTTGGCGTCACTGGTGGCGATTTGTTCGATGTCCATGCCGTCGCGCTGGCTGCAATGGGGGAGCAGGAAATGGTTCATGCCGCCGATGCCCGACAGCTTGTCGCGCACGCAGGCGGCGACGCAGGAACCGAGCACGGTGGCGATCGCCTCGTCATGGTTGGTGACGTAATACTCCCCGGGCAGGATCTTGGCCGAATTGGTCTTGTGGACCGGGTCCCAGTAGCGGTTGACGTGTTCGAAACCCTCGAGCGGCGGCGCAAGATGGGACTTTGTGCGGTGCAGTGGCGACATGGCGCCGCCTCAGTTGAGCCGCTGGCAGGCGGTGGTACCGAGGGCCCGCAGGCGTTTGCCCAGTTCGCCCAAACGTGCGCAGAACATGTTGAGGTCGTCGTCGGGGACGACTACAGCCGTGTGCTCGGTGAGTGGAGTACTAGAATAGCTCCACATTCTCGCCCGCACCGGCATCCGGATTCACCAGATCCAACGCCTCCTGCACCGATGCGCCCTTGAGGATCGCATCGAACATGCGGAGCTCCTCATCCACGGTGTACTTGGACTTTATCTGCTCTTGCAGACCGTGCCACTCGTAGGGGTTGAAGAGCCTTCGGGAATCCACCACCAACTCGCCAAGGGAACCCAGGCTGGAGGCCACGTGGGACAGCCGTTGAGTCATTTTGTCGTAGAACTGAAAGGCGATGATCGCCGATTGCATGGACGCCGAAACGGCCCGACACTTGTCCAGAATGGTGCTGCGGATCTGTTGCACGTCGCCGTCCTGACCAAGGTCCTCGGCCGCCGCCGCAATCGCCTGCACGCTGCCGGACATACCCGTAAATGAGTTGACCAGGGTCTCGACCGAGTCGTCGCCGTCACGCATGGAATGCTCGATCTGCGCCACCGCCAGATTGAGCATGAGTACGGTTTCCCGAACCTGGCTCCAGTCAAGGTCCGGGTTGCCCGCGCCCGAAGGGCCGCGCATGTCAGATTGCCTGGTTTCCCCGCTCATATGTCGGTCCTCGAATGTCTCTCCCCGTTCCAGCTGGGGGCCACGCCAATCGGGCGTCGAGAACAATGCCGCGAGCCATGGTACGCCGGCGGTACCCACCCGGGTCTCCACCACCCGGTCCAACTCGGCGATATCGGTGAAGCGGAGGGTTCCGCTGCCGCCCTTGATGGGATGATCGGTTGGGAGAACCCCCGTTGGGACTGCGCGAGGTCAATCGACATCGAATGTTTCCTTACGTCGCAACCATTGTTCCGGCCGGGGAAAACGGGCCGGATGCGGGCAGCTTAGCCGAGAACTTTCTTAACCGTGGCCAAAAGCTGATCGGGGCTGAATGGCTTGACGATCCAGCCGGTCGCCCCGGCGGCCTTGCCCTGCATCTTCTTGTCCGAGCCCGCCTCGGTGGTCAGGGTGAGTATAGGGGTGAACTTGTAGTTCGGCAGTGCCCGCAATTCTTTGATCAGGGAGATGCCATCCATGCGCGGCATGTTGATGTCGGTGATGACCAGATTGAAGGCCTGCCCCTTGGCCGCGGCCAGACCATCGACCCCGTCGCCCGCCTCCGTTACGTCATGCCCCGCCCCCTTGAGCGTGAAGGCCACCATCTGCCGCATGGAGGCCGAATCATCCACGGTGAGAATTTTCGCCATAATCCCTAACTCCGGGTCCCCAGGATCCAGTTGAATGTGTTGCGCGCGGCGGTGATACCGACGGCGTGGTGGCGTCGGATCCGTTGTTCATAATTGTTGTTCCGCGCGCGGCACCCCGCACCGCGCCAAACCCTACAGCACAATATCTAGACGGGCAACGGTGAATTTGCAACCTGCGCGGATGAGCCTTTCTCGTGTGGGAGGATTTCCCGGCAACACATTCGCGCTGGCAAACCAGGATTATTTGCCTACAATTGCATGACGGTTTCGTGACAACCCCTGGAATCGAACAAACCCTGCCGGACGAGGAGTAAGAGGTTATGCCGACGACAATAAGTTTCAAACAGTTACTGGGCGGCTCCCCGTTCCCACCGCTGATCAAGCACATGAAGATTTCCGCCAAGTGCGTCGAGCAGATCCCCCCCATGTTGGAAGCCCTGTTCGCTGGCGACGAGCCCAGCCTGCAGGACGCCCGGAAGAAGGTATTCGAGCTCGAGAGCCAGGCGGACGCGATATTCGACGGCCTGTCCTCCAGCCTCTCCCAGAACAAGTTCCTGCCGGTGCATCGCCATGACCTGATCGCCGTGCTGCGCGAGCAGGAGATGATCGCCGACACCGCCCAGGATATCGCCGGACTCCTGCTGACCCATCTCGACGTCTCCGAGGAGCTCCGAGAGCCGCTGTTGGGCCTGGCCAACAAATCCGTGGAGACCGTGCACAAGGCGCTGAAGGTGATCAAGACCCTGGACGCTCTGGTGGAGACGGGCTTCAAGGGGCCGGATGTGGATCACGTGTATAAATTGATCGACGAGGTCGCGAAGAGCGAGGACGGTGCTGACATGCTCGGCATCGATCTGGTCGGCAACCTCTATCAACACCACAAGGACAAGGATCCCGTGTCGACGGTGTTCACCTACCAGCTGACACGGTGGCTCGGACATCTCGCCGACCACGCGGAACTGGTGGGTAGCCGCATGCGTCTGCTGGTCGCGCGCTGAATACCGGCAAGACCCGACCTGCAGAGAACCACCAGAACACAGGGGATTCCATCATGGACATCATCGCTCAATACGGTACCGTTTTTCTCATATTGGCCGTCGTCTTCGGTCTGTACATGACCTGGGGTATCGGGGCCAACGACGTCGCGAATGCCATGGGCACCTCGGTGGGCTCGGGCGGTATCACCGTCAAGCAGGCCATCATCATCGCGGCCATCTTCGAGTTCGCCGGGGCATTTATCGCCGGCGGCAACGTGACCAAGACTATCCGCAAGGGAATCATCAACCCGGAAACCATCGTCGGCACACCCGAACTGCTGGTCTACGGGATGCTGGCGGCACTGCTGGCCGCGGCCATCTGGCTGATGCTGGCCTCCTGGAATGGCTGGCCGGTGTCCACCACCCACAGCATCGTCGGCTCCCTGGTGGGTTTCGCTGTCGTCGGAATCGGCGTAGCGGCGGTGAACTGGGGCAAGATCGGCCAGATCGTGGCCAGCTGGGTGGTTTCGCCGCTGATTGGAGGCTTCCTGGGGTACGTTCTCATGGTCAGCGTACAGAAGCTGATACTGCGAACGACAACACCGGTGCAGCAGGCGAAGAAGTGGGGACCCTTCTACGTGTTCCTGGTCGGGTGGATTGTGTGCCTGGTCACCATGTTCAAGGGTCTGAAGCACCTGAACCTGGACCTTTCCCCGCTGGAGAGCCTGGTTGCCGCCACGGTAGTCGGCATCGTCATCGCCCTGATCGGCCGCGCGATGATCAACCGGGTGAAGCTGGAAGACAGCGCTGACCGTGACGTCCAGTTCGCGATGGTGGAAAAGCTGTTTGTCCCGATGATGGTCTTCACCGCCTGCGCCATGGCCTTCGCCCACGGCTCCAATGATGTGGCGAACGGCATTGGCCCCCTGGCGGCGGTGATCAGCCTGGTGAACTCCGGCGGCGAGGTAGCTCAGAAGGCTTCGTTGCCGCTGTGGGTCCTGGCGATCGGCGGCATCGGCATCGTCACTGGCCTGGCCACTCTGGGCTACCGGGTGATGCGCACCATCGGCACCAAGATCACCCAGCTCACCCCGAGCCGTGGTTACTGCGCCACCCTGGCCGCCGCCTCCACGGTAGTGCTGGCCTCCAAGACCGGCCTGCCGGTCTCCACCACCCACATCGCGGTGGGCGCGGTCATGGGGGTAGGGCTGACCCGAGGCCTGGGCGCCCTGGATCTGCGAGTCATCCGGGATATCATCATCTCCTGGGTGATCACCATCCCCGCCGGCGCGATTCTGGCCATGTTGTTCTTTTTCACGCTGAAGGGCATATTCGGCGGAGGAGTCTGACCACAGAGAGCTGGGCATTGCCGCACCTTTTGTGGTGATGCCCAGCCGCGAGACTACTTCTTTCCACGCTGCTTGGTGATATCCTCAAGCCAGTCCTTCGGCGCCGTCTCAGTAATCCATAACAGGACGTTTTTCGGGTCCGACCAGTCCAGCGAGGGGGCGATCTCTGTCTTCGCCGGGCCGGCTTTCTTCCCCATGATTTTTCTCAGCACCGCAAAGGAATACGGCCGCGCGGTGTTGAACGGCCTCAACATCACCTGCAAGCCGGACTGGTGGAAGTGCCAAGCCACCTGCCAGTGGACCCACACCTCCCACTGAACCCACTCCGGGGTAATCCCCATGTCCACCAGTCGCACGTCGTCGGAGGACAGCCTGTCCCGTCTCGTCTGGAACAGCCAGGCCACAGGTGGGAGGATAAAATCGAACACGAAGCGGGCCTGCCAATTGGGGGCTAGGATGAATTTTTTCTTTTGGGGAAGCCGTATCCGTTCGAAATCAACCTCGGGAAAGTCGCTCACCCCTTTCCATCGCTCGTCGTAGACGGACAGGGCCTCGTCGTGTCCCTTGAAGGGTAGAGCGAGGTGGATCTCCCTGGGGCGATGGGTAAGCGGCTCGACCGTCCACCATTTTTTCATCGAGATATCAATACCCACTTCGCCGGGCCAGCCGCCGATCCTATCGATGAGATAGGTCTTGCCCGAACCCGGCGGGCCGAGCACGATCCAGCTCCGGAACTTCATCTTCGCCGGGAAGGGAATACCCTTGCGGTCTTGCAGTTTCATCGATGCTTTGTCCCCCAACAGGGCGGGATTTCGGCTGGTGCCGCGTGCTTGGCCACCGCTTCCGGCGCGAACGATCCGCTATAATGCTTGCCGCATGAAAACATCGATCGCTCTCCTTCCGGAAGTCCCCGCCAGGGCCGGCACCAGTTATCGGCGGACATCTTCGATTATTCGCGTTGATTGTAGCCGATGATCGAAACCCGTCATCAAGTCTTTGCTTGCCGACAAGTATCTAGGCCCGGTTAAATCCTAAATGTGGGGGAAACCGACAAAGGCCGCAGCATTGGTTTCTGGGCTCCGTGACGGGTGTCTGATCAAATCGGCTTCCGCCGGAGCGGCTCGATTCCTTTGACGGATCGTTAACGATGAATCCTGCCGAGCTGTTCGAAACCGAGGCAATACAGAATCTCCAAAAGTTTCGCGAGATTTCCTTTCCGGCCGGCCTAAAGTTCCATCAGCTACTCATCACCGGCCCACCGGGGTCCGGCAAATCCACCCTGGTCCAGAAGATCGGCGGTTGGCCGCAAGAGGGTTACATCGATCTCAGCGCGAAACGCTGGTGGGCCTCCAGCATGCTTTCCCTGCGCCCTCGCGAGGTGCACCTGGGGTTTCCTTTTATCGGCTTCCAAGAGGCCCAGACTATCTTCGATCGGGAGTGGGCCGAGGCCCCGGAACCGCCGCAGATGGACCTCGACCGTATCCTGATTCCACGCAAGAAACGTCTGATTTTGTGCAGAAACTGGCGTAAGGCCTACGCGTTCGAGTTTCTGTTACCGCCCGCCGACTGGGTGTACGAACAACGCAAGATGCGGGCGCGAAGAAAGAGCCACCGGGTGGACGAGGAGTTTGACCTGGCGCTGATACAGAGGCAGCTGGAGACCCTGTGGATCGGTGCCAGGCATCTCTTCCACCACGGCTTTCTGGTCTATATTAGGGAGGGCGTCTCGGGTGGCTTGAAGCGTTTCGTGGGATCCCAAGCGTAACCATGTCGAACCGCTCGATTATGCCAAATGCTCTTGCGCTACATCGAAGGGACGCAACCACCAGCCGGTCGGAGAAGCCGAGCGTGCATGGTTTTTCGAACTCGCGCCATTAGGCAGCCCAGACCACGGCCCAACGCCCTAAGCAATGCCCAAAGAGACGATTTTTTCACAGATCCGGTCCTTGATATCCGGCCGCACGCCGACCAAGGAACTGAGGCTAAGGGAAGAGTTTCGTCTTGGAAGGTCTGCGGTCCGCGTCCCGTATACCGGTGCGCCGATCGGCGTCACCCTGGTCCCCCAGGGCCTGGAGTATCACGTCTACCCGGAGATCTTGACGGATACCGGCAGCAACCCGCCTGATCCCTGTTTTCTGTTATTCGAGCCGGGTCACGACTACACCCGAATCGGCGGATTTCTGCGCCTGCAGCAAAAAGGGGACAGCCTGATCCTTGGCGGCCACGACCGGAAACAGGCCGCGATGTTCGATTATCCGCCGAACATGGACAAACGCATCCTCAACATCACCCATGACGGCGACGCCCTGGTCTTCAACAAGCTGGTCTATGACGCCAAGGTCCTCCTGGCGCCGCTCGGCCAGGAGCGGACCGCCAAGTGCTTTAGCGACCGGCGCAGCGACAAACTCCGACGCATCCGGGCAATCTACGGCGGGCCGATTGAACCCCTGGGTCCGGAGCAGGCTCTCGACACCCTGAGGGCAGTGAACGAGATCCTGGCGATGGAGTCCTATCGTCCGCTGGATCGCAGGGGCAGGCCGGGAGGCGTATTGCAGCTTCCCAAGGAATTGAGACCCATCATCGTCGGCGATCTTCACGCGCAAGTGGACAATCTGCTCACGCTGCTCAGCCAGAACGGGTTTCTTGAAGCCCTTGAGCAGGGAACGGCGGCGATGATCATCCTCGGTGATGCGGTGCACCTCGAAGAGGATGGCCAACTGGACGAGATGGAGAGTTCAGTGTTGATGACCGACCTGATCCTGCGCCTCAAGCTCCGCTTTCCCAAGCAGATCTTCTACATTCGGGGAAACCATGACAGCTTCGCGGAGGACCAGTTCAAATTCGGCGTTGCCCAGTGCCTGCTCTGGGAAAGGGCCCTGCGAGAACGCCGGGGCATGGATTATCTGCATGAGATGGAAAGATTTTACGACGGCCTACCCTACCTCGTGCTCTCCGAAGGCTACATCGCCTGCCACGCGGCGCCGGTAAAGACCAAATTCACTCTGGAAATGCTCATCAACACCCATGAACACCCGGGGCTGGTTGGCGAACTTACCCGAAACCGCTTGCGCCGACGCAACTTCCCGGCTGGTTATGCCAAGGGCGACGTGCGCCATTTTCTGGAGACTCTGGGTTTTCCCGAGGGCACGCCCTACTTCGTGAGCCACTCCCCGCTGACCCGCGACGAAACCCTGTGGCTGAATGCGGGCGGGATCAAGAATCACCACATCGTATTCAGTGCCAATCGCCCCTGGATCGGCGTGGTCACCAGAATTCACGGCCACATGATCCCGCTAACCTATCAGCGGGAAGAGCTTACGCCGATCATCAGCGGTCTGGCCACATAACGGCCCGGCCGCGATCTGCGACATTGAACACCGCCAGGTTGAGTTAGTGCTGGGTGCTGTCCGAAACGGACACGCGAGCCTGTGACAGTGGCCCGCCCTTGGGACAAGAAAGTTGGCGTTTAACTGACGAGGGCCAGAACCAGCCAAGAAACCAGGAAGGCTCCAGCAACCGCCAGCAAGTGAAACACCAACTCTTCTCTGCGAGATAGGCTTTGGATCGTCTTTTTCATACCACCCTATAATAATGGCGTTATATGGCGATTTTGTGACTCCTGCGTGATAGATTGATGACGCGTGCTCGGGTCGACCCTCGTTCGACGCCGGCCGACAAGCGTACTGGTACTGTTCCTCCGTAAAGGTTGCGGCTGGCTAAGGAATCGGCAGGCGCCAGTTCGCTGAAGCTGGAAAACCACAAACCCTGGCCTACACTAAGATGACCGTTGCGTGACGCTGGCGCCGACCAGACCCGGCCTGCCGGATTGTGTCTCCCGCGCCAAGCCGCCTTAGCCAACAAACCCGCTTGGAGTGATCGAAGATGAACAAGAAACTCTCCACGCCCAAGGGCGCGATCCTGGTACCGGTGGACTTTTCCGCCTACTCCGAGGCGGCCCTGCTGTTCGCCTCCGAGCTGTCCGCCTGTCTGAGCGCACCCTTGGTGGTGTTACACGTGGTGCACGATCCCGGCGAAATGCCCGGCTATTACCAGAAAGTCACCAAGAAGAAGAAGCTGGAAAAGCTCGAGGACCTAGCCGAGGAGCTGTTCAACGACTTCATGCAGAAACTCCAGGCCGCGAACCCGAAGCTGAAGCCCTTGCACGAGGCGCAGCGCCTGCTTGTCGTCGGGGTTCCCGTCACCCGCATTCTGGAGGTGGTCGACAAGACTCATCCCCGCATGGTGGTCATGGGTAGCCAGGGCCGAACCGGACTGAGCCACCTGCTGATCGGCTCCAAATCCGAACCGGTGGTCAAGCTGTGTCCGGTGCCGGTGACCATTGTCAAGACCAAGAAAAAGTCTTAATCCGTTAGAGACCACCGACATGCACACCTTTCGACTCGACCTAGCGAACCGCAGCTTGCGTATGGCCCTGATACTGGGTCTGGGCATGGCCGCCTGCATGATCGCCGCCCCGGTCTTGGCTGGCGAAGGCGGCAAGGAAATCGAATGGGGATTCATGACCATGAACCTGTTCGGTGGTCTGGCCATCTTCCTGTTCGGCATGGAACAGATGGCCGACGCCTTGAAAGCGGCGGCTGGCGAACGTATGAAGGTCGTACTCGCCAAGCTGACCACCAACCGCTTCATGGGCGCCGTCACCGGTGCCTTCGTCACCGCCGTCATTCAGTCTTCATCGGTCACGACGGTGCTGGTGGTAGGCTTCATCAGCGCCGGGCTGATGTCCATGGCCCAGTCCATCGGCGTCATCATGGGCGCCAACATCGGCACCACCATCACCGCCCAGATCGTCGCCTTCAAGGTGACCAAGGCGGCGCTCGCGATGATCGCGATCGGTTTCGCCATGCTGTTCGCGTCCAAGAACGAGCGTACCAAGCAGTACGGCTCGATGCTCATGGGGCTCGCCGGCGGCCTCGCTCTGTTCCTCTATGGAATGGAGAAGCTGACCGACTCGCTGAAGCTGATCGCCGGCGATCGGATGAAGAGCCTGCTGGCGCGGATGACCAGCAACCGCTTCAAGGCGGTGCTCACCGGCGCCGCGATCACCGCCACCATCCAGTCTTCGTCGGTCACCACGGTCCTGGTGGTGGGCTTCATCTCGGCAGGCCTGTTGTCGTTGTCCCAGTCGGTCGGCATCATCATGGGCGCGGAGATCGGCACCACGATCACCGCCCAGATCATCGCCTTCAAGGTCACCAAGTACTCGTTGATCCTGGTGGCGCTGGGCTTCGCCATGTCGTTCATCCCCAAGTCGCCGAAGATCAAGAGATACGGCGCCATGGTGATGGGGCTGGGGCTGATCTTCTTCGGCATGGAGCTGATGAAGGACGCGACCAGCCCGCTGCGCAGC
>CAJICF010000083.1_pt1 | contig 11196 bp, 6 predicted proteins | sample 9199541 | NCBI WGS metagenome assembly CAJICF01 (sample SAMEA7708324, study PRJEB35096) | sediment metagenome | biome: marine neritic benthic zone biome [ENVO:01000025]; feature: sediment [ENVO:00002007]; material: shallow marine sediment [ENVO:03000034] sea grass bed [ENVO_01000059] ... | reverse complement strand
CGCGGTCGAGACCCTGTGGGTGCTGGCCATCGGCGTGGCCATCGTGTTCGGTTTCGATTTTCTGATGCGCGCTCTGCGCGGCTATTTCATCGACGCGGCCGGCAAGAAGGCGGATATCGCCCTGTCGGCGATGCTGTTCGAGCGTGTGATGGGTATCCGCATGGCGGCGCGGCCCGCCTCGGTGGGGGCCTTCGCTAACAACCTGCGCGAGTTCGAGAGTATCCGCGATTTCATCACCTCGGCCACCATCACCGCGGTCATCGACCTGCCGTTCGTGGTCATGTTTCTGCTCGTGATCTGGTTCATCGGCGGGCCGATCGTGCAGGTGCCCGGTGCGGGCATCCCGCTGGTCATCCTGTACGGATTGATCATCCAGGCGCCGCTGCGCAAGGCGGTGGAGAACACCTTCCGCGCCTCGGCACAGAAGAACGCCACCCTGATCGAGAGCCTGACCGGGGTCGAGACCCTCAAGACCCTGGGTGCCGAGAGTCCGGTGCAGAGCAAGTGGGAGAAGGCCGCCGGCTACATCGCCCGCTGGGGCGTGCGCTCGCGGCTGCTGTCCGCCTCGGCGGTCAATGTGGCGGTGTTCCTGCAGCAGCTGGCCATGGTCGGTGTGGTGGTGTACGGGGTATATCTGATCGGTGAGGCGGAGCTGACCATGGGCGGCCTGATCGCCTGTGTGATCCTCACCGGCCGGGCCATGGCGCCCATGGCCCAGGTCGCCAGCCTGGCCACCCGCTACTACCAGGCCAAGGCCGCCTTCAGGTCGCTGAACGGCATCATGCAGCTCGAGGTCGAGCGCCCCGAGGGCAAGTCGTTCGTGCACCGCCCCAATATCAGCGGCGACATCGAATTCCACCAGGTCAGCTTCAAGTATCCCAATCAGCCCCAGCCGGCCCTGGACAATGTGTCCTTCCGCATCAAGGCCGGCGAACGGGTGGGGATTATCGGTCGGGTCGGTTCGGGCAAGACCACGCTCGAGAAGCTCATGCTCGGCCTGTACGACCCCGAATCCGGCGCGGTGCGCCTGGATGGCACCGACGTGCGCCAGATCGACCCGGCCGACCTGCGCCGCAACGTCGGCTACGTGCCGCAGGACGTGCTGCTGTTCTTCGGCACCGCCCGCGACAACATTATTCTCGGCGCGCCTTACGCGGACGACACCGCGGTATTGCGGGCCGCGGATATGTCCGGGGTCAGCGAGTTCGTCAATCGTCACCCTTTGGGTTTCGACATGCCGGTCGGCGAGCGCGGCGACAGCCTTTCCGGCGGACAGCGTCAGGCCTTCGCCGTGGCCCGCGCGCTGCTGTACGACCCACCGGTCCTGCTGCTGGATGAGCCCAGCAACTCCATGGACAACAGCACCGAGGAACGGCTCAAGGCGCAGCTCACCCAGTACGTGGCCGGCAAGACCTTGATCTTGGTCACCCACCGTGCCTCGCTGCTGACCCTGGTCGACCGCCTGATGGTGGTGGACAACGGCCACCTCATCGCGGATGGCCCCAAGGACAAGGTCATGGAGGCCCTTAAAGAAGGCCGGCTGCGGATGGGGCGCTGATGATTGACCAAGCGCGTGATCTGGATGTGGCGTGTAGCCCGGATGCAGCGAAGCGCAATCCGGGAAAAGCCTCGGCTGGCGGAGTAACCCTGGATTCCGCTGGCGCTTCATCCAGGCTACGGGGTTCTTCGTGGTGAATATTTACACGAACTTATGAATAGTCCTCAACCGGCACCCGTGCAACAACCACCCCAGCAGGCAACGCCGCCCGCTGGCGGTCAGCTACGCCCCGACGATCTGGACTTCGTGCCCGAGACCAGCGCCGCGGTGCTGGAGCGGGGGCCGCGTGGGGGCCGCATCGTGCTGTGGACCGCGGTGTTGTTTTTCGCCTGCGCGCTGGCTTGGGCCAACTGGGCGGAACTGGACGAGATCACCCGTGGCGATGGCAAGGTCATCCCCTCGCGGCAGATTCAGGTCATCCAGAACCTGGAGGGCGGCATCGTGGCCGAGCTCCTGGTGCGCGAAGGCGACGTCGTGGACGAGGGCCAAGTGTTGCTGCGCATCGACGATACGCGTTTCTCCTCCTCGCTGCGCGAGAGCCGGCTGAAGTACCTGGAACTCAGGGCCAAGGCGACGCGTCTGCGGGCCGAGGCCGAGAACGCGGAATTCGACATGCCGGAGGAGGTGACCACGGAGGCGCCCATCCTGGCAATGCGGGAACGCGCCCTGTTCGCTTCCAGGCAACAGGAACTCGACAGCAATCGGGCCATCCTCGCTCAGCAGATCACCCAGCGCCGCCAGGAACTTGCCGAGTTGCGCGCCAAACGCGATAAATTGGAGAACAGCCATGCGCTGGTCGATCGTGAGTTAACTCTGACCAAGCCGCTGGTCGCCGATGGCGCGATCTCCGAGGTGGAGGTGTTGCGCCTGGAACGCCAAGTCAGCGAATTGGCGGGTGATCTCCGGGGTACCACCCTGGCTATCCCTCGCGCACGTTCGGCCCTGGCCGAGGCGCAACGCAAACGGGAGGAGATGGAACTCAGCTTCCGCAACGAGGCCCGCGGTGAACTCAACGACGTCCTGGGCGAGCTGGGCCGGGTGACCGAATCCAACGTGGCGCTCCAGGATCGGGTCAACCGCACGGCGGTGCGTTCCTCGGTGCGGGGCACGGTCAAACAGCTGCTGGTCAACACCGTCGGCGGGGTGGTGCAACCCGGCATGGACCTGCTGGAGGTGGTGCCGCTCGAGGACACCCTGCTGGTCGAGGCCAATATCCGGCCGGCGGATATCGCCTTCCTGCGCCCGGATCAGGATGCGATCGTCAAATTTACCGCCTATGATTACGCTATCTATGGAGGGCTCGAAGGTAACGTGGAGCACATCAGCGCCGACACCATCACCAACGACGAGGGCGAAAGCTTCTATCTGGTGAAGGTGCGCACCAAACGTAACTCCCTGGACAAGGACGGGGAATCGCTACCGATCATTCCGGGCATGACGACGACCGTGGATATCCTGACGGGCAAGAAGACGGTGCTGGACTACCTGCTTAAGCCGGTGCTGCGCGCCAGGGAACGCGCCTTGAGAGAACGCTAGATGGGCAGCAAGACAATCATATTGGCCAGCGCCGAGCCCAGCGTGTTGAAACGCTGGCGCGAGGCCTTCGATGACAGCGTGGAACTGCGTCCGGCGGAAAATGCGGACGAAATGCGCCAGATCATCGCCGCCGGCGACCCTGAACTGCTGCTGCTCGATATCGCCTTGCCGGAGTTCGGCGGTGTCGACGGTGTGGCGGCCCTGCTCGAAGATCAACCCGATCTATTGATGCTCTGCTGCGCGGGTCAGCCTTCCGAGGAGGAGGGCCTGGCGCTGATCAAGGCCGGTGCCCGCGGCTATTGCAACGCCTATATGTCCCCCGCCCTGTTGCGCAAGGCCGTGGAGCTGGTGCGCAACGGTGAGGTTTGGGTGGGCCGCAAGCTGATCCTGCGCCTGATTGGCGAGATGCACGCACACAACGGTGGCGGTGCCCGTGCTCTACTTGCAGGGCTCACCTCGCGCGAACGGGAAATCGCCCGCATGGTCGGCGATGGCGCCAGCAACAAGCAGATCGCCCGCGACCTGGAGATCACCGAACGCACGGTCAAGGCGCACATGAGCGCCATCTTTCAAAAGACCGTTGCCAAGGACCGCCTGCAGCTCGCCCTGCTGGTTACCGGGCAGCTCCATGTCTCCGAAGACGAGGCATCGTAGGGCGCAACCGCGCAGCGGGTTGCGCCGCAAGGAATCAATCCGCCATGCCGGGCTACGAGAGCGGAAAAGAGCGGGACATTGGACCGAAGTACGATAGGCAGCCGATCTTTCGACCGTTAGGCTGTTCGTGTAGGAGCGGCTTAGTTGCCGCGAAACGCGATTGATGCAGGAGCGGCCCTGTAGCCGCGATACGGAGTTGATCGAAGCCAGACCGCACGACTTTTGGTCGGGCGGCAACACGAGAATGGGGCACTAAGCAGGCGGAAGAATAATCTTGAACAGCGTCACCGTCATCATCGCCAACCCCGACGAGACCCACCGTGCCCGCTGCCGGGCCCTGCTGGAATCCGCGGCGGAGTTTGAGATCGTGGCCGAAGTTCAGGATGTTGAAACCACGCTCTCGGTGGTCAAGACCACCCCGCCCCAGGTTCTTCTCCTGCATCACCGCATGGCGGGCGACGATCTGCCGATCTTGGTGCGTTCGGTGCTTGATCGCAGCCCCCTGACCGAAATCCTCGCCCTTACCGAAGGCGCCGACGAACCCCGCATCCTCGATATTCTGGCCGCCGGCGGCCGGGGTTATCTGGCCGATGCCGATCTCGACACCTTTCTCGCCAAGGCCGTGCGCAAGGTCCACGAAGGCGAGGCCTGGGTACCACGCAAGATGGTGGCCCAGATCCTCCAGCGGATTGCCTGGCTGAGCCGCAGCGAGCGTTCCGGCAGTCGCGGCACCTCATCCAGCCGCTACGCCTGATCCAGCTTGCTGGACTGCCGCGTCCGGTAGGAGCGGGCCTTCCGCCCTCATCACGGCGGCCGGCCAGGATTCAAGGCGACCATGTGGCTCTCGTTTGACGCAACCTCCTGCGCGGTTGCGCCCTGCTCGGCTTCGGCAAGGCGCCCATGCCGCATTTTCATTCCAACTTCAAGGGATTAGCGAAAATACACACATCCTGTCTCATCCGGGCACATCGTACTAAGGTCCAATAGACGCCCCCTTGCCCGGGTGCCAGTATTCCTAACAGAGAAACCTGGAATGAGGCGCAGGGATGGCGCACCAGCAGTCCGGTTGGTGTCCATAGCCCAGGGTTTCCCGCCCTTTCCTCGGAAAGGGATCGTGCTAATCCCCTCTCCCCTGGAGGGAGAGGGCTAGGGTGAGGGGGATCAAACAATCCCCACCCCAAAACGTGATCCCCGCCCGAGGCGGCTACGGACACAAAACCGGACCTAAACCGAACCGTTAGCGATTACACAGATCATCTAAGGAGATAAACATGGCCACGAACCCGAACATCGACACCACCGCCACGCTGGGACAGCCGATCGGTCAGATCACTTCAATGACCGGCACGGTCACCGCGACCGGCGCCAATGGAATCACCCGCGAGCTCAAGGCCGGTGATTTCGTCTATCTGGATGATGTCGTTCAGACCGGCGACCTGAGCTCGGTGGTCATCTCTTTCAACGACGGCACCACCCTGGATCTGGGCCGCAACGCCCAGGCCGTGCTCGACAGCGAAGTCTTCAGCCCCGCCGGTGAAGGCGCGGCTGCTGCCGAGGCCGTCGCCTCGGTCGAGGCCATCCAGGCCGCCATCGCCCGCGGCGAAGACCCGACCCAGATCCTGCCGGCCACCGCCGCCGGCCCCGCCGCCGGTCCGGATGCCGGTGGCGACAATGGCAACAGCTTCGTGCTCGTGCCGTATGAAGGCCAGTCCGCGGCACCGGACGCGGGCGCCCCCACCATCGGCCCGACCCCCGAGTCCCCGCCGCCCCTCGAGGAGCTGCTGGTTCTTGACGAGGATGAGCCGATCGTATCCGTTTCGGTAGAGGTAGAAGTGGACGTAGAGGACCCCGATGGCGGAGGCGGCGACCCCGATGGCGTTACGACACGCGTGGGTGCGGCCGACATCATTGAAGGCACCAACGGTGCCGAGGCCAAGGTTGTCACCTTCATCATCAGCCTCGACAGGGTATTCGACACCGACGTCGATGTGACCTACCAGTTGCAGGCCGGCAGCGCGGCGACGCCCGCGGACTGGAACAGCACCCCGCTGATCGACACGGTCACCATCCCCGCCGGCGAAACCAGCTTCCCGGTCACGGTCGAGATCACTCAGGACCACTTCGTGGAAGGCGATGAGGATTTCTTCATCGTGCTCACCGATGCGGTCAATGCCACCATCAACCCGGCTGCCGACACCGCCACGGTCACCATCATCGACGACGACAACCCGGCCATCGCGGTGGATGACGCCTACTCCACCGCGGAGAACACCCCGCTGACCATCACCGCTCCCGGCGTGCTGGTTAACGACTCCGATGGCGACGACAACGTGGTCGAGCCGCTGCGGGTCACCGAGTTCACCCAGCCGGCCAACGGCACGGTGGTGCTGAACGCGGACGGCAGCTTCACCTATACGCCGAATTCGGGCTTCTTCGGTGTCGACACCTTTGTCTACACCATGGACGACACCTTCAATCCGGACCTGCCGGACACGGCCGAGGTGACGATCACGGTCGAGGCGGTGCCGGAAGGACTGTCGATCAACGACGTGACGGTCACCGAGGGCAATCCGGACGGTCCCGACGCCACGATCACCTTTACCGTGACCCTGTCGGCGCCTGAGACGCAGACGGTCACCGTGGACTACGTCGTGACCCCGGGCAGCGCGGGCACCCCAGCGGACTACACCGGCGGCGGCGCCTTTGACGGGCTGGCCGGTACGCTGACTTTCAACCCCGGCCAGACCACCCAGACCATCGCGCTGGACGTCACTGATGACCTGGTGGTCGAGTCGACCGAAAGCTTCACCGTTACCCTGAGCAATGCGACTAACGCGGTCATCGCGGACCCGGTCGGCATCGGTACGATTCTGGATACGGATACGCCGCCGCCGCCGAACCTGTCGATCAACGACGCTCAGGCCACCGAGGGCGATCCTATTGAACAGCCAGAGCAACAGGGGTTGCCGAATCCAGCTACGTTCATCGTCTTTACGGTGACACGGTCGGGGGATACCAGTGTCACCAGCACCGTACAGTACACCGTGAATGAGGGCAGCGCGCTCGATCCCGAGGATTACAACGGAGCGCTGTTTGATGGCTTGACCGGGACGCTGACCTTCAACTCGGGCGACACCAGCAAGACCATCAAGCTCGATGTAACCGACGACTTTGCCCAGGAGCCGACGGAGAACTTCACGGTCACGCTGAGCAATGCCACCAATGCCGTGATCGTGGATCCGTTGGGCGTGGGCACCATCTTCGACAACGACGATGACGCCCCGACGGGAGGCAGGACCATTGCGTCGGTGGACGATGATGGGCTGCCCGACGGCAATCCGGCCAGCACCTTGGGTGATCTGGCGGTGCCCAATGATGATGGCGACAACGACGAGTCCACCTTTGGCGGCACCTTGGTGCACACGCCGGGTCTTGATATCCCGGTGTCGATCGATTTCGCCTCGATGGATACCCTGACTGACCCAATCGGCACCGAAACGGTGACCTACAACTGGAACGGGGCCAGCAATACCCTGACCGCGACGATCACCGGCGGTAGCCGAAATGGTATCGACCTGTTCACCGTGCAGGTGACTGATCCGGCCACGGGTGACTATACGGTCACGCTGCTGACCAATGTGCTGCACGAGCCGCTAAATGGCGAGGCAGGCGATAACGAGGAGAATGATGCCAGCGCCGCGCTGACCTATACCATTACCGACTCGGATGGCAGCGAGGCGACCGGCACCCTCAGCATCACCTTCGACGACGACGCGCCGACGGCCTTCTCGAACACCAACAGCGTGACGGAAGGCGCATCGACCAGTGGCAACGTGCTGACCGATGGCACGGTTGACGTGTTCGGCGCGGACGGCCCGACGGCGACGGTCCCGGCGGGCGGGGTTGTAGGCGTGCGTGCCGCCGGTGGCGACACCACGACCGATGTGACCACGGGTGTCAATACCACGATCGTCGGTCTCTGGGGCGAGTTGGTGCTGGATGCCGACGGCAGCTACACCTACACGTCTGACGCCGATGCCATCACCGGCGCTGAGCAAGACGTGTTCGTCTACACCATCGAGGACGGCGACGGCGACCTTTCGACCACCACCCTGACCATCGACCTGAGCGACGTCACGCTGGAGGGCGACAATCAGACCAAGACGGTCGACGAAGCGGCGCTGGATCTGGTGCAGGACGGCAGCGACCTGGCCGCCGGCAACGCTACCGGCAGCAACCCGGCGAGCACCAACGAGACGGTGCAGGGTCAGCTGAACGTGGTGGGCGCGGTGAGCTACACGCTCGACAGCAGCACCGACACGTTCGGCACGCTGCAACTCAACAGTGACGGCAGCTACACCTACACGCTGACCGATCCGTTTGACACCACGCCGGATGCCGACAACGGCGCCAACACCGAGACTGGCGCGGAGACCTACGCGTACACGGCCACGGACGCCGACGGCAACACCACCACCGGCACCATCACCATCGACATCATCGACGACGTGCCGAAGTTCACGATCGTCAATGATGGGCCCGATCCGGATAACACGGTGACAATTTCGGCGCCCAATCCGGCGACGGATACGACCTTCGTTGAACAATTCGCCGATTGGGTTTATGGCGCGGATGGCTTCCAGACAGTCAATGTCACGTTGCCTTCTAACGTCGAGTTGGCGTCTTCCGATCAAGACACCATCGTGTTGAATCTTCTGGAAGGTGCTGATGTTGTCGGCATTCTGACGCTCAATGCCGATGGAACGGATTCACTGGAAGTTGTTCACCGGGAAGGTGAAACCGATTTCATCCCGATTGCTGCGACGGACGCCAAGGCCGGTGGGCCGGTGGGTTCGCTGCTAGTGGATATCGACGATAATCTTGCCGATTTCAATATCGTGGTGTCAGGCAGCGATGGAGATGGGATTCCTGGTGAATTTGGAATTCCTAACGGGAGTTCCGACGATGACCTAGTCAATACCAGTAATCAGGGCTGGGCAGTTAAAGGCAGTCAGGGACAGACGATCGAAGATGGCGAGTCCATACTGTTTGCGTTTGTATCAGATGCCGACAATACAACGCCGGATCCAATTGATGACTTTAAGTTCAGGACGGAGGGTTATACCGGCGGAATCACTGTAGCGTCGATCACTGTCAGGGTATACCTGACTGGTGACCTCAGCACCTTCGACGAAGTCAACCTGGATGTTACTTCAGGGCAAGTTCTCCAGATTACACAGTTAGATTGGAGCGCCCCTGCTGGCACCGGAGATTACACGGCGGGTGCGGATATTTACGGTGTCGAAATTTTCAGTGCCGAGCCTGACGGTTCGTTCCGCTTGAACGGGATTGAAGTCGGCGAGGAATCGACCACTCCACCCGCAGACCTTGCTTTCGGGCCTATCGATGTTGAGATCGTTGATGCCGATGGCGATACCGATAGTCAAAGTTTCAACGTCTTTATTGATGGAGAAGACGGTGATTTTGTCGTCGAAGCGATCGCCGGAACCTCTGGCAACAACATCCTGACCGGAACGGCCGGCGACGAGATGTTCATCGGCGGTGCGGGCGATGATTCGTTCACGGGTAACGGTGGTAGCGATACCTACGTTTGGAAAGCGGGCCACGACGCGTCGCCCGGCACGCCGACGGTGGATACGATCACCGACTTCACCACGGGAGCCGGTCCTGATGGCGATGTGCTGGATCTCAGCGATCTGCTTCAGGGGGAGGAGAGCAACCCCATCATTAACTACCTGTCGGTTACCAATGACGGCACGGACACCACCATCGAGGTGAGTCCGGCGGGTGACTCCAATGTCACTCAGTTGATCATCCTCGAGGGGGTGCAGCTCACCGACAGCGATGTCGGCAACTTGCTTGCCGATGGCAACCTAACGATCGACACGTAGGCGGCTTGATCCCCAGTGGAGCCCAACCGGCGCCACGCTTAGGAAGAACCCCGGCCGGAGGCCGGGGTTTCCTTTGGTGCGCCCGGCAGGGCGCACTCACTTGTAGGGCGGACTAATAGGGGGCAGACCACGTTTTTCAGTTGCAGCCAGGGGCCAGGCTCAAATTTTCCATGTTGTGTTGGGGACAATCCGTGCCTTCTCGGCTACAAGTCTTCCGGCTCCAGACCGGTTCGTTTGGCGATCCGAGATAGTATGCGGGGGCCGATTTCCTCGCGGTCATGAAAGGCGAAAACTATGTCTGGCCACCCTTCCCGCCCCAGGGTCCGGTGCGAGCCGGATTACCGTTTGACACTCCAACCGATCCGCAGCAGCGCTGCCAATACCCGCTTGGCCCTGGTGGCGGGCCAAACGGTCACGCCGCGAACAGCCCAGCCAGGGCGGGGACGGACTCACCGTGTTCCAACCGTTCGGCCATAATCCGAAGGGCCAAGGCCTCCGCTTTCGCCACGGCCTCCGTCCGCGAGCCTCCATAGGCGAGACAGCCTGGCAGGTCGGGGACCTCCGCAATCCATCGGCCGTCTTGTTCGCGTTCGGTTTCAACATTCATCATGGTTGCTTTCCTCACTTTACGTGAAATCTTAGCAGACAGCGGCTAATGCCATTGGGTTAGCCTTGCCGCCAAATATCAAGCTGCTCCGCATGATTGTAGCGGCTCCCTTGGGGGTGCCACGCAAATAATAGGGGACAGACCACGTTTTTCTGCTTTCTTCTTGGTAAAGGGGGTGAGCGGCCATGCCGCGTCAGGCCCGAATCAAACTAGCCGGGGTTCCGGTTCACATCATCCAGCGCGGTAATAATCGCGGCGCCTGTTTCTTTGCGGAAGAGGATTATGTTTTTTACCTCGACCATCTCTCCCGACTGTCGCGCTCGGGAGGAATCGCCCTGCATGCATTTGTGTTGATGACCAATCATGTGCATTTGCTGCTCACGCCGAAGGAGGCGGAGGGACCGTCGGTCTTGATGAAGAAGCTGGGACAACGCTACGTGCAATACGTCAATCGCACGTAACGGCGTAGCAGGACGCTGTGGGAAGGGCGATTCCGCTCATGCCCGGTGCAGACCGAGGATTACCTGCTCGGCTGTCAGCGATACATCGAACTCAACCCGGTGCGCGCGAACATAGTGGCCCATCCGGCGGAGTACCCGTGGTCAAGCTATCGGAAGAATGCGCGAGGGGAGGCGAGCGAGGTGGTAACGCCGCATGCGCTGTATCGTGCCTTGGGTGCCGATGACCGGGAACGTCAGGGGGGGCTATCGCGAGTTGTTTCGATATCACCTGGATCCAGGGTTGATCGATGAGATCAGGAACGCGACGAACGGTGGATACGCGCTCGGCAGCGAGCGGTTCCAGAAAGAGGTGGCGGCGATGATCGGTCGGCGAACTTGGCGCGGTAAGGCAGGGCGCCCGCGCAGGAGCAGGATACGCCGTTGCATGACACGTTGTTGTAGGGGTGTGGCGAGCGTAGAACCAGACGG
>CAJICF010000386.1_pt1 | contig 11262 bp, 12 predicted proteins | sample 9199541 | NCBI WGS metagenome assembly CAJICF01 (sample SAMEA7708324, study PRJEB35096) | sediment metagenome | biome: marine neritic benthic zone biome [ENVO:01000025]; feature: sediment [ENVO:00002007]; material: shallow marine sediment [ENVO:03000034] sea grass bed [ENVO_01000059] ... | reverse complement strand
GCTCGGTGGAGAGTTCGCCGTGCTGCTGATGGTCGAGGGCAACTGGAACGTGCTGGCCAAGCTGGAGAGCAGCCTGTCGGCACTGCAATCGGAACTGGGCATGACCATCATGGCCCGCCGCACGGAGGACCGGTCAGCGGATCGCAACCTGCTGCCGTATGTGGTCGACGTGGTCGCCATGGACCATCCGGGCATCGTCAACAGCCTGGCGGGATTCTTTTCGGGACACAACATCAACATCGAGGATATGGCGACCAACAGCTACGCCGCAGCCCACACGGGCACGCGCATGTTTTCCGTGCACATGGCCATCGGCGTTCCCTCCGACATGCACATCGCCGCGTTGCGCGATGAATTCATGGATTTCTGCGACGCGCTCAATCTCGATGCGGTACTGGAGCCACTCAAAGGCTGATAACCCTTTCAACGGCCGCCGGTCGGGCGGATCCGGACTCCCTGATGAACAGCAGCATACTCGAAGGCCGGCGCCTGTTCGTGCTGGACACCAACGTGCTCATGCACGACCCCACTGCCATATTCCGCTTCCAGGAACACAACATCTTCTTGCCGATGGTGGTGTTGGAGGAGCTTGACCGGGGCAAGAAAGGCACCTCGGAGGTCGCGCGCAACGTGCGCCAGGCAAGTCGTTTTCTTGATGAGCTTATGCAGGGCGCCACCAAGGAGGAGATCGACCACGGGCTGCCACTGCCGGCACCCGAGCACGCCGCCGCCGGCGATCCCAACAACAGCGAGCGGGGCCATCTGTTTTTTCAGACCCAGCACTTGCCGAACCTGCTGCCCGACAGCCTACCGGGCAGCACACCGGACAACAACATCCTGGGTACGGCGCTGGCGCTAAGCAAGGATTCCCTGGATTGTCCGGTCACCCTGGTTTCAAAAGACATCAACCTGCGCATCAAGGCCGCGATCCTGGGTATCCACGCGGAGGATTACTATAACGACAAGGTCCTGGACGATGTCGCCCTGCTGTATGCCGGCGTGCACGAACTCGAAGCGGGTTTCTGGGACCGGCACGGCAAGGACATGGAATCCTGGCAGGAGGAAGGCCGCACCCTGTACCGGGTGAGCGGCCCGGACATCGAGGACTGGTATCCCAATCAGGGCCTGTACATGAAGGACGACGAGGCCTTCGAGGCCCTGGTGCGCACCCGCGAGGGCGACCAGGCCACCATCGAGTTGGTCGATGACTTTCGCCGTCCAGCACACACCGTGTGGGGCATCAACGCCCGCAACCGCGAGCAGAACATTGCCCTCAATCTGCTCATGGACCCGGCGGTCGATTTCGTCTCGCTGCTGGGCATAGCGGGCACCGGCAAGACCCTGCTGGCACTGGCCGCGGGTCTGGCCCAGACCCTCGACGAGAACCGTTACAGCGAGATCATCATGACCCGCATCACCGTGCCGGTGGGCGAGGACATCGGTTTCCTTCCCGGTACCGAGGAGGAGAAGATGACGCCCTGGATGGGGGCGCTGATGGACAATCTGGAGGTGCTGGCGCATACCGAAGGCGGCGAGTGGGGGCGCGCCGCCACCAACGACCTGTTGCGCAGCAAGATCCGCGTGCACTCGCTGAACTTCATGCGCGGGCGCACCTTTCTCAATAAGTACATCATCCTCGACGAGGCCCAGAACCTGACTCCCAAGCAGATGAAGACCCTGATCACCCGCGCCGGACCCGGTACCAAGGTGATCTGCCTGGGCAACGTCGCGCAGATCGATACGCCCTACCTGACCGAAACCACTTCGGGCCTCACCTATGCCGTGGACCGGTTCAAGAACTGGGCGCACAGCGGCCACGTCACCCTGCGCCGCGGCGAACGTTCAAGGCTCGCGGACTTCGCCTCGGAAACGCTGTAAGCTCGCCCCGAAATCAGGGCGAACTGCCGTTGATCTACGGCAATGTCACCCCCCCATGACGCCGAAGGAGGCAATAACATGCAAACAAACGTGGGCAGCATCGACCGGGTTATCCGGATCATCGCCGGCCTTGCCATCATTGGCGCCGGCCTCTACTACCAAAGCTGGTGGGGCGCGATCGGCCTGGCGCCACTGGGTACGGCCGTGATCGGCTGGTGCCCGGCCTACCTGCCGCTGGGCATTTCCACCTGCAAGGCGAAACAGGGCTGAACCTTGAGCGCCCGCGTCCGGCATGAACGCCGGACCCAGGCGCTCAACCTGCCACGGTCGCCGAATTGCCGGAGTCCAATTGCTCGGCCTTGGGCCAGGCATGCAGCACGGCCTGCACCAGGGTCGCCAGCGGGATCGCGAAGAACACACCCCACACGCCCCAGAAACCGCCGAATACCAGCACCGCGACGATGATCGCCACCGGGTGCAGGTTGACCACCTCGGAAAACAGCAACGGCACCAACGCATTACCGTCCAGGGCCTGGATCACCAGATAGGCCGCCAGCAAATAGGCGAAATCCGCGCTCCAGCCCCACTGAAACCAGGCGATCAGGGCCACGGGTACGGTCACCACCGCCGCCCCGATGTAGGGAATGATCACGGACAGGCCCACCAGCACGCCCAGCAGCATGGCGTACGAAAGTCCCATGAAAGTGAAGGTGGCGAAGCTGGCGGAGCCGACGATCAGAATCTCCCAGAACTTGCCGCGAATGTAGTTACCGATCTGGCGATCGACGTCGTTCCACACCTTGTTGGCCAACGGACGGTCGCTGGGCAGGTATTGTTTGACCCACTCCAGGATCCGCTCCTTGTCCTTGAGGAAAAAGAATACCAGCAGCGGCATCAGAATGAGGTAGACCAACAGGGTGATCAGGCCCACCACGGAGGACAAGGAGAGGGACAGAACCTGCTGCCCCATGTGCGCCAGTTCGCGCCGGATCACGCCGATCAGTTCATCCACCTGCCGCGCCGAAACGAACTCGGGATAGCGCTCCGGGAGTTGCATCAGCGCCGCCTGCCCCTCACTGATCATGGTCGGGATCTGCTGAAACAACTGGGTGACCTGGTGGGACAGTTGCGGCAGTAGTCCGAACAAGACGAGGATCACGAACAGCATGAACAGGATGAACACGGCCATCACCACCATCAGACGGGGCACGCCGCGCTTCTCCAACAGCCCCACCAGGCCTTCGAGCATGTAGGCGATCACCACGCTGGCCAGCACCGGCGCCAGCATGTTGCCCATCCAGATGACCACGGCAAACCCCGCCAGCAACAGCACGGCGAGATAGACGACCTGCGGGTCGGAGAAATTGCGCCTGAACCAATCCGTGACCAGTTGCATGGGGACTAAGCGATTCCGAAGTGACTCAGTGATCGGAGGACCGGTAGCGTTGATAGTGCTCGGCGAAAACCCGCTCCAGTTCGTCGATCACATCCTTCGCCGGCCTGCCCTGAAGCAGGTGCTCGGCCATCAGGTTCGAGGTGGTATGCAGCACGTCGGCCTTGTCGATCATGTAATAGGTACTCGACAGGCGTTTGATCCCCGCAACCACGGACTCCTGACGGGGGCGGGGAACATCCTTCGGCCGCTGCGGCTCGTGCACGGGTTCCGCCGCCGACTTGCCACGCTCGTCGAGAAACTCGGCGAAGGCCATGAGGCTCTTGCGATCGTCCTCGCCCAGCCGTTTCCACAGCTTGAGCAATTCACGCTGCCCTGCCGTGACGGCGGTCGGAGCGGGAAACATGATTATTTGGGTGGGTCGTCCTGTTGCGTTACACAATACTGGCGCGCGAACTCGAGCAGTTCCTCCATGGTGCGCAGGCGAAACTTCTGTTTCTGGCGCACGAACGAGAACGGCCGCTGCAAGGGAGGATCGAGGCTCATCGCCACCAGAGAACCCAGCTTCAACTCCTTCTGGACCGTTGCCCGCGAAACGATGGAGATCCCCATGCCCGCCTCGACCGCGCCCTTGACCGCCTCCGGACTGCCCAACTCCATGCTCACATCCAGTTCCGCGCCAGCCCCGACCGAACGCAAATAATCGGCGATCACGTCCCGCGTGCCGGAGCCCTCTTCGCGGCAGATGAACGGATATTCCAGCAGTTTGCCAATCTTGATACTGTCCTCGCTGGCCAACGGGTGGCCGGGCGGCACGATCGCCAGCAACTGATCCTCGCGGCAGGTTTCCACCACCAGATTCTTGTTGCTCACCGAGGACTCCACCACCCCCAGATCGATGGTATTGTTCTCTACCATCGACACAATACCTTCGCTGTTGGAGACCTTGAGGTGGATCTCCACCTCCGGGTACTTAGCCTTGAAGTCGCCCAACAGTGAGGGAAGCATGTACTCTGCGATCGTCGTGCTTGCGCCGATGGTCAGGCTGCCACGAATCACGCCGGTCATCTCGCGAACTTCGTTCTCCATCTCGCGGTAAAGCTCGAAGATGCTATCGGCGTACGCGTACACCCGCTCCCCGGCCTCCGTCAGACTGATGCGGTTGTGAGACCGGTCGAACAGCCGGGTATTGAAGTGTTCCTCCAGCTGCCGCACCTGAAAGGTCACCGCCGGCTGGGTCATGTGCAACGATTCGGCCGCCTTGGTGAAACTCAGCAGACGAGCAACGGTGTGGAAGACTTGCAGACGACGATCTGCCATAGCTAACGGGCTCTGATAAGCCGCCCGGACGGGCGCAGCAATAAGATCAATTTATTATCGTACATTCGCTGTCTATCACCAAACGGGTCTGCACCGGAAATAGGACCACCCGACGCAAGGAACCCCGGCGGGGCCGGGGTTCCATCATCGTTCTGGGGACTCCGCCCCGACTGCAGCGGCGCAAATCAGCCTCCGGCGGCCGCCTTGAGCGCCTTGGCGATCGCTCCGGGCGAATCCATGATCTCCATGAAGCTGCCCTTGCCCATCATGCTGAGGTCGAGAAAACTGATCGCGATTCGGAACTTGCCATTCAAGGCGTATACCTTGTCGCCGGAAACCAGCAGTTCGTACGGAAGATGGGCCGTATGCTTGACCTCGGCACCGTCGATTAGGCCCATAATTTTCTCTCCGGAACTGAAACCCTCTGTCATGGCCACGCCGAACACCGCCTCCTTCTTGCCCGGGATATCCACGCGATACACCTTGCTGGTACCACCCTTACCCGCGGCCAGACCCGCCTCGACCTTGGCCACCGCCTCATCGAAGCTGCCATAGCTGGCCAATTCGTCCGGATCGTCGAAATAAGGCATGAACACCTTGTAGTGGTAGCCGCGCAACTCCTTGTCCGAGCGACACTTATCCTCGCAGCCAAAGTCCTTCACCTTGCCCAACGCCGCGGACAGTTTGGACGCCACACCGGAAAGGTCCGCCTTCATGCGGTACGCCGCGGCCCAATACACGGGATTCGTGTAGGCGACCTGAACCTGGTCACCCGCCTGGGTCACGGACACCCGCTGCACGGCGCCATAGCCGCCGAAATCAGACTTCGCCGCCGCGCTCTTTAGTTCGCCGCTGGTCACCACCACAACATGCGCGCCAGCGTATGGCGCATAGTCTCCGGCGATCTCAAAGCCCTGCCCGGTGAGCGCTCCCTTCACCTCGGCGACCTTGTCCTCCACCGTGCCCGCTCCCGAGGACCCCAAAACAAATGGTTTCAGCTTCGCAGCCGCCACCGTGGACGACGCCATCAACCCCATGACCGCCACGAACATCAATGGCCAACACTGCCTCACGATTTGTCGCATAACCCAGCCTCCGAAACGCTTAGATATTTTGAATAGTAGCTTCGTTTTTCCCGGGCGCCGCAGCCCAGGAAGTCGCAAATAATAGCCAATTTCGACCTTATTGCGAGTTTTTCTCGCAATCCGTGGCAAAACCGGCTGACGTCGCCCAGAAAAAAAGCATCGTTTTACTCCAACTCAATTGGCAGGGCGTCGCGGATGGACTATCGTTATTCTCAAAATTGTCGACCGCGATAACACGCGCGACAAGTTCTAAAAACTGCCGAGCCCAACATGAAAACAAGAACCAGACTCCCCATCCTGGCCGCCGCGATCAGCTGCGTGCTGGCTGGTCATTCCACCCATACCGCCGCCTCCGGGTTCGCCCTCATCGAGCAAAGCGTGAGCGGGATGGGTACCGCCTACGCCGGCGGTTCGGCCCAGGCCGAGGATGCCTCAACCGTATATTTCAACCCCGCCGGCCTGACCCGGCTGCCCGGCCGCCAGTTCGTTGCTGGCGCACATCTGGTCATCCCGCAGGCCGAATTCAGGGATCGCGGATCAACGCTCGCGCTTGAGCCATTGAATCCCGGCGGGCTGGGGTCCGAGGATGGGGGCAATGCGGGCCCCAGCGTGGCCGTGGTCCCCAATCTTTACTTCTCGCAGCAACTTGGCGACCGGACCTTCTTTGGTCTCGGCATCAATCCACCCTTCGGCTTGAGCACGGACTATGATCGCGATTGGATCGGACGTTATCACGCCGACAAGTCGAAAATAACGACCATCAATGTCAACCCGGCCCTGGCGTTCAAGGCCACCGACCAGCTCAGTCTCGGCGCGGGACTCAATATTCAATACGTCGATGCCGAGCTCACCAACTCGGTCGATTTCGGGAGTATCGGCTGCGCGAGCCTGGGGGTTCCGACATGTACCGGTCTCGGCCTGACCCCCGGTGCCAGCGATGGGTTTCTCGATATGGAAGGCGACGACGTGAGCCTGGGCTACAACCTCGGCCTTTTGTACGAAGTCAGCGAGGGCACGCGCCTCGGACTGCACTACAGATCCAGCATAAAACACACCGTGGAAGGCGATGCCGATTTCGACGTACCAGCAGAGGCCACCCCCTTGACCGCCGGGGGACGTTTCACGGACACCGATCTCAAAGTCAACGCCCGCTTACCGGAATCCCTGTCTGCGAGCATCTACCACGAGATCACGCCACGTTGGGCGGTGATGGGCGATGTCACCTGGACCAACTGGGACCGGCTCCCCGAGCTACGCATCGAATTCGACAATCCGGCGCAACCGGATGGTGTGGTCACGCTCGAATGGGAAGACACCTTCCGCTACTCCATCGGCGTGGCCCACATGCCCAACAAACGCTGGACCTATCGCGCCGGCGTGGCCTACGACGAAGAGCCGATACCCAGCGCCGACCTGCGCACGCCACGAATCCCGGGCAACGACCGCCTGTGGGTCGCGGTCGGCATGGGTTACAAGCACTCGGATCAGCTGACTTTCGACTTCGGTTACGCCCACCTGTTCGTGAAGGATCCCAAGATCGCCAAGACCACCGGCGCCCCGGCCGACGAGGACTTTTTCCGAGGAGCGCTCAACGGCAAATATGACGCCGAGGTGGACATCCTCAGCGCTCAAGTGGCCTGGAATTTCTAGCCAGCCACCACAACGCGGAAGCAAGCAACTGCCGGAACAATTGCTCTGCCATCGGCCCGCAGGACACCGCGGAACACAATGAAAAAGGCCGCCGGGCGGTAAACCACCCGGCGGCCTTTTGGCGATCGGAACGATTGGCGTGTTAGTTCAGATGTACAGGCAGATGTCGGTTTCGCCGGCGAACTCGAAAAAGGTCGCGGCGCCGCCATACTCCACGCCATCGATGAACTCGGCGGGGTTCATATCGAACAGATCGACCGTCATCTGGCAGGCAATCAGCTTGACCTCGGCCTCCTGGCACAGGTCGCGCAGTTCCTCCACGCTGGCCACGCCTTTGTCCTTCATCTTCTTCTTCATCATCACGGTCATCATGCTCTGCATGCCCGGCAGCGCCGTGCCCAGCACCGGAAACCATTTGTCCATTCCCATGGGCATGGGCATCCCGGGGTTACCCAGGGGCGTCACTTCCAGGGCCAACCGCTTGCGCAGGAGTTGCAGGCCATAAAAGGTGAAGAAGATCTGGGTCTCGTAACCCAGCGCGGCCGCCGTAGAGGCGAGAATAAAGGGCGGATAGGCCCAATCCAGCGAGCCCTTGGTGGCAATAATCGCCATTTTCTTTTCGTCGGACATCGTACAACCCTCCTGCTATCGGGTTTAAATTCGGGAACGGGCGATCAGGACTTCTTGATCAGGAAATAGAACTTGCCGCCTTCCTCTTTCGACTCCATCAGCTCGTTGCCGGTCTGCTTGGAGAAGGCCTCGAAATCCTTCACCGAGCCCGGGTCCGTGGCGATGATGTGCAGCACCTTGCCGCTTTCCATGCCGTTCAGCGTCTTTTTGGCGCGCAGAATGGGCAGGGGGCAATTCAGACCGCTAGCGTCGAGTTCTTGATCAAAATCAGCCATGGCAGCTCCTTAACAGGTTCTCTTGTTACAACAGGGGTACAAACGATAAGCGCACCCTTATATGCTAAGTCACTGAGAAACGCAAGTTTTAGGCGGACTTGGCAAGCGCGGTGCACGTCGGTCAATCCACAGCGTAAGCCGGGATTCGCCGCACGGTAAACCGACTTTCTCCGATGGCTTTAAAGCCGGTCATAAACTTTTCGTCCCGCTGATTATCGACTTCGTTCAACAGCCACCGCCCAGCGAAAGCGATTTCTGGGATAATAGCCCGCCGCACCAAACCCTTCTCCAGGGGGACCCAGGCTTTCCCCGCTGGCCTATCGTTCAGATTCGGAATCAAGCATGGACTACCTTCCTATTTTCATAGACCTGAAAAACAAACCGTGTGTCGTCGTCGGCGGCGGTGAAGTGGCCGCGCGCAAGGTCGCCCTGCTGAGGCAGGCACGGGCCGCGGTCACCGTGGTCGCACCGGAACTCAGCGGGAATCTTTCTGCGCTGCTCGCGGCGGGCGAGATCCGCCACGAGCCGCGGGAATTCGTGCCGTCGGACCTGGATGACTGCCATCTGGTGATCGCCGCCACCGATGTTCAGGCGGTCAACCGTCAGGTCTCCGAGGAGGCCAAGGCACGGCGCATCCTGGTCAATGTGGTCGATCAGCCGAAGCTGTGCGGCTTCATCACCCCGTCGATCATCGATCGCTCACCCTTGGTGGCAGCGGTGTCCAGCGGCGGTGCCGCGCCGGTGCTGGCGCGGCTGATCCGGGCCCGCCTGGAGACTACGATCCCAGCCTCCTATGGCCGCCTGGCCGAGCTGGTCAGCCGATTTCGCGGTGTGGTAAAAGAGAGATTCACGATGCCGGCCAACCGGCGCATCTTCTGGGAAAAAATCCTCCAGGGTCCGGTGGCCGAACTGATGTTTTCGGGCCAGGCGGATGCCGCCGAGACGGCCCTGCGCCAGGAACTGGAACGGGCGGACGGCGCTGCACCGAGTCGCGGCGAGGTCTACCTGGTGGGCGGCGGCCCCGGCGATCCGGACCTGCTCACCTTCCGCGCCCTGCGTCTGATGCAGCAGGCCGACGTGGTGGTCTACGACCGGCTGGTGGCCAAGCCGGTGCTGGAACTGACCCGGCGTGACGCCGAACGCATCTACGTGGGCAAAGAGCGCGACAACCACACCATGCCCCAGGAAGAGATCAACCAGCTGCTCGCCCGCCTGGCCAAGGAAGGCAAGCGGGTGGTTCGGCTCAAGGGCGGCGATCCCTTCATCTTCGGCCGCGGCGGCGAGGAAATCGACACCCTGGCCGCCGAGGGCGTGAACTTCCAGGTGGTGCCGGGCATCACCGCTGCCTCGGGCTGCGCGGCCTACGCGGGCATCCCCCTGACCCACCGGGACTGCGCCCAGTCGGTGACCTTCGTCACCGGCCACCTGAAGGATGGCAGCATCGACCTCAACTGGTCCAGTCTGGCCCAGCCCAACCAGACCGTGGTGTTTTACATGGGCCTCAAGGGTCTTGCCGTTATCTGCCAAAACCTGATCGACCACGGCCAACCGGCCGACACACCAGCGGCCCTGGTACAGCAGGGCACGACCCCCAGCCAGCGCGTGTTCACCAGCACCCTCGCGGACCTGCCGGCGCTGGTCGAGCGGGAGCGTCCCAAGGCCCCAACCCTGCTGATCGTCGGCGACGTGGTCAGCCTGCGCGATCGGCTCGGCTGGTTTACCCCCGCCCCACCCAGCGCCGGCCAGGAATTGGTCCCGCAGATCAGGCCGAGTTAGGTTCTATTCGGTAGAACCACGGGTAGATTTCGCGTTCGAGATATGCGCGGACTGGTGCCACCCGACCCGGAGACCTCGGTCTCGGAACTGCACTATGCCGTGGTTCAAACCGGCCGGCGCCCGCGCACCCGCTTTCCGGCCGGCTGTGTGCAGATCGTCGCATCCCGCGCGGCGGCCCTGGCCCAAGCCGAACCCGCGCGGAATCGGCACGCCGCCACAGTGATCGGCCCCTCCAAGTCTTCCGAAGGACAGTTCATTTACTACCTTTCCGAATGGCTTGAGTAGGCGCCCGAGCCTGGCGCGACCGCCAACCGACTTAACGCCCCTGCACCGGCATGGTGATTCGCTCAACGCACCTGTCATTTCGGCCATCATGCCGAATCCGATCGATGATTCCCGCTTCACCAACGTACGCAACCGGCGAGCCCCGAGATAACCTGGCATCGAATTCTGCCTATAATCTAGGCAGGCGGTTGGGCCAAGATGCCTTGACGGAATTCATGGAGCCGCCCGGGGACACACGTCGAATGGCATTGAGAATCCTTTCGCTGGTAGCGCTGCTGATCGGAACCAACCCGCATGCGAACGCCGCCGGCATACCGACCCCGACCACCCTGGAAGGCGGCGGAATCATCAGTGTCGAGCAGGCCCAGCGGCTCGCGGCGGTCGGCGGCGTGCTGTTCGTCGACGTCCGCAATCCGGTCAACTACGGGCGGGGGCACGTGCCCGGTGCCCGACTCATCGCCTATCGCGGCCCGAGCGAGAACCGCGCGGACTTTGACCCCTCCCAGGACCGTTTCGACATGGGTCTTCTGCCGACCGATCGCGGCGCCAAGATCATCTTCTACAGCCACGGAGACACCGGGTGGAAATCGTATAAGGCGGCGGTCACCGCGATCGCCGCCGGATACCGCAATGTCCACTGGATGAGAAACGGGTTCGCCGGATGGAAGGCACAGGGCTACGCCGTCGAGTAGGCGGCCCGCGCATGGGCCGCCCCGCACAGCCGCCGCTGACGCGCACCGCCAGCGGGTGCGGTAGATGACCATACGTACCAAACTGGCGGTCGCGCCCGTATTGGTAATCTTGCTCGGCCTCGCGGCGGCGGGCAGTGTCTGGTACTTGAACGCGGAACGGGACCAGCGCCGGGCCATCACGGTAGCGCTTGAAAGGCAGGGGCTCTACCTCCAACAGCTGCTTCGCGGGATCAATGAATCCATCCTGACCAACGGCACGCCCGAATCCATATCGGTGG
>CAJICF010000053.1_pt1 | contig 11604 bp, 12 predicted proteins | sample 9199541 | NCBI WGS metagenome assembly CAJICF01 (sample SAMEA7708324, study PRJEB35096) | sediment metagenome | biome: marine neritic benthic zone biome [ENVO:01000025]; feature: sediment [ENVO:00002007]; material: shallow marine sediment [ENVO:03000034] sea grass bed [ENVO_01000059] ... | reverse complement strand
AGGTGGAGGTGCCTCAAGAGATCTACACGCGTTTCGAGGCCGCGCCGCGCTTCGATTTCGGCACCATCGCCCGCGGCTACGCCTGGGTGTTTCCCAAGGACGGTCATCTGTCGGTGGGCATCGGCTGCGCCAGACCGCCGGACACCAATCTCAAGCTGGCATTGAACCGCTATCTCGAACGCATCGGCTGCGGCCCCCTACTCGCGGCCCGCAGGCACGGCTACGTGATCCCGTCACGCCCACGCAGGAACGGGTTCTACCGGGGCCGCGTGCTCCTGGCGGGAGACGCCGCCGGCCTCACCGACCCCATCACCTTCGAAGGCATAAGCCACGCCCTGCTCAGCGGCCGAATCGCGGCCCAGGCGATACTCGACGGCGACCTGGACCCGTCACGGAGCGGGAAAGCGTATCGAGCCGGGCTGGCCCGGGAGATACTCCCGGAGTTGCGTCTTGCCGGCGCGCTCGCCCGGTTGCTCTACGGCCCGGTCGGACTGCGCAACCGCCTGTTTCGCCGCCACGGAGATCGCATGGTGGAGGCCATGACCGAGGTCATCGCGGGCCGCCGAAACTACCGCGAATACCTGTATTCGCCCCGCCGTTATGCGCGTCTGCTGTTTGCTCCCCGACGCAGCTGATTGATCGTAGCCAATTGTTTATAAGAAAATTTTCCGCTCAAATGCTTGAAACCCGCGAGCCTTTGTGCCACAAAGCAACCTTATAAAGAGCGACATTGCATACCCATGATGGAGATCGGAGCAACCGGTTCAGTCCCCAACATGACGCCTGGCTTGCGTCCCGCGGCGGCATCTTCGCCCGCGCCCGGCCAAACCCCTGAATCCAGCCCAAACGCGACGACCACCAGCCAATCCCAGCGAGTGATCCCGGCAACCCAGCAGGCCATACCGGCACTCGGGCAACCATCGGTCACGCAACCGGCCGCGCCTTCGGCCACGAAGAGCGAACCTAACCCGTCGGCGGCACGGCAGGACCCGCGGGGTCTCCGACAGGAGCTTTCGAGCACCGACCACCGTGTGATCCAGGAATTACGCGCCCGCGACCGGCAGGTTCGCGCTCACGAGCAAGCGCATCTGTCCGCGGGCGGGTCCATCGCCAAGGGCGCGCCCTCGTTTCAGTTCACGGTGGGACCGGATGGCCGGCGCTACGCGGTGGGCGGCGAGGTCGCCATCGATGCCTCCAGGGCTCCCGGAGACCCCCAAGCGACCATCCGCAAGGCCCAGGCCATTCGCCGCGCCGCCTTGGCGCCGGCCGCCCCCTCGGCCCAGGATCAACGGGTGGCGGCGCAGGCGACGCGCATGGAGCAACAGGCCCGCGCGGAATTGTCGCGTGAACAGGAAGCGGTGCAGTCGGTGGGAGAACTAAGCGATGAAGAAACAGTCGAGCCGGGCTTTGCGGGGATCGGCACAAACGAGACTCAAGCCCCTGGGTCGGTGACGGGCCGCCGAGCCTCGCCAACGAGCCAAGCCGGGGGGCTGAAGGAAAGCCCAGCGGACGAACTCAATGTCGCCCTCCCACCGCCCCCTGGCCGGGGTATCGATATCTTCGCCTAATCCAGATCGGCGACCAGGCACTCCCGCGTAGCGGCGGAAACGGGCTCCACCACATGGGTGTAGTTCTCATGATCTATCCCCGCACTGATGGCTGCGCCGGTGATGGCCGCCGCGCGCATCGCGGGGGTCAGTTCAAAGCGCAGGAAATGCACCGAGGAGGTCTTCTCGGCATTTTCCCGCTCCAGATCCTCGTCGGCGATGGCCCGGACCCTGTCGAAGCCCTCGACCTGGACCCATACCTTGTCCTCGATGCCCACCATTCGCGCCAGGGCGGCGCGCCGTTCCTCCACGTCTGAGTACTCGATCATGAAGGTGGCCTTCCAGTTGCTGCCGTCCGGGATCAGCGGGTTGTAGGCCGCCAGTTCCTCCTCGATTCCCGCCGGCTCGAAGATGCGTTCGATGCGCAGCATCTCCTGCACCTGATACTGCATGGTCAGGGCGTCCTCGAAATACAGGCTGGCATGCTCACCCACCTGGACCTGGCGGTTCTTCTTGTGCTCCATCACCCGGGCGCGGAACTCGATCCGCTGCGCGGCGTAGTCTTCCAGGCTGAGAAGGTTGTCGCGTGTCAATTTTTGCATGTCTGTGTCCTGGTCTAGATTCCATACGCTTGGCGAAGCAAGCTCAGCGGGTGCCGCGGTTCGCGGCCGTCCTTGAGGCCGTTCTCGATGTGATGCCCGGCCATGGCGCAATCGCTGGTGTAGTGGTCCGCCTCGGCCTGTTTGACCCGGTTGACCACCGGCCGGCCGATCTTCATGGCGATCTCGTGGTACTCGGCCTTGACCGCGTAGGTGCCGTCGTGACCGGAGCAGCGTTCGATGGCCACCACCTCAGTGTCGGGCACCAGGTGCAGGGCATCGCGGGTCTTCATGCCGATACGCTGCACCCGCTGGTGACAGGCCACGTGGTAGGCGATCTTGCCCAGGGGCTGCTTGAAATCCGTGTTCAGCTTGCCGCCCTTGTGACGCAGCATCAGGTACTCGAAGGGATCGAACATGGCGTCGCGCACCTTGAGCACGTCGGGATCGTCCGGGAACATCAGCGGCAGTTCCTGCTTGAACATCAGTACGCAGGACGGCACCGGGGCGACGATGTCCCAGCCCTGGTCCACCAGTCGCGCCAGGTTGGGGATATTGACCTGCTTGGCGCGCTCGACCGCCTCCAGATCGCCCAACTCCAGCTTGGGCATGCCGCAGCACTGCTCCTGCTCGGCGATGGTGACCGGTATGCCGTTGTGCTCGAATACCGCCACCAGGTCCTCGCCGATATGCGGCTCGTTGTAATTGCCGTAACAGGTGGCGAACAGGGCGACCCGGCCGCGGGTGCCCTCGGCCGACTCTACGTGCAAACCGGACTCGGCGCGATTTGATAGCCGCTTGCGCAGGGTCTTGCCGTGGTACTCGGGTAACTTGGCGCCTTTGTGCACCCTTAGGGTCTTTTCGATAAGGCCCCGAGCGGCATCGTTCTTGTTCGCCGCGTTGACGGCGTTCACGACGATGGGGATCCCGGCCAGTTTGCCGACCATGTCGGTGCTGGACAGCAGCTTGTCACGGGTGCTAGCGCCCTGCTTCTTGAACTTCAAGGCCTTGGCCTGAAGCATCAGGTGCGGGAAGTCCACATTCCATTCATGGGGCGGCACGTAGGGACATTTGGTCAGGAAACACAGGTCGCAGAGATAGCAGTGGTCGACCACCTTCCAGTAGTCCTGCTTGGCAACCCCGTCCACCTCCATGGTCTCCGAGTCGTCCACCAGATCGAACAGGGTCGGAAAACTGTTGCACAGGCTGACGCAACGCCGACAACCGTGACAGATGTCGAAAACCCGCTCCAGCTCTTTGAACAAGGCGTCCTCGTCATAGAACGAGGGGTCTTTCCAGCTCAGGGCATGCCGGGTGGGGGCCTCAAGGCTGCCTTCCCGACGGTCTGCGGTGGGTCCTGACATCGGTCTCTCCTGGGATCGTTAGATTCAGATTTGGGGCCGGCCGATCGGCCGGCCCCGCAGCATCGGCTCAGCCTTCCATGCTGTCCAGGGCCTTCTGGAAGCGGTTGGCGTGGGAACGCTCCGCCTTGGCCAGGGTCTCGAACCAGTCGGCGATCTCGTCGAAACCCTCGTCACGGGCGGCCTTGGCCATGCCCGGGTACATGTCGGTGTACTCGTGGGTCTCACCGGCGATCGCCGCCTTGAGGTTGTCGCCGGTGGCGCCGATCGGCAGGCCGGTGGCCGGATCGCCCACCGCCTCCAGGTACTCCAGATGACCGTGGGCGTGGCCGGTCTCGCCCTCGGCGGTGGAGCGGAACACGGCGGACACGTCATTGTAGCCCTCCACGTCCGCCTTGGCGGCGAAGTACAGGTAACGACGGTTGGCCTGGGACTCGCCGGCGAAGGCGTCTTTCAGGTTCTGTTCGGTGTTGCTGCCTTTCAAAGACATGGATTTTCCTCCGATTGATTTACGGTGTATTGCGGTTGCCGCAGAAAGACTATAGGCAACCTCGACCAATTGGTGAAATCGGCTGTTCTGATTGCATTCATCGTTACACCCTATGATTTCCCCTGCAGTTCCATGACCCGGATCAACCGCCGCTGAGGCCGGCCAGCCCGACAGCCATACCGGGCGGCCTTGATTTGCCATCATGCCGATGCAATTATCGAAAAATAAACAACAAGAGTCCCCGCGCTGGTCAGCGCCATAGCCACCGAATCCACTATGGATAACCCTTTTAGGACAGACCCGGTCGAATTCCCCGCCGGTGCCCTGCGAATCCTGCAGATCACGGATCCCCATCTGTTCGCCAATCCCGAGGGCACCCTGCTCAGGGTCAACACCCTCGTCACCTTCAACCAGGTGCTCGATTACGCCCGCGCGGTGGCCTGGCCCGCCGACTTGGTGCTCGCCACCGGAGACCTGGTCCACGATGCGAGCCCGGAAGGCTATCAGGGTATGCGGGAACGCTTCGCCAAACTGGGTATCCCCACCTACTGCATCCCCGGCAACCACGACGACCCCCGGCAAATGGCCAAACAGCTCGATTCGGGGCTAGTGAGAGTGGAGAGTCTCGCCCGTCACGGTGGCTGGAGCATCATCCTGCTGGATTCCAGCGTGCGCGAGCACGAAGGCGGGCATCTGGCGCCCGGCGAACTGGAACGTCTGGACCGCTCCCTGTCGGAATCCACCGATACGCACGCTCTGGTCTGCCTGCACCACAACCCAGTGCCTACCGGCAGCGCATGGCTGGATACCATGACCCTCGACAACCGTGACCAATTCCTGGCCATCATCGACCGCCACCCCCAGGTGCGCGGAGTGCTCTGGGGTCATATCCATCAAGTGTTCGAGGCGGAACGCAACGGCGTGGCCTACATGGCCAGCCCGTCCACCTGCATCCAATTCATGCCCGGGCAGAAAGACTTCGCCCTGGATAACGAGCCTCCGGGTTTCCGCTGGCTCGGCCTGCTGCCGGACGGCACCATCGAAACCGGCGTGAGGCGCCTGGAATCCCTGCCGGAAGGGCTGGACCTGGACTACCGGGGCGGCTACTGAAGCCTACGCATCCAGGTCCACCGCAACCTGCTCCCCCACGCTGAGTGCATCCGCCGAATGCAGGATGCGCACAGCTATCACCTCCACTCCGGCCGCACAAACCTCCGCCAACCGCCGAGCGTATACCGGGTCGATCTCCCGGGCAGGCGCCAGAAGTTGCCCCTCCGGCCGGTTGACCGCGAACAGAATCACGCCGCGCGCGCCCCGGTCCACCACCGCCGCCAAGGCGTCCAGATGCCTACGCCCCCGCTCGGTCACCGCATCGGGAAAACGGATCACGTCACCGTCGAGCAGAGTGGCGTTCTTGACCTCAACCCAGACATCCGGTCCGGGGCCTTCGGTCAGCAACAGGTCGATGCGGGACCGCGGTAACCCCGGAAGTTCCAGGCGAACCTCGGCCCGGATACGGTCATAGCCCGCCAGGGATGCGAGTCGCCCTTCGCGAATGCCCTCGGCAATCAACGCGTTCACCCGCCCGGTGTGCACGCCCACCCAACCCCGCCCCATATCCACCCGCTCCAAGGTCCAAGCCAGCTTGCGACGTGGATTGTCGCTGTAGCTGATCTCTACTGGAACACCCGGTTCCCAGCAACTGGTCATGCTCCCGGTATTGGGGCAGTGCACCGTTACCACCGAGCCGTCGGGGAATTCCACGTCCGCCAGAAAACGCTTGTAGCGATTCAAAATCCTGCTTCGGATCAGGCCATTAAGCCGCATGGCGGGTGCTCTCTCGACGACCGGCGAAAAAAATCCGATTGTGGCTATGGACAAAGGGAAACCGCACATCTAGTATTAGCCCACACCACGGACCACAATACCTAGTGCTTTCACCCATATTCGCCGTATATTCGGCAAGTGCTTGAAGCAACTCACATAAGGAGAACATCCGCCATGCGAAACCACCACTGGCTAGGCCTTTGCTGCGCGGCCCTACTGATCCCCCCACTGATGGCCAGCGACGATGACGAATCCCCGGCGCAGGTGGCGGCATCGCAGGCCACACAAGCGCAGTCCACCGCGGCCAGCCCGTATCCGGCGAACCCGGGCAACCTGCCAGGCCAAGCCAGCTACGACCCCTCTTACAACTACCGCCAGCATTCTTACCGCTTTCCCCAGCGAACCCGGACCGCTGGACCGACGGGCTATGCACCGACCTACGGATCGGGATCGGCGCGCCGTCACAATGCCACCCCCGCCTACCGGCAAGCCCGGTCGCAACCGCAACTGTCCACCTCCGGCTGGGATCAGCGGCGGCCGAGCCGTCGCGACAACGGCCGTCAGGCCCGGCGTGGAAATCACGCCGCCGGCAACGGTTACAATCAAAGATACAGTTATGGACAGCCCACCGCCGAGACCGGCTACGGCGCTGATTACGGTTACGCGGCAACCGGCTATCGGCAAGACAGGAACTGGTCCGCCCAGACCTACCCCAAATCACCGAGCACCGGCCTCAACCCATGGGATACCCCCACCTGGGACACGGACCATTCCAACCCAAAAATCTACGGCGTCCCGCCACGCGGCCGGGAGCGACTCAGTGCCTACACGCCGGAATGGGATTCGGGCTGGAATGGCTTCACTCCATGACCAGCACCAGTTTGCCGGTCATGGAGCCACCCTCCAGTCGACGGTGGGCTTCAGCCGCCTTTTCCAGGGGATAACTGCCTGCCACCTCGACCCGCAAGCGGCCCGCCTCGAACAACTCAGCGCATTGGGCCAGGATGTCCGCTTGGTGGACCTGCCACTGTTCGAGGCCGAAGAACATGGGCGACAGCATGAGTTCCAGGAAGATGGAGAGGTTGCGCAGGCGCGCCGTCTTCCAATCCGTATCCGCACCGGGCTGCAACAGAGTAACCACCGATCCGTAGTGGCGCACGACGGCAAAGGTTTGCGCAAAGGCGGCATCCCCTACCGTGTCCAAGGCCAGATCCACCCCCTCGTTATCGGTCCAGTCCAACACCGACCGCACCCAGTCCTCGTCCCGGTAGCGGACCACCCGTTCCGCCCCCAGCGAGCGTACGAACTCCGCCTTGTCCGCCGAACCGACGGTGGCACAGACCTTCGCCCCGGCCTGGACCGCCAGCTGTATGGCCACATGACCCACCCCGCCGGCGCCGGCGTGGACCAGGACCTTGTGCCCGGCCTGGACGCGCCCCCGGTCTTGCAGAGATTCCCAGGCGGTCAACAGCACCAGCGGCGCGGCGCCGGCCTCGGCAAAGCTCAGGTTGGCCGGTTTGCGCGCCGCGAAACGCTCGTCGATCACCGCGAACTCCGCGTAGTTGCCCACCGGACCACCGATCCCGCCGTTACAGAAATACAGTTCGTCCCCGACCGCGAACCGCTGCACGCCCGCCCCGGCGGCCTCCACCACCCCGGCGCCGTCGCAACCCAGGATATCCGGCCCCTCGCCCGTGACGTAGACACCCTTGCTGCGCAGCTTGGTATCCACGGGATTGACCCCCGCCGCTTTGAGACGCACCAGCAGATCGCGTTGACCGGCCGGCTCGGGACACGCCACGTCCCGCAGTTCCAATACCTCGGGACCGCCGGTCCCAGTCATCACCATCGCTTTCATGCACACCTCGCAATCTGTTTTTCATCCGAGTCTTTACACCAGGTAGCGGATATTACCAAAGCGGTCAGCGGTGACCCGTTCCATCCCACTGTGACGATCACCACGCAGCCTGTATTCTATTGGCGCACCAGCACCCCCTTTGAGATTCGAGGAGTACACCATGCGCATGATGAAGTTGGCCGTCCTGAGCCTTGCCCTGGGCCTAAGCCCTATTGTGGCGGCGGAACAAACCCAACCGGCCGCCGCCCCCAACACGGTGGCGAGCGCCACCGCTCCGGCTATGCCGAGCACACGCCCCGGCCCCTGGAGCCGAGGCATGCGCAGCCCGCAAGGCCGCTGGGCACCCAACCAGTCGTGGAACCGTCGAGCCGCTATGTATCCGCGCTCGCGTCCCGTGCCGAGCACGCCAACTGCGACCGCCGCGGCTCCCGCAGCCGTGCCAGCAAGCCCCGCACCGGTACCGACGCCAGCCGCAAGCGCGACTTCCCCCGCCGAGGTCACGGCCATGCGACAGCGCATCCAGAGCCTCGAGCAACGTATCGAGGAAATGCAGGCCGTCCTCGACCAGATCATGCTCTACAAGGAACCCATCGAGCGCTTGCTCGAACTCCAGAATCTCGCCCTGTCCAATCCCTAACTCCTTCATACATGCGCGAAACCATCCGGCTGAGCACCCACCAGCGCGAGCACTTGGTGGACATCACGCCGCAGGTCAAGCGCGTGGTGGCCGACAGCGGGGTACGCAACGGCCTGGTCTCGGTGTACGCCCAGGGCGCCACCGCCGGAATCATGATCCAGGAGAACTGGGACGAGAGCGTGCAAACCGACGTGGTCAATCTGTTGCGGCAAATGATCCCGCGCGGAGTGTGGTTGCATGACGCCCAGGACGGCAACGGCGATTCCCATTTGAAGGCCGGGCTGGTCGGCCCCTCGGAGACCGTGCCGATCATCGACGGCCAACTGGGCCTGTCGCGCTGGCAGAACGTCTTCTTCTGCGAGTTCGACGGGCCACGTGGCGAACGCCAGGTGGTCTGCACCGTGCTGGCGGACCACCACTGACCCGGGGACGGTCCGATGCCAGGCGATATCCGGGAGCTGCTGGAGGTCATGGCCCGGCTGCGGGACCCACGAACGGGCTGCCCCTGGGACCAGGAGCAGACCTTCGCCAGCATCGCGCCCTACACCATCGAGGAGGCCTGCGAGGTCGCCGACGCCATTGAGCGGCATGACCTGATGGAACTGCGCGACGAACTGGGGGACCTGCTGTTTCAGGTGGTGTTCCACGCCCGCATGGCCGAGGAGCAAGGGGAGTTCGGTTTCAGTGACGTGGTGACGGCCATCGTCGCCAAGATGCGGCGCCGCCATCCCCACGTGTTCGCCGATGAGGTCATCGCCAGCAGCGCGCAACAGACCGCGGCCTGGGAGGCGCACAAGGCCGCGGAACGTGACGCCAAGGCCGGTGACCGCCCGGCAAGCCACATGGACGGGATCGCCCGCACCCTGCCCGCCCTGGTCCGCGCCCGCAAGCTCCAGAAGCGCGCCGCCCGGGTCGGATTCGACTGGGATGCCATCGACGGGGTATTCGACAAGCTGCGGGAGGAACTGGACGAAGTCCATGGCGAGCTTGCCGCCGACACGCACCCGGAGCGGCTGGCGGCCGAGATCGGCGACCTGCTGTTTTCCTGCGTCAACCTGGCCCGCCACGCCGGAGTGGAACCGGAGACCGCCCTGCGCGCCGCCAGCGGCCGTTTCGAACGCCGTTTCCGGAGCATGGAGGCTCGGCTTGCCGAACAAGGCCGGTCGGTGGACGATGCGGACATGGCGGAAATGGACGCGGCCTGGGAGGCGGTCAAGTCATTGGAAGCGGATGCCTGAACCCTTGACCCTGGCACCCGGCCAGTTCCATCCGAGAGACCTACAACATGAACATCGGCGTCATCAAGGAAATCAAGAACCGCGAGAATCGCGTGGCCCTGACGCCCGGCGGCTGCGCGGCATTGATCAAGGCCGGACACGCGGTGCGGGTCGAACGCGGCGCCGGTGAAGGCTCGGGTTTCAGCGACGCCGATTATGCCCAATCCGGCGCCGGCATCACATCCACGGCCGAGGCCTGGGACTCGGACCTGGTGCTCAAGATCAAGGAACCGCTGGAGCCCGAATACGGCTGTCTCGCGCAACAGATCGTGTTCACCTATTTCCACCTCGCCGGGGCACCGAGGGCGCTGACCGAGACCCTGCTGGAACGCGGCACCAGCGCGGTGGCCTACGAAACCGTGGAGGATGCCCACGGCCGACTGCCGCTGCTGGCACCCATGAGCGCGGTGGCGGGCAACATGAGCGTCACCATCGGCGCCTATTACCTGGCCCGCTTCAACGGTGGCCGCGGCGTGCAACTGGGCAGCGTGCTGGGCACCCGTCACGGCAAGGCGGTCGTCATCGGCGACGGCGTGGTCGGCCAACATGCGGCCCGCGTGGCCAGCGGCATGGGCAGCGCCGTGTTTGTCTTCGGCCGCCATGCGGACCGCGAGGCGCAACTGAAGGCGGAAATCTCCCAGACGCTGGAATTCGTGCTCTCCACACCCGAAAACGTCGCCCACCACGTCCAGGACGCGGACCTGGTGGTGGGCGGCGTGCTGTTGCCCGGTGCCCGCGCGCCCCGTGTGGTGACCGAGGACATGGTCAGGAGCATGCCCCGTGGATCGGTGATCGTGGACGTGAGCATCGACCAGGGCGGTTGCGTGGAGACCTCGCGGCCCACCAGCCATTCCGACCCGGTATTCGTTGCCCACGGGGTCACCCACTACTGCGTAACCAACATGCCGGGGGCCTATCCGCGCACCTCCACTTTGGCGCTGACCGAGATTACCCTTCCCTACGCCCTGCGCCTGGCGGACCAGGGCTTGGATGCCCTGCGCGGCGACCCCGGCTTCGCCGGCGGACTCAACACCCATGCAGGCTGGCTTCACTGCGAACCGGTTGCGCGCGCCCTCAACCTGATGGAGCGCTACCGCCGGTTCAGCTGATTACCGACCACGCAGCCGCGAAAAACTCACTAAGATAACGTCGGCAGCCCACGCCACCGCGTAAGGTCTGCGGCGGTCTCCGAAAAACAAGAATCCGGCCCACTCGGCGAGCCGCGTGGACCGGGACGTCGATATGCCAAGACCGATAGAACCCAAATCGTTCAACACCCGCTTTCGGCGGTTGATTCTGCTCGCCTGGACGGTGCCCGCCGTATTCGGCCTGTCGTTTCTACTGATCATCCGCATGTTCACGCTGGAGCAGATGAGAATCATCCTCACCACGCCGATCGAGCCCCTGTTCGTGTTGATCTGGATTGGCTTTGCGGCCGGGTATTTTCAGCGTTTCGCCATGCCCATCCGGATGGCGCTGGAGAGGGACGATCATGGCCCGGGTGACTTCCATCCGGCGCTGGAGAGGATGCGGCGTTTTCCCCTGCATTTCTGGTCTCTGTTTCTGCTCTACCTGATCATGGCGCCCAGTTCGGTGATCATGGCCGCCAGCCTGTACACGGACTTCAGCGCATCCCCTGAGGACTGGTTCCGCATCCACCTGGTGGCACTGATCGTGTCGATCATCGTGGGCCTGCCGATCTTCTTTCGCATCCTGGACCTGTTCGGCCAAGCGGTGGTCGAGGCAACCCTGGACCGCCCCCAGGTCACGGTCAAGGCCAAGGTGTTTCTGATCGGCGCCCTGATGCCGCTGCTGGTCGACACCATGATCGTGCAGTATTACTGGACCCGAACCGGCTATTTCGGCTTCGATACCTTTCTGGTCTGGGTGACCCTGGAGCTACTGGCTATCGGCGGCACCCTGGTGTTCGTGGCCAGCTTTGGCCAGTCCCTGCGTCCGCTACAGAGCGTGGTCTCCGCGCCCATGTCGGTGGCCGGCATCGATGGTT
>CAJICF010000404.1_pt1 | contig 11612 bp, 11 predicted proteins | sample 9199541 | NCBI WGS metagenome assembly CAJICF01 (sample SAMEA7708324, study PRJEB35096) | sediment metagenome | biome: marine neritic benthic zone biome [ENVO:01000025]; feature: sediment [ENVO:00002007]; material: shallow marine sediment [ENVO:03000034] sea grass bed [ENVO_01000059] ... | reverse complement strand
GAAAACCCCTCGCGCACCGGGATACGGCGTTAAAAACAGGCTCAGAATGCTCATTTGCTGCATTTAGCCTACGCGCTGATGCGCCGATTCCTGTCTTGTCTCGCACTCGCCTGAGACTTTTTCAACAGCCAGCTAGGGCCCTTTGACGCCCACCGCCTGTTTCGGGTTGGGCGCCCGAATCAAGCCGCAATCGCGGTTCGACAGGTGACACGACAGTGAGTCTGTGATAATGCGTCCATAAGCCTTGTCTATCGGCGTCCCTATGGTATGATCCGGACCGATTGTCTAGCCAACCAGAGGTACGGGTTACGCACATGATTCCGGATGATCCGAGCAGCCAAGCACCCGCTAAGGAGGTTCACGGCGGAGACATGCCTTCCATGGAGCGCTTGTCCAGGGCCTTCGAGAGCAGCGCCAAGCGTTGGGAGCTGATTGTCTACCCGTCCCTGTTCGCGTTCATCATCCTTGCCAGCTACGGGTTCTATCTGGTCTACAGTCTTACCAAGGATGTGCACTACCTGGCTCGCACCGTGGATAAGAACATGACCACGCTGGCCAGCAACATGCAGACCGTGTCGGATACCATGCAGAGCCTGAACATGGAAGTATCCAACATGTCAGGACACGTTTACGTCATATCCAAGCGTGTTTCCACCTTGGAGCCCATGTTGACCAATATCGGCTCCATGGATAAGGCCATGCAGTCCATGACTTACGCCACCCACAATATCCGTAACGACATGGCGTATATGAACGACAACGTCACCCGACCCATGACGTTCATGAACCGGATCATGCCCTGGTAGTCCCCTCCGGCATGAACTCGACGCCGCGGCCGCCTCTGTCCGGTGCGGGTCTGGCCGTAGCGCCGGAGTCCTCCTCAAAACTTGTTATCGCGATCTCGTCCCGCGCGCTGTTCGATCTGCACGAGTCCCACGCGGTTTTCGAGCAGGAAGGCATAGACGCCTACTGCCGCTATCAGATCGAACACGAGGACGTGCCGTTGGAGGCGGGCGTGGCCTTCTCCCTGGTGCGCAAGTTGTTGCGCCTCGATACACGGCTGGACCGAGACGTAGTCGAGGTCATCCTGCTGTCTCGCAACAGTGCCGATACCGGGCTGAGGATTTTCAATTCCATCGAGCATCACGGTCTCAATATCACCCGGGCGGCATTTACGGGCGGGGAGAGCCCCTATGGCTATGTATCGGCATTCGGTGCCCACTTGTTCCTGTCCGCGGATCCGCGGGATGTGCGTCAGGCCCTGGACGGGGGCGTAGCGGCCGCCACCATCCTGTCCTCGGCGGCGGAGTCGCCGGCCGGCCAAGATGACGATTTGCGCATCGCCTTTGACGGTGACGCGGTGCTGTTTTCCGACGAGGCGGAGCGGGTCTATCAGGCGGAGGGGCTGGACGCGTTTGCGCAGAGTGAGCGGGCCGCGGCCCGTCGGCCTCTGTCGGGCGGGCCGTTCAAGGGCTTTCTGGCCGCCTTGCATCACATCCAGTCCCAATCGCCGGAGGACGCATCACCCATCCGCACAGCCTTGATCACTGCGCGTGCGGCGCCTGCCCACGAACGGGTGATTCGCACCCTGCGGGCCTGGGGCGTGCGTATCGACGAAGCGCTGTTTCTGGGCGGCATGGACAAGGCCGAGTTCCTGCGCTCATTTCGCGCGGATATCTTTTTCGACGACCAACAGGGGCATTGCGACTCCGCCAGCGCGCATGTGGCCACCGGCCATGTGCCGCACGGCGTGGCGAACCGCTAGTACCCCATCCAGGTGATAATTGCGGATCCGTAATTATCACCTGGATGGGGTATTAGGAGTCTGTCAGAGCACCGACCAGAGTGAGTCGAAGTCGGCACTGTCGTCCTGGTCTTTGTTGTCTGCGTCTTCGCCCAGTGCGGCGGCATCGAGTTGGATGAACTGGAATTGCACGAAGGCGGCCGACCCATCCAGTCGGCGTGTCAGGCGAACTTTGCGCTGGGTGGTCTTGCTGCTGATCAGGGCGTGACTGCCGCTCTTGAAGGTGGCCGGCGGGGCGATCAGGCTTTGGGTGCGTGCCGGGATGTTGGTTTCCGGGAGCAGCAGGCCGATCTCGGTTCTGGCGTCGGCCTGGTCGAGCGGTTGCAAGGTTACGGTCTTGGCATGTGGCGCGAGCAGTTCGACTCCCATGTGTATGCCTTCGCCCCGGCGACTCTCGATCCAACGTATGATGCCGATTCCGAGTTGGTCCGCCTTGGTCACGGAATAGATGCCCAGCAGTTCCCCCACCTTGATCTTCGACGGTTGTTCGGAATTCCAGTGCAGCAGGTAGCCATTGGCGCTCTCGTTGATGGTGCGCACAGTGAACATCGATTGGGCGTGTTGCGGCTTGCTCGATGCCCAGTCGGCCTTAGCCGGTTCGTCATCGGTGCCTTGATTAGGCGTCTCCGCATCATCTTCCCGGCCCCAGCCGCTCTGATAGACGGACCCTGACAGTTCCACGGTTTCCACCTGATAGGCGTCCATCTCGGCGGGACTGAGCCAGTTGGAGATCGAGGAGTCCATGGAATCCTTGGGTCGAGAACCGGGTGTGGGTTCGGAGTGGGTAGTGCCGACCGCGGCATGGATTGCGCCCAGCCCGGCCACCACGGTCAGTTCGATATCGATGTTGGAGCGGGTGAAGCGCCGTTGCGGGGCCAGCGCCCAGGAGCGGATGAGCCCTCGCAGCAACTCGCGTGATGGGCCCGCGTCCCTACCTCTGCCGATGATGCCGGTGTGCTCCGGGGCTTGATCGTGCTGCTCCTTCAGGCTACGTACCAGTGTGCGCGTATTCAGGATGCGGTGATGATCTGCGATGTCTCCCGCAAAAAGCGTGATGTGCGTGGGCGGACTGGCCTGCTCGGCATCGATGACGAACAGGCCGCTCTGGTGGCTAAAGCTACGCGGCTTGCTGAGCTTTACCTGCGCTGTCCAGTCGCTAAGGTGATCGTATACGGTGCGGATGTCTTTTTGCCGGAGACGATAAGGAGACGCCAAGCCAAACAGCAGCAGGTGTTTGTACTGCTCGAGGATGGTGGGGCCGAATCCGGCCGGTCGCCGGGACGCGGGCGACGGCAACTGTTCGATACCCTTGGCTTCGGCGAGGGCGAGAAGCTGGTGGGTTTCCCGCCAGATCTCCCAAGGCAGACGGTTGTAGGATTGGGCCGCTTCCAGCAACACCCTGCCGAGGTAGAACAGGACATGGTGGATGGCTTCGGCCAGGAGCTTTTTACTGACCGGGACAACGCCGTTACCCGCCAGATCGCTTACCACGATCTTGTAGCTCAGCGCCATTTCCGAATAGAGCTCACGGCAGAGATCCGCCACCTTGAGACGCTTGGCCGACAGCGGAAGTGGCACGTCCACGTAATACGAGCGCAGGTTGCCGACGATGTCCCGGACCGGTTGGCCCATGAGGGCCGCGAGCCGCAGGCGCGTCGCATCCGGCAATACGCGGCGATTGCTCTCCACCAGCAGCTTGAATACCTGGCGGGAGGTCTCCCCGACATTCGCCATGGGAAGGGCCTGGAGCCATTTTTCCAATGCGCGCGGATCGAGCAGCATGCTGCCCTTGGCGGGTGGGGCCTGGTCCGGGAGGTTGAGATCGAGTGGGTCGAGGGCCATCAGTGATATCCGTCTACGACCCTCGGACTGTCAGCGGGTGCATGGGTTTGTCTGGCACGCAAGTGCCGCGGGTTTCAATCGCTAAGCAAGGTAGCCGGATAGCGATTGTGATTAAAGCGAAGTCTAGTACTCCACCGAGGTAATAACTACGTATCCAGCCGAACGAGAGGCGGTCAGCCGGTAGGCGCGCCCGCGCCGCACTGGCCATCGCCAATGCAAGCGGGCGCAACACCCCGGATGGCCGCTTATCGTCCGGCCCTGCGGGCGCCACCCCAAGAGACCAATGCGGTGTTGCAGCGCTTGGCAAGGGCTTGCCATTGCCCGCGGGCCGCGCCTTGCCTTGGCCCCTCGGGGTGGCCCTGGATACGTAATTGTCGCCCTGGTGGAGTACTAGTTCCATATCCGTCTTGAGGGAAGCCGGTTATCCGATGGATAGGGGGAGTTTACAGGGTTTTCCCGCGTGTTCGCGCACGAATCGCGGCACCAGGTAGCCGGGAAGAGACTCGCGCAGTTGCCGCTCCAAATGACGGGCGCGTTCCTCTCCCACCTCGAAATGTGCGGCGCCACGCACCGGGTCCAGCATATGCAGGTAATAGGGCAGTACCCCGCAGCTGAACAGGGACTCGCTGAGCCGGATAAGCGCTTCACGGCTGTCGTTGACGCCCGCGAGCAGTACCGCCTGATTGAGCAGGGTGGCGCCGGACCCCGCCAATCTGCGCACGGCGTGGCTTACCTCCGGCGAGACCTCATTGGGGTGGTTGGCGTGGATGACCATCACCGGGCGCATCGGCAAGGCGCGTATCCAGCCGCAAAATTCCGGCGTGATCCGTTCCGGCAGCACCACCGGGATGCGGCTATGGATGCGCAGGCGTTTCAGATGAGGAATGCCGGCCAGTTTTCCCCCGAGCTGTTCGAGTTTTGAATCCGGTAGCACCAGCGGGTCGCCGCCGCTGAGGATGACCTCATCAATCTCCGGGCGGTCGGCCAGATAGCGCAGCGCGTCCCGCCAGCCGTCGCGGCCCGCCGCGGATTCGGAATACGGAAACTCGCGTCGAAAACAATAACGGCAGTGTACCGCGCAGGCGCCGGTGGCGATCAGCAGCGCCCGGCCGCGATACTTGTGCAATACGCCGGGCGACGTCGTCGCTGCCAGGTCACCGACCGGATCCGAGCCAAACCCCGGCGTCTCCAGCAGTTCGGCCCCCAGCGGTAGAACCTGGCGCAACAGGGGGTCGTTGGGGTCGCCAGGGTGCATGCGGGCCAGGAATCCGCGTGGCACGCGCAGGCCGAAGCGCCGTGCCGCGGCCTCGGCGGCGGACAGCAGGCCCGGGTCCAGATCCAGCAAATCCAGCAACTCGACGGGGTCGCTGACCGCTTCGGCCAGCGCGCTGCGCCAGTCCGGCGATCGCGGTATCATGTGCGCCGTTTTTTGACTGTCGTACGAGGAAGCCATGGCGAGCTATAGCACTAACGAATTCAAGTCCGGCCTCAAGATCATGCTCGATGGCGATCCCTGCTCCATCGTCGAGAACGAGTTCGTAAAACCCGGCAAGGGTCAGGCCTTCAACCGGGTTCGCTACCGCAACCTCAAGACCGGCCGGGTGATCGAAAAGACCTTCAAGTCTGGCGAGTCGGTGGAGGCCGCCGACGTGCTGGAGACCGAACTCCAGTACCTCTACAACGACGGCGAATTCTGGCACTTCATGGACCCGCAGAGCTTCGAGCAGTATACCGCCGACGCGGCGGCCTTGGGTGAGGCGGAGAAGTGGCTCAAGGGCGAGGATATGTGCACCGTGACCCTGTGGAACGGCACCCCGCTGATCGTGGACGCGCCCAATTTCGTGGTGCTGGAGATCACCGAGACCGATCCCGGCCTCAAGGGTGACACCTCCGGCGGCGGCGGCAAGCCGGCCACCCTGGAGACCGGCGCGGTGGTGCGCGTGCCGCTGTTCGTGCAGTCCGGCGAGATCATCAAGGTCGATACCCGTAGCGGCGAGTACGTCTCGCGTGCCAAGGAAGAATAGAGCTTAAGGCATGAACCGCGGAGGCGCCGAGGCGCGGAGTAATAATATGGAAGGTCTTGTTCTCGTTCCGTTCTACTCAGCGCCTCTGCGTCTCTGCGGTTAATCTAACTACTGTGGCCTCCGATCCCGGTGATTGGTGCCCCTCGGCCTCGCCCGAGGCACTGCGGGCCAGGGCCCGCCTGCTGGCCGCGATCCGCGCCTACTTCGATCAGGCGGGCGCTCTGGAGGTCGATACGCCTGTCCTGTCCGCCCATGCCGGCACCAATCCGGCGATTGCGCCGTTCAACGCCCACGGGCTGTTCCTGCATACCTCCCCCGAGTTCCCCATGAAACGTCTGCTGGCGGCCGGGAGCGGGGACATCTATCAGATCTGCAAGGTCTTCCGCGATGGCGAACGAGGGCGTCTGCACAACCCCGAGTTTACGCTGCTGGAATGGTATCGGGTGGGCCTCGACCACCACCGGCTGATGGACGAGGTCGAGTCGCTGGTGCGGTATGTCTTGGGTGCCAGCGCGGGGCAAGGTTCGGCCGAGCGGCTAAGCTACGCCGAAGCCTTCCAGCGCCATCTGGGGATCGATCCGCATCGCGCCACGATGGAGCAACTACAGGCCAGCGCCCTGGAGCGGGGCATCGCCGGCGCGGACACCTTGCAACTGCCCGATCGCGATGCCTGGCTGGACCTGCTGCTCACCCACCGGGTCGAGTCCAAGCTGGGCATGGGTGGGATGACGTTCATTTACGATTACCCCGAAAGCCAGGCATCGCTGGCGTGGGTGCGGCCGGGTGATCCGCCCGTGGCGGAACGCTTCGAGCTGTATATGGAGGGCGTGGAGATCGCCAACGGCTTCCACGAACTCACCGATCCTGCCGAACAGCGGCGCCGGTTCGAGTCGGAACGGGAGCAACGCCGCGCCAGCGGCCTGCCTGATGCGCCCGTGGACCAGCACCTGTTGGCAGCGTTAGAACACGGCTTGCCCGACTGCGCGGGCGTGGCCCTGGGTATCGACCGACTGCTCATGATCGCTATTGGCGCCGCGACTATCGACGAGGTGCTGGCCTTTCCCTTTGAGCGGGCCTGATGCTGCTGTAGGATGCGGTGAGGCACGAACCGCATCGGTATGCGATCGATGCGGTTCCTTCATCACCACATCCTACGGAAAGTCTGCGCGTCGTGGTGAGTTCTTTTGTCTCGCGGCGATCAGGCTACCCGACCGATGGTCTGACCCATCACCACTCGCTGGTCGGGCGCGAGGTCCTCGCTCCAGGCCATGCTGTCCCTTCCGAACAGCAGGATCACCGTGGAGCCCATGTTGAATCGGCCCATTTCGTGGCCGCGATCCAGACGCACGGGCAGGCGGTGCTCGCCATAGCGCCAGCGGCGGATCTGCTTGCCCTTGATCGGGGTCACCTCGCCACACCACTGGGCCTCCATGCTGCCGACGAAGATCGCGCCCACCAGGATCACCGCCATGGGTCCGATCTCGGTCTCGAAACGGGTGATGAGGCGCTCGTTACGGGCGTAGAGGTTGGGGATGGTGCGAGCGGTGGCGGGGCACACGCTGAACAGGCGCCCGGGAATCAGCGACATGCCGCGCAGGGTGCCTGAGAGGGGCATGTGTACCCGGTGGTAGTCCCTGGGCGACAGATACAGGGTGGCGAAGCGGCCCCCGGCGTATTCCTCGGCGCAGTAGTTGTCGGGACCGAACAGCTCATCCAGGCTGAACTCGCGCCCCTTGGCCTGAATCAACAGACCGTCGTGGATGTCACCGACCTGACTGACCGTGCCGTCCACCGGGCAGGCAATACCATGTGGATCGGTCGGCAGCGGCCTGGCATCTTCACGCAGCGCGCGGGTGAAGAAGGCATTGAAGCTCTCGTAGGTGGTGGGATCCGGCAGCCGCGCCTGACTCATGTCCACCCCGTAACGGTGGATAAACCATTGGATCAGCAGGTTCTTGATCGTGGGCGAGGTGCTGCGCGTGATCCGGCCCACCAGGCGCGAGAGCAGGTGCTGAGGCAGCGGATACAGGGAGGCCGAGAACAGCCGGTCCGCCAGCCGTCGCACAATGGACGGCTTGGGTTGTTGTTGGTTTTCCATCGCGATCAGTGATGGCGATGATGCTGGTGAGCGTCTCCCATGCCTCCCTTGCGCACCGACGCCTGCACCGGGACCGTCGCGCCGTTGGCGAGGGACAACTCGAAGCTTAATTGCCCGCCCGCCTTGATCGGGTGGGCGGGATCAAACAGCATCAGGTGCATGCCGCCCGGTTCCAGGCTGACAGTGCCGCCGGCAGGCACCACGATCCTGTCCTGACGCAGCATCCTCGCGACACCGTCTTGCATCTCGGTCTTGTGCATTTCGATGCGTCCGAAATCGGGACTTGCCACGGCGGTGATCACGGCATCCTCGCCAGTCGGGTTGCTGAGTCCCATGAAGCCGGCCAACACCCGTGAGTTGGGTGGACCTTCGCGGACCCAGGCGTCCTGGGCTTCCAGACGAATCTCGGCGAGGGCCAGACCGGCGTAGCCGGCCAGCAGCAGGATCAGGCTGACACGCCGTAGCGCGTTGATCGATCGGAACATGGGGGTACTACTCCTGTGTCGGGTAGATGGGACAAACTTGTGCTGACGGGTCAGGGTTGTGAGACCCGCGCTGGCTGGGAAGGGTTCGTCGCGCCGGATTGGGTTTTGCCGGAATACAGATTGCCCAGCCAGTAGCCCAAGACCAGTGTTATCAAAGCGCCGGCCAACAACAGCACGCGAACCAGGGGACCGCGGCGGGGATCGGGACCGGACATCGCCTTACTCTACGGGCGTGTCAGGGCTATTGCCCCATTCCGACCAAGCGCCGGGATAGCCTTTGACCCGGGGGTAACCCAGGGCCTTGAGCACGATATAGGTGTGCGCGGCCCGGTGATGGGTCTGGCAGTAGACCACCACCTCGGCATCATTCTTTACGCCCAGAGCCTCCAGGCCCGCACGCAGCTCTTCCACCGGTTTGAGGCGCAGGTTGCGGTTCATGTCCATGGACTGGGTCCATTCCCAATGCACGGCGCCCGGAATATGTCCGGCCTTCTGGGCGAAGCGTCGGGCGCCCGAAAACTCTTGTTCGTTGCGCGTGTCCAACAGGGCCAGGTCGGGGGCCCCCAGTCGGTCCAGGATGTGGGCCTTGTCGGCGATGGGGTCGGAGTTGGGTCGGGCCACGAACTGGGCCGGCTGCGGCTGAACCGGTTCCTTGTCGAGCGGATGGCCCTCGTTGGCCCAGGCGTGCAGGCCACCGTTGAGCAGCGAGTAACCGCTGTGGCCGACGACCTCCAGGGTGTACAGCAAACGGGCGGCCTTGCCGCCGCCCTCGTCGTCATAGGCGACCACGTGGGTGTCGGGGCCGATCCCGATGGCTGAAAATACCTGTTCCAACTGGGCGTCGTCCGCCACCATGCCCATTGCCGGAGGCTGGGGGCGGATGATGCTGGCGTATTCCAGAAACACCGCGCCCGGTACATGGAACTGGGCATGGGTGCTCTGCCGCGACAGGTCGACCACCAGCAGTCCGGGTGTGCCCAACGCCGCTTCCAGGGCATCGGGTTCGATAATCAGGGGAAGGTCCAAGGCCGATCAGCTCCCGAGGGCCTTCTGCACCGCGCTCAGGGCCACGCCCTTTTCGATGGGCGCCCCCAGGTCGCTCAACACCGCTTCCAGGGCGCTGACGCAGAACAGGATGTTCTCGGCGCGGCTGCTGTAGCCCATCAGGCCGATCCGCCACACCTTGCCGGCCAGGGCGCCCAGGCCGGCACCGATCTCCAGGTTGTATTCGTTCAGCAGGCGCTGGCGCACCAGGGCCTCGTCCACCCCCTCGGGGATCGACACCGCATTCAGTTGCGGCAGGCGGTCGGACTCCTTGACGATAAACTCCAGGCCCATGGCCTCCAGGCCGGCGCGCAGCGCCAAGTGGTTGCGCTGGTGGCGCGCCCAGGCGTTCTCCAGGCCTTCGTCCCGCAGGATCACAAGGGCCTCGTGCAGGCCGTATAGGGCGTTGACCGGCGCGGTGTGGTGGTAGGCGCGCTTCTGACCGCTGCCCCAATAGCCCATCACCAGGTTCAGGTCCAGGAACCAACTCTGGACCTTCGATTCACGACCCCGAACCTTGTCCAGGGCGCGCTCGCTGAAGCTCACCGGCGACAGACCGGGGGTGCAGGACAGACACTTCTGGGTGCCGGAATAGATGGCATCGATGCCCCATTCGTCGACCTTGACCGGGGTGCCCCCCAGGGAGGTGACGGTGTCGACGATGGTCAGGCGGTCATGCGCGTGGGCCAGTTCCACCAGGGTCTTGGCATCGCTCTGGGCGCCGGTTGAGGTCTCGGCATGCACGAAGGCGACGATTCCGGCATCCGGGTTGGCCTTGAGTGCCGCTTCCAGCTTGTTTGCGTCCACCGCCTCGCCCCAGGCGTCCTCGACCATCACCGGGGTGGCGCCGCAGCGCTCCACGTTCTCCTTCATGCGACCGCCGAACACGCCGTTCTGGCAGACGATGACCTTGTCGCCGGGCTCCACCAGATTGACGAAGCAGGTCTCCATGCCCGCCGAACCGGGGGCCGAGACCGGCATGGTCAGGGCGTTCTCGGTCTGGAAGGCGCACTGCAGCAGTTCCTTGGTCTGTTCCATCATGCCTACGAACAGCGGGTCCAGATGGCCGATGGTCGGGCGTGACATGGCCTCCAGGATGCGGGGGTGGACATCCGACGGACCAGGCCCCATAAGGGTACGTGCAGGAGGATGGAACGAGGAGATGCTCATGATGGTCTGGGTCTCTAGGGTTGGAATGACAGAAATCCGAGTTCTCGAAAGGCCGGCAAGTATATAAGCATTCATCGATCTTCTCAACTGAATCCGATCCGCAAAGCCGTTAAATGCACCGTCAAAAACCTTTTATTTTCATGGAGTTATGGGCGGCGCCGAATCGCCGAGGATTAGGTTGCAAAAGAAAACCGGAATACGATGGACAACGATCTTCTGAATCAACATCGCCTGCATAATCTGGCACAGACCCTGCTGCTGATGGGTGCCATGGGGCTGTTGCTGGCCGCGCTCGGCTGGGTGATAGCCGGCGGCGCGGGTGTGGTATGGACCCTGGCCCTGGGCATTTTCGGGTTGTTGTTCACGCCGCGCATCTCGCCGCGTATGGTTCTGCGCCTTTATGGGGCCAGGGAGGTCGATCCGTACGCGGCACAGGGTCTCTACCAGCTGCTTGGCGAACTGGTCAGGCGGGCGGGGTTGACCGCCATGCCACGTCTTTATTATCTCCCCACGCGGGTCATCAATGCCTTCACCGTCGGTACCAGCCAACAGGCGGCGATCGCCATATCGGATGGCCTGCTGCGCAATCTGTCATCGCGAGAGCTGATGGGGGTGCTGGCCCACGAGGTCAGCCACATCCGCCACAACGATATGTGGGTCATGACCCTGGCCGACCTGGTGAGCCGGCTTACCGGGTTGCTGTCGCTGGTCGGACAGGTCCTGCTGCTGATCAACCTGCCGCTGCTGTTGTTGGGGATGGCGACCTTTTCCTGGCTGGGCGTGCTGTTGTTGATCGCCGCGCCCACGATCAGCGCGCTGCTCCAACTGGCCCTGTCGCGCAGTCGGGAATATGAGGCGGACATGGGCGCGGCGGATCTAACCGGTGATCCGGCGGCGTTGGCCAGTGCCCTGCATCGACTGGACCGGGTACCGGGAGGCTGGTTCGAGCAGGTGTTTCTGCCCGGTCGGCGGGTGCCGGACCCTTCGTTGCTGCGCACCCATCCGCCCACGGAAGAGCGTGTCCGCCGGCTGTTGTCGCTGGTTGCGCGGCGCCCGCGGGTGCCGATCATGCCGGAATACGATCCATGGCTCGGTGCCCTGCCGAGGGTTACCATGACGCCGCGCTGGCGCATCGGCGGGATGTG
>CAJICF010000010.1_pt1 | contig 11854 bp, 11 predicted proteins | sample 9199541 | NCBI WGS metagenome assembly CAJICF01 (sample SAMEA7708324, study PRJEB35096) | sediment metagenome | biome: marine neritic benthic zone biome [ENVO:01000025]; feature: sediment [ENVO:00002007]; material: shallow marine sediment [ENVO:03000034] sea grass bed [ENVO_01000059] ... | reverse complement strand
GAGGATGCCGCCCTTGCCGGGCTTGGCCCCCTGGCTCAGTTTGATCTCGAACATCCTGACCTGGGGATGGGCGGCTGCCTCGCGCAACTTGGCATCGTTCAGATTGCCCTCCAGGTCACGCACCCCATTCTTGGCGGTGCCGATCTGGAACACGATATCGGCACCCGATTCCAGGTGGTAGGGCGATAGGCCGCCCTCGCCGGTGTTCATCCAGCAACCCGCCTTTTTGGCTCCGGCGGACAGGGCCTGGACCGCCGGCTTGGAGATGGCGCCGTAGCTCATGCCGGAAATATTGAACACGGATGCGGTGGTGTACGGGTGGCGCGCGTAAGGCCCGATGGTCACCGGTTGGGACGGTACGGCATCTTGGCCCAGGGTCGGGAAGGGACAGTTCACGAACATCACCTGGCCGGGCAGGCTGATATTGCGCGTGGAACCGAAGGCCACGGTGTTGTCGGTGCTCTTGGCGGCGCGGTATACCCAGGAGCGCTGGGCACGGTTGAAGGGCAGTTCCTCCCGGTCCATGGCGAAGAAATACTGGCGAAAGAATTCGCCCAGAGTTTCGAACACGTAGCGGAAGCGTCCGATCACCGGGTAATTGCGACGGATCGCCTGCTTGGTCTGGGTGACGTCGAGTATGTAGGCGACGATGGCCCACAGCACAGCCAGGCCAACCATGAAGATGAACAGCGCCGCCATGACTTCCAGGGCGGTGAGCAGGAAATCCTGGGTTTCTTTGGGCATCGGGTTCATGATCTCCGTCAATTAAAGGCAAGCTCTAAAAACTGAGCGGTTCCCTAAGCTCAGATGGGGCACACCAGCGCGCCGAGTTTTTCGGTCAGCTTCATGTTCTCAGCATAGTCCACGGGGCAATCGACCACCGCCACCGTGCCGCAGCCCAGGGCCTCTCGGAGAGTTGGCAGCAACTGGTCCACCGACTCCACCCGCAAGCCGCGGGCGCCGAAACTTTCCGCGTAGCGCACCAGGTCGGGGTTGGTGAAGTCGATATGGCTGTCGCGGCCGAAACGCCGGTCCTGATGCCACTGGATGAGGCCGTATTTGCTGTCGTTCCAGACCAGCACCACGAAGGCCAGACCCAGCCGCAGCCCGGTCTCGATCTCCTGGGAGTTCATCAGGAAGCCGGCGTCGCCGGTGACGGTGACCACGTGCCTCTCGGGAAACGCGAGCTTGGCAGCCAGGCACCCGGGCAGACCGATGCCCATGGCCGCGAATCCGTTGGAGATGATGCAGGTATCCGGTGCCTGGGCCTGCCACAGGCGCGCGACCCACATCTTGTGGGCGCCCACGTCGGAGATCAGGATGTCCTCCGCGTCGAGCGCCTGGCGCAGATCCCAGAGGATCTTCTGCGGCTTTATGGGAAACCCCTGGTCCTCGCTGTGTTCGCGATATTCCCGGCGAATGGTATCGCCCAGCCCGCTGGCCCAATTGCCCTCGTGGGGCCGGAGCCGACTGGCGATGCCGAGCAAGCCGGCGGCGATATCGCCGACCACGCCCACGTCGAGGATGTAGTTTTCGTCGACCTCTGCTGGCAGCAGATCCACGTGGATGATCTTCTGCCGGGTATCGCGATGCCAGAGGTGCGGATGGTATTCGACGATGTCGTAGCCCACGCACACCACAACGTCCGCGCGGTCGAAACCGCAGGAGATGAAGTCATTGGCGGCCAGTCCCGCCGCCCCCAGCGACATGGGGTGCGAGCTGGGGAGCACGCCCTTGGCCATGAAGGTGGTGGTCACGGGGATGTTGAGGTCGGATGCGAACGCCTGCAGCGCCTCGGCGGCACGTGCACGGATCACCCCGTTGCCGGCCAGCACCAGGGGTCTTTCGGCGCTGGCCAGGATCTCCGCGGCCTGCGCGATCTTCTCCTCCGGAGGCCAGGGCGCCCGTGGCTCCTGGACCTTCAAGGGGGATTTGCCTTGTACCTCCTCGGCGGCGATGTTCTCCGGGAAGTCGATGAAGCTGCAACCGGGCTTCTCGCCCTTGGCCACCTTGAAGGCCTTGCGCACGATCTCGGGGATGATCTCCGGTTCGCGGATCTGGGTGGCGTATTTGGAGATCGGCTCGAACAGGTTCACCAGGTCAAGAATCTGATGACTTTCCTTGTGTAACCGGTGGGTCGAGCCCTGGCCGGCGATCGCCACCACCGGGGCGCGGTCCATGTTGGCGTCCGCGGTGCCGGTGATCAGGTTGGTGGCCCCTGGACCCAGGGTCGCGAGGCACACGCCGGGCTTGCCGGTCAATCGCCCATACACGTCGGCCATGAAGGCCGCGCCCTGTTCGTGACGCACGGTCACGAAGCGGATCGGGCTGTTGAGCAGCGCGTCCATGACGTCGAGGTTCTCTTCGCCGGGAATGCCGAAGATGTACTCGACGCCCTCGTTTTCCAGGCAGCGGACAAACAGGTCGGCGGCACGCATCGTTGTTCTCCTCAGTTGGCGCCGCGTTGTGTTCGCTATATGGCTGCGGCATTGGGGGCATTGTGAGGGCAAACCGCTACCCGATAATCCGATAAGACCGTGGGCAGGGGGAACTTGTTTCCCGGTTCAAGCCAAGCCCATACAGGTCAGTTTAGAGGGGATTCCGGTATTGGTCCGGCAGGCCGCAGCGGGGAGCATCGAATTTGTCATCCTCATGCCGTAACCTTGGCCCCTCCGTCTCCGTACGCAAGGCGATCACATGACCAAGCAAAGACGACCCCACGGCTTCGGCCTGCTCGGCAACCGTGTCCTCAACAAGGGCACCGCCTTCACTCTAGCGGAGCGTGAGGAACATGGGCTGCGGGGCCTGCTGCCGGCCACCGTATGTTCCCAGGAGATCCAGGTGATGCGGGTCTTGGAGAACATGCGCCGCAAGGCCTACGACATCGAACGCTACATCTTTCTGTCCTCCCTCCAGGCTCGCAACGAGCGCCTGTTCTTTCGCCTGGTGCTGGAGAACATCGAGGAGATCATGCCCCTGATCTACACTCCGACGGTGGGCCAGGCCTGCAAGGAGTACGCGCACATCTTCCGTCAGCCCAAGGGGTTCTATATCTCGCCGGTCGACCGCGGCCATATCCGCCGCATGCTGGACAACTGGGCCGAGAAGGACATCCGCGTGATCGTGATCACCGACGGTGAGCGCATTCTCGGTCTGGGCGACCTGGGCGCCAACGGCATGGGTATCCCGGTGGGCAAGCTCTCGCTCTATACCGCCTGCGCCGGCATCCCTCCGCACCACTGTCTGCCGGTGATGCTGGATGTGGGTACGGACAACGAGGAACTGCGCGAGGATCCCCTGTATCTGGGCGTCGCCGAGCCGCGCCTGCGCGGCGACGCCTACCTGGAACTGATGGACGAATTTGTGGCCGCGGTGAACGACGCCTATCCGCAGGCGCTGATCCAGTTCGAGGACTTCACCACCCCTAACGCCTACCGCCTGCTGCGCCGTTATCAGGACAAAACCCTGTGTTTCAACGATGACATCCAGGGAACGGCGGGGGTGGTGCTGGCCGGCGTGATCGCCGCCACCCGGATCTGCGGCACGGCCTTCCGTGATCTGCGGATCATGTTTCTGGGTGCCGGTTCGGCGGCCACCGGCATCGGCGATCTGATCGCCCGCGCGTTGCAGGAAGAGGGCCTGGACGCGCAAGAGGCCAGGAAACGGCTGTGGTTCGTGGACAGCCAGGGGCTGGTGGTGCGCAAGCGCACCGATCTGGCCGAGCACAAGCTGCCCTGGGCCCAGGACTACCCGCGCCGAGGCCTGATCGAGGCGATCCAGGAAATCAAGCCGCATATGCTGATCGGCACCACGGCGCACCCCCACACCTTCACGGAGGCCGCGGTGCGGCTGATGGCGGAGATCAACCAGCGTCCGGCCCTGTTCGCCCTCTCGAACCCCACCTCCAAGGCCGAATGCACCGCCGAGCAGGCTTACCAGTGGAGCGACGGCCGGGCGATCTTTGCCAGCGGCAGCCCGTTCGACCCGGTGGAGTACGAGGGACGGACCTTCCGTCCCGGTCAAGGCAACAATGCCTATATCTTTCCCGGTGTGGGCCTGGGCGTGGTGGTCAGTGGCGCCCGCCGGGTCACCAACGAGATGTTCCTGGCCGCGGCCCACACTCTGGCGCATCTGGTGCACAAACATGACCTGCGCGATGGCTGCCTGTATCCACCGCTCACCGAGATCCGCGAAGTGTCCGCGGAGATCGCGGTGGCCGTGGCCGAGACCGCCTATGCCCAAGGGTTGGCGCAGGAACCGCGGCCGGATGACCTGGCGAAGCGGGTTCGGGGTCTCCAGTACGATCCAACTTATTGACAGGACGCGCAACCCCTTACCCGCGAGGATCGCGCACCGGCATCCCAGGGAGTAGCCATGAGACCCAAGACCGTGATCATCGTCGGCGGCGTCGCCGGCGGCGCCTCTTGCGCGGCCCGTCTGCGCCGCCAGGACGAGTCTGTCCGCATCGTCATGTTCGAAAAGGGACCGTTCGTCTCGTTTGCCAACTGCGGCCTGCCGTACTATGTGGGGGACGTGATCCAGGACGAGGACCAGCTTCTGGTAGCAACCATCGAGCTGTTCCAGGAGCGTTTTAATGTCGACGCCCGCATCGAGCAGGAGGTCATCGCGGTCGACCGACAGGCCAAGACCGTCACCGTGCGGCGCCTGGCCAGCGGCGACGAATATCAGGAGTCGTACGACATGTTGGTGCTCGCGTCCGGCGCCCGGCCCATCCGGCCGGCCCTGCCGGGCATCGATCTGGAGGGAATCTTTTGCATACGCACGGTGCCGGATGCGCGTGATGTGCGCGCCTGGATCGACCGGCACCGTCCCAGGTGCGCGGTGGTGGTGGGGGGCGGTTACATCGGTCTGGAGATAGCCGAGAACCTGCGTCACCGGGGCATGGAGGTAACCCTGGTCGAGAAGGACACCCAGGTCATGCCGCCCATCGATCGGGAGATGTCCTTCCCCCTGCTCAACGAACTCCGGCAGGCGGGCGTGCGTGTGGAACTGGGCGATGGGGTTAAGGGGTTCGTCGACCAGAGCGGCTGCCTCGGCGTGGAAACCGAACGGGGTCTCACGCTCGATGCGGATCTGGTGATCCTCGCCATGGGGGTCCGCCCGGAGACCCGGCTTGCCAGAGACTGCGGGCTGCGGCTTGGCCCGCAGGGCCACATCGTGGTGGACAGCAACATGCGCACCAGCGACCGCAGCATCCTGGCCGTGGGCGACGCCATTGAGGTGCGCAGCGCCGTGATCGACCGACGTATGGCACTGCCTCTGGCCGGTCCCGCAAACCGTCAGGGGCGTATCGCCGCCGACGTGATTACCCACCGCGGTCGATTTTTTCGCGGCGTGCAGGGCACCGCCGTGTGCGGGGTGTTGGGTCTGACCGCGGCCAGCACCGGCGTCAACGAGAAGACCCTGCGCCAGACCTCCATCGACTACGACGTTGTTTACGCCCACACCAACGACCACGTGAGCTATTACCCAGGCGCGACCCCTATCTTCCTGAAACTCATCTTCGATAAGTCCAGCGGGCGGGTGTTGGGTGCGCAGGCGGTGGGTAAGAAGGGCGTCGCGCGGCGTATCGACGTGATCGCCATGGCGATCCAGATGGGTGCGACGGTGTTCGATCTGGAAGAAGCGGAACTCTGTTACGCGCCCCAGTACGGCGCGGCCAAGGACCCGGTGAACATGGTAGGTATGATCGCCGCCAATGTGATGCGCGGCGACCTGCGTATCGTGCCCTGGCAGGAGATGCACAAGGATAAGGCCGTGGTGCTCGATGTGCGTGATGCCGACGAGGTTCAGGGTTCGCCCATGGACGCGAATATACACATCCCGCTGCATGAGCTGCGCGCGCGGCTCGATGAAATGCCGCGCGACAAGGCCATTCACATCTCCTGCGCCGTCGGCGCGCGGGCCTACAACGCGGTTCGGCTGCTGGTGCAGCACGGCTTCGACGCGAGCCTGCTGTCAGGCGGTTTCGAGACCTGGTTTTGCGTCGAGGAGCGTCCCTGGCCGGTCAAGGGCTGAGCAGGTCTGCCTCGGGGGGCAGTTCATCCGGAGGGTAGCGGGCGAGCACCAGAATTCGCCTGCTGGCCTCGCCCGTCACCAGTTCGTTGAGGGTCAGCTGGTTGACCCGTCCCTCATCGCGGTCTCCCTCCAACTTGATGCCCACGCGGTTCAGGCGTAACTCGGTCCGATCCAGACGCAGCAGTTCTTCCGGTGACCCCAGCACCGCCACCAACTGGTCCAGGTAGGCGCCCGGTCCGTCGTCGGCCGGCGGTGTGGTGTCATCCGCATTGATTTGCCGGACCAGGCGCAGCTGGATCAGGCGCACAATGGTTTCGAACAGATGGCGTTCCACGTTGCTGCGCAGATCCGGCTCTTCCGGGCTGGGGTAGAGCACCTCGTGTCCCGCGAAACTCACGGTGGTCTGGGGAACATCGGGGGTCGGGACACCGTCGACCATCGCCATGCCCAGCACGGATCGCTCCTGCCTGGTCATCAGCAGCAGGCAATACACCTCCTTCAGCTCGGCCCGCCCTGGCTGGTCGAGGAACGCGCGCAGCGGCCGGCTGGCACCGAACACTTCGCCGATGTGGTGGCGGTTGACGAAGAAGGCATTGAGGTGTGGATCGTGGCCAAACCGTCGCGCGCTGCAGTTGGCGGACTTAGGCAGCCGTGACATCAAGGACTCGACGTGGACCAGAACCGACCGCACGCCGTCGCGCAGTCGTCGGCGGTATCCGCCGATCATTCGCACCCGGGCGCTTGTGCCGTCCACCACCTCTTCCAGGGCCGCGTCGGTGCGCGCGCGTCGCCGCCCCTGCGCGGCGGCCTTGCGCTGCCATGCCTCGAAGCGCGTGCTGATCTGCGCCCATTGTTCGTCGAAGAAGCCGCGCAGCGCGGAGGCTTCGGGTACGCGTCGGTCCTGGGTCATGCGTGGCGCCCATGCGCAGGCAGAGTGTCCGTGCCGCCCGATGGTCCCCGCGAAACCTGGGGAATGCAGCGCCGAGTAAGCAGGTTTGCTAGTCTCTGCGTCACTGACACATCTTCCAAAGGGATCCCATGAGACTACTGAACTTCTTGTTGACTGGCTTGCTGCTTCTGCCCACTGCCGTGACCGCAGCCGACCGCCCCGTGAACATCACCCCCAATATGCCGCATGTGGAAGTGGAACACGAGGGCAAGACCGTGCGCATACAGCGTGTGCCGGACAACCGCAACCGCATCGATCCGAACTACGCCCTGACCTCCAGACCCTGTCCGCCATTCTGTATCCAGCCCATGGAACTCGCCGAGGGCGTGGAGACCGTGGGCGAACTGGAAGTGCTGGACTATCTGCGCCGCGTCACCGGCGGCGACGAGTCGGTGATGGTGGTAGATTCACGCACTCCCGACTGGCTGGCCAGGGGCATGATCCCCGGTGCGGTGAACGTGCCCTATACCCGGCTGCGTCTGGGAACGACCGACAGCGAGGAGATCGTCAGCATCCTGAGTTTCGACTTCGGAGCGGAATCCCAGGATGGTCTGTGGGACTTCCGAAACGCCAAGACCCTGGTGCTGTATTGCAACGGCCCCTGGTGCGGCCAGTCGCCCATGAGCATCCGCAGTCTGCTGATCCTGGGTTATCCGCCGCACAAGCTGAAGTGGTACCGGGGCGGCATGCAGGCGTGGAAGAGCTTTGGGTTGACGGTGGTGACTCCGGGCGGCTCGAAAAATAAATAATTCGAACCTGGCCGGTTAAACGTGTTCGAATGCGAGAAAAGGGGAGAGTGGGACGGCGATTGGCCGATAACTGTCAGCTGCCAGACAGCAGCTTCTGTTCAATATCCCAAAGCAATCGTAAGAGATCAGCCATGCCAAAAAATTCCTCCCCTCCAAAACACAACTGTCCTTGCAGGGGGTTCTCGCCACCCTTTTGTTCGTGGTTGATCGTGGCTCCGCGCCATGTTGCGGGTCTGCGCGGTTCCTTGCCTTCGAAATAGAAGCGATTCCCGTGCGAACTGGCGTTTCGGATATGGCGGAACAGTTCGAATTCAGGCGACTTATCATTGCGCCCCTTAACCACCTCATACGCCGTGTTAGCAAGCATCATGCAGATTGCGCCAAAGAACATGCCTTCGGGGAAAAAGCCCTTGGCGATGGCTTCGTGAATGTTCTTGGGCTCAAACTGAAGGTTTGGCCCCGTCTTTACAGCCGGCAAGCCAATGTTTGGCGAAGCATCAAAATCTGCCGCGCCTTTCGGGAATTGGTCGGTTTGAAACCAGGGCGTGGCTGCCGCAACCGCGACGTTCGCGCTAGTCACCATTGGATAAAAGATGCCTTGCGGGCTAAAAGACAACTCTGAGGGGGCTTGGGGCATCGAGGCGTCTCCTTGTGTCCGGCGGCCTCAGCCGGGCGTTCGAGACTATAACAGCAACTCGGACAATCGGGGGACAGCAATGAGTCTGACCCGATCGATACTCGGTGAACGATGACGGCAACAGAGCATCTGGTAACAGTTGTGGGCCTGGTCGGAGCCGCGTCCATACTGTTTTGCTTCGTGGCCAACCTGACAGGCAGGCTTTCGCCCGACGCAGCGACATACCTCTATCTGAACCTCCTGGGCGGGGCCTTGGTCGGGCTGAACAGCTTCTGGTTCCAGGCCTATCCGGCGTTTATCGTCAACCTCGCGTGGATGTTCGCATCAATGTGGGGGTTGGGTAAGCGGTACGCGCGCAGGCGGGCTGACAGCGGCGCGCCACGTTATTGATTCAGACAATCGGAGGCAGACCTGAATTGCACTGACTTAAGCCGCAACCCATTGAATCGTAAGCCTAAAACAGAGTGCATTGCGTAGGATGCGGTGAGGCACGAACCGCATCAATCGCGACAGATGCGGTTCCTTCGTCACCGCATCCTACGGAAATGAATAAATTGGCAACCGCCTTGCCACGTTAAATGTCACACCAAATCAATCGGTTAGCTGTTAAGTCAGTGCCATTCGAGGCAGACCTCGATTTTGCAGTCGATTGCGTGAGCAGATCGCAAAGATGGTGGGTCGAACGGTCGGGCAAAGTCGGCGAGGGTGGCCGAGAAAGGCGCTGGACGCCGATGGGTAGGCTTAGCAAAGGATGCTGACCCTTTCCCGGGCCGACCCTCTTTTCGGCGCCTTTTCCCGCGGGCGAGGCCGGGGGCCCGTTACCTTCTCGTTGGGCGGCTCGGCCCGCGCCGACTAGGAGTGTCGGCGCCGAGAGGCCGGACCGCTGGGTCAGCTCAGGCCCACCAGTACCATTACGAGCCAGGAGCAGACAAAGCCGCTGGCGACCAGTCCGGAGCCGAAGGCTAGGGCAAGCCAGCAGTTCTCGACGCTGTAGTCGGACGTTTTGCGCCTGATCTGTGTCGGAGTCTTCATGACTGTATCCTCCGTTTTGATCCACGGGGTCTCCGGTCGCAACCCTGTCGAGGTATTTGGCGCTCCGGCCCCGTAATCTGCTACATGCCAGTTGCATGCCAACATTTGTTGGGTATCAGCCCGTGGGGCCGATCCGTAGAGCGACTGTGCACATCTCTCGCCCTATATATCGGCACATCGGGCTTGCTTCTGTAGCGCTGAAAATGCGAAACAGACCGCATTCCTGGCGGCGACTAACTGGCCCGGGTGCGGATCAGTGGTTTATCGATCAGGAATGCGCCCGATCAGGAAGGCGGCCGGGCGTTGCCGGTGACGACTAAATGGCGGTCCTTTCTGTTGGGTTCCTCAGGGGTGGCGCATTGCTTCAACTTATTGAGCCGGAAGCCAAATACCGTGCATTCGGTGCTTTGTTTCGTCGGCAAAGAGGTAGGCAGAGGGGTGCAAAGGCGCCTAGGCCCTGGAGGTGGGGTCCCTTGTCCCAGCGCTCTACCTGAACGGGTGTCGCAACAATTCTCTCCCCGCTCGCAGAGGGAGGATTAAGATGGGGCTGGGATCTGGCTATCGCATTGATTTCACAGTCACTACCCCCATCCCGACCTTCCCCCTGCCAGGGGGAAGGAGCTGGAAGAAGAGCATTTTCCAAACCATCCTGAGGGAGAAGGGGCAGAATTTGCCAGTTTCTGGCGCCTTCACCCTGTTTCGTTGCTGGAGTAGTAGGGCCCAGCCTGCCGGGCCTAGAACGCAGCGAGCGCCCGAGGATGGCTGCTATGCTCCTCCCTACCGTTACAACTGATTGAGGAGGTGCACCGTTGATGCAAGCCTTTGCCGGATTTTCCACGCAGTGCATGCCGTTCCTGCGAGAGCTGGCGCTGAATAACAACAAGGCCTGGTTCAACGAAAACAAGGACCGTTATGAGCGATTCGTGCGCGAGCCCGCCCTGCTATTCATCGAGGCGATGGCGGAGAGGCTGCCAGAGATCTCCCCGCGCTTCAGGGCCGTCGCCAAGAAATCGGGCGGCTCTTTGATGCGAGTCTACCGGGACACCCGCTTCTCCAAGGACAAGACGCCTTACAAGACCAATATCGGCATCCAGTTCCGACATGAACTGGGAAAGGATGTGCATGCACCGGGCTTTTATGTGCACGTCGAACCGGAAAACTGCTTTCTCGGCGCGGGCATCTGGCATCCGGACCCCAAGACATTGGGCAGGATTCGCGATTTCATCGTGGACAATCCCTCGGCCTGGAAATCCGCTCGCGGTGAGAAAGGCCTCGGCCCCGACTTCCCCTTGGTAGGGGAATCACTACAGAGGCCGCCACGAGGGTATCCCGCCGGTCACGAACTGATCGCTGACCTCAAACGCAAGGATTTCATCGCCTGTCGGGACTTCGATTGCGCGGAGATCAGCCGCGGTTCCCTGCCGGAGTTCGTGACCAACGGCTACAGGCAGGCCGACGCCTTGATGCGATATCTGTGCGAAGCGGTGGATGTCGATTATTGAACCAGGAGCGGTGATGTGCGGCGGGTCTACCCAGAAACCGTGTCAACTAACTTCACCGTTGGGCTGATCGGGGAGGGCAGTTGAGAAGTCTGCCTTTGCTGTTGCTGATGACGCTTGCTTACGCGGTACTCGCTGATCCGGGCGATATCGCACGCGTGCCGTTGCAGACTGGTGTGGAACTGCGCATCGAGGAGATCGCAGGCTCCCGCATCTTGCCCCACGCCTATCACGACCAGGCTGTGTCATCGATCCCCGGCGTGTACCCGGGGTCCCAAATCCTCGCAAAGAGTCGTTACTTTCGGCTAGGAAAGGGTGCTAATGCCTCATTCAACTCGATTGTTTGCTACAAGCAACAATCCAGCGAGGCAGCGGTGACAATAACGGGCGTGTCGACCGTCGGAACAAGGGCCTGGCGTTTTGAGGTTGACACTAACGAGTCGTTGCTCCCGCAAACGCTGATTGAGGTCCTTGCACAGATATCTCAGTTACCCCTTGATCTTGCCCGGCAACAACGGCCACATCGTTAAACGAGGTGTTGCGGGCGGATTCGGCATTGCAGTAAACGGAGTGTAGGGAGGTGCTTGGCCTCTGATCCGACGGCCTCGATCCCGGCCAGGGTTCGCAAGGCGCTTTGGCGGACCACCTCGACAAAGGCGCTCAGGTAGGCGATGTCGTGGTCATTGGTTCGGGCCGCCGCAACACAGAGTCGACCCTAGTTCTCCACCAAGGTGATAATTACGGATCCAGAGCCACCCCAAGGGGCCAAGGCAAGGCGCAGCCCGCAGGGAATGGCAGGCCCTTGCCAAGGGATGCAACGCCGCATTGGCCCGTTGGGGTGGCTCCCAGAGGGCCGGACGATAAGCGGCCATCCGGGGTGTTGCGCTCGCTCGCATTGGCGACGGCCAGTGCTGCGCTCGCGCGCCTACCGGCTGACCGCTTCTCGTTC
>CAJICF010000169.1_pt1 | contig 11870 bp, 10 predicted proteins | sample 9199541 | NCBI WGS metagenome assembly CAJICF01 (sample SAMEA7708324, study PRJEB35096) | sediment metagenome | biome: marine neritic benthic zone biome [ENVO:01000025]; feature: sediment [ENVO:00002007]; material: shallow marine sediment [ENVO:03000034] sea grass bed [ENVO_01000059] ... | reverse complement strand
TAGGCGATCATAGCGAGGACGGTGGCACATGGAGGCTAGTTTTTCGATCGTTTGAGGAGAATAGTGGTGACTATTTGACGAAAAGGATCGGAAAAATAGACCCATGTGGTACCGCCGCAGTAGATCAGACCTAAGTCCGACAGGCTCCTAGGCATCAGTGATGATGACCACCCGGACCATGCACGTGGCCGTGGTCGATCTCCTCCCGGGTGGCGGCGCGCACGTCGACCACGCTGATATCGAAGTTCAGCGTGACGTCGGCGAGCGGATGATTGCCATCGACGGTGATTTGGTCATCGGACACATCCAGCACCGTGACCAGCAGGTGCGAGCCGTCCGGGCCCTGGGCGTGGAACTGCATACCGGCTGAAATCTCGGAGTCCTCCGGAAACATGCTACGCGGCACGGCCTGGACGCGGCTGTCGTCGCGCAGACCATAGCCCTCCTCCGGCTGCACCGCGACACTGAATTCATCACCGGCGGTCTTGTCCTGCAACGCCTTTTCCAGGCCGGAAACGATGTTGCCACCACCGTGCAGGTAGACGAAGCTGCTGTCGTTGGATTGGTCGATCACGTTGCCGTCATCGTCCTTGAGCGTGTAGTTGAGGGTAACCACCTTGTGGGTATCGATCTGCATAAGGAATTCCCGGGGCCGAGCCCCAATAGAAGTAGCGTCAGGGAGGGGAAAGCGGGGCACCATACAGGAAAGCGGGGTGCCGCCGCAAAAAAGCGAGGAGCCTGTCCGCCTTGGGCGATCGTAGCGAGGACGGCGGCACATGGAGGATAGTTTTCCGATCGTTTGAGGAAAATAGTGGTAACTATTTGACGAGAAGGATCGGAAAAATAGACCCATGTGCCGCCGCCGCAGTAGATCAGTCCCAAGGCCGACAGGCTCCTAGACCAGCAATCGTCGGCGCACCAGCACCACGGCCAGATAGAACCCCAGCGCCGCGTACAGCGTCAGCACGCCCAGGTGCAGCACCGGCGCGGCCATTTCACCCCCCGCCACCAGCGGCCGGGTGAGCGCCACGGCGTGGGTCAGGGGCAACAACTGCACCACGCCCTGGGCCGCGTCCGGCAAGGTTTCGATGGGATAGAACACGCCGCACAGAATGAACATGGGCGTGATCAGCAACACGAAGTAGTAGTTGAAGAAGTCGTAGTTGGTGGCGATGGCGGCCATCATCATAGCCGGTCCCGCGAAGCACAGGCCGATCAGAAACACCACCGGCAGCGCCAGCACGGCCTGCCAGCCGTCGACCACACCGAGCAGGGCGGCCACGGTCAGGATGGCGATGCCGCTGAACAGGCTCTTGGTACCACACCAGAGCATCTCGCCGGCGAGGATGTCGTCCACCTCCAGCGGCGTGGCCATGATCGCGTCGTAGGTGTGTTGCGGGTCCATGCGCGTATAGACCGAGTACATACCCTCGAAGGTCGAGGTGGTCATGGCCGAGGAGGCGATGATGCCGGAGGCGAGAAAGGCCAGGTACGGCATGCCACTCATCTCGCCGACGAAGCTCCCCAGGCCATAGCCGAGCCCGATCAAGTACAGCAGCGGTTCGCCGAAGTTCATCACGATGGCCGGGCCGATCAGCTTGCGCCACACCAGCAGGTTGCGCCGCCACACCGCCAGGGCGCCGGGCCGGATGGTGGGCAGGCCCCAGTGGTTAGACGTGCTTATCGGTTGGTAGCTGACTTGCATAGGAGCGCTTGACCGGCGGCGCCAGAAATCTCGGATCGCCCAAACTGGCTCAGCCCCGGCCAAGCCAAAACCGCTGCGTCCGGCCCTTCCCCTGGTCGCCCGCCCGGTACTACGTGCTGATCTTATAACCGAAGCCGCGGACTGTCTTGATCAGGGTCTGCGGGTTGTCCGGGTCTATCTTGCTCCGCAGGTGCCGAATGAACACCTCGACGACGTTGGTCATCGGATCCTTATCGTATCCCCAAACATGCTCCAATATCTTGGTCTTGCTCTGGACCCTCTCCGGATGGCTCATGAGATATTCCAACAATGAGAATTCCTTGGCGGTCAGATCGATAACTTTACCGGCACGCTGCACCTCACGGGTTTCACGGTTGAGGACGAGATCCCCCACGCGGAGTTCCGCCTCTTCGGTCTGGAATTCCCCGCGCCGACGCAGCAGCGACTCGATCCTTGCCAACAGTTCATCGAAGGCGAACGGCTTGGTCAGATAGTCATCCGCCCCCATACGCAGTCCCTCAACCTTGTCTTCCAATTCATCGAGGACCGTTAGCATCAGAATCCGTGTGTCTAACTTTGCTTGTCTGAGTTGCCGGCAGATATCTCGGCCGTCAACCACCGGCAACAGCAGATCGAGGATGATGAGGTCGTACTCCTCGCGCAAACCTTTTTCCAGGGCCTGGCGACCGTCTCGGGCCACGGTGACGCCGTAGCCTTCCGCGTTGAGGCCCCGCCTGATGAATTCCGAGATCCGTTCGTCATCTTCTGCCAGAAGAATCCGCATATACGCCTTGTTGACTTACATCGCGTACGGCAAACGCACCGCGACGGTAGTCCCAGCACCCCATTCGCTGGAGACAGAGATCTCGCCCTGATGCGCGTCCACGATGGATTTAGCCAGCGCAAGTCCCAGCCCGGAACCGGACGGTGCGCGCTGACGGCCGCGTTCGCTGCGATAGAACCGCTCGAAGATACGATCGATTTCGGCTTCAGGGATTCCAGAACCAGAGTCGGAGATTTCAGCAACAACGCTCTGCTGATCGCGTTTGAGTTCGACGCAAATACTGCCACCCTTCTCTGAGTAATGGACCGCGTTTTCCATGATGCTCAGGAACAGCCGCCCTAAGGCCTGCCGGTCACCGAGCACAGACAGGTCCTCGCCGTCCATGTCCATCTGGATTGCAATGTCCTTGCGTTGCGCCAAGGTCGTGCTTACGTCGGCAACGTCGGCCAATAGCTGGTCCAGTGCGATCTTCCGCGGGCTTACCGTTAATGTGGCGGTCTCGGAACGGGCCAGAAACAACAGGTCACTCACCAGATCCGAGAGCTGATCGACCATTGCCCGTATTCTGCCGAGGGCGTCCTCATATACGCGGGGGGTTTTTTGATCCCCTCGCAGCGTAACTTCGGCTTCGCCACGAATGACCGTGAGCGGCGTCCGCAACTCGTGACTGATGTCCGCGAAAAACTGTCGTCGCGCCTCATCGATTTGTCTGAGCGCGCGATTCGCCAACTCAAGCTCCGCAGTGCGTTTTTCAACCTCTTTTTCGAGATTAGCGTTTGATTCCAGCAACTGATGTTGTTGCCTTTCCAGTTGGCCAGCCATCCTGTTAAAACTCAGCGGTACATGACTAAGGTCGTCACGCCCACTCAGCTGAATGCGATGACTGAGGTCACCCTCTGCGAGCCTCCTGGTGCCCTGCAAGACAAAGTCGAGAGTTCGTATACTTTTCGCAACCGAGACACCCACCACGAGGATAAAGCCGATGGCGACCAGCAACGCCCACAACACCACCATGGTCGAGACGCGCATTCTCGTGGCGAAGCCTGCGGCCAGATCGACCGCTTCGGTGCGTTCATAGTCAAGCGCATCGTCGATGAGCCTCGGAAATTTCCCATCGAATTTCTGTCGCATCATCGTCCTCAGCGCACCCATCGCCGGTTTATCCCGCGACCGTTCGTGCAGCGCCATCAGTGCCCGGGAGACCGCCGCCCCTTCGTTGATCAACGATTCAATCTCACTGAGACGCTGCAACTCCGTTTCACCTTCCTTCGTGACGACGTCATCCGCCCTGCGATCCAGCTGCAATTCAATCTCTATTTCTACCCGCTCCATTTCCCTCAGACGCTCAAGCAGATCTCGCATCCGGGTCGATGCCGAGGGTGACCCTTGCCCTCCCCCGAGTTCCCCGGCCAGGATGTCGTCCTCCAATTGCCTGAAGAAACGGTAGGCCTCGGTTGTCAGGTCCACATATGCCTGGAGTTCCCTTTGCTCCCATTGCGCTTGGCGGAAGTAGAACTCGGCCTGCGCCGCCCCCCAAACAAACAGCCCGGCGATAATCGCCACAAGCGACAACATGACGCAGAAGCCGATTATGATTTTGACCCGAAGCGCCCGCACCGCCTACCCCATTTGTCGGTTGACTTGATCATCGACAAACACCTATGGCTCAGCGTAGCCCCGATACGGGATTTCGATAGCCATTCCCGTCCACGAGGCCCTGGCCCCAGCCAAGCACGCCGATCATCGCGTAGCGACCTCACAGGCTTTGGCGGCGCGAGCGACCAAGCATCCCATCCGGTATCAGTGACCAGTTGGCCCATTGCGCTTTCCGCCGGAAGGGCCACGTTCCCAGGCTTGCGATCCCTCGAGGATGCAGTCGCTGACGATATCCAAGGGCGGTGGCGCACCGCGGGACCCAGCAGCACGACCCCGCGGTTCCGCGCCAGCTTCTCTGCCGAGGCTGGGGCTCAAGTAGATCTTCCCCCGCTCCACGTTGCGGATCGCCGCGAACAGTTCGCGGCGGGTGTCCTGCTTGAGGATGTAGCCGTCAGCGCCCGCGTCCAGCGTGGCGCGGGCATCCTGCTCTGTGTTGCGCACTGCCAGCGCGACGATTTTGATGTCCCGGTGACGGTGCCGGATTGCCCGAATGTCCTCGATCCCGAGGAAGTGCGGCAGAGATGTGTCGATCAGGACCACATTCGGATGGAGTTGGTCGATCAGGTGGAAGAAATTGGTGTCGGCATTGGCTCCCCCCACCCATTCCATACCGAGTTCCTGGTTGAGGAGGGCACGCAGCCCGTCCCGCAGTACGGCGTGTTCCGCAATCACGAATATGCGGGGTTTGCTCTTTACGCCCGACTCTCCAATGTGCATGTCCATAGGTGTCACCGCACAGGGGGAACGCCATGACACGGGCGCGGCGCCATAGCGCAGGGGGTGTTAAAACACCGTGGAGGCGGCTTCCCGGTGCTTGGCGGGAGAACGCGGCAATTCGGTCCAGAGAGGCACCTCGTGGCACCGAATAGCCATGCAGGGCGAGTTCGCTGGGGGCTGTTTTTGAGAGAGCGACGCGTCATCACCTGCACCATCAGACCAGCCGTCGGGGACGGCGAAATAGCGATGGTCCCTGCTACGCTTTACTTACTGCTGTTTGAAGCGTCAATGCCTGTCCGACACCTCCTTCACTACTCATTCTGGCGAAAATTTCACGTACCAGCTTAGACCATACCGTTGCGCCTCGATTCCCAGCCTCCCGGGCGCACCGCCCGGCACCGCCTCCATCAGTGACGTAACACGCTCGCCGCTTGGTCGCGCGTGTAAAAACAACCGTTTCGCAGAAACCCCGCCACCACTGAGGATTTGATGGCAAGCACGGCTCCGAGAGGGTTCGTCGCCGCGACCCACTCGGCCGGAACGCCCTCCAGTAGATGCAGGGGCGCCGGCGCGCCAGTGGCGAACCGGGATGGCTCGGTGCGCCCGGACTCCGTGTCGCAGAATGCGGGCACGAAGCCGCCACTACCATTTCTCTGACTCACACCCCCGGTCCCACGGAAGCGCCTGTTTTCTCGCCTGAGTTGTCTGCTGTTCATCGCTTCGTTCTCCCATATTGCCGGCACCCTCCGCATGTGCCTGATCAGCCGCCGCCATCTCGGCCTCCAGGCCCTTTCCGGGATCGGAAAGGACTCTCTCCAGATTAACCATCCGACTGATTTCCACAGCCCTGCTTCAAAGCTCATTCTCATGACAGTCATGGCAGGTGACCTGATGGCCCTTGGGGAAGATCGCCGTGTCGGCGTCGCCACAGACAGACGCCGGGTTGTCGCAGTCCAGGGTACGGGTTGTGGCCATCCTTGAGAGCACCGTGCCCTCGCCGTTCTGGCCGTGACAGGCCCGGCAGGCGTTCGGATTGCTATCGGCCAACCCGTCATGCCCGCCGTCCGCGAACGACGTGCGTCCCACCGGATGCATGCCGTGCGGCCCGTCCAGGGTGTTGCCCAGGTCGCCGGTGTGGCAGGCACTGCATTCGATAATGGTCCCGGTGTGGCCCTGCAGCTGATTGGCCATCACATTGTCGTTGGCATTCGGGTTGGCGTTGGGCCAGACGGCATGGGTTGCGCCATGGCAGGCCTCGCAGAACACGCCCTCGTGCCCTGTGCTGACCCGGTAGAGCTTGGGATTGCCGTCCGCCGGGCCGCCGTCGACCTGGTTCTCGGCGAAGCGCGTGTTGCTGGGCACGATCGGCGTCGCCTTGGGATCGGTCGCCAGATAGGCCTGCATCAGCCGGATGCCGTCGCTCGGCGAGCCCACCGTGCCCGGATCGCCGCGCATGTTGTCCAGGGCGTCACCGGTGTGGCAGGAGCCGCAACCCGGCTCGTTGGCCCACGGCACCCGCGGCGTGGCCGGGTTGGTGTAATAGTCGCCTGCCAATTCAAACGCGCCCGGGTTTCCCGGTGAGACATTGCGCGAGAAGTCATCCCCCACCTGGGCCATCTGCCCATGGCAGTCCTGGCAGACCATCCCGCCATTGAACATCGCCCCGCGCAGGCAGGCGGTACGCCGCCCCGGATGGCACTGGTAGCAGGTACGCTGCAGGATATCGTCGGCGACCACCGGATCACGCAGATTGCCGCTGCCATCCACTGGCGGCGGCATGTCGGGAAACAGGAGGTTGCCCGCCGTGTCCGTGACCGTGGCGTGATGGCTGTGCATCACGTTGGACATCGACTTGTACTTGACCTGATCCCGGCCGTTGGAAGGGTCGCCGGGCGCGCTGTCGTTCTCCGGCCCCCTGGGTCCGACCTGGGCCAGATCCAGCGCCGGGGTGTAATGGCAGGTCTGGCAGACCACCGGCGCGGCGGCCTCCAGGTCGGTGCCGTGTTTCTGGTCGTGCAGGCGCAGCAGGTTGATATCCGCCGCGTACTCCTTGCTAACCTCCAGGGGCACCGCCCCCTCCAGTGGATCATCAAGTGTCGTGGCCACATCAGTCAGATTGCGGGTTGCCGAGCCGTTGCCACCGTCCACGACCGCCCCGTGGCACGCCTGGCAGTTGGCCTCGCCAGAGATCGGTGCCACGGTGTCGACCGTCGCCAACACCGTGCCCGCGCCGTTGGTGGCCTGGACGCGCATCAGTGGATAGGCGTTCTCTAGACCGAAGTCGTCGAATGCCGCCAGCGGAATGCCCGCCGCCTCGAACCAGTTCACCTGATCGGCGACGTAACCGAACGGGAAGTTGATAAAGAACGGCATGTCATGGATGAACTCCTGGAACCGCTGGGGCTCGTTGGCCACGTAGGGGTTGATGGTCCGCGCGGTCAGCGGGCCGCCTTCGGCCGGGGTGCGGGCGGTTTCGCTGGGCATCGACTGCTGAGTGGCCTCAAGCACGCCGTCGCCCAGGTAGAGCCGCTCGACGTTCGGCACCGGCAGGCCCAGATCGACGATGTCGAAAGGCAGCGGCGGATAGAAGGCCGGCAGGATCCCCGGCGGATAGAAGGGCGCATAGGCCTCCCGGGCGATGTCCCAGTAGTTGGTTTTGAAGACCGTGCCGCCCACCACGCTGGAGAGCAGCGGTACGCCGGATGGGCCGAGACCGCTCAGGGCCGGGTCATTCGGGTTGGAGGCGGCCGAGTACACGACCGAGACGCCGTCAGCATCGGTGAGGATGTCAGGCTCGCCGCCCTTCTCGATCACCAGCGCATGCAGCACGTTGAACGGCGGCAGGATGCTGGAGATGCGGGTATCCAGATCGCCGCAATGCATACCGAGGTCATTGATTGCGAACACCTGGAAGCCGGCGGACCCCGCCAGCGGTTTCTCGGGCACGGGTGCCCCAGGTGCGCCGGTCTGGCTGGTGGAATTGATCGAAACGTCTCCCTCCGGCGGAGGCGGCGCTGGAGGCGGTTCGCCACCACCATCGTCACAATCGATGGGCGCATTCTCGACATCCCTTTCCGCTACCTGGCCGTCGGCCTGCTCGGCGCGCACCCGGCAGGGAACCGAGGCCGGGTTGATCTTCACGACCTCCCATTTGCCGTCGCCTACCGTGTCGGTACCTATCACCGTGAGGGTGTCCGCATTGCTGACCGTGACCAGCAGGCCGTCCTGGGTGCCATCGCCCTTGACCTTGAGTTCCGAGTCCCCGGCGTCCCACTCGGCCTTATCGACTTCGAACACGTCGTCACTGGTCCAGGCGAAACTGCTTAGGCCGAACGACAGTGCCAGACCAATCGCGGCACGATGGAACAACGGCACGGTTCGGTTTTTCATCATTCGGTCCTCCTGTGGTGGGTGGGGATGGCGTCACTCCTTCCCACAACCAGGAGTGCTGGTCCCAAGCCACGCCACCTCAATCTGAAGTTGTCGCGTTTCACATTTGCGGTAGATACGAGACCGGTCGGCCAGTCGAGGCCGATTCTAGGGGCTGGTGCCCGCGTGTTTCCGTCCGCAACGGCCCGTTTGGCCTTGAATTGAGCTGGTCAAAGTCCGGGCCGGCCGTACTCACTTCGATACCTGCATTGTCGACGCTGTTCGACAGTGACGCCGCCATGGACAGACCGTCGACCAACACGAACGCCGCGAAGGCACAGATAAGCACCAGCCAGGGGACGCCGAGATTTGGTGGTTTCATGGGGTCCTGCTCCTCATCGCACGTGCACCTCCTGGTTAACTTGAAGGCTCGCCCTGCTTCGGCGAAACAGTCCTGCGTGTCTCAGGCACCCCTGCATCTTTCGAGATCCTCGGTTGATCCGGTTCCTGCGATCGTGAGATCTCCACCTGCATGGCATTGCCGTCATGCTCCGCCTTGATGAACAACTCCTTCGAGAATCCCCCTGAAGCCAGCTTCATTTTGGTCTCCCCGGCGCGCTTTACGATGATCTTGACTCTATCGCCCTGCCCCGGCGTCACCACCACCATCTCGGGGTCCGCAGAAGTCCAATCCGGGTCAGCACCCACCGGCTGGCCCTTGTCATCTATAGCCTGGGCTCGGGCCTCGAGGGTGTACTCGTTGCCCGCCTGGCGGGTCCCGCTGTAGGTGGCCGGCGACACCCAGCGGTCGCCCATGTACAGGCTGCGGGTGAGGCGCGGATCGAGCTTGAAGGACACCTTGATGTCGGCGACCTCCGCGGCTGGAATCACTTGGCGGGCCATATCCAAGGCCGCAGCATCCCCGCCAGAGCTGTCCTGGATGGCAATCAGCTCGACTTCGAAGATTAGAGTGGCGTCCGGGCCGATCATGCCGCCTGCACCACGCTTTCCGTAAGCAAGATCGGGGGGAACGACGATCTGCCACTCGGAGCCGACCGGCATGAGCTGTAGCGCCTCGCGCCAGCCGGGGATGACCTGTTTGATCGCGAAGCGTCCCGGCCTATCGCGCTTGTAAGAGCTATCGAACTGCGTCCCGTCGACCAAGGTCCCCCGATACTGGACCACCACCGTATCGTCCGGTTTCGGCTTCTGACCCTCACCCGCCATGAGAATCTTGTATTGGAGGCCGCTCTCCAGCGTAATCACACCCTCCGTGGCCTTGTTCTTTGCAAGGAACGACTCGCCCTCCTTCTTGTTCCTCCGTAGCCTGTCGGCCTGCAGCGCGACCTGCTGCCTCTTGAGCTGGACTTGCAGGTCATTCAGGGTGGCGCGGACCTCCTCTTGGGTCAAACGCGTCCCGCTGCCGGACTGGGCGTCCCTGAACCCCTGGACGTAAAGCTCAGGATCCACCTCCACCGCCTGGTCGCGGAGCCGGTTCCAGAAATTCACGCCGAGGGCGTAACTCAGCCGCTCCTTATGAGTCTCCAGTACCGCAGGGTCCTGCGCGAAGGCCCCGTCGGCGAGCAACGCCATCCCGATTATTGTCATCCACCGCATTGTCATGCCCGATCCTCCAACAGTGTGCCTAAAACCGTGTTTCCGCATAAACTCTTGTAACCATCCCGCTTCCCGTTTGCGATTCATTCGGTTTGGGAATCACCTCGATGTTCGACCGCTTTTCCTGGTCCCTCAGCCACCCCTGCACGGCTTCCTGCTGCCTTGCCGCCAGCAGGCGTCGCTCAATTACCGGACGCGCCTCGTCCAGAGTCTCGGCTCGCGCCGGTCGCCGCCCCTGCAAGCCGACAATAAGGAACTCCTCGGTATCCTTCTGCAAAGGATGGCTCGCGTCACCAGGCTGGAGTAGGGCGACGCTACTGCGCAGCATTGGCGGGAGCGCCCGGGAATTCACCCAGCCCATGTCCCCGCCCTGTGCGGCGCGCAATCCCAGAGACCGTTCGCGTGCCAGACGGCTGAAATTCTCGCCTTCCCGCAAGGCATCCAGGATCTCCTGGGCCGCCGCCCTGGACTCGACCACGATGATCCGGAGTCGGACTTCCTCGCCCAGGATCAGGTCGTTCTTGTGCGAGGCGTAGTAATCCTGCACCTGCTGCTCGGTAACCTCCACACCATCCACCAGTGTCGCCATGACGCGGGCCACCAATAGGTCGTCGCGGACGGTGTCGAACAGCGATCGGTCATCCAGACCTCGTTCCTGCATCCAGTGCCCGAAGGCTTCGAGATCCGCGAAGCGGTTTCGTAACGCCGAGATCGCCTGGTCGAGTTCCTGTTCGGTGACCGCTATTCTCTGTCGACCGGCCTCCTGAAGGATCAGGTGACGCTGGATCAGTTTCCTTAACGCCAGGCGCTCCAGTTCTTCACCACCCGGGGCCTCATCCCCGGGCTCTCGCTGCTGGCGACTCAGGGCAAGGAGATCGACCTGCACGCGGTGGAGCTCGTCGCGGGTGACCATGTCGCCGTTCACCCTGGCCAGGACCTGCGACTCAGTGCCATTGGCCGAACCAGCCTGCTTGACACCGCTATCCGCAGCGCCCTGTGGCCATTCGTTTCCGGTCCGGATGGCGTCCTCGCCCTGCACGGAATGGAGCCATATGCCGGCGACCCACAGCGAAAAGGCACCCGCCAAGACCAAACCGCCGGGCTTTAGCACCTCAAAGAATTGTGTCGTGCTGTTCACGTTGCCGTACCAACCTGTCCAACATTACCCGACGACTTTGCGTACGGCGGCATGAGGGGCTGCGCGGTCAGCGATGGGGCGGGAGTCCGCCCGCACATGCGCATCATCCCGGCAAGGCCAACTTCGGGTCCTCTGTGTTCCCCTCCTGTGGGGAGGGGAACACAGAACCACCTGGCCATGAGCCGTACCGATGGGGTAGTTACTGGCGATCAAAGTGATCGCAGTTTGCACCCCCCGAACTCGCACAGTCGGTATTGGTCCCAACCTCGACGCTCGAGATCCCCAGGAAGTTGGGTACAGGAGCCCCACCCCCTGCACCGACCGCCGGAATCTGCCGGAAGCATACAGGCCCTGGATTAGGAGCAGGCGGTACCGTCACGGGGCACGGACCACCCGACTGCGCCACGAGTTGGGCCCGCCCGCCGGTATTCTCCGGGGCCGCGCCGTCGATGGGCACGAAGATCTCGGGCCGGTCGAACGGCGCCTGCTCGAACTTCACCCGCGGATCGGTGAGCGACAGCAGGAACTTCACAATCGCTACCTTCGCTGCCTCCGGGGTCGACGTCGCCGGCTCCGGCGTTATCGCATGGTCGAGATCCGGCATGGGGTCATACTGAAAGGCGGTGTCCGGCAGCGCGTCCGCGAAGGGCACGTCCGGGATCGGGCCGCCATTGCTCGCAATGCGGGTGGTCCCGAAGCCGAACGCTTGCAGACCGACGTCGACCATATTCTGGTCCCGACTCTCCGCGTTGGTGATCGGGAAATCGCCGCCCCGTATGTAGAAGTCCACCACCTGGCGCAGGGTCAGGAAGCTCCCCGTGTGGAAGTAGGGGCCGGTGAGCTCCACGTTGCGCAACTGCGGTGCCTTGGCCTGACCGTTCCGG